>Ga0137415_10008059_pt1 | contig 10443 bp, 10 predicted proteins | sample CZODoug3_1_1_16f_FD_183082 | JGI IMG/M metagenome (GOLD analysis project Ga0137415, IMG submission 183082) | Vadose zone soil fungal communities from Angelo Coast Range Reserve, California, USA - CZODoug3_1_1_16fungal (Hybrid Assembly) | ecosystem: Environmental > Terrestrial > Soil > Vadose... | reverse complement strand
GCAGGCGTAGCAGTGGCGCTGGATGAACTGATCGTGCTCGAGCGCCTTGCGGTCGCCGAAGCCGTGGAACTTCATCGCCCACGGCGGCACGTGCTCGACGTAGTCCCGGGCGGGATCGATCGGCCGGCCGGCCTCGAGCACGAGCGTCGTGAGCCCGCGCTCGCACAGCTCCTTCGCGGCCCACCCGCCCGAGATCCCGGAGCCGACGACGATGGCGTCGAAGCTGGGCGCCGCCATCAGAAATCCCCGGGGCCGGCGCTCATCCGCCTCAAGTCCGTGCACCCGTCGTAGGAGCCCGGGATCACCTCGTAGTGCAGCTCGGCCGTGGCACCGACTTCGGAGGTGCAGTAACCGAACACCGTGAGGAACTTCATCCGCTGGAAGAACAGCTTCCAGGTATCCTGTTTCGCCTCCTGACGCGTCTGGATGTCGGCGTCGAGCGCAGTCAGGATCGCCACGCGTTGCGCCGCGGTTGCGCTGATGAAATCCGTGCCGTAGGCGGTGCGCGCACGCGCGTCCACGTCGGCCAGTCCGTCGAGAAACTGCTTCCGGTCGTCGTCCGGCGCCCATTCGGCGAGCAGCAGATCGATGAAGCGGTGCACTTGGGCCGCCCGGGCGCCGGGCGTGTCGGTCGTGGGGATGATCAGCTCGGCGATCGTGGCGACCGTCTCGCTTTGATGCGGATCGAGCACCTGGAGCCCGCGACTCCGGGCTCGCGCGTGGATGCGCCGGCCAGCCGCGCCGAGGCGCTCGGCGGAACGGCCCGGCAGCGCCGGCAGGAGCGCGCTGGCGCCGAGCACACGGAGCACTTCTCGCCGGTTCATCGGGACCAAAAAGATCGGCGCGCCAGGGCGCGGGCGCTAGGCTCGGGGGTCGTTGACAGCCGCTCCACGACGTGTATGTTTATGCATCCGACTGCATAAACACACGAGGAGCGCGACATGGGGCCGTCGGTGGTGCTGGCGTATTCGGGCGGGCTCGACACGTCCGCGATCGTACCCTGGCTGCGCGAGCAGTATGGCGCCCGGGTGGTGTGCTTCGCCGCCGACGTGGGACAGGGGGCGGGGGAGCTCACGGGGCTGGTCGAAAAGGCGAAGCGCTCCGGCGCGATGGACTGCGTGATCGAGGACCTCCGCGAGGAGTTCGTGCGGGACTTCGTCTTCCGCACGCTCCGTGCCGGGGCAGTGTACGCGCGCACCTACCTCTTGGGCACTGCCATGGCGCGGCCCGTGACCGCGGCTCACCAGGTCGCCCTCGCGCAGCGGATCGGCGCCCAGGCCGTCGCCCACGGCTGCACCGGCAAGGGCAACGACCAGGTCCGCTTCGAATTGACCTACGCTGCCCTCGCGCCGGAGCTGCAGGTGATCGCCCCGTGGCGCGAATGGACCTTCCAGGGTCGCGAGGACCTGATCGCTTACGTGAAGGCGAAAGGCATTCCGGTCCAGGCGACGCTCGAGAAGCCGTACTCGACCGACCGGAACTTGTGGCACTGCTCCCACGAAGGCGGCATCCTCGAAGACCCCTCCTGCGAAGCACCGGAACACATCTTCGTCATGACCAAGAACCCGCTCGACGCCCCGGGGAAGCCCGTGGTCGTGCAGATCGGCTTCGAGGAAGGGACGCCGGTTTCGGTGGACCACGTGCCGCTCGGTCCCGTGGAGCTGCTCGAGACCTTGAACGACGTCGCCGCGGAGCACGGCGTGGGCCGCGCGGACGTGGTGGAAGACCGGCTCGTGGGAATGAAGTCCCGTGGCGTCTACGAGACGCCCGGCGGGACGCTGCTCCACGCCGCGCACCGGGAGCTCGAGCAGCTGGTGCTCGACCGGCGCACCCTGCGGCTCAAGGACGAGGTGGCCCTCCGCTATGCCGACGTGGTGTACGACGGACGCTGGTGGACCCCCGAGCGCGAGGCCCTCGATGCGCTCGTGACGAGCACCCAGCAGCGCGTGACCGGAACCGTGGGGCTCAAGCTGTACAAGGGGAGCGTTACGGTGGCCGGCCGGGAAAGCCCGCACGCGCTGTATCAGCCGTCCTATGCCACCTTCGGGAAGGACAACGTCTACAACCAGAAGGATGCCGAGGGCTTCATCCACCTGTACGGCCTCGCGATTAAGATCGGGGCCGGCCTGGATGCCGTGCGCCGGGAGCAGGGCGCCGTCGCGGCGGCCGACTGATGCCCCGCCACCCGACCGAGAGCACGCCCCCCCCTGCCACTCCTCCAGCGCCCCACCAGATGTGGGGGGGGCGCTTCAGCCTCGGACCGAGCGAGGCGCTCGACGCCTTGAACCGCAGTTTGCCGGTGGATCACCGCTTGTGGCCGCAGGACGTGACCGCCAGCAAGGCATGGGTGCACGCATTGGGGCGGGTCGGTGTGCTGAACCCGGCAGAAGAGTCCCAGTTGTTGGACGGGCTCGATCGCGTGGCCGAGCGCCTGGCGGACGGCGCCGCGGTCGGCGCCCCCGACGAGGACGTCCACACGTTGGTCGAGCGGCTCCTCTATGACGAAGTCGGCGCCGTAGCGGGGAAGCTCCACACCGGCCGCTCTCGCAACGATCAGGTCGCGACCGACCTCCGTCTCTGGACGCTCGGCGCGATCGACCAGCTCGACGCCGACCTGGCGGCGCTCGGTCGCACGCTCGTCGGGCGTGCTCGCGAGGGCATCGACGCGATCCTCCCCGGCTACACGCACGGCCAGCGGGCGCAACCGGTACGCTGGGCGTACGTCCTCGTCGCCCACGCCTGGCCGCTGGTGCGCGACCGCCAGCGGCTCGCCGACGCGCGACGCCGCGTGGCCGAGCTGCCGCTCGGCTCGGGGGCGATCGCGGGATCGGGCTTTATCGTCGACCGCGTGCTGCTCAAGGAGGCCCTCGGGTTCCGGGCCGTGTCCGCCAACGCGCTGGACGTCACGGGGGACCGCGACTTCGTGGCCGAGGTGCTGTTCCACATCGCGCTGGTGGGCACGCACCTCTCGCGCCTCAGCGCGGAGCTGATTCAGTACGCGAGCTCGGAGTACGGGTTCGTCCGGCTCACTGACGACTTCAGCACCGGGTCGAGCCTGATGCCCCAGAAGCGCAACCCCGATGTGTTCGAGCTCGCCCGCGCCAAATCGGGCCGTCTGCTCGGCGACTTGGTGGCGCTGCTCACGACGCTCAAGGGTATTCCCGCGGGTTACTCGAAGGATCTGCAGGAGGACAAGGCGTTGCTGTTCGACGCCTTCGACACCCTGGCCGTGGTGTTGCCCGCCGTCACGGGCGCGCTCGCGTCGCTCGGCGTCGACCCGGAGCGCATGCGAGCGGCGCTCGATGCGTCGCTCCGCGCCACCGACCTGGCCGATCTCCTGGTCGAGGCCGGAGTGCCGTTCCGGGAGAGCCACGCCCTCGTGGGGAAACTGGTCCGAGAGGCCGAGCGTGCCGGCGTGCCGCTCGATCGCGTGCCGCAGGTCGTCGCCGGGGGGATCCACCCGGCGTTGGGCGCGGCGCTGGCACAACTCGGCACCTGGGAAGACAGCGTCGAGGGGCGCGCGACCCCCGGCGGGTCGTCCCGTAAGTCCGTGGAGGATCAGCTGGAGGAGCTGCGCAAGCTGTTCGGCGCGGGCCTGGGGACATAACCCTAGCTCTTGCCGCGCGTTAGGCGGCTGTGTAGCATACGAGGCCGTCCCGCTCGTTCCACGGCGCGACGGCCGCTTTTTCGCCTGGAGAAAATGCTGTGCGCTGCCTTGCGCTGAACGCCTCGTTCGAGCCCCTGACCATGGTGCCCGTACGGCGTGCCTTGCGCCTCGTGATCGACCGGAAGGCGGAGATCGTCGAGGCCGACGGCTCCGTCGTGCGCAGCGAGCGCCTGCAATTCCCCCGGCCGGCCGTCATCCGCCTCGTGAAATTCGTCCACGTCCCACGTCGCTTCCGCCGCCAGGTCACGAACACGTTCCTCTTCGCCCGCGACAACTACCGCTGCCAGTTCTGCGGGCGCAGCCAGCAGGAGCTGCGGCACCGGGAGTGCCTGACCCGGGACCACCTCGTGCCCCTGTCGCGGGGGGGCACGAACGCCTGGACGAACGTATTGACGGCATGCAGTAGCTGTAACACCCGGAAGGGCAACCTGCTGCCCGAGGAGGCGGGGATGCACCCGATGCGGCCCCCGTTCGAGCCGCACTTCGTGCACCTCGCATGGGCGGTACGCCGGCTCACGTCGATCCAGTCCAAGTACATCCGGCTGTTCTACGGCGGCGACGTGCTCGCGACCCTGGAGGCGTTGTAGGGGCCCGCCAGCCTACGGGCCGCGGGTAAAGGTCTCCGACCGGGCCTCGAGGGTGAGGCGTGGTAGTCCGGCAATCCGCACCAGAATCCGCTGCGCGCCGCGCACCAGTGCGCCGCCCACGTTCCCTTCGCCCGAGACCGCCGGACTGACGTCGCCTTTGAGCCAGCGCGTCAGCTCTTCCAGATCGGTGTCGTTGAGCGTCGTGACGTCGAGGCGGCAGAGGAAGTAGAACTTGCCCGACCCCTTCGGCGCGAGTCGGACGCGGTACGGGATCTCGAGCGCCCGCTCGAGACTGTCGCCGGTGGCGTAGCGCGTCACCGCGCCGGTTTCGGTGCGGATCAACACGAAATCATCGGCGAGCGGATCGTGGTTCGCCACGGCGTCCCACGACCAGTCGCTCACGAACTGATCGAACCAACCCGAGCGCGCCCGCCACAGCTCGAGGCGATAATGCAGCCGCAGCGGAAATCCCGACCGCATCAGGCCGACGAACTTGCCGTCCGCGAGCAGCGCGGTGGCCTGGACACGAGGCACGCCGCTCTGCACGAGCACCGTCAGCGAGGGCTGTTGCGCGCCGGCCGTGGGGGAGGAGGCGGCCGCCGCGCACGCGAGCAGGGCGAGGAGACGGAGCCCCGCCCTCACCTCAGAAGCGATGGTCGAGTCGCAGCGTGAATCGCAAGGGCTCGCCCGTCGTCACCGCCTTGGCCACGTACAGGCCGAACCCGCCCCAGTCGACGCCCAGTCCGAGGTTTCCGAGCCAGCTCCCGATCGTCGGCAGCCGGTCGCTCGGCACCCGGCCCGGCCCGGTGCCGACGAGCCACGCCTGGCCGGCGTCGCCCAACACGACGAGATCGGGGCCGCGCAGCGCGAGCAGCGATTTGGACTGCTCGTCCTCCGGGCGGGAGGAGTTGTACGCCCAGTGGAGCGAGATGTGGCCCCGGTACTCGGCCTGTACCAGGAGCACCCGGTCGCACGCGGCGAGGAGCGCGCCCCTGAACGCCGCGTCGGTGATGTCGCGGTTGCACGCACTGCCACGGAAGCCGTACCCCGCCAGCGGATCGGGCCCGCCGATCGAGAGGCGGCGCTGCAGCGGCAGGGGGGCGCCGCCCAGCCAGCCGCCGGCCGGCAGGCGGAGATTCACGCGCCCGGAGGGGCTGACGCGGGTGTAGCGGCGCAAATCGAAGAACGCCCGGGTGAACCGGTACGAGCCGTCGGTGGGGATGGGGCGGCGCACGGTCGTCGGCACGCCCGTCTGGGGGCTCACGTCCTTGCTGTGCGAGCTCTCGAGCTGGGCCGACAGGAACCACCCCGCGGTCGGGTCGGTGCGATCGTTGCGCGTGTCCAGGGTGACCGTGCCGCTCACCGTGGTGTAGTGTCCCGCGTCGATCGGCGGGTTGGGGCGCCACGGCTGATCGTGGCGGAACAAGGTCCACGGGTCGCGCGCCGCCACGCTCGTCTGCCACTCATGCCGCACGTCGAGGGCGAGGTGAAGCGGCCGCGTGGGCTGCACGAACCCGCGGCCCCCGAGTCCCTTGCTCAGGTAGTAGTCGCGATAGTCGCGCTGGAACAGGAACGCCGACCAGCCGATCTCCGCGTTATGCAGTCCCCAGTCCTCGACCGGCACGACCGCGTCATAGGCCCGCACCTCGGCGCCGTAGGCAGGGACTTCGCCCGCGCGCAGCTCCGTGCGCAACAGATAGCCCAAGTCGCTGCGCCGGTCCGTCAGGTCCCCCGCCGTGCGGAACACGCCCAGCGCGTCGAGCCGGAACCGCACGTTCTGCTGGAGCTTCCAGTCGAACATCGGACCGAACACGACCGGCAAGCCCTCGACCCGGTTGAAGGTGCCGCCCGTGGCGAGGGTGAGCGACGAGCGTGAGTCGGCGGTGCCCCACGACTTTTCCACACCCACATTGCGGAGCCAGCGGCGCGGGTTCACCCGCGCCAGGGCGATCTCCTCGCCCTGCGTGCGATATCCGAGCGGGGCGCGGTACAAGCGCATTTCGCCTCCCACCGCGGCGCCCGGCGTCTGGGTCGCGGTCCCGCCGATCACGATCAGGTCTCCGGAGATCACGGCGCCCGAGTCGACGCTCGCGTCCCCGTTGATCACGAGCAGGGTGCCCTGGATGCGGCCGCCCACCGAGACTGTGCCGTTGCGCACGGCCACGTCGCCGCGCCACTCGTTGCCCCGCGGCAGCCGCGACCGGCCCACCAGACGGGTCGTGGTCGGGGCGTTGTAGAAACGGATCGCCTCCTCCGCCACGAGGCGCGGCAGCTCGCCCGGTTGCGGCGCGACGCTCACGCTCTCGGGGTTGATGACGATGGCCGTGTCCTGGGCGCGGGCGACTGCCGGGGCGAGGAGGCAGACCAGGGTCAGGACGGTCGCGCGCATGGGCGGGGCCTTGGTTGGGGGCGCCGACGGCAGGTGCATGGGCCGTGCCGGCCTCCGGCCGTGCTCGGCGGCGCGCCGCCCGGGTCGGAAGCGTGTCATCCCGCCACGTTGCGGGGAGGCTCGAGCCCGAGCCGACGCATCCGCCGGTACAGGTTGGCGCGATCGGTGGCGAGCCGGCGGGCGGCTTCGGCGACGTTGCCGCGCGCGGCAGACAAAGCGCGGGCGATCAAGGTGCGCTCGAAGCTGTCGAGCGCCCCGGCGAGCGCCACGTCGGTCCAGTCGTCCGTCCCCGCGCTGGGCCGCGCCGCGCCGTCCTGCGGCACGACGCGCGCCACATCGTCGGCGGTGATCGACGCGCCCGTCGCCAGGATCGCGAGACGCTCGACCAGGTTCGCCAGTTCGCGCACGTTCCCCGGCCAGGCGTACGCCGTGAGCAGCTGCACGGCGCCGGCGTCGAGGCGCACCGGCCGTCCCAGACGGCCGGATTGGCGCGCTGCGAAATGCTGTACCAGCGGCGGGACGTCCTCCGCCCGCTCCCGCAGCGGGAGAATGTGCAAGGGCAGCACGTTGAGCCGGAACAAGAGGTCCTCGCGGAACAGCCCCTGCTGGGCCGCTTTCGTCAGGTCCTTGTTGGTCGCCGCGATCACGCGGACATCCACCGTGACCGGTCGCTCGCCACCGAGCCGCTCGATCACGCCGGTCTCGAGCACGCGCAGCAGCTTCGCCTGGGCCTCGAGGCTCAGGTCGCCGACCTCGTCCAAGAAGAGCGTGCCACCGTCCGCCAGCTCGAAGCGGCCCACGCGCCGCTCGGTGGCGCCCGTGAAGGCGCCTCGTTCGTGCCCGAACATCTCGGATTCCACGAGATCCTTCGGGATGGCGGCGCTGTTCACGCACACGAACCGTTGCGCCGCACGCGCGCTCTGGCGGTGGATGGCTGAAGCCACGAGCTCCTTGCCGGTCCCCGACTCGCCGGTGATCAGCACCCGTGCCTCGGTAGGGGCGACGCGAGCGATCAGGGCGCGCAGCTCCTCCATCGCGGCGCTCACGCCCACGAGTGGATCGGCATGACCCAACGCCTCGTGCAGGCGCCGGTTCTCGGCGAGCGTGCGCGACAGCTCGAGCGCGGCCCGCAGAGTCGTGAGCACGCCCTCGGGGGTGAGCGGCTTCTCGAGGAACTGGAACGCGCCCAGCTTGGTGGCGCGTACCGCGTCGGTGAGGTTCGCCTTGCCGCTCATCATCACCACCGGCAGATCCGGCGCGCTGCGTTTGAGCTGCTCCAGCGTCGCGAGGCCGTCGGGACCGCCCGGCATCATCAGGTCGAGCAGCACCGCATCGGGCGTCTCGCGCTCGACTGCCGCGATCGCCGCGGTCCCGTTCGCGGCCTCGGTGGTCTCGAAGCCCTCCGATTGCAGCAGCGCCCCCACCATCTTGCGGATGTTGGTCTCGTCGTCCACCAGCAGGATGCGCGGGCTCATGCGGTCGCCAGGACGATGGAGAATGTGGCGCCGCCTCCCGGCGTCTCCGACACTTGGATCGTGCCCTGGTGGGCCTGGATCGTTTGCCGCACCAGCGCGAGACCGAGGCCGGTGCCGTCCTGCTTGGTCGTGAAGTACGGCTCGAACACCCGCGGCCGCAGCTCCTCCGGGATGCCGCACCCGTGGTCGGCGATCGTCACGAGCAGGCCCCGGCCGTCGTTCGCCACCGCGACGTCGATCGCGCCGCGGCCCCCCATCGCCTCGGCCGCGTTGCGGAGCAGGTTCGCGAAGGCGCGCCGCAGCGGGTCGTACTGGCCGAGCATCGTACGCGGGGCGCCGTTGGCGCGGACGGTCACCGCGACCTCGGGCGGCACGGCGCTCTTGCTCAGGTCGACGAGCAGGTCCACGAGATCCACTTCGCTCTTCGGCCCCTCGGGCAACCGGCCGAACTCGGCGAACTCCTTCGCCAGGCGGTCGAGCCGGTCGGTTTCGGCGGAGAGCACGTCCACCGCCACCGCCGTCGGTCCCGCTGCCTGCGCACTCGAGCGGCGCAGCTGATCGACCGCGATCCGCATCGCCGTCAGTGGATTCTTGATTTCGTGCGCCACGCGCCGCGCGACTTCGCGGAACGCGCGCAGCCGTTCGGCCTCGAGCTCCTGCTCGCGCCCCTGGTCGAGCGCCGTCGCCAGCTCGCGCAACGCCTGGGGGAGTGCCTCGAACTCGGGGGCCCCATGAGTGGGCGGACCGGCCGGGAGCGGCATGCGGCGGCGAATCAGCCGCGTCCAGCCGACCAGCTCGTCGATCGGCCGCGACAACTGCCGCGACAGATGTCCGGCGAGCCGCACGCCTGCGAATACGACCACCGCCCCCAGCACCACCACCACGCCCGCGAACGCGCCGGCGTAGTAGCGCAGGTACGTCTCGGCGCGGCGCGACAGCGTCACCTCGGTGGACACCTGCTCGAGCAGCCGCCGCACCGCCGTCCGCTCGCGCGGCGCGAGGCGCGTTGTGTCGATCCGATCGACCATGTCGCGCGCCGAGGCCGCGACCTCTTCCCACCCGACGCGCGCGCCCGCCGACGGGCCCACCGTGCGCACCGCGAGCGCCCACCCTACCACCGCGAGCGCGGTCGGCACGGCGGTGAGCGCTACAAGAATGAGGAAGATCCGCTGGCGGAACGGGAGCGCCATATTTGACGGGGCAATCTAGGTGTTCGGCACCCGTGTGACAATTCGACACGCTCGGGGGTTCAGATGAAGTCCCACACGCACTACCTCTGGTTCAATACCAAGCAGCGCCAAGAGATCATCGACGTCACCGATGAGGTGGCCGAACAGGTGCGCGCGAGCGGCGTCCAGGAAGGGCTCGTCCTGGTGAGCGCCATGCACATCACCGCCTCGGTGTTCGTGAACGACCACGAATCAGGCCTGTGGGCGGACATCCTGAAGTGGCTCGAGGAGACGATCGCGCCATGGGATCCGGGTCGCTATCGGCACAACGAGACCGGCGAGGACAACGCGGCGGCCCACCTGCGGAGCCTGACGATCGGTCACGAAGTGATCGTGCCCATCACGGCGGGGAAGCTCGATTTCGGTCCCTGGCAGCGCGTGTTCTACGGCGAGTGGGACGGCCAGCGCAAGAAGCGGGTGATCATCAAGGTCCTGGGAGAGTGATCAGGGCGACGCCGAAGCGACACGGATTCATGCGGCACCGCTCCATCACGACCTTCACGCGGTACGACGCCGTCTGGTGGAGCACGAGCCGCACCAGCGGCGCGTTGTCGCTGGCGCGGTCGGCCGCCAGGTCGTGGCTCGAGAGGTCGGACAGTACGAGACCGAGCCGCTCGCAATCCTCGTCGCACGTGCCCACGACGACGTAGGAGACCCCCGCCTGGAGCGTCAGTGTGAGCGACTCGGACTCGTCGGTGTCGAGCGTGCCGACGCGCGCCGCGAGTGACCGCACGGCGCCCCTCGCACCGAGCGACGCGATGGCACGCTCGAGCTGCCGGTGCACCTGGCGCTCCCACCGGTCTCCCTGCGCGCGGGCCGGCGACGCCACGAGCAGCGCGGGCGCGAACGCAATGGCAGTCAGGCGCGCATTCATCCGACTTGACGGCGGCCCGCGCCGACTGCGATGACAATCACCGCTGCCCCACCCAGCAGCAGGCCCAGCACGGTCGCGCTGAGCGGGGCTGCCGGCCCGAGCGGCAGCCGCGGCACGAAGCGGCGTTGCCAGCGATCGGTCCACTCGCCGACCGGCATCTTGAGCGCGGTGGCGAGCGCGGTGTCCACCGGGTCCGGCGAATTCCAGAACCGTAGGAACCGG
>Ga0137415_10008058_pt1 | contig 10444 bp, 9 predicted proteins | sample CZODoug3_1_1_16f_FD_183082 | JGI IMG/M metagenome (GOLD analysis project Ga0137415, IMG submission 183082) | Vadose zone soil fungal communities from Angelo Coast Range Reserve, California, USA - CZODoug3_1_1_16fungal (Hybrid Assembly) | ecosystem: Environmental > Terrestrial > Soil > Vadose... | reverse complement strand
CCTTCGGATCGACATAGTCGAAATGGGCGAAGTCGCGCGGATATTTGAGATCGCCGAAGACCGAGATGCCATGGATTTCCGCTTCGTCCGCCGCCTGCGCGGGCGCGGCGCCCTGCGCCGCGCCGACGAGCGCGCCGGCGCCGATGAGCAGCGCGTCGCGGCGGGTGAGTTTCACTGCCGGTTTCCGGTTTTCGCCGCCCGCTCGGCGTCCCACCACCAGATCGTGGGGAAGGCCGATGCGCCGTATTCCGGCAGGTTGTCCGGATGGCCGAAGCGGTCCCAGCGCGCGCTGCGCACCTTGCCGTAGGTCCATTGCGGCACCACGAAGTGGTTCCACAGCAACACGCGATCGAGCGCCCGCGTGGCCGCCACGAGCTCCTCGCGGCTCTTGGCGAAGATCAGGCGGTCGATCAGCGCGTCCACCGCGGGGTTCTTGATGCCGACATAGTTTCGCGAACCCGGCACGTCGGCGGACGGCGAACCCCAGTAGTCGCGCTGCTCGTTGCCGGGCGACAGCGACTCCGGCCAGGACGCGGTGATGATGTCGAAATCCCACTGCCGCAAGCGGTTCTCGTATTGCGCGTCGTCGACCGTGCGCACCGTGACGGTGACGCCCATGCGCTCGAGCGAGGGCTTGAAGAACAGCGAGAGGCGCTCGGAATTCGGGTCGGCCCCCAGGAACTCGACCACGACCGGTTCGCCGGTCTTGGTGTTGACGAGCTTCTGGTTGCGCACCTCGTAGCCCGCCTCGCGCAACAGGCGCAGTCCCTCGCGCAGATTGGTGCGCACCGCCTCGGGCGTGCCGCCGACCGGGTTGCCGTAGGGTGTGGTGAAGACCTCGGGCGGCACCTTGTCGCGCACCGCCTCCAGGATGGCCAGCTCCTGGCCCGACGGCAGGCCGGAGGACGCGAGCTCGGTGCCCTCGAAATAGCTGGCGACCCGCGTATACTGGCCGTAGAAGATCTGCTTGTTCATCTCCTCGAAGTCGAAGGCGAAATTGAACGCGCGGCGCAGGCGCGCGTCCTTGAACTTGTCGCGCCGCGTGTTGAACGCGAAGGCCTGCATGATGCCGCGGCTGCGGATCGGGAATTCCTCCTTCAGGACGCGGCTCTCCTTGATGGCCGGAAAGTCGTAGGCGGTCGCCCAGGATTTGGCGCTGTTCTCGGTGCGCCAGTCGAGCTGATCGGCCTTGAAGGCTTCGAGCGCGACGGTGGAATCGCGGAAATACTCGAAGCGCTGCTCGTCGAAATTGTCGCGCCCGATATTCACCGGCAGGTCCTTGCCCCAGTAATCCTTGACGCGCTCGTAGACGACCCGGCGGCCCGCCTCGAAGTCCTTGATCCGGTAGACGCCGCAGCCGAGCGGCGGCTCGAGCGTCGTGGCGGTCGGATCGCGCTTGTTGCCGTTGCGGTCCTTGTCCTCCCACCAGTGCTTGGGCAGCACCGTAAGCTGGCCGACGATCTGCGGCAGCTCGCGATTGCCGGGACCGTCGAAGGTGAAGGTGATCTCGCGTTCGCCGGTCTTCTCCGCCTTGACCACGTGCTGATAATAGGCGGCCGCAAACGGGCTGTTGTTCTTGAAGGTCTCGAACGAGAAGACCACGTCATCCGCCGTCACCGGCTTGCCGTCGTGCCATTTCGCGTTGCCGCGCAGCCGATAGGTCACCGACGAGAAATCGTCGGGATAGCTGGCGGCGTCGGCCAGGAGCCCGTATTCGGTCGACACCTCGTCGAAGGCCGGAACCATCAGGGTGTCGTAGATCAGCTCGATGCCGGCCGCGATCTGGCCCTTCAGCCCGGCCACCACCAGATTGAAGCTGTCATAGGTGCCGATTGCGACCATGCGAGCCGTGCCGCCCTTGGGCGCGCTCGCGTTGACATAGTCGAATTGCTTGAAATCCGGTTTGTATTTGAGATCGCCGAACAGCGAGAGCCCGTGCCGCCAGTCGCGCGGCGCGGCCGCCTGCGCGGCCGCGAAGGAGACCGCGCGGGGCGCGCCGAGCGTCGTCAGGGCGGGGGCAACCAGCGCCATGGCGCTGCGGCTGAGAAGGTCGCGTCGGGTAAAGGACAAGCAGCTTCTCCCAAGGTCAATCGGGGCGCACCGTTTTAACGGATTATGTCGCTTTTGCGATGGGTGGCACCCCGGCCAATGTGGTGGTTCAACTTGCCCTGCGCCACCGCAGAAACGACTGAGGCCGGGCTTTTGGCCCGGCCTGTCGGCCGTAGTTGCGCGCGAACCGCGTCTCGTGCGCCGTCCAAAACGCCTCTGCTATTTTGCCGCAGCCTTGGGAAGATCGATCGGCTTGTCGGCGAGCTTGTGCAAATAGTTGATGACGTCGGCGCGCTGGGTGTCGCGTGGCAGGCCCGCGAAGGTCATGGCGGTGCCCGGCACATAGCCCTTCGGGTTGGCCAGGAACTTGTTGAGCTCGTCGAAGGTCCAGTTGCCGCCCTTGCCCTTCAGCGCGGCCGAGTAGTTGAAACCGGGGGCGGACGCTTTCGGCCGGCCCACGACGTTCCAGAGGTTGGGGCCCACCTTGTTGGGACCGCCCTTCTCGAAGCTGTGGCAGGCGATGCAGGGCTTGGCGGCCGATTCGCCGCGCTCGGGGCTCGAACTCGCGAGCAGCACCTCGATCGGCTGGGGGGCCGCGGGCGCGGCGCCATGGTCGCCGGCCGCCGGGTGCTCCTGCACCGCGATCTCGTAGCCCGGCTTGGCCGGCTGCGGCGGGGTGAAGATGGCCCCGGCCGCGATATTGAGCGAGAGAATGCCGAGGCAGGTGAACAGCACCGCCATCAGGACTTTATTCACTTGATCGGAATCCATCGCCGAGCAGCTCCGGAGGTCATCATCGGGGAGACGGAAAGGGCCCGGCCCCTCGCAGGCGGCGCACAGATAGCCGGTTTGCCTCGCGTCTGGCAACCCGTATAAGCGGTCTTCCGCCCGTCATCCCCGGGTGGCGAGGGGCCACGCAAGCATCTCGATCCATGGCCGGCGACGACGTCATCATCCTCATTCCGGCGCGGCTGGCCGCGACCCGGCTGCCCGGCAAGCCGCTCGCCGATATCGGCGGCCAGCCGATGATCGCCCATGTGCTGGCGCGCGCCCGGGCGGCGGGGGTCGGCGAGGTGGTGGTGGCGAGCGATTCGGAGGCGGTCTGCGTGGCGGCCGAGAAGGCCGGCGGGCGGGCCGTGATGACGGCCGCCGACCATGCGTCGGGCTCCGACCGCATCTTCGAGGCGCTCCAGCACATCGATCCCGAGGGCCGCGCCGGCATCGTGGTGAACGTCCAGGGCGACCTGCCGACGCTCGATCCCGCCGATATCCGGGCCGCGCTCGCGCCGCTCGCCGACCCGGCGGTCGACATCGCCACCATTGCGGCCGAGATCCGCGATCCGTCCGAGCGGACCAACCCGCATGTCGTCAAGGTGGTGGGCTCGCCCGTGGGGCCCCGGCGCCTGCGCGCGCTCTATTTCACGCGGGCGACCGCCCCCTATGGCGAGGGCCCGCTCTATCACCACATCGGGCTCTATGCCTACCGGCGGGCCGCGCTCGAACGCTTCGTCAGGCTCGCCCCCTCGGCGCTCGAGCGGCGCGAGAAGCTCGAGCAGCTGCGGGCGCTCGAAGCCGGCATGCGGATCGACGTGGCGATCGTCGATTCGGTGCCGCTCGGCGTCGACACGCCCGAGGAGCTGGAGAAGGCGCGCGCCCTGCTGGCGCGCTGATCTTCACGTCGCCCGCAACAGGTCTCCACACATGACGAACCGAATGGGTTGGTATAACAAGGCGCCATGAGCGAGAAGCCGAGCAGCCGTAAGACCATCGTGTTCCAGGGCGAGCCCGGGGCGAATTCCCATATCGCCTGCAAGGCGGCCTATCCGGACTACCAGGCCGTGCCGTGCCCGACCTTCGAGGACGCCTTCACGGCGGTCGCCAGCGGCGAGGCCGACCTCGGCATGATTCCGATCGAGAATTCGGTCGCCGGCCGGGTGTCGGACATCCACCACCTGATGCCGACCGCGGGCCTCCACATCATCGCGGAGTCCTTCCTGCCGATCCGCAATCAATTGATGGCCCCCAAGGGCGCGACCCTCACGGGCCTCAAGACGGTCGAGAGCCACATCATGGCGCTCGGCCAGTGCCGCAACTACATCCGGCGGCTCGGCGTCAAGGCGGTGGTGTCGGCCGATACCGCGGGCGCCGCCATGGAGGTCGCCCGGAACGGCGACAAGACGCGCGCCGCCATCGCGTCGACGCTGGCGGCCGAGATCTACGGGCTGCAGATCCTGGCCGAGAATATCGAGGATGCCGCGCATGCGACCACGCGCTTCATCGTGCTGTCGCGCGAGGACAAGCGGGCGAGGCGCGGCGACGGGCTCGTGCTCACGACCTTCGTGTTCGAGGTCCGCAATATCCCGGCCGCGCTCTACAAGGCGCTCGGGGGCTTCGCCACCAACCGGGTCAACATGACCAAGCTCGAGAGCTACATGATCGAGGGCAATTTCTTCGCGACCCAGTTCTACGCCGACGTCGAGGGCCACCCGGACGATCCCAACCTGAAGCTCGCGCTCGAGGAGCTCGCCTTCTTCTCCAAGGAGCTCACCATCCTGGGCGTCTACCCGGCGCATCCGTTCCGCGCGAGTCTGGGCCAGGGACAGTAAAGGCGGTTTGCGTCATTGCGAGCGAAGCGAAGCAATCTCGGCCCATGGGGCGGAGATTGCTTCGTCGCGCTTTCGCGCTCCTCGCAATGACGGCGAATGGCCGGACGAGTCCGACTAACGCAACGACGCCCATAGAAAGATGAGCGTCGCCGCAAGGCCCATTGCGGTGCGGCCGGCGTGCAGGCGTCCCCATTTATCCATGAGCCGGCGGCTGTCGGGTCCGGCGCTTGCGGGGTCGAGAGCCATCAGCGCGTTGTTGGTGGGCATGATGGCGAGGAGCGTGTAGGGCCAGTTCGCCACCAGCACGACCGCGCCGAGCAGCCACAGCCAGCCGCCGGTCTGCCACCACGCCAGCAGGCCCAGGAGAAAACCCGCGATCGCGAGCGGGGCCTGCATGGCGAAGCCGCGCTTGTAGGCGGGCTGCCATTCGGTGAGCATCGATCGATCGTCGAGATTCGATCGCGCGGGATGTTCGGCAATGCTGACATAGGCTGCGGCGCCCGCAAAGATGGCCGCGACAGTCAGCGCAAGCTGTCCCGCAATCATGATCTGCGCCTCGGCTTCATGCCGTTTCGCGAGGGATCGGCCACGCAGCGCGATGCGTCGCGATCGATCATCCCGGGCTCACTTCACGTTCTTCATCACCCAGTCGTCGATCAGCCGCGCGATGTCGAGATTGTTCTTCTCGATCATCACCATGTGGCCGTTGCCGCGGATGCCGCGGTCCTGCAGCCGGATGTAGTCGGTCTTCACGCCCGCCTGGGTGAGATACTTGGCGGTGCAGTGATCGTAAGCCTGGTGATAGGAGGCTTCCGCCGCCATGATCATCACCGGGATGGCCTTCAGGTTCACGAGCGCCCGCGCCGGGGCCTTCTGCATCCAGCACACGAACAGATCGGGGCCATCGGGTGCGGCCTCGCGCTCGACGGCAAGCTCGCTGGCGTCCTTGACCGGGGGATCGTAGGTGATCGCGATGTCGGTCGGGCCCCAGGCGCGCGCCTTGCCGGTGCCGATGATGGTCGCCTCGAAGGGCGGCCCCGACGGCTCGATCGCCAGGATGGCCTTGACCAGCTGCGGCCGCGCATCGGCGATCAGCCAGCCGAACGCGCCCGACTGCGAATGCGTGAGCACGATCGCGGGACCGATCTTGTCGAGCAGCGCCGCGCCCGCGTCCTTGTTGCGCTGCTGGGTCTCCTCGTTGGAGACGACGGTCTCGACCTGCGTGGCGTAGAAGGCATCGAAGACGGGATCGCCCTTGCGGCCCTTGTTCGGCCCCTCGCCCGGCCATTGGGTGTGCGTCTTCGCCTGCGGCCAGGTGCCGGCACTCTCGACCGCGGTGAACTGGAATTCCTCGTTGGCGGCCGTGAACATGCGGGTCGCGCCGTCGCCCGGATGCCAGGCGGAGCGCCCGCGCATCGGCTGGTCGATCATGTAGACCACGTAGCCCTGCTCGACGAAATACTCGGCCCAGCCCTTGCGGCCATCGGGCGTTCCCATCCAGTTGGTGGCGGTCTGCGCGGCGCCATGGATGAGCACGAGCGGATAGGGCCGGCGCACATCCTTGGGGGCCAGCACCTCGACATAGGTCTGACCCTGCATGATCTCCTTGCCGGGCTCGCCGACATATTTTCCGCCGACATAGAAATAGCCGCGCTGCGCGACCGCCGACTGGTCGACCGTCGGCACCGGCAGCCGGGGCGGCTCCGCGCGGGCCGGCGCGAGCCACGCGAATGCCGGAAAAACCGCGATCCCGATGACGCGAGCAAGGCTGCGATGCATGGCTTCCTCCCGTGGCCGCGTCGGCGCGGTCGGTATTGTTTTATTGCCGCGCCTGACGGTCGCGTGGGGTTTCATTGTAAACAACAACGAATCTACAAGGCCGCCCTCGTCCCCGACGGCCTGGCGGCGTGACGAAAAGCATTCCCACATCGCTGCCTCCAGACCAAAAGGCCGCCCGCGGGCGGCCCGTCTTGCGTGCTTGCTCTGATTGGCGGCGCGAATCCGCCGGTATGGCGTTCTCGCGGCACCGGGCTGTCGCCGGGCGCAATTCCAACTGTGGAATTTCTCCTATCACATTTTTGCACGATCGCCAAAAATACCCCTGTCAAGACTCATGTTGGCGCAATCTCGTTGCGAACACCGTCACGGCGGAAACGCTGAAGCGAGATCGCTTTGGCCGAAGCGATGCTGCCGTCAGCCGCCGATCTCCTCGCGCAGGATCTCGAGCTCCAGCCATTTGTCCTCCGCGGCCGCGAGGGCGGCCTGCGCGGCGGCGAGCGCCGCCGAGGCCGCATCGAAGGCCTTGCGGTCGCGGGCGTAGAGCCCGGGATCGGCGAGCCGCTCCTGGGCTGCGCTGATTTCCGCCTGCAGCGCCGCGATCTCGCCCGGCAGGGTCTCGAGCGCATATTTGTCGTTGAAGCTCAGCCGGCGCCTGTCGGGTTTGGGGGCACGCGCCGGCGGCGCCTTGCCGGCGCGCGGCCGCGCCGGCTTGCCCAAGGTCTCGCGCGCCACGTCCTCGCCGCGCTGCGCCAGCATGTCGGTATAGCCGCCGGCATATTCGGCCCAGCGTCCGCCGCCCTCGGGCACCACCACCGCGTTCACGACCCGGTCGAGGAAATCGCGGTCATGGCTGATGAGCAGGATGGTGCCCGAATAGTCGCCCAGCATCTCCTCCAGCACGTCGAGCGTTTCGAGGTCGAGGTCGTTGGTGGGCTCGTCGAGCACCAGCAGGTTGGACGGCTTCGCCAGCGCGCAGGCAAGCATGAGACGGCCGCGCTCGCCGCCGGAGAGCACCGAGACCGGCGTGCGCGCCTGCTCGGGCCCGAACAGGAAGTCCTTCATGTAGCCGATCACGTGCTTGCGCTGATCGCCGACCGTCACGGTGTCGCCGTGCCCGCCGGTCAGGGTCTCGACCACGGTCGCCGAAGGGTCGAGGCTCTCGCGTCCCTGGTCGAGCGTGGTCGTGACCAGGTTGGCGCCGAGCCGCACCGTGCCGCCGTCGGGCGCGAGCGCGCCGGTGAGCAGATGGATCAGCGTCGTCTTGCCGGTGCCGTTCGGGCCGACGATGCCGAGGCGGTCGCCGCGCCGGATGCGCGTCGTGAAGTCGCTGACGATGGGACGTTCGGCGTAGGACTTGGAGATGCGGTCGGCCTCGATCACCAGGGAGCCGGATTTGTCGGCCTCCGCGGCGGCGAGCGTCGCCTTGCCGGCGCTCGCCCGATAGTCGCGCCGCGTCTGCCGCAACGCCTGCAAGGCGCCGAGCCGGCGCACGTTGCGCTTGCGCCGCGCCGTCACGCCGTAGCGCAACCAGTGCTCCTCGGCGACGATCTTGCGGTCGAGCTTGTGCTGCCCGCTCTCCTCCTCGGCCAGCACCTCGTCGCGCCAGGCCTCGAACGCCGCAAAGCCGCGCTCGATCCGGCGGGTCTGCCCGCGGTCGAGCCACACGGTCGCGCGCGTCAGGTTGGCGAGGAAGCGCCGGTCATGGCTGATCACCACCAGCGCCGAGCGCCGCGCCGCCAGGGTGCGCTCGAGCCATTCGATGGTGGGAAGGTCGAGATGATTGGTGGGCTCGTCGAGCAGCAGGATGTCGGGTTGCGGCGCGAGCGCGCAGGCGATGGCGGCGCGCCGCGCCTCGCCGCCCGACAGCTGCGCCGGATCCTCTGTTCCGGTGAGGCCGAGCTCATCCAGGAGGGAGACCGCCTGGTGGCGGTCGTCGCCCGGGCCGAGCCCGCCCATCACATAGTCGAGCACGCTCGCGGCGCCGGAAAATTCCGGCTCCTGCGCCAGATAGCGCACCGTCGCGCCCGGCTGCAGGAAGCGCGTGCCGAGATCGGGCTCGACCAGCCCGGCCGCGATCTTGAGCAACGTGGACTTGCCCGACCCGTTGCGCCCGACCAGGCATACGCGCTCGCCCGCCGAGACGCTGAGCTCGACGCCGGCGAGCAGCGGGGTGCCGCCGAAAGTCAGCGCGATGTCCTTGAGCTGGACCAGGGGCGCCATGCTCAGCCTCTTGCGCGTTGCGCGCGCCGGATCGCCTGATCGAGCGCGGCCAGGAAGGCCGAGCGGTCGCGCGGCGAGAAAGGCTGCGGGCCGCCCGTGGTCGCGCCGGCCGAACGCAGGTCGTGCATGAGGTTGCGCATCGCGAGCGTCATGCCGATGGAGTCCTCGCTGAACGGCTTGCCGGTCGGAGCGATCACCTGGGCGCCCGCTTTCACGCAGCGGCTCGCCAGCGGGATGTCGGCCGTGATCACGATGTCGCGGGGGCCGGCGCGCGCCGCGATCCAGTCGTCGGCCGCGTCCGGGGCCGAGCCGGCCGCGATGCGCTCGATCAGCGGATCCTGCGGCACGCGGATGAAGCCGTTGGCGACGACGCTCACCGGCAGGGCGTGGCGCGCGGCGACGCGATAGATCTCGTCCTTCACCGGGCAGGCATCGGCATCGACATAGATCCGGCTGGGGCTGGGGGTGCTCATCGTGGCCCCGCGATAACGCGTCGCGGGCGAAGCCACAAGGATGAAAGCGAAAACCGCCGGCGACCTGTCCGAGGGGCCGAGCAGGCCGTCACGCGGTCAGCGCGCGGACGCTTCCAATATGGCACGGACGCGCGCCACCACTTGCGCCGGCGTCGCCGCGAGATCGCCGACCAGCGCCTGCACGGCCTCGCCGCTCATCGGGTCGATCTCGAGCTGCAGCTTGGCGGCGTCGGCGACGAAGGCCGGGTCCCGCATGGTGGCGTCGAAGGCACGCCGCAAGGCCTCGACGCGCGCGGCCGGCACCTCCGGGGGGAGGAAATAGGGCCGGCCATATTCGGTGCGGGCGAACAGCATGGTCAGGGCCTGCCGGTCGGGATCGTTTGTCGCCAGCTCCAGCATGGTCGGGACATCGGCGAGGTCGGGGTGGCGCTTGAGGCCGTATTGGGCGATCACCTTGATCTTGCGTTCCGTGATCCATTGCGGGACTTGCGCCTTCACGGCGGCCCAGCCGATGCCGCCCTGGCCCTCCAGCTCGCCGCGCTCGATCGCGGTGTTGATCTGCGGGGTTCCCTCGTAGCCGCGGACGATCCTGAATCGGGTCCCCAGGATGTCGTTGGTCAGCAGCGGAAAATCCACCATGGTGGTGCCGGGCGCCGTGGCGCCCACGATCAGCTCGCGGGTCCGCAAGTCCGCCAGACTCTGCACCGGCGCGGTGCGCCACACGAAGGCCACATAGGGCTCGCGATTGGTGCTGCCGAGCCAGATCAGCCTGGTGGCGTCGAAATGCGCGCCGGCGGGCGCGAGCAGCGGCGCGGTCGGAATCCCGTTGATCGGCGCGCCGATCACGCTGCCGTCGCGCGGCGCCGAGGCGTAGAGCTGATTTGTCATCACCATGCCGCCGGCGGCCGGCAGGTTCTGCACGATGACGGCGGGATTGCCCGCAATATGCGCGCCGATGTGGCGCGCCACGGCGCGCGCAAACAGGTCATAGCCGCCGCCCGCCGCGGTTCCGACCACGATCCGCAGCTGCCGGCCGCGGTAGAACGCCGCCACGTCGTCCGCGCTGCGGGCCGGGGCGACCCAGAAGAGCAGCGCCGACAGGATGGCGACGAGACGGTGTGGCATTGTGGGGCGCTTGCGAAGTCTAGGCGTGTTGACGCGCGGTCTCGAATTTTCCGGCCGACCCGAATAGACGCCCCGGACCGGCGCGCAGGTCGCAGCCGCCGAGGCGCACCAGGGCGTCCCACAGCACGGCCTGATTGCTGGTGACGACCGGACGGTCGAGCCGCCTCTCGAGCTCGGCGATGATCCCGAATG
>Ga0137415_10008057_pt1 | contig 10444 bp, 7 predicted proteins | sample CZODoug3_1_1_16f_FD_183082 | JGI IMG/M metagenome (GOLD analysis project Ga0137415, IMG submission 183082) | Vadose zone soil fungal communities from Angelo Coast Range Reserve, California, USA - CZODoug3_1_1_16fungal (Hybrid Assembly) | ecosystem: Environmental > Terrestrial > Soil > Vadose... | reverse complement strand
TAGAGGAGCCGGGGCTCAAGGCTCGGCCCCATGGTTTCCACGTAGAGTCCGTAGGGCAAATCACGCTTCCGGCAGAGGTCGATCAACTTCGACTTGAGCCCATCATCAGGCTGGGGATCGGTCGATTGCAAAACAAGATTGCCGGGACGAGGCAACGGCGCAGCGGTGGCAGCGGCGCGACCGTGTCCGTTCGATGCGGGGAAGTCGCGAATGGGCTGGCGTCCGATGAGATAGGAGACGAGTTGCCCCTTTTCGATCAAAGACACGCGCTGGGCTTTCACGCCTTCGTCGTCCAGAGTGTAGTTGCCGAAGAGGGGCTGGCCGGAAATCGTGGAAAGCGTCGGGTCGTCGAACACATTGATGAAATCGGGCAGCACGCGTGATTTGTAGCTGCTGGACCATTTCCCCGTGGTGCGGGCGTTCTCGCCGAGTTGCGGCTTTCTGCCGAGGACATTCGGCTCAACCAGTTCGGTGACGACGGTGGCGGCGGCATCGTTCGAGAACAGGACCGGGCCGCGGTATTCCTCGTCAACGACAGGGGCGTCGCGCAGCAACTTCAGCGTGTCGAGAATCCGGCCAGTGGTCTTCAGAAATGCTTCGCGGGTCGGGAGATCCTTGAGATCGTTCCCCTGGTCCGCATGCGACCGTTGCAGCAGCATGCCGTCGGAAGCCTGAGTCGACCCCGCGATGGAGACCACGTAGTGCGCGTGGCCGGAGCGGGCAACCGTGCCCTCGGAGTTCAGGAAGTACCGGTTCTCGACGGTGAAGCGCAGAAACGATTCAAAGTTCTCCAGTTCTTTGTCGGTGCGATATTGGGCCGAAGCTTCTTCGAGAAGGTGAAGCCATGAACTGAAGTCGGTCGAAGAAAAACGGGCGAGAGGCTCGACGGCTTCGAGAGGCGAGGCTTTGGCGAAATCGTCGACGGGCTCATCGACTTTCAACTGTCTCAGGCGAGCTTGCTTCGCCGACAGCGCTTCGGTGGCTGCCTTGTAAGCGCGATCGGTGGCGAGCCAGATGCGATGGCGGATGGCGAAGACGTCATCATCGGATGGAACCAGGTCGATGCTGCCTTCTCCGGTGCCGAAGAAGCTGTCCTGCTTGTAGTCGCCGACGCGGACTACGACGCGCAACAGGCGGCCGTGATTATGTTGCTGGTTGCGCAGGGCGCCGAAAACGGCGCTGGCGTCAAACTGGTCGATCTCGGTAACACGATATTCGATGTAATACGGCGCCGGCACGTTCTCTAGTTTCAGCTGGCTTTTGGAGCGATCCATTTCTTCACGAAGCGCGCGCAGGACAACATCGCCCGAAGCGGAATCGGCGGCGCGGGCGGAAGTTGATAGGCCGCAGAGGATCGCAGCAGAGATGACTAAAAACAACAGTGTAAATATCAGGCTGCGGAGAAACTCCGGGTTCGTATCAGGGCATCGCTTCAGCGATGTCGCACGTCTTTCGAAATCAGACGCCCCTTCAGGGGCTGGGCGCTGAAACTCTATCTTTGCCGCACTCTCACCGCCGTGCCGGGTTTTTCTGCGCCGCGTCATTTCTTGCCTCCCTTATCGTCCGCGCCGGGCGGGGGCGGAAGAATCGGAGGACGTGCGTCGCCGTACTTTCGTTTCTGAACCTCCATATCGGTAAACAGCATCGCAGGAGCGGCTGCGGATACAGGAACGCTGCCGGATTCAGCTCCGCAAATGCCATTGAAAACGCTGGTGGTGTCTCCGGTGGCGGCGATCTGCGACAACACGGTCAGCGGCGTGCCGACGATGTCGACACCGCGGACGAGTTCATCGGGACGCCCATCCGCATAAACGCGCCACACCATGACGGGCAATACCTGGAACGCTTGCGGAAGATCGCGCGAGGTCAAGGTGAATCCGCCCTGGATGTCTTCGAAGAAGAGGCCGTAGGGCTTTCCCTGCTTCTTGATTTCTTCGATGAAGCGGGAACGCAGCTGGACGTCGGGAATCGTTTTCGAAGAAGTAACAATCAGATTGCCCTGGCGGCCGACCGGCATCAGTCCGGACTGGGCACGGCCGTGCCCGTTCGAACTGCTGAAATTTTTCACCGGCAATCGTCCCATCAGAAAATTCTTCAGGATGCCATCCTTGACCACCTCGACGCGCGAAGCGGGACTGCCTTCGTCGTCGAAGCGATAAAAGCCCGAAAGCTCTCTGCCGCCGAGCGTACGCAGCGTGGGATCGTCGGTGACGCTGAGGAACTCGGGCAGGATTTTTTCGTTCACCTTTTTAGTAAAAGTCTGGCCTTCGTCGCGGCCGCGCTGGCGCTGTCCTTCGACCCGATGACCGAGCACTTCATGAAAAAAAACGGCGGCCGCACGCCCGGAGAGCAACGCGGGACCACTATAGGGTTCGGCAAGCGGAGCCGCGTGCAACGCGCTCAAGTCACTGGCCATTTTTTTCGCGGCCGCTGCCACTTCCGCCTCGGACGGAAATTTTGCCGGATCGGAAAACTGGAAGGTCTCGACGCGCATCAACTGCATGCCATCATCGGCGCGGGTTTCGGCCTCGATCATGACGCGAAAGATGGCATCGGCGGTGACGATCTTTGCGCCTTCGGTCGAAACCAGATAATTGTGGCTCTTCTCGGCATAAAGAAAAACCAGCGACTCTTCGACCTCGGGATAGCGGCGGAAGGAAGCGGAATAGCGGCGGGCCAGTTCTTCCCACGCTTTCTGCTCGGGAAACGCAACCGACGCAGTGTTATCCGTGTAAGTGGATGGCTTCTCCTCGGAGAAGTCAGGTGAGTCGTCTTCGTCCTTGGCGCGGACGGCGGTCTTGGTCTTAACGTTGGTAAAGGCCTGGCGCGCCTTGCGGTACTGCTCGTAGGTCAGCTTCCAAAGCACGCGGGCGATAGCGTCGGGGTCGTCCCGCTGCGGAAGTTTGCCGGAGGTAATGCCGGAAAAGCGTTCCTGGTCGTGCGTGTTATCGAGAGCGGGAGCGCCGATCCGCATGCTGACGTCGGCGGCACGGTGGCGGGTCCGAGTCGAAGTGAGGATGCCACCCTGGGCACTGAGGATGACCAGCGATTCGCCGTCGGTCACGTTGTAGCTGGCGAAGTAGGGGGCGGGATCCTGCCTGGCAAGCTCGGACTGGCCGCGATGCAACTCCTTTTCCATGGTAACGAGGAGGAGATCGTCGGGTGCCTTCAGAGGCTTTTCGGCATGCAGCGGTTTCTCACTAAGGAAGGCAACCAGTAAGAGGAGAATGCGGAAAATGCAAAGCGGGGCGGCCTTTTCGGATTTCATCGCGAATGGCGAGTGTACAGGACCGGGAGAAACAAAAAAAGCGGCCCCTTTCGGGGCCAACCTTTTTCAAAGAGGCTAGTGGCGGGAATCAGAGGAAACTAGTTTGACGCCGCTCTGGGGGACAGGAACGGACAGAGTGAGATGTCGAGAACATCGAAAGTGAAGTTTTTCAAACGGGTGCGGCCTCTTCAGTTGTTACGTAAATGAGCATTTGCGGAACCAAAATGGCAACTGGGGGTTGCGGGACGCCCATTTTGGGAACCCATTCAAAAGCAAGCTCTTAGGGTGAATTCCTTAAGATCGAGTAGGCGGACGCTTCGCTGGAGACACGTAACCGAATGCATAAAGCTGCACAATTGGAAGAACCAAGATGTAGAGACGAGCTCGTCCCATCCCCCCGCCGCGGCAAGCCACGTCTCTACTCCAAGCCGTCCCGGCGCCAGCCCGTCCCCCACACAAAACAAAGCCCCCTTCGAGAAGGGGGCCTGGGACAAAGTGACAAGGGCTTCTAGCTGTCGCCGGCGACGGTGCGCACCTTCCCGGGCAGGAAATGATAGGGCGGCCACGGACCAGTTACGACCATCTGGCAATTCTTGAGTTGTTTGGCGGCCGTGCTGTAACGGTTCTGATATTTTTCGATCGACTTGGTATCGATGAGGTGGGCGATATCGAGCAACATTCCGTCGGCATCGACCTTCTTGCAGCTGACTTCTTCCTCGAGAGGATTGAAGAGCTTGTGCACCTGGACCGATAGGGCGCGGGCTTTGGTCTGGCGTTCGCGCTCCCGGCAAGCCTTCTCGCGAAGCTTGATAAGGTACTCGCGGCCGACGGTATCGGGCAGGACAATCTCTTCCATGGAGCCGCGGAGAGAACCGTCGCGGACCGTCAGCTTGATGCGCATTTCGGACTTGCCACGGAGCCGGGCCACGCTGTCGCAGAAAGTGCGGCGGTTGGATCGAACGGCTTGGCGGATAGCATCTTCGGTGTCGAAAATCGTGCCGAAGCGGAAGGGTAGGACGGTGGCGGTTCGGAAGCTCTGGCTTACCACCCGGGCATGCTCGAGAACAGACTTTTCGTCGAGCTTGGATGTCGCGCGGTCATATTCGCTGACGATTACCGCGAATTCTCCGCTCGGATAGCTCATGACCGGAGAACCGTTTACACCTTGAATTCCATCTAGAAGGAAGGGACGACGGGCGCGAACACCGTTGGCGAGGGTCTGGTGTTCTGTGAGGCAGTACGCGTACCACGACATGCATTCTCTCCGAATTGCACCGGGGCGTTGGGCACCCCTTTAGATTTGCTTTTAGAGCTAGGGCTGCGTTTCTACCTGGAAGATTTAGTTTTTGGGTTAAGGTGAACGCGAAATGCTGCGTCCAAAGTGATAGTACTTCCAGTCGGAGTTATTTGCAACCTTTCTTATGATCATTGCATCGTGAATCGTCTCAATTTGCTACGAACACGATTTTGGCGTGCGGGCAGGGGCGGTTGTGAGTTCGACGAGCCGCCGCCGCAGGAATAAAGATAAAAAGGACTTAGCCAAGCGCCTTTAAGATTTCTGCTGCTTTTGGGCGGCTGCGCGGTCCTGGAGCGCGATCGTAACCGCACGCAGCATATCGCCGGCGGGAGCGGGCTTGCCAGTCCAGATTTCAAACTGCCGGGCGGCCTGTTGCACAAACATTTCGACTCCCGGGATGACGGCGATTCCCTTGGCGCGCGCGACCTGCAGCAGGTGCGTCTCAACCGGGTCGTACACCATGTCGAAGACGACGCGGGCTTGAATCTCCTCGTCTTTGAGCGGGCAGTCGCGAGTGTTCCCCATTCCAACTGGAGTGGCATTAATGATGACGTCGAAGGCGATCTTGCGGAGGTCGGCGCGTTTGATGGTGTGTGATTTGGCCTGGCGGGCGAGTTTCTGAGCCTTGACAGAAGTGCGATTCAGTATCCAGATTTCAGCACCGCGCTCTTTGAGACCGAAGACGGCGGCACGGGCCGCGCCCCCGGCGCCGAGCACGAGAACTTTCGCGTTCTCGATGGAGAGGCGCTGCTCAAGGGGACGGACCACGCCGGCGGCATCGGTATTGAAACCGTAAAGCTTGCCATCCTGTCCGCGGACGACGGTATTGCAGGCGCCGATCTTGGTTGTGTGGGCGTCGGTGTTATCGAGATGCGCAAGGATCGACTGCTTGTACGGCATCGTCACGCTGAGGCCGTGGAGAGGAATCTCGCGCACGCAGTGGATCAGATCCTTGAGCGTTTTGGCGTGGAGAGGAAGATAAACGCCGTTCACGTTCTCACGGCGCAGCGCCGTATTCATGATTACGGGCGAGAGCGAATGCTCGATGGGATCGCCAGCGACTCCATAGACGCGAGTGGCAGCGTCGACTTGATCAATGCGGTAGATGCTGCGCAGCTCCCCCGCACTGATCTGCCCGGGTGCGGTTTTAAGATCGGCGCTGACCGCGCCAAAGGTGAAAACGCTCCCGGCGCGCACGCTGAGCACGCGGCTGATAATCCCTTGCTCTCCCATGCACAACCCGATCAATGCATGCTTGTCGCTCTGCGTCTGCAGAAACTTCATCATGGTCACGTTGTCGGAGAGCGTGGTAGCGGTGCTGACGACTTTGTAAAAATCGGCCGGGACCTTCAGCATTTTCGCCAGCGTCTCATCGAGGTTGCGCGTCGCGCGGAAATCATGGAACGACAAAATAAGTCGAGCGCGGCTGCGCAGGCGCGCAATCGCTTCGGGTTTCGATTTCAGGGCGCTCTGAAGTTCCAGGTCGACCATCTGACAGCCCGCCGCATTGGCCTTGGTGAGCACTTCCAGCTGGGAAGCCAGCGATCCCTTGAACTTGCCGTCGTTGTCGGCACGACGGCAGGTACCGATGGCGGTGACGTACTGATGGGTTTCAAGAAAACGATGGATTTTGGGAAGCGCGGCCAGGGGTTGCTTCAGGTAGTCCAATCGAAATTCAAGGAAGGGGTTATCCCGGGCCATGGACTCGGCGGTGGCGAGCATATCGTCGATGGTGTCGCCGCCCAGCGCCAGGCAGACCTTAGGCAGGCGCATGGGCAGAAAACGGGGCGCGAGAGTGGAAGAAGAGGCCAAGGCCATTTGTTTTCAATGACGGCGCGATATTACAGGGGCGTAAGCGCAGATGCAACATTAAGGTTGCCCAGCGCCTCAGTAAGCACTTTGGGAGCAATAGGGCTAAACACCCTCGTAACCTTGACCCCTCGCCAAGCGCTTGTTACTTTTCGGCTGTAACCCTTGTCTTCCTAGAGAGATAGCTGGAGCTGCCCCAGAGCGGATTGGAGTCGGAGGTAACATGAAGAAAACAGGAATGTTATTGCTACTAATGGTGACGGCGACCCTCGCGGTGGCCCAGCAATCGACGACGGCGATCACGCCGGATGCGTCCGGTATCGTCAACACGTCGGTCAACGTGCCCTTCGTGCGTTTCCAGACGCCTACCGCGGCAGATATTTACTGCGCGGGATTTCTTACCAAGGACCGGGTTCCTGACGCGAACTACGTCAATGGGGGCCTACAGACGCCGACCTCAACCAAGTTCGAGACCGGGGAATTGGTCTACTTGGCGGGCACCGGCTACCAGGCGGGACAACTGTATTCGATCATCCGCGAAATGCGAGACGCCAACGAGTACGAAGTCTATCCGGGTGAGAGAAAAGTATTGGCTGCCGCGGGACGCCCTTACGGGGAAATTGGGAGGGTGCGGGTAGTCGATACTCGCAGTCACAGCGCCATCGCCCAGGTGGAATTCAGTTGTGATCCCATCAACCCGGGAGATGTCGCCGTGCCTTTCGTGGAAAAACCGCTGGTTACGTTCCATGTGCCCGGCCACTTCGACCGTTTCGCACCGCCCAATGGAAAGCTGAGCGGACGGATCGTGCTCGGTAAAGACTTCGACAGCGTGCTCGGCACGGGCATGAAACTTTATATGAACATGGGTTCGAACCAGGGCGTAAAAGTGGGGGACTATTTCCGCGTCGTGCGTTCTTACACGGCAACCTTGCGCGATCCGGTGGACTCGCTCTCCTTCAAAGCCCAGACTTCAGAAGACACGCAGATGCGCCCGCCGGCTTTTGAGGCCAATCGCTTCACAAAAACCAAAGGGCCGAACATTCATGTAGGCGATCTGCCGCGGCGCGCCGTGGGTGAAGTGGTAGTTCTGAACGTAACCCCGACCTCATCGTCAGCCATGGTCGTCTTCGCGCTGGAAGATGTGTATGCGGGCGACACGGTGGAACTGGACGAGCAGCAGTAAGAGACCGCAACAATTTAATCGGAGCTTTTGATCAGAAGGGGAGAGCGAATCTCCCCTTTTTCTTTCTCGCTGTTGGTTCAGACTTCCAATAGGAAGGAAGGCGTCAGGTCTCAGGGAAGATCAAAGTCCACGTTTGTCCTGAAACCTGACACCTAAGACCTGACACCTGCATCATTCAGCGGAAAAAACGGATTTTCGGATTTCCGGGAATCATCGCGCCAGCGACGACCAGTACCACGATCACAATAACGAGTTCCATCTTTCCCTCACCCCGCTGCCCTCACAATCAAACAGCCAGCGCCCAGCTTACGTCCTCTTGCAGAGAAGGCAAGTTACTCAAGTACAGGCGGACGCGTAAGAAGGGAAATACGGAATCCGTGAATAGATTTTTGGGAAGCAGATTCAGCAGGGAACTTCGGCATCAGCGTCGGCAAAGACCTCGGCCGTGAAAGCCTCGACAGTGGCGGCCTTGCGCCAGGCATCCAGCGGCAGACCAGCTTTGCGGCTGGTTTGCTCCAGAAACGTTTCCCGGTCCCAACTATGTTCGACCGCAACCTGGGGCAGCAGCAGGCCGCGGCGAGCGCCCAGCGAAATGACCAAGCCGTGGCGCCCGACTTCCACTGCCTCGGGATGAATCGGGAACAGGCGGGAGAGAACGCTCAGAGAAACCTCCAGCTTAAGAGCCTCTTCCTTCGTCACCGGCAAGAAACGGGAATCTTCGAAAGCGGCGGCGCGGGCCGTTTCGGCCACGGCCCGATACAGAGGCGCGATGGGCACGGCGTAGCCGACGCATCCCCGAAGTTGGCGGCCGAGATCACCGGGTAGGTCGGCATGCTGATCGCCGCGCAGATAAAGAGTTGTGAAGACGCCTCGTGGATCCGACAGCGCGGCTGGTATAGGCGGTACTTCCGGAAAGGGCCGCCGCTCCAGGGCTGAAAGAATTGCCTCGTGCGCAATGCGGAGCAGAGCCCGGCGTTGGTCGAGAGAAAATTCTGGGGCTGGCGTGGCGGGGTCGCCAGCCACTTCGCGCGCGATCAGACTTTCAGACGGCTTTACAGACGGCGCTTCAAACAGCTTGGACATCGCGTTTTCTCCGCCGGGCAAGGACGAAGGCCCGGCGTCGCCGCTTTTCCGATTTGTGGTCGATCCGCGCCCAGAAGGCAATGAAGTAGTCGAGGGCGGAAACCAGGGAAAGCAGAACCATGAACCAGATGGCGACCCATGCAATCCAGTACACCGGGAAAAAGTAAGTGCCGAAAAGAGACCACTCGGGCCAGCGGCGAGCGAGAATCACGGCCACCACGGAAATAATCTGCACCAGCATCTTGAACTTGCCCAGTTCGCTCGCTTGAATCGTAAAACCTTCGGATGCGGCAATGGTGCGCAGCCCGCTTACCAGAAACTCGCGGCCGATGATGACCACAGCCATCCAGGCCGGTACCAGCGCGGGATTAACCTGAACCAGCGTGATGAAGGCGGCGGCGATCAGCAACTTGTCGGCCAGCGGATCGAGCAGCATGCCCATGGTCGTGATCTGGCCGCGCTTACGCGCGAGATAGCCGTCAATGCCGTCAGTGATCGAAGCCAGGATGAAAACGGCCGACGCCAGGATTTCTCTTTCCCCGGTTTGCTCGCTTGAGAAACGTGGTGTGCAAAGAATCCAGATGAGCAGCGGGATCGCGGCAATGCGGGTGAGCGTGATGTAGTTAGGAAGATTCACGCGATGACTGAACCAAGAGCGGTCAATGTGATTATCCTCTACATCAGAGGCCAAGGCAACGGACCGAAGGGAGTAGTGCCAGTTTCGGTTGGCCGTTCAGACGCCGATGCCAGTACCCGCCGTTCGGAGAACGTCAGGTAGTACTGAATGAAGTCACGCGTGCAGCTGGATTAATGCGCGATGCCATATCCGGCGAGATGATTACCTTGTCCAGCTTTAACGGCCCCAATTGCACGCTAGCCTTCATCTTCTTGCTCATCCATTTTTCGCCTTCCGGAGTGAGCGTCACCTCGTTGCGTGGTACAAAACCCACCTCTTCCAGTTGGAGAGAGCCGAACTGCGACTTATATCGGGCCGCCAGATACAAATTTTCAATCGGCTTTAGCCGATACCGCTTGGTGCCTTGCACGAAACCTGCGTTTACCTCGAATTGGACTAGATCGACACTTTGCTCGGGCTTCGCCTTATTCAACTCATCGATGTATTCACGCACCTGTTGCACAGTCAGAGGGTCCGATTTCTCCAGAAGCGTTTCGTACGTGCTGTACGTTTTCCATGTCACATACGCCCCCCAGGCTTGGGCAATCGCCCAGTAGAAGGTCCTGCCTCCCAGTGCCAGATGCACTTTGCCCATCGCTGCAAGACCGATAAGCGTAAAGTTCCACAATGCCAGCCCCGCCAGTGTTGCGGCGGATATGATGATGACTTTAGGGTCGCGCACTCGTCTCTCGTACACCCCCGCCGCAATCAACGCCAGTCCCAAAAGCACGCTAACCGCTCCCCAGATGTTGTTCGCTGCGAGCACCGCACCGCCAATCAACAGGTTCAGCACTCCCCACGCTACGCTGGAGTTTCCGCTGGAACGAAGCTTCTTGTCGAAGAGACAAAGCGACCCCGCCACCGTCAGCTGCTCTATTCGTTGTGTATCACTCGGCATATATCCTCGGCCAAGAAGACGCAATTGCACGACTGGCCGACTATTCCTTCTGGGATGCCTTGTAGCCGGCAGCCTTCGCTTCGGATTCGGTCATGAATTTTCCGGCCTTGGTCTTGCCATACCAGCGGCCACTCTTGTGGTAGACGCCGCTCTCGGTATTAACCCAGACCTTACCGCTGGCCTGAGCGGCGGCAATCTCAGGGCTGGAAGCGGTTGTGGCAGCGGCTTTG
>Ga0137415_10008056_pt1 | contig 10444 bp, 10 predicted proteins | sample CZODoug3_1_1_16f_FD_183082 | JGI IMG/M metagenome (GOLD analysis project Ga0137415, IMG submission 183082) | Vadose zone soil fungal communities from Angelo Coast Range Reserve, California, USA - CZODoug3_1_1_16fungal (Hybrid Assembly) | ecosystem: Environmental > Terrestrial > Soil > Vadose... | reverse complement strand
TGTGAGGCGGCTGACACGGCGGTGGCGCCGGCCGGGTCGAGTGGGCATGCTCGCAGGCATGAGCGAGCAGCTGCGTCCCCGCCGATCGTGCCTGGCCGTGCCGGGCAGCAACCCGCGATTCCTCGAGAAGGCCAAGGGATTGCCGGCCGATCAGGTGTTCCTCGACCTCGAGGACGCCGTCGCTCCGCTCGCCAAGCCCGAGGCGCGCAAGAACATCGTCGCCGCGCTGAACGAGGGAGGCTGGGGCGACAAGATCCGGGTCATCCGCGTCAACGACCTCACGACGCACTGGACGTACCGCGACGTGATCGAGGTCGTCGAGGGTGCCGGGCCGAACCTCGATTGCATCATGCTGCCCAAGGTGCAAAGCGCCGCCCACGTGATCACGCTGGACACATTGCTGACCCAGATCGAGAAGACGATGGGCTTCGAGGTGGGCCGCATCGGCATCGAGGCCCAGATCGAGAACGCGCAGGGGCTGATCGCCGTGAACGAGATCGCTCAGGCCAGCCCCCGGGTCGAGACGATCATCTTCGGGCCGGCTGACTTCATGGCGTCCATCAACATGAAGTCGCTCGTGGTGGGCGAGCAGCCGCCCGGATACGACGTCGGCGACGCGTACCACCACATCCTGATGTCGATCCTGATGGCGGCACGGGCCAACGACAAGCAGGCGATCGACGGACCGTACCTTCAGGTCCGCGACGTCGAGGGCTTCCGTCGCGTGGCGTCACGCTCAGCCGCCCTGGGCTTCGACGGCAAGTGGGTGCTGCACCCGGGGCAGATCGACGCCGCCAACGAGGTGTACGCCCCGACCCAGGAGGACTACGACCACGCCGAGCTGATCCTCGACGCCTACGACTGGGCCACGTCCGAGGCCGGCGGCAAGAAGGGCTCGGCGATGCTCGGCGACGAGATGATCGACGAGGCCTCGCGCAAGATGGCCCTGGTGATCTCGGCCAAGGGGCGCGCGGCCGGCATGCAGCGCACGTCCACGTTCACCCCGCCCGAGAGTTAGCGGCCCGGGTCCAGTGCGACGGTGACGCAGATGCCCCGGTCGGCTAGAGTTCGCCCGTTCTGACATCTCGAGCGAGGGGGCTCGTCGACGATGGCTCGGACGTGGTTCATGCCGGTGGTGACGCTGACGGTTGCCGCTCTGGCCCTGGCGGCTTGCTCGTCCGGCAAGAAGAGTGACGGCCCGCCTACGTCTGGATCGGCGTCGACGTCCTCCGGGTCCAGCGGCAACAACGCCAACCTCGACCCGAACAACCTGGTGGCACAGGTGTTCGCGGCCGTGGGGGCGGCGCAGAGTTTCCACGTTGTCGGCAACGGCAAGGACCAGGACATGCCGTACAGCCTCGACGTGCACTTCGGCAATGGCGGCGGTTCCGGGTACTTCTCGCAAGGCAGCGCCCGGTTCGATCTCGCCGGCCACGGCCAGGACACCTACGTCAAGACGACGGCCGCCAACTGGAAAGCCACGATCGGCACGAAGCAGAACGCGTACGAGCTGGCGTTGACACTCGCCCCGCACTGGGTGCGCGTGCCGACGACGAAACAGGATTTCGCGCAGCTGCTCGACTACGTCGACAAGGACCACTTCGTGACGTCGTATCGGGAGAGCGCCGCGAGCCAGTCGGGTCCCTTCGCCAAGGGCGGCACTGCAACGGTCAACGGCACCTCGGCCGTCATCTACACCGACACGAAGGACGACAGCAAGATCTACATCGCGGCCACGGGCGCGCCGCTGCTGCTCAAGGTCGAGAGCTCGGCGAGTGACGGTGGTGGGGGTTTGACGATCACCGACTACAACAAGCCGTTCTCCCCGACCCTGCCGGCCGCGAACGAGATCGTCGACTACACGTCCGTCGTCAAGTAGCGCCGGGCGTTGGCCGTTGGCGGCGGGCCACTGAGCGGTTGAGAGTCATCTCACCGGCCATTTGCCCGGCGAGGCGCGATACTTCTCGGTAATTCCTGTTACCTGAGGAGTGTTCGAGATGGCGCGCCTGGCCCAGACCGCTGATCTGACCGAGTTCCAGACCGAGATCCTGTCCACGGTCAAGACCTTCGTGGACAAGGAGATCCTCCCGTACGCCACGGAGCTCGAGCACAAGGACGAGTTCCCGGACGCGATCGTCGAGGGCATGAAGGAGATGGGCCTGTTCGGCCTGACGATCAGCGAGGAGTACGGCGGGCTCGGCGAGTCGCTGCTGACCTACGCACTGGTCGTCGAGCAGATCGCGCGGGGCTGGATGTCGATCTCGGGCGTGATCAACACGCACTTCATCGTTGCCTACATGATCGCCCAGCACGGCACCGACGAGCAGAAACAGCGGTTGCTGCCGAAGATGGCGACGGGCGAGATCCGCGGGGCGTTCTCGATGAGCGAGCCCGAATGCGGCTCGGACGTCGCGGCGATCAAGACGCGTGCCGTTGCCGAGGGTGACGAGTTCGTCCTCAACGGCCAGAAGATGTGGCTGACGAACGGGGCGCGATCCGGGGTGGTCGCCACCCTCGTGAAGGACGATCTCGGCGCCGACTCGGTGTATCGGAACATGACGACGTTCCTGATCGAGAAGGAGCCCGGCTTCGGCGAGACGCGTCCCGGCCTGTCCATCCCCGGCAAGATCGACAAGATGGGTTACAAGGGCGTCGAGACGACCGAGATGGTGCTCGACGGCGTGCACGTGCCGGCGTCGTCCGTACTAGGGGGTACGGACGGGCGGGGCAAGGGTTTCTATCAGATGATGGACGGCGTCGAGGTGGGTCGGGTGAACGTCGCCGCCCGGGCGTGCGGCATCTCGATCCGCGCATTCGAGTTGGCCGTCGCCTACGCCCAGCAGCGCAAGACGTTCGGTAAGCAGATCGCCGATCACCAGGCGATCGCGTTCAAGCTGGCCGAGATGGCGACGAAGGTCGAGGCGGCGCACCTGATGATGGTGAATGCAGCCAGGCTGAAGGACGCCGGCGAGCGCAACGACGTCGAGGCCGGCATGGCCAAGCTGCTCGCTTCCGAGTACTGCGCCGAGGTGACCCAGGAGTCGTTCCGGATCCACGGCGGATACGGCTACTCCAAGGAGTACGAAATCGAGCGGCTCATGCGAGAGGCGCCGTTCCTGCTCATCGGCGAGGGCACGTCCGAGATCCAGAAGACGATCATCAGCCGGGGCCTGCTGCGGGAGTACCGCGCGGGCTGAACGGTGCGCGGCCGATGGCATACTGCCGCGGTGCGCTCGGCATTGGTGGGTTTTGTCCTGCTCATGCTCGCCGGCTGCACGACGGCGACCTCGGGACACAGCACGACGACCGGTCCGAGCTCGGGGTCGGCCTCGGCGCCGGTCCCGCCGTGTAAACCGGGTGGGCCCGGCCAGCGCGGCGTGATCACCAGCAAGGGCGCGCCGTTCTGCTACGGATTGCCGGCGGGCTGGACCGACAACTCGTCCATGACCGGTTATGCGTCGGAATGGCCGTACCGCACGCTCGTCTCGCTGCGGCAATTCGATCTCATCGAGGTGCTCGCCGCGCGGCTGCCCTTCAACAGCGACACCTACAGCGATGCTGCGCTGCTCGCCTACGCCAACCGCGGCCGCCGCGAGGCCGGCGACGACAGCGAGATCGTCCGGGCGACGGGATTGAAGACGCTGCGGGTGGCCGGCGCCCGGGCATTCGAGCAGACGGTCACGAACATCTTTCACGCCGAGTTCCGGGCGATATTCGTGTTCCGGGGCCGCAGCGACGTGTACATCCAGTGCGAGCACCGATCCGAGCCGGCGAAGGTGGCGACAGCGTGCGCGGCCGTGCTGTCGTCCATCCGGATCGTGAGCCTTCACTAGCGGTTGACGTAACCGTGACGGTATGTCACGTTTACCCGCGGACACCGTGGACCGCCGGCCACCTGCGCTGCATGCGGGCGATGATGACGAGGTAGCTGCCCTTTCGGCCGTGGTCGGACCGGGACCAGCGTGCTAGCTTGCGCTCTGATGGGCGGCGCGCGCCGGCCTTCTTGGGGGGTTTCATCGTGAGTCGTAAGGCTGTCACCGTCGTGCTCGGGGCGATCGCACTGGGCGCGGGCGGATTGCTGACCGCTGCGCCCGCAGGCGCCGCGCCGAGCGGCGGCGGGGCACATCGCACCGTCTACGTCGCCCCCGACGGTTCGCCGTCCGCACGGGACGACTCCTGCTCGCACGCGCGGTTCACCTCGATCCAGGACGCGATCGAGGCGGTCGCGAGCGGCGGCACGGTGGTCGTGTGCCGGGGCACTTACCACGGCAGCGTGACGATCGACCGGAAGGTGACTTTGGCCGGGCGGCCCGGGGCCACGATCGACGCCACCGGGATGCCCTACGGCGTCGGCGTCACGGTCTCCTATGTGACGATCCGCGGGCTCACCGTGAAGAACGCCGGCCCGCTAACTCCGCAGAGCCTGGCCGACGGCATCCTCACCGGCGGGTTCGGACCGAGTGGCCCGATCGCCGCCGATCACCTCACCATCGTCGACAACACGGTCACGGGCAACCTCGGCTCCGGAATCGACCTGAACAGCACGTCCTATTCGGTGGCCGTCGGGAACCGCGCGATCGGCAACGGCGTGGGCATCAACGTCGCCGACGACCTGGGGCCGCCCGCCACCCACAACCTCATCGCGGGCAACGTCGCGAATGAGAACTTCGGCGGCTGCGGCATCGCGCTGGCCGACCACACCGGGGCCGGCATCGCTGACAACCTCGTCGTGCACAACGTCGCCGACGACAATGGGCTGAGCACCCCGACCGCGCCGAACGCCTCCGCGGGCAGCGGCGTCATCATCGCCAGTCCCGTCCCGGGCGGGATCGTCAGCGGCAACACCATCGCCTTCAATTCCTTCGACGGCAACGGTCACGGCGGTGTCGTCATGCATTCGCACGCGCCGGGCTCCGACTTTCACGGCAACGTCGTCTCGGGCAACCGCATCGGCACCAACAACCTGCGCACCGACGTCAGCGACCCGAAGACCACCGGCATCTACCTCGCCAGCGCCAGCCCGCAGACGATCACCGTGTCCGGCAACGTGATCGGCCCGGACTACTTCGGCGTCTTCACCGCCGGCGACATCAGCGTCCAGGGCCACAACACCTACCGAGGCGTCGACGTACGGCTCGGCCACGTCGACACCTACTGAGCGGCGCGAGGGGCCAGCGTAGGGTCCGCGATCAGCATCCGCCGGGCGTCCGCGAGCGGGTCGAGCACGCGGCCCAGCAGCGCCCGGGTGATCGCAGCGTGCGCCCGCGCCGCAGCGACGACGAGGTAATTGCCGGCCACGACCAGCAGGACGAGGCCCACCGCGGCGGCGATGACGGCCGAGCGGGTGTCGTGGACGAAGAAGCCCCACCTGTTGCCGCCGCCGTAGGGGCCATTGGGGTAGTTGCCGAACGCGACACCGTGCATCTTCGCGCCGTTGTCGAAGGTGTTCGGCACGTAGCGGTACCAGATCGGCAGGCTCATCAGCTCGAAGCAGCCGAGCCAGAACCCGGTCGCCACGGTGTCGATGACGAGCAGCGCCGGCCACAGCGCGACGAGCAAGATCGTGTCCCGGCGGGTGGCTGGATCACGCAGCCGCTCGGCGAGACGGGCCCGGAACCCGGTCGACCGCAGCGAGCGGTACGCAGAGTCGATACGGAGGCGGCGGCGCTCGACGTTCGCGAGCCCCCGGGTCACGGCCAATGCGGCGGCCAGGACCGGTAGGCCCAGCCAGAGCACACCGAGGGTGACGCCGGCCGCGAGCAGCGTGAATGCGATCGAGAACCACAGCGCGCCCAGGAAGATCGAACAGAACAGGTACCAGAACGCCGTCCACGGCGCCGGTGAGAACAGTAGTGGGATCGGGCCGCGAAACCGCAGGCGGCCACAGTTCATTGGACGTCCTTGAGCAGTTTCTCGATCGCGGCGAGGCGCAGGTCGAAGCTGGCCAACTGAGCCCGGACGTCGGTCTGCGCCGTGGCAGCCTCCTCGGCGAGGCGGCGGTAGCCGGCCAGGGCTACGGCGTCGGCCCGATGCCGTTGCAGACGGTGATAGGACAGCGTGATCGCCGCGATCGCACCCCAGACGATGAAGACGATCGAGATCGCGATCAAGGCGCCGGTCATTCGGTCGTCCCTTCGGTGTGCACTGCCTGGCGGACGGTATCGACGGTGATCCTCAGGTCGAAGTCGACCAGTTCGTAATACTTCATAGCCCTGCCACTTTCCGCTAGTTCGAGCTGACCGGTGACGAGTCCGGCCTTCTCCAGCCGATCGAGGTGCAGGTACAGCAGCGGACGCGAGAGCCCGAGCCGGCGGGCCAACTCGCTCACGTGCACCCGCCCGCCGGCCAGCGCGTCGATCACCCGCAGTCGCTGCGGATGCCCGATCGCGCCGAGCAGGGCGAGCAGCTCGACCTCGTTCAGCTAGGCCTCCCTGACACCTGTCAGAGAAAACCTACAGGTGGGGCCCGCTGTTACGCCAGCGCATAGACGAACACGTCCGCCCCGCCGCGGTTGCGCGTCGCCGCGTTCCCGTAGGTGACGCCGGTGATCCAACCGCCGCTGAGGTACAGGTTCGACTCGGCGAACGGGTCGACGCCGTCGTCCGCGGCGGTGCCGAACTGGCGGGTTGTCTGCACGACGCCCGACGAGGTGAGCGTCGCGGCGAAGACGTCGTGGGCGCCCACGAGGGCGGTGAACCGACCGTCGGTGGACCCGACGACCGTGATCGTGCCGTCGGCCGCGGCGGAGATGCCGACGCCGGCGTCGTCGTCGGCGGTGCCGAATTGACGCTGCCACCTCGTCTGCCCGCTGGGCGACAACGCGACGACGACGGCGTCGGCGCCGAGGGTTCCGGTAACCAGCAGGTCGCCGCTCGGGGCCATCGTCGCGCCGGCGAGCAGGTCGTCGCCGCTCGACCCGACCTGGTGCAGCCAGCGCTGCGTGCCGTTCGCGGCGAAGGCGGCGACCCAGCCGTCGCTGCCGCCGGCGGCCGTACCGCCCGGCATGGTCGCCGACGTCACGCCGGTGACGTACACGGAATCGGCCGACGCGGTGACGGCCAGCGCCTTGTCCTCGCCCGGTCCGCCGAACTCGCGGGTCCACAACGGGTTGCCGAAGCGGTCGAGGTGGACGAGCAGGGCGTCCTTGTCGCCGGCGTTGGCTGTGCCACCGACCGAGCCCTTGGTGTAGCCGGCGAGGTAGCTGCCGCCCGTGCCGTCGGGCGCGAGCGCGTAAGCCCTATCGGCGGCAGTGGCGTCGCCGAGCTGCCGCGTCCATTGGCGGGCGCCGTCGACGCCGACGGACGCGGCCATCAGGTCGCCCGCGGTATTGCCTGGATGCGCGCCGTCGAGGTTGCCGTTCGTGTAACCGGCGACAACGGTGGAACCCGGGTCCGGGCCGGCCATCGTGCCGTAGAGCCGCTCGTCGGCCGTAGTGCCGAACTCGGTCGTCCACCGGGTCGTGCCGGTGGACGATCGCCGGGTGACGACGGCGTCGAGCTTGCCCTGGTAGGGCTGGCCGTCGATCGGCCCGGACGCGGCCAGCCCGACCGTGACGTCACCGCTGCCGTCGCTGCTGGGCGCGACCCCGCCGGCCCAGTCGTCACCGGCCGTCCCGATCAGCGGGGTGTTCATGACCTCGGGTTTGTCCGGGCCGATGTAGCGGAACATGTTCTGGACGCCGTCGACGAAGCCGGGCTGCCAGACATCCCAGTCGTGGCCGCCGCCGAGCACCCGCCAGTCGGCCGTGATGCCCGGCGTGCGCACCAGCTTGTTGTAGACGACGGCCTCCTCGAAGTCGAGGTCGTGCGTGGCGTCGGCCGGGTCGGGGTTCACGTACTCCTTGTCGCCCACCGCCAGGTACAGGTGGATCGGGAGATCAGGGTTCACCCGGGGGAGCAGCGCGCTGTAATTGAGCTGCTCGTACCGGTCGTCGACGAAGCGCTGCTCGCCGACGCCGAAAGCGCCGTAGTCGCGCACCGACGAGTCCGACGGCGGCAGTGGGTTGTACACAGCCGGGCTGAGGATGAGCGCAGCGCCGAACAGGTCCTGGTGGGCCAGGACGTAGCGCAGTGCTCCGGCGCCGCCCATCGAGTAGCCGCCGATCGCCCGGGCCCAGCGTCCGTTCACGGTTCGGTAGGTGTTGTCGACGTGGTGTACGAGATCGCCGGTCAGCGCCGTTTCGACCGGCAATCCGGGGTAGTCGGGGCCGGTGTACAGCGAGTCGACGTACCAGCTGCCGCGGCCGGCCCACGGCGCATCGGGCATGACGACGATGACCGGCGGGATCTTGCCGGTGCTGATCAGCCGATCGAGGTCCGCCTTCTCCTGGGTCCACGCGGTCATGGAATCGCCCCGTCCGTGCAGCAGATACAGCGTCGGATAGCGGGCGGTGGATCTCTTGTACCCGGGCGGCAGGTAGATCTCGTAGTCGATGGGCCCGTTGAGCGCCGCGGAGTAGGTGCTGGCCTGGGTGATCGTCCCGCCGCGGTCCGGCTTGTGCGAAGGGGTCGCCGCCGCGCCGCTGACGCAGGCCAGCAACCCCGCAACCAGGATCAGCGGGCCGGCCGCGGACATTGCCCGCCGTGTCGTCATCTGGGCCTGCCTTGTTTGGAAACGATTACGATCAGGTTGCCGGACATCGTGGACGTCGAGCGATCGCAGTGTCAATGCTTATCGGGCGACTGGCAACTTCTTCTTCCTAGCAAGCCGATTCAACCGTTGACAAGCCTCGGCGTTTGTCCCAGACTCCGGTTGGAAACGATTGCAACCATGTTTCACCACGAGGGAGTCCTGTTGCCGCCCGACCGTCCCACGCTGACCGAGGTCGCCGTACACGCCGGCGTCTCGATCGCCTCCGCGTCGCGGGCGTTGACGGGCGGATCGGCCAGTCCGGCGATGGTGGCCCGGGTCCGCCAGGCCGCTGACGAGCTGGGCTACGTCGTCGACGCGACCGCTCGGTCGCTGAAGGTCGGGCGGACCGAGCAGCTGGCATTCGCGGTCGCCGATCTCGGCAACCCCGTTTACGTCGCGATGATGCGGGCGATCGAGGGCGTCGTGAGCGCCGCCGGGTTCCGGCTGGTCGTCTCGTCCACCGGATCGAGTCCCGACGACGAGATCGAGATCATCCGCGGTCTCAATCGCGGCTATGCGGACGGGCTGATCGTGAGCCCGCTGCGCATCACCGACGAGGTCGTGGCCGAGTTGCGCCAGGCTCGCGTCCCGATCGTGGTGATCGGTACGTTGCCGAATGGCGTCGAACTCGACAACGTCCGCGCGAATTCCTCCCGCGGGGTCGGGCTGGCGGTGGCCCACCTGGCCGAGGGCGGTCGGCGGGCGATCGGGTTCCTGAACGGTCCGGTCGACACCGTGCCGGGCCGGGCCCGCGATCGTGGCTTCCACCAAGCGATGCGGACATTGCGGCGCAAGGTGGCGACTGCGCAGTCCGTGACGGCCGCCGACTTCACCCATGACGCGGGCGAGAAGGCGGCCAGCACCTTGCTCACGCACTACGAGCCCGATGCCATCGTCTGCGCGAACGATCTGCTCGCGGTCGGCGCGATGCGCGTGCTGCGGGCGCGCGGGCTGAAGGTGCCCGAGGACGTCGCCGTGGTGGGCATGGACGACACCGACCTCGCCGAACTCGCCGTGCCCGGACTCACCAGCGTCTCGCTCGGCTCGGAGGAGCGCGGGCGGATCGCGGCAACGATGCTCCTCGACCGGCTGGGCGACCCACATCGCCCGGCCGGCCGGGTCACCGTCCAACCGAAGCTTGTCCTACGTGCCTCGAGCGCCCCGCGGCGGCCGGCGCGATGACGACCACTGTCGCCGAGCCACAGGTCGAGACGCCGCCACCGCCGCCTCGGCGGCAGGGCCGGCGGGCGAAAGGTTCGCACGACGCGTGGCTGCTCGTCCTGCCCGCACTGATCCCGGTGCTGGTGCTGAGCGTCGTGCCGCTCGCGCAGGGCGTGTACCTGGGGTTCACCGACAAGCGTGCCGGCCTCGGCGTCCCCACGCACTTCATCGGGTTCGACAACTTCACCCGGCTGTGGCACAACAGCCTGTTCCTCGAGTCGTTCCGCATCGGCATGGTGTGGGCGTTGTCGGTGACGGTGATCCAGTTCGTCCTCGGGCTCGGCCTGGCCCTGCTGCTGAACGAGGATCTGCGCCTGCGTTGGTTGGCTCGGACGCTGGCCCTGATCCCGTGGGCGATGCCGCCGGTGATCGTGGCGATCATGTGGCGGCTGCTGCTCGATCCCACGGTCGGGCCGGTGAACGAGTCGCTGAAGAACCTGCACATCAGTGATAGCGGCATCAACTGGCTCGGCGACTTCCACACCGCGCTGCCGGCCGTGATCATGGTCGGTGTCTGGGTGGGCATGCCGCAGACCACCATCACCCTGCTGGCCGGCCTGCAGGGCGTCCCGGCCGAATTGCACGAGGCGGC
>Ga0137415_10008054_pt1 | contig 10444 bp, 14 predicted proteins | sample CZODoug3_1_1_16f_FD_183082 | JGI IMG/M metagenome (GOLD analysis project Ga0137415, IMG submission 183082) | Vadose zone soil fungal communities from Angelo Coast Range Reserve, California, USA - CZODoug3_1_1_16fungal (Hybrid Assembly) | ecosystem: Environmental > Terrestrial > Soil > Vadose... | reverse complement strand
GAGGCCAAATAGGACTGCGGCGGTGGCGAGAAGCAGCAGCACAAGTAGGCCAGCCATTCTGACGAGCCGCGCTCGAACGCGACATCCAGCTCCTCCTTCCCGACCCCCCATCTGTCGCTCGCCTGTCCGATCTGGATTACCCACCGCGCTTGAGCCTCTCCATAGCCAGAAGCGCAGGTCCGTGATCACCTGCGGCCTTCGATCCAGCGGAAGTCTGGACGTCGCTCTTGACGCTCCAGTACCACCATGTCAGGATCAGACTATCAGTATATTCACGACTATCGGTCTGCTCTTTCTGGATGTCGAATGGCCGGCCCGATGGAGCTGGAGGGACGTGAGCGTGTCTGCCGAAGACATCTGCGCGATTGGCAAGCTCCTAGCGGACTTTTGCCATCACCTCGACGACGGCGAGGTCGAGTCGTGGGTGAGCCTGTTCACCCACGACGGTGTCTTCATCCGACCCTCCGTCTGCCTTCGCCACACGGGTTCGGCGGAGCTCCGGTCCTTCATCGAGGGCGAGATCACCGACGGGGTGCGCGGTGTGCATCTCTGCCTGAACCCGGCCATCGCGACTGACGGCAACGAGGGACACGCGACCAGTGACTTCCTGTTCGTCTACCAGCTGCTGCCTCGTCCGCAAGTGGTGGCCACCGGCCGGCTGGTCGACGAGCTCCGCAAGGTCGACGACCTTTGGAGGTTCGCCAAGCGGACCATGGAAGTCCGGATGGCGCCAGCTCACATCTGACTGCCGGACTTGAACAGCCAAAACGACATGCGACAACGTCACCCGACAGCTCGGCATCACCAACCGCCGACTCTTAATCAGCGGGTTCGGGGTTCGAGTCCCTGGCGGCGCACCACCCAGACCGCAGGTCGGCAACACGCTGACCTGCGGTCTTTCGCTTTCCCAAGGCGAGCCGCACGTCGCAACGTCCGTCCACGGTGGTCGCTCGCGAGCCCGAGCCGCGCCCGAGAAGACAAGATCACGACATGTGGAGATCAACAATAATCAGCGGGTTACGCAGGGAGCACCAACCCCAAAGCTGACCCAAACCCTCATCGGTATAGACAGCGTTGGTGGCTAGTCGGAGATGTCGATGAAGTCGAAGTTGCCGGTGCCGGTGCCGGTGCCGGTGCCGGTGCCGTGCCGACGCTGCGTTCGAGGGTGCGGATGATGGTGCGCGGGTTGTCGTTGGGCCCGGAGAGGGGGCGACGACCTGCGCGACGTGCTGGTGTGGATGGGACCGTCCGTGCACCTGGTGCAGTATCCGCTGCGCTCCGGCAGTCTGTACAACCAGGTCGCCGTCTTCCGCAGCCCTGGTTTCGCGGCGGGTGAGGACAACTGGGGTGGCCCGCACGAACTGGAGGGCATGTTCGCGTCCACCTGCACGCCGGTCCGCTCAGCCCTGCCGGGCCTGGGCAAACAGCGCTGGTGGACGATGGCCGACCGCGAGCCCATTCCCGTTTGGACCAAGGGGCGCATCGCCCTGCTCGGGGACGCCGCGCACCCCATGCTCCAGTACCTGGCGCAGGGCGCCTGTCAAGCGATCGAGGACGCGGTGACGTTCGCCTACGCCCTGGACGCGGTCTCCGTCCCCCGTGCATCCTCCGGGGACTGGGCGACGGCTCTGGAGCAGTACGCGTCCCACCGCACCGAGCGCACCGCCCGGGTCCAGCGCAGCGCGCGGATCTGGGGCCGAGATGTGGCACGTCGACGGAGTCGCCGCGCTCCTGCGCGACGAGGTGTTCCGCAACCGGCGGGCGGGTGAAATGAAGCACGCGGCCTGGCTGTGGAGCGGCCGCACCGGTACCTGAGGCACCGGACCCTTCCACCACGGGCTCGCAAAGGTCTTCGGGGTACCCACCGCGATCTCCCTCATCGCCGCACTCGCCTCGGTGCTGCGCGGCCGTCAATTCCGATGAAAAGGGAAAGGACCGCAAGGAATGGCGAAAAGCGCCCTCCTCGTGATAGACGTCCAGCAGGGCATCGTCGAGCGCTTCGACGGGGACACCCTGCCGCGCCTGCGCGGCGCGATCGACGCCGCCGGGCCGCAGGCCTTCAGGTGATCCACCCGGTCATCGGGTTCCGCGCCGGGCACCCGGAGATCAGCCCGCGCAACAAATCCTTCGGCGCGATCGCCGCGAGCCGTCGGGGCGGCGACCCCGGCGCCGAGATCCATCCCGACGTCGCGCCGCAGCCGGGCGACATCGTGGTCACCAAGAAGCGGGCATCAGTGCAGCTCGCCGGTGAGGAACTGTGCGCGCCCCTGTCCGAAGGACCAATCCTCATCGTCGTTCTCGGTGATCGAAACGATCAGATCAGCGGGGTCGAGACCACACTCTTTCTGGAGCTTCTCGGCGAGCAGCGCGTACAGGTTCTGTTTTTGTCGGCGTGCGCGTCGCCTACTCACGATGTGCATGATGACCAGCTGATCTGAGCGGCGGATTCCCAAACCGGTGTCCCAGGCGGCAATCTCCTGGGCCGGGTGGGTGCTCACCACCTGATACCGATCACGGGGCGGAAGCTCGAAGGCTTCGACGAGTGCTTCGTGGGCGGTATCGAGCAGCGAACGAACCTGCCCCGGGTCGCGTCCTTCGATGAGATCTATATAGACCAATGGCATTGCCCTCATCCTTTCCTCGCACGCGTTGGCACTAATTGTGGTCCGCACTCATTCGGGAGACGTGGTACTGGCGGATCAGCCATTGTTCGCCTTCGCGCTGCACCACCAGCGAGAGGTGCACAGGGGCTTCCCATCCGGACGGGTCGCGGAAGACCAGCCTGAGGAACCCGCCAGCCACGCCGTCGCCGATCGGGTACGAGCAGAGCACCGCGACATCCTCCGCTCGGCGGTAATCGGGAACGGCGCCGTAGTACTCACGGATGCTTGGCCCACCGATCACCACCTCTGGCCCGAAGCCTTGGAAGGACGCGTCATCCGTGAACAGTTCCTGCAGGTCCTCGAGGCGATGAGCGTTGAACGCCTGCGCCCAGCGTTCCACCACGCACTGGATCGGGTCGGTCATACGTTGACTCCTCACATAACTAGACGACCGGTCTAGTTTCTGATAGACGGACGGTCGTAAACTGGCCTCATGGGCAGGACCAGCGACGCCAGGAGCAAGATCCTCAACGCCGCTCATTCGATCATCGAGCTACGCGGTTACTCGGCCGTGGGCGTGGCCGAGATCTGCAAGGCCGCAGATGTGCCCAAGGGCAGCTTCTACTACTTCTTCGAATCCAAGGAGGTCCTCGTTCTGGCGGTGCTCGACGATCACTGGAGTGCACAGCGGGATCAATGGCAGAGGCTCCTGGGTAACACGAAGGAACCGCCGCTCGAGCGACTGCGACAGCTGTTCCAGGAAACGGCGGCGGGGTTACGTGCCGGGCAGAAGAGCTGCGGGACTGTGTCGGGGTGCTTGTTCGGAAATCTGGCGCTCGAGCTGAGTAACCAGACCGAGTTGATCCGGACACGCCTCCAGGAAATCTTCGAGGCACAGGTGGAGATGGTCGAGAACGTCATAACTGAGGCGCAAAGCCGCCGCGACGTAGCCGTGCGCGACGCCCACGAAGCCGCCCGATCGGTGGTTGCCCAGCTGGAGGGCCAGGTATTGTTCGCCAAGCTTTACAACAGCGCGCACAAGCTCGACACGCTGTGGGAGAACAGCCTCGCCCTGCTCGCCGCCCGACCACAACTGGTTTCGTCCTGATTCGAGGAGATCGTCAGTCAAAGATCGGCCCAACATTCCGGCCCCGCTTGATCTCGTAGAAGCCGGGCGTGGAGGCGACGGCGAGGGCGCCGTCCCATAGCCGGACAGCGTCTTCTCCCTTCGGTGTCGGGGTGACGACCGGCCCGAAGAAGGCGACCTTCCCCGGGCCGCCCTCAGGACCGGGGACCGCAATGATGGGGCTGCCGACCTCGGAGCCGACCAAAGTAATGCCGGCGGCGTGGGAGGCACGGACATCCGCGTCATAGGCGACCGTCGCGCCGGCGTCAGCAAGCTCGGCAGACAGCCCGACGTCTTTCAGAGCCTCTTCGATCGTGACTCGAGCCACGGGCTGCTGGTTCAGGTGAAAGCGCGTGCCGAGCGCCGTGTACAAGGGCTCCATAACGTGGGGGCCGACCTCCTGCTGGGCGGCCGTCAGTACGCGGACCGGCGCCCAGGCCTGGTGCATAAGCTCACGGATGCGTGGGACCAGTTCATCCAGGCGTTGTTCGTTGAGCACCGCCAGGCTCATGACGTGCAAGTTGATGACGACCGGTCGGGCCTTCCGGACTTCGAGCATCCACCGGAAGGTCAGCCAGGTCCACGGGCAGACCGGGTCGAACCAGAAATCGACCGCGGTTGAGGAGGAGGAATCGCTCATGCTTACCGTCCGGGATGTCAAATGAGGGTATCGGGAGTCTTAGGAAAATCGGTCGAGATCGTCAGGGGTTCCCAGGCGGCCAGTTCCTTCTGAGACCGTTCGCGGCCGCGCTCGATCAGGTGCAGGGCGTCGCTGCCCAGCACCAGGTGCACCGGAGGATTCTCGGCCCGCAGCACCTGCAGGAGCGCTCGGGCAGCACGGGCCGGGTCACCCGGCTGATTGCCGTGTTTAGCTTGTCGGCCGGCCCGGATCGAGTCGAATACGTCGTCGTAATCGGAGATCGTCCGGACGACGCGGGTCATAGACCGGCCGGCCCAGTCGGTACGGAACCCGCCCAGCGCCAGACAGGTCACGTGGACGCCGAAGCCCGCGACCTCCTGGGCCAACGAGTCGGAAAAGCCCTCGATGGCGAACTTGCTCGCGCAGTAGAACGCGATTCCGGGCAGAGCGGTCTGCCCGGCCATGGACGACACGGTGAAGATGTGCCCGCCGCGACGGCGGCGCATGTACGGCAAGACCGCTTTGACCACCGCAACCGTGCCGTACACATTGACATCGAACTGGCGTCGCAGGTCCCCCATCGAAGACTCCTCGACGGTGCCTTCGACGCCGTATCCGGCGTTGCTGACGAGGACGTCGATGGGGCCGATGTCACGCTCCACGGCATCGACCAGTGCCAGAGCCGCGATGTCGTCGGTGACGTCAAGCAACATGGCACTCGACTGACCGGGGGCCAGCTCGTTGAACGCGGCGACCTGATCGGCGTCGCGAACGGTGCCGACAACCCGATGGCCCGCCTGGAGCGCTTCGACGGCAAAGGCTCGGCCCAGACCGCTGGAGACACCGGTAATGAGGAAAGTCCTACCCACAGGCGATCCCGCCGCGTGGTGCATTCATGATCGAACTCCCGAGAAGGTTGGCCGCGGCAACCACCGATCGGCCGCGCAACAGCCAAGGTAGTCGACCGGTCGACAACCTTCCACCGACCGCCGCGCGACGTCTCTACCTGGGCATCTCCCTGACCTGCGATGGGAGCCTGGACCTACCGCGTAGGAGGAAATTGGTCCTAGCAAGCGGCTGTCTCGTCGGCGCAGGGTGAGCCCCAGAGCGCCCGGACGATGGCGCACCGTGGAAATGGCAGAACCGTGAAAGACTTCCTGGTCGAAATCACCACGACTATTCCGGCGGGCACAGATCCCGCGGAGGTCGACCGGCGTCGTGCCGCCGAGGCGGTCCGAGCAAAGGAGCTCGCCGCGACCGGGCACCTTTTCCGGCTGTGGCGGCCGGAAGGCGAGCTGCGCAGCATCGGCATCTGGCGGGCCGACACCGAGGAACAGCTGCACGAGCAGGTGCTGGGCACGCTTCCGCTGCGTCCGTGGATGTCGCTGGCGGTGACCCCGTTGGTGCCGCACCCCAATGACCCGTCCGGTCGGTGAACCCGCACGTCCCCCACCAGCTACGACGCAGCTCCAGACGCGGCGTAGCGTCATCCTGTGGAACTGCGCCAACTACGATACTTCCTCACGCTTTCCGAGGAGCTCAACTTCGGCAAAGCGGCTAAGCGCCTCCGGATCGCTGGCCCCTCGCTATCCCAGCAGATCAAGGCCCTCGAACGCGATCTCGGGCTGCCCCTTTTCGACCGCGACCACCACTCGGTTGCCCTCACAATGGCCGGCTCGACACTGCTCCCGCACGTTCGGGAGTTGATCGAGAACGCGGACGAGCTGCGCCGTTTGGCCGTCCGAATATCGGGCGGCGAGCACCTACGGTTCGGCTATGTCAACTGGCTGCCGCCCGAGCTGGGTGACCGCCTCTCGACCGTCAGCCGATTGCACCTGGACACCTGGGTTGCTCCTTCACACACCCAAGCGGGCCGGGTCGCGGCGGGTGCACTCGACATCGCGGTGTGCTGGGTCCAGGTCGAAGACCTCGAACGTCTCGGCCTCCATTCGCGGCTCGTTGGCGCCGACCGCCTCTACGCCGTCGCGCCGGGCAACGACAACAGTGGGGTGCGGGCACGCGACACGTGTGTGCTCGTGGACGAGGACGAGACCTCCTGGGCCTCGTGGAACGCCTACGCACAACATCTTGCCGACGCCACCGGAGCGCTCAAGGTGCACATCGCCGACGGGGGCATTACCGGCGCCGCCTACTTCGACCACGTACGGCGGCTGCGCCGTCCCGTCATCAATTCTCCGAAAGGCCAGGCCGATCGGCTGCCACCCGACCTCGTCAGTCGCGAGGTCATCGACCCCGCGATCTACTGGACCTGGTCGCTGATCTGGCGCCGCAGCGAGCAACGTCCCGCTGTCCGAGCAGCCGTGGACACATTCGCCGAAGCCACGAACATCCGGCCGCTGCTCGCCGAGGGAGCATGGGTTCCCGATACCGACCCGCACCGGGTAAATCCCCGAACAGCCGCTCCCTGAACAAAGAATCCAAGCCTGAGCCACCATCCTCAAGGAAGTCGACCCGAAATTGAGATAGCCGTCGGATATCAGCGCTCCCGCTTGAGGTCCAGCTGTCCCACATAGGACCCCAGTCGATTCTCTGACTCTCCAGGCTCCTGCAAGCCTTGTTCCAGGAGGGCCTTGATTCTTTCCTGCGCCGCTGGTCGCTTGATGGAGGCCATGCAGGCATCCCAGCCTGCTCTGATTTCGACGTCGGGGGGAAGGCTGGCTTCGTTCACAAGTCGCTTGGTGTTGGCGATCGCCCACTTGTCGAACGAGGCGATCCGGGTTGCGAGTGCGTCGACGAAATCGTCCAGCTCTGCATCGGGTAGCGCACGGTTTACGTAGCCGAAGAGCTCAGCATCGACACCTCGGACGTCGTCTGCGCCCAGGAGCACTTCGAGGGCACGTCCCCGTCCTATGACTCGCGGCAATCGCGCCATAGGCCCTCCTCCAGCGACGATGCCCGCCCCCACTTCCCACTGCGACAAGAGCGCTCTCTCTCGGCTCGCGAAGCTCATGTCGCAGGAGAGCACGAGCTCACTGCCGTTACCGGTCGCCCGCCCCCGGATCAGCGCAATCGAAACGAACGGGGCACGCGTGAGGCGCACCAGCACGTCGGGCCATGCCTCGAGGCCGGTCGGACCTTGCGGGAGGCTCGTCAGATCCTCGAAATTCGCGAGGAAGTCGGAGTGATTCAGAAAGAAGCCGTCCACGGCACTTTCGAAGACCACCACCTTCACTCGGTCGTCGTTCTCGAGTGTCGTGACGATCTCCCGCATCTGCGGAACGAATTCCGGACCAACCAGGTTGAGCGGCGGGTTGTCGAGTACGACTCGGCAGTACGAGGGTGTAACTCGATCGAGCCTAACCTGCGGAGCGTTCGTTGCTGAGTTCATCAGAGCCTCCCGTGTGTTTGGACAAAGACGAATCGTCGTGCGGTTCAGCGCGGGCGGATTAGACCTCGTCGGCCAAAAGCCGCCGCCTGACGCTCAGGGGCCGCGTCGGCCAGCGGCCGATCGACTCGATTGGGGTGACCCGCTGACACTGGCAGGCCAGGCCGATGCGCAGCGGCCGTCCAATCTCTGGTCCACACATCCAGGCCGCACCCGCTGGCCGCCGTGCGACAAGTGGTCTGGCTGCGCCACCATGCGATCAACGAATCCGGCGCAACATGAATTGGTCACCCGAGCTGATCAGGCAGCGCCCTTGAGCCGGCCCGCGATCTTGACCACACGCTCGACCTGGTAGCGAGCGGCGGCCCTCGTGATCTCGTCGACCGGGTAGGCACCCTGGCCATCGACGTGCGACGTGCCGTATGGGTTGCCGTCGTTGAACTTCAGCGGGTCGGTGAATCCGGGCGAAACAACGATGCCGCCGAAGTGGTGGACGCTGGTGTACAACGCCATGAGGGTGGTCTCCTGACCCGCGTGCGCGGTGGCGGATGAGGTAAATCCGCTGTAGACCTTGTCCGCGAGTTTGCCCTCGCCCCACAACCCACCCAGGGTGTCGATGAACTGCTTGAGCTGCGCGGAGAGGTTACCGAAGCGGGTAGGAGTGCCGAAGATGACGGCATCAGCCCACTCGATGTCCTCGACGGAAGGCTCCGGGATATCGGCTGTAGCGGCATGGTTCTCGGCCCAGGCCGGGTTGGATTCGATCGCGGATTTCGGCGCCAGTTCAGCCGCCCTGAGCAGACGTACATCTGCCCCGGCTTTCAGGCCGGCGTCACGCAACTCCTTAGCGATCTCGGCAATCGTACCGGTCGACGAGTAGTAAATGATCGCGAGTTTAACGGCGGTGGCCACGGCATAACCTCAGTTTCGCTTGGGCGAGAAGTGTGAAAGAGGGCAATGGCCGAGTAGTCGACCACCCGTCTACCAAGCTAGTCGACCGGTCGACAACCGTCCAACGAACCGCGGGACGGACTCTCTACCTGGGCATCTTCCTGACCTGCGGTGGGAGTCTCCGTCTACCGCGAGGGAGGAAATTTGTCCTAGCAAGCGGGGGTTTCGACCGCGCAAGGTGGCTCCGAGAGCGCCCCGAACGATGGCGTTCTGCGGAGGCGGATAAGTGCCTCCCCAGCGACACTTGAATCGCCGCCCCACCAGCTCCTAACCAGGAAGGACACCACACGGTCATGGAACCTCTCTACACCGCGGTGGCTACCGCCAACGGTCGAGACGGCCGTACTGTCAGCTCGGACGGCCAGCTCGACCTCAAACTTGCATTTCCGCCCGCCCTCGGCGGAGATGGTAATGGCACGAACCCCGAGCAGCTGTTCGCGGCCGGCTACGCGGCCTGCTTCGCCAGCTCACTTGGTGTCGTCAGCCGGAGCGCCAAGGTCGACACACGCGACATCTCGGTCACCGCCGAAGTGGGTATCGGCAAAGACACCGACGGTGGCTTCGCACTCTCAGTTCGGTTGCGTGTCCACATCCCGGAAAGCCAGGACAATGCCACCAGCCGCGAGCTCGTCGAAAAAGCCCACGTCCGCTGTCCCTACTCCAAGGCCACCCGCGGAAACATCCCGGTGGACCTGATCGTGAAATGACCGACGGCCACGCTGTTTCGACGTTTTCCGGGAGTGTTCATGTCTCACCATTTCGATTCCCCGCTGGCCCGTCAGGACCCGCGGCTAGACATCACTGATGTGTATCTTTTCCCGGGCACGAGCGGGACCGTCTTCGTCATCGACGTGAACTCGTGGTCTCCGGCGCAGGAGCCTCCCACGGCGGGCGGCTTCCATCCCGACGCTGTATACGAGTTCAAAGTCGACACCGACGCCGACGCGATCGAGGACATCACGTTCCGCGTCAGCTTCGGGCACGGTGCTGCCGACGGGCGCCAGCGGGTGCAGCTGCGTCGGTTGGACGGCATCGCGGCGAGGGACCGATCCGCCTCGGCGACGGTGCTGGCGGAGGGCTGGACGGAGGAGCCGATCCATGCTGCTCAAGGGATTCGGATTTGGGCCGGCTCGGCGGCTGACCCGTTCTACATCGAGGCCACCGTGCTGGAAGGGGTGAAGAAGGCTGTCGTCAAAGCAGCGCCGATCGACTTGGCCGCGTGGCGCAGTGCCGACGCGGTGAACGCCTTTGCCGGCAGGAATGTCAGCGCAATCGTGCTGGAGGTTCCGGATGAGCTGTTCGGCGTGGACGTGATCGGTTTTTGGGGCGTCACGGCCCTGCCGACCGACGACGGAGGCTGGCGTCAGATCAACCGCTGCGCGCAACCGCTGGTCAACACGATCTTCAACCCGGACGACACGGACGACTACAACACGAGCCAGCCCAGCGCGGACCGGGAGTTGTACGGGCCACTGGTGTCCGACCTGGTCGCGCGCGTTGTCGCGGCCATGGGAACGGCGGCCGATCCGGCTGACTACGCCCGCCAGGTGCGTGACGCCATTTTCCCCGACGTGCTGCGGTACCGAGTAGGTACTCCGGCGAACTTCGGGTTCGCCCGCCGTAACGGCCGCAACCTGACGGAGTGTGCCCCTGAGGTCATGTTCGGCATAGTGCTCAACAAGGCGGTGTCTCTCGGTCTGGACAGCCGATCGGCCACCGGCACGCTCCGCGAACAATTTCCGTACCTGTCGCTACCACTGGTTGTCGAAAGCCACTAG
>Ga0137415_10008052_pt1 | contig 10445 bp, 7 predicted proteins | sample CZODoug3_1_1_16f_FD_183082 | JGI IMG/M metagenome (GOLD analysis project Ga0137415, IMG submission 183082) | Vadose zone soil fungal communities from Angelo Coast Range Reserve, California, USA - CZODoug3_1_1_16fungal (Hybrid Assembly) | ecosystem: Environmental > Terrestrial > Soil > Vadose... | reverse complement strand
CCGAACGGCTCCGGGCGCGTGCTCGCGTGCACGACGACGTCCAGCGCGCGCATCGCCGCCGCGGGGCGATCCACGAATCCCGCCAATCCGACCTGACGCTCGAGTCCGCACTCGGCGACCGTCCGCCGCACCTCGTTGAGTGAGATCTGACTCCCCGCCGTCTGGTACACGGGCCCGCCGATGACGTACGCACGGAAGGTGGCGTGCCGGGCGAGCGAGCGGAGGGCGCGCACGAAGACGTCGTGACCCTTCCAGAAGGCCATCGTCGCGATGAGCCCGATGCGGACGACCTCGGGCCCCGCCGGCGGCAGCCCGCACAGCGCGTCGAGGTCGAGCGTCGCACCCGCGGGAGAGAACTCGTCGAGGTCGATGCCGTTGGGGACGCAGTACACGGGAAGGCCGCCGTCGAACACGCGCTCGGCGTCCGCGGCCACCGCCGAGGAATTCGCCAGGGCCGCCGCGCACCGCCGGCTGAGCAGGCGCAGCAAGCGGCTGCTCACGGGTCGCGCGCCGATGAAATCGTGCAGATGCCAGAGCACGGGGACACCGCGCGGCGCGGCCGTCACTCCGAGCACGTGCGTCTTGATCGAGTTGCTGTGAACGACATCCGGACGGATGTCCGCGAGACACCGGGAGAGGGTCCGCACATAGGGGGCAACGGTCAACACCGACGCCATCAGACGTCGAGCCTGCGGCCACCCAATGGTCGCCCGGGCATCACCCAGCCGCACCAGCGGCGCGGGCAGCGGGAGGACAGTGACGCCGACACCGCGAGTCCGGGCGGCCCCGGCCAGCGGTCCTTCGGATGGGACGATCACGTGAAGGCGCCAGGACGGCTCGAACTGCCGAATGACGGCCAGGAGATCCACGAGGCATCGTTCGGCACCGCCGAACTCACCCGACGCGGAAAGATAGGCGAGCCGCATTTACGTGCCCGGCGACGCGACGAGTCGCGTCACCGCCGGCCTTGCCACGGTGTCGTTGGCTCGGACGCTCCCCTCATCGCCCTCCACGTCTATCGCGAGGTGCGTCGGCGCCGCCCCAGACTCCGCGACCTCGACCCGCTCGATCAACTCGCGAATCTTCGGGGCGAGCACCCCACGCAGCTCGGGCTCGTCGGGGTCGTACTCGTCCAGCACGCCGAGAACCTGGACCTTGTGGACATGAGTCGGCCAGCTCGCCTCGATCAGCGCTCGATGCGCATCGTCCATGACCGCGACCACGTCGGCCCAGGCGACGTCCCGGGTCGTCAGGCGTCGACTCGCGTCCGACGCCGTGCCGACCGATCGCGCCTCGTGACGGCCCTGCTCACGCAGCATTTCGCCCAGCAGTGATTCCGCCATCGGGCTTCGCGCGACGTTCCGGGTGCAGACGAAGAGCACCTTCATGATGCGGTCTCTCGCCCGGGCTGGAGCGCCAGCGCCAGCACCAGCGCAACGTACAGGAGGTTCGACATCGCCGGCAGGGTGAAGTTCGCCAGGCCCTGCACCACCGTTCCCGCCAACGCCACGAAACCGGCCAGGGCCAGGGCTTTTTCCCATCGGCTGGCCGTCGCGCGATAGCAGCGGCAGAGAACGATTCCGATCGAGGTCACGGCGAGCAGGGCCAGGGCCAGGCCGAGCGCTCCGGTGTCGGTCAGGAGCTGAACCCAGTCGCTCTCCGCATGCGAGAAGAAGCGCGGCCCCGGGATCGTCCGGAAGCGTGGGAAGGCGAACCCGAACGTCCCGAGCCCGGTTCCGAGCAGCGGGGCATCACGCCAGAGATGAAACGCGTCGGCCCAGAGCGCGACGCGAACGCTCTCCTGCGGCCGCCCGAGCTCTTGCGCCAGACGCTCGGCGGTGCCGTAGACGATGTCACCCGCGATCCACGCCGCGGCCAGGACGACCAGGACGAGGGCGAGGAGCCCACGCGCCGCGCGGCTGCTCCACGAACGGCGGCCCACGAGCACGCCGATCCCCATCGCGGACAGCGCAACGAGGAGCGCGACCATCCCACCACGGGAGCCGCTCGCCAGCGCCGCACCTCCCATGATCACGATCGAGAGCGGAATGAGGCCACGGGGCCCGCTGTCGCTGGAGTTCCAGTCCCTGAGGCGGTCCCGCCACGTGCGGTACAGGGGGCGGCGGCCGCTCGCACGCTGCCCGGTCAGGATGAGGACGAGCGCCGCGGGCACGACGACGACCATCAGGCCGGCGAAATGCGCGCGGTTGACGTAGGGACCGAACGGCGCGCCGTACTCGACGCGGGGCCCGATCCCGTAGAGGCGCTCGTTGCCGGTGAGCCGCTGGACGAGGCCGACCAGCGAGATGAGGGTGCCCATCGCCGTCATCGTCCAGATCGCGCGCCTGATCTGCTCCCGGGTGCGATACGTGTTGTAGCAGACGAGCAAGAACGCGGCGACGGCTCCGAGCTTCAGGAGATAGCGTCGCGTCTCGTGCGCATCGGCCGACCAGCCGGTGACGACCTGGAACGCCGCCAGGGCCAGAAAGAGCGCCGCGGGCAGCCAGCCCGGCGGCAGCTCGATTCGGATCTCCCAGTCGCGCACGGTCCCGACGACGTAGACGAGCGCCATGCCGAGGACGAGCAGCTCGGCGACGGCCTCGGACCACCGCTCCGTGGTGCCGAAGGCGAGTGGGGTGAAGACGAGCAGGACGAGCGCGCCGGCCTCGATGAGGCGCTCGGACCATGTCAGGTTCATCGCAGGGTCACCTCGTCGATCCAGACCTTGCCGCCGAGATTGCCCTCGGGCCCCGGGGTGCGGGCGCGCCGCACCCGAAGCACGACGAGGCTCGTATCGTCGGGGATGCGAACCATCGCCGTGAGCGCCATCCAGTCCGTCGTGCCGGTGATCGTGTTGGTTTCCGCGAGCGTCACCTGATCCCGCGGCAGCACGATCTCGAGCTTCACGCCGGACCGGGTCTCGAAGCCGCTCGCCTTGGCGCGGGCCTCGAGACGATATTCGCGGCCCGGCTCCACGGCGACGAGCTGGGTGACGCCGGCGAAATCGAGCGTCGGGAAACTGTTGAACGTCAACCGAAGGGACCGCCGCCCTTTCGCCGCGACGAACGGATCGAGCGCGACGTCGACGCCCCAGACGCGCTGGATGCGCCAGTCGAACCCCCAGCCGAGCAGTCGTTCCGCTTCGAAGCTCCCGTTCCACACGGCGTTGTCGTCGCTGACCGGCCAACGGACCAGCGTCGACCACACGGCATGGGCCGCGAGTCCGTTCCCCTCGTCCAGCAAGCGCTGCACGTACCGGCGGCCGACGTCGTTGGGGACGGGCGCCGCCAGGGACACGCGCCTGGCCCAGGCGACGTTCGCGAGCGGCAGATCGTCGTGCTCGAGGGCGGCGATGAGAATGCCGGTGAGCCCCTCGGGCTCGGACGGCAAGAGCGTCTGCGGATTCTCGTCTGCCCTCAGCAGGGCCCGGCCGAGCTGAAATGCCGCGTCACGCTGGGCGGGGTCCACGGCAAGGATGTAGCGGAGGTGGTCGAGCGCCTGGTCGCGGTCGTCGAGACGCAGCGCGAGGAGCGCGGCTTCCCAGCGGATCGCCACGTTGTGAGCATCGAGGGCGAGCGCCTTGTCGATGGCGGCACGCGCGGCGCGGGCGTCGTGACGCCGCTCGGCCAGCAGGGCCAGCTGCATGATGGCGTAGGCGTCGCTCGGGCGCAGACGAACGGCCTCTTCGAACCGGACGCGTGCGCGATCGAGGTCCCCTTGCCGTTCGTACGCCCGGCCGAGCCAGGTCTGCAGGGCGGGATCGGTCGGATCCCAGGCCGTCGCCCGTTCGCGATCCGCCATGCTGACGGCGTTCGTGGCGAGACGATCGGCCACGACGGGTTGGACGATCGACCGCGCCAGAGCCCCGGCGGCGAGCAGCGTGAGGACGAGGGCGAGCGCCCGGCTCCGTCGCGACTCGAGACGAATGAAAATGCGCTGGTTCTTCAACTCACGCGCGAGGTGTCGCCCGTGACCGGCTCGCCCTCGGCCCCATCACGATGTCCCTCGCCGGTCGAGGTGTGGCCGTTGCTCCCGCCGTTGGCGTAATAGTCGTAGTAGCCGTAATAGCGTGAGCCGCCGATCTCCACGTCGTTCAGGATCACGCCGAGCAGCCGGGCACGCACCGACATGAGGCTCCGGATCGCGCGCTGGGCCGCGTCACGACTCGCGCGCCCCTGCCGGAGGACCAGGACCACGCCTTCCACCTGTCCGGCGAGGATCATGCCGTCGCTCACGCCGAACAGCGGGCCCGTGTCGATGACGATGTAGGCGAACCGCTGTCCGAGCGTCTCGAGTGCCTGCTTGAACCGGGCGGAGGCGACCAGCTCGGAGGGATTCACGGGCAGGCGGCCCGCCGGGATGACCGAGAGATTCGGGATGGCGGTCGCCACGATGACGTCCTCGAGCTGGGCCTGCCCCGTGAGGTAGGTCGACAGGCCGGGCGCCTTCGGGATCTTGAGGATGTTATGTAGATTAGGTCGGCGCATGTCCCCGTCGATGACGAGAATCTCGCCCGATCCCAGCTGGGCGAGCGTGATGGCCAGGTTCGTCACCAGCGAGGTCTTGCCGTCCTCGGGATGGGGTGAGGTGACCAGGATCGTCTTCGGCGGATGGTCGGGCGTCGAGTAGAGCAGGCTCGTGCGCAGGTTGCGGAAGGCCTCCGAGAAGACCGATGCCATCTCCGAGTGCGCGAGCAGCGCGAAGGGTGCCCCGTCGGCGGCGGCGAGTGCCCGGCGCGCGCGCCGTCCCTGGAGCGCGTGGCGCGACGGCACCAGGCCGAGGGCGGGGACGCGCAGGACGGATTCGACCTCCTTGGTGTCCTTGATGTTCATGTCGAGGTATTCGAACAGGAAGGCCAGCGCGATCCCGAGCAGGAGCCCGGCCGCGCACGCGATCAGGATGCTTTGCGACTTGTTGGGCTTGTACGGCGCGCTCGGCACCTCCGCGCGGTCGACCACGGAGATGTTCGAGGTGAACAGCGCCGCCGAGATCTGCGTCTCGCGGAGCCGGCCCAGCAGGGAGGCAAACAGCTCACGGTTCGTGTCGACCTCGCGGCGAAGCAGGCTGTACTCCGCCATGCTGTCGCTGAGCCCGCGCGCGAGCTTCCGTTGCTGGGTGAGCGCAACCTCGAGCTCACGCTCGGTCCGCACCGCCGTCTGGTAGTCGGTCTGGAGCGCGGCCACCACCCGGTCGATCTCGACGCGCACCTGCTGCCGTGTCTCGGCCATCTTTTCCGCGAGCTGCTGCATGCGCGGGTAGTCGGCCTTGAAGGTCTGCGTGAGCTTGCGATACTCGGACTCGAGCATCGCCAGCTCTTGCTTGCGGCCGGCGATCGCCGCACTCTGCAGCACCGCCGGCAGCGAGTCGACGCTGCGCGTGCTCGCGAGGGTCATGAGGCTTTCCTTCGCGATGCGCTCACCGCGGGCCTTGAGCAGCGCGTCGGACAGCAGCGCGAGCTGCTGGCTCACGAGGTCCTGCTGCTGCCCCCCGCGGTCCGCGGTCACGAAGAGGATGTCGTGGCCATTCAGGAATTTCGTGAGCTTGCCCTCGGACTCCTCCAGCTTTCCGCGCGATTCCTCCAGCTGCTTGGCGAGGAATTGCGTGGCGTACCGCGTCGCCTCGATCTTCTGGTCGAGCTGCTGCGCGATGAACGCCTCGGCGACCGTGTTCGCGGCGCGCGCGGCGAGGTCGGGATACCTGCTGTCGAAGGCGATCTTCACCAGGCGCGAGCTGCGGATGGGCTCCACGCTCAGGCGGCCGAGGAAGGCGCTGGTCAGCGGCGAGGTGACGGCGAGGTCCTCGACGGCCTCCGGGGCGGGTGGTGGCGGCATCGGAATCCAGCGGACCAGCCACTCGCGCACCGTCGCCTCCGTCCGCTCGTTGAGGGCTTTCGTCGGCTCGACGAACTCCGGGTGCTGGTCGAGCTGGAGCAGGCCGATGACGCGATTGGCGAGCGAGCGGCTCTGGAGAATCCGGTACTGGGTCTGATAGTAATCCTGCTGGGAATCCTCCTTGAGGACCTCCTCGAATTTCACGATGCGCGGCTGGTCCTTCTCGATGCGCAGCGTCGCGCTCGCGCGGTAGACGGGGCGCGCGCTGAAGGACGTCACCGTGACCGCGGTCACCAGAACGAGGAAGGCGGTGATGATCGTCCAGCGCCGGCGGCGGATGACGCGCCAGTAGTCCCAGAAGTGGGACGTCTCCTCCGCGGGGTAGCCGTAGCTGTAGAGGACGTGCTCGGGGCGCGCGCCGTCCAGCGCGTGGTCGCCGGCCGGCAGCGCTCGGGGCTCTCGCTCGGGCGGAAAGGGCGTGCTGATCATATGAGCCCCACGCTCGCGCCCACGCCGAACTTGAAGAACTCACGAATCCCGTAGAGGAACGCCTTGACCCCGGACTTACCGACGATGACGACGTCGTCCGCCTGCAGCTCCGGCGAGGGCTTGCCGTCCTCGAAGGCATTCAGGCTGAACGTCTTGAGCTCGGTCGAGCCGTCCGGGCGGCGGCGATACAGACGTACGTCGTCCCAGTCGGCGACGTCTTTGACGCCCCCTGCATTGACCACGGACTGCGCGACGGTGGTGCGGGCCTTCAGGAGGAACGACCCGGGACGCGTCACCTCACCGCCGACGTAATACGCGCCGGCACGGGCGACCTCGACGACGTCGCCCGCCTGAAGCTCGAGATTCACCTCATCTTTTGCCGTGGCGAGCTTGTCGAGATCGATCACCGTCGTGACGGCGGGCGCGGTCGGGGCATCCGCCCGTTTGCGGCTCACCTGCGCCGAACGGCCGGCTTCGTCGGTCAGCCCGCCCGCCATCGCGAGGGCGTCGGCGAGTCGGACGCGCCCGAGGAGCTCGTAGGCACCGGGACTCTTCACGGCCCCGCTCACGTGGATGCGCTGGCTCTTGTGTTCGGTGACGAAGACCGACACTTGAGGATCGTGCATGTACTTCTCTTGCAGGCGCAGGCGTATGACGCTCTGCAGCTCGCCGGCGGTGAGGCCGGCGGCCGAGACGGGGCCGAGGAGGGGCAGCGTGATGGCCCCGCTCGAAGGGATGCGGGCCTTGAGATTCGAGAACTCCGGAACGTCGAAGACCGACACCTCGATGAGGTCGCCGGCACCGAGCGTCAGGTCGCTGACGTCCGTCGTCGTTCCGCTCGCATCGGCGTCGGAGCGTGAGACGGCTGCCACCGCCGCCGGCTTGGCGGCCGGTGACGACGGGACGGCCGCCGTCGGCCCGGTCGGTTGCGACAGGCCAGCGCACGACGTCAACGCCAGCACGGCCCCGATGGTGACACCGCAAACACGTATCGCATTCACGCTTCGCACCTCAGTAAGGCCCATCGAATGGCGACGGGGTTACGAACCGCACCCGGACGGCTGAGTCGGCGTCGCCGGTGGCGTGCCCGACGGGCACCGGTCGTCGCGAGTATTGTCGTGGTGATCGTCGCGGTCGCCCTTGTTCTTCTTCTTGCCGAACGCACCACCGGCGGCCGCGGCGCCCAAGCCGATGCCGCCTGCCGAAACCGCGCTGATACCCGCGATCGCCGCCGTCGACAGGCCTGTCTTGCCCCCGGCGGCGGACCCGGGCGGCGTACCCTCGCCAGCCGTGCCCGGCTCGAGGGTCGGCGCGGTCGGCGCCTGGGCGTAGAAAACGGGCCCCGAAAGGTATCCGACGTAACCACCGTTGACGTCGAACAACGGCGTGGCGTCCTCGATCCGGTCTCGCTCGGGGATCGCATTCATCGCCACGCGGACGAGCTTGGGCGAGAAGGCCCGCGTCAAGTGCCTGGTGTAACCGGGCGCGATGACGAGACTGCCGTCACGACCGACGTAGCCGATGCTTCGGCCATCGGGCGTGAAGACGCCCTTCGCGTGCAGTGGAGGCGCGTCCGGCGTGTCGGAACTGAAATAGACACCCGGCATCGACGGCGGCGCCGGCAGGAACACGGGCTCGACGCTGGCGAGCATGATGCGGTGCGGCTGCGACAGCGCTCGGACGTTCAGGGTCCCGCGGCTCATCTGCAGACCTGTCAGCCCGGTGTTGGCGACGAAGACCTCACCCGCGATGGCGTCGCCGGAGATTGGCTCGAGCCGGGCGGTGGGTGTCACGATTTCCACGGACGTCCGTCCCGCGAGGCTGAAGGCGAGGCGACCATACGCCAGCAACACCTCGGTGCCATGGCTCGTTCCGGAGAACTTGAGCGAGCTGAAGGGCATCACGCTGATGCGGCTGCCGTCGCCGAGCGCCAGCTGCGCATTGCCCCCCGCGCTGCGGATCTCCGTACCAGGCATCACCGGCAGCGACCGGCCACCGAGGGCAAGCCATGACTTGCCCCCGTTCAGTGACAGCCTCGCAGTCTCGGGTCCGCGGACGGTGCCCAGGATGGCCGAGGAGGCAGGAAGAGGTGCGGCGTCAAGGAGAAGACCCCCGATAACGACCGTCAATATGGCGTGTACCAACGCACGCGGCGCTTCCATAGGCAGTCCCCCCGTTGGCAAGGACCGTGCCGCACGGCGCGTCCGGCCGCGGGGGATGGTGCGCATGTCTGCACATCCTATGAAAAAGTCGTTCCTATATCTCCCACATGCGGGTGCACATTCCGCCGCCTCGGCAGCCAGTATGGTGCTCGAGGGTTGGGTTATCCGGGACCCACTGTGAAGTTTGTCGGCGGTATGAACGACGGCAGCGCTGAAGACGGGCGATGCTGCGGCTAGAGACTGACCATCCCTGGAACGCCCCATGCGCCAAGGAACGCGCCATGGACCAGCGCGGGCGGGCTCCATCTTGGCGAAATCGGATGTCCGGGGGTTGCGCGGGGGGGGGACGGAGCTTCGCCCGCTGGAAATCATTTCTGCGTAGGGAGGCGGGCGAGTCGATGAGACATCGGAACGGTCACGACGTGGCACCGCGCCGTCGCGGGCTCACGTTCAGCGGCGCAGCTTCATCGCCGGCTGTCGCGCGTTGCCGCCCCTTGTCCAGCCGAAGTGTCCCTAAGCTGGACCGACAGGAGGCCGACGCCGCATGATAATAGCGCGGACGACTCATGACGACGTCACGGTTACTCCATCATTTCGTGTACAGGAAGGTGTCGCTCAAGACGACGTGGAAGTGCCGCCTACTGATACTAATGTTCGTTGTTCTCTTCGCGTTTTTGACACGCGTGTTCTGGATCCCTTGGATAGGGCGGAGCCTCGTGTGTAGAGAGGACGTCGCCCCGAGCGACGCGATTCTCGTGGAGAACTTCGATCCTGACTACCGTGTGTTCGAACGTGCAGCGGCCCTGCAGAAAGCGGGATTCTCCGGAAGGATACTCATCCCCACGGAGGCCTCAGAGCATGATCCCGAGGTCGCCGATACCATCTCGCGAGGTATTACGGAGTTGATGTCCCGTACGGCGAGGCTCGAGAATACCAGGGAGCATCTTGGCTCAGTCGTCGTTGTTACGCCCGGCTTCCGGAGTCGGCGCTCGTCCCTCATCTATCGTGCTGTGCTGACGCCTGCCGGCGTCCAGACCCACTGCATGCCCGTTGTCGGAGAGCACGCCATCGAGAACTGGGCGGCCACGTGGCATGGGATCGAAGACGTCACCGAGCAGCTCGTCAAGCTTGAATACTATCGATTCTATGTTCTGCCACTGGCGCGCCGCGGTCCAGCCGCACCAGTCTCGAATACCCAGCATCTACGGACCTAGCCGGTCGCGGCGTCACCTCGCCGACATCTTCGTCACGCCGCGTCGGTCGTCCGGAGCCCGTGCTGAGGTATGCTACCGCGTATGACGACATCACCGTTCGACGCCCTGTTGTCCACGCGCGCCCGCTACGCGGTGCCGCTCACCACGCCGCGCCAATCCATGAGCCCGCTCTTCGAGTTCGGCGGGGGCTATCCCGACCCGGTTTCCTTCCCCTACGAGGGGATGATCGAGGCGACGGCGAAGATGATGGCGGCCGAGGGCGCGCAGGCGATGACCTACGGCGACCCGCAGGGCTACCTCGGGCTGCGCGAGCTGATCTGCCACAAGTACCAGCTCTTCGAGATGATGAAGGCGACGCCCGAGAACATCGTGGTGGCCAACGGCTCGGGCCAGGCGCTCTCGCTGGCCTTCAGCGCGTTCGTGGATCCCGGCGACGCGATCATCGCGGAGGCGCCGACGTTCTCCGGCTCGCTGAATACGATCCGGCGCCACGGGCCTCACGTGCTGGACGTGCCGGTGGACGACGAGGGCATCGTCACCGACGCCGTGCGAGAACAGCTCCAGGGCCTCCGGCGCGCGGGACGCAGGTGCAAGCTCATCTACACGATCGTGAATTTCCACAACCCGGCGGGGCCGAGCCAGTCGCTGCGGCGCCGCCAGGAGCTGATCGCGCTCGCGCACGAGTTCGACACGCTGATCCTCGAAGACGACGCCTACGGCGAGCTGCGCTTCGAGGGCGAGACGCTGCC
>Ga0137415_10008051_pt1 | contig 10446 bp, 8 predicted proteins | sample CZODoug3_1_1_16f_FD_183082 | JGI IMG/M metagenome (GOLD analysis project Ga0137415, IMG submission 183082) | Vadose zone soil fungal communities from Angelo Coast Range Reserve, California, USA - CZODoug3_1_1_16fungal (Hybrid Assembly) | ecosystem: Environmental > Terrestrial > Soil > Vadose... | reverse complement strand
TCAGCATGCCCATCGCGCCGCCGAGCCAGCGCGGCGCGACCTCCATCGTGACGTGGGACATCGCCAGCGCGGGCAGCGCGGCCAGCGCCACGCCCTGCAGCGCGCGCACGCCGACGAGCGTGCCGAAGTTCGGCGCCAGCGGGGCGATCAGGCCGAACACCGCCGAGGTGGCCAGCGCGCAGGTCATCACCCTGGCGCGGCCCCAGCTCTCGGCGATGGCGGCCAGCGGCACGACGGCCACCGCGAGCCCGAGCGTGGTCGCGGACAGCGCGAAGCTGGAGGTCGACGAGGACACTCCGAACTCGGTGGCGAGCATCGGCAGCAGCGCCTGCACGCAGTAGACCAGTACGAATGTGGCCAGCCCCGCGCACCAGAGTGCCAGGCCGAGGCGGCGGAAGCCCGGCGTGCCGCGCTCGTGGCCGACCACGGGGTCGGGGCTCGCCGCCGCGTCGGGGTTCGTCGCCGCGCTGGAACTGGTGTCCGAAGTAGTGCTCATGGCCGAAGTCCGAAGAGCGCGGCCGAAATCGTTCCCATAGCTAACTACCGTAGGAGCCGCCCTTAGATACGTCCAATGCATGAATCACACCTACTTGATGCACAGATGAATGAAAGAGCCGATACTGGTGGCGTGACGGTCGATGAGCTGCAGTGGTACGTGGTGCTCGCCGAGACCGAGCACATGACCGAGGCGGCGGCCCGGCTCAACGTGGCGCAGCCGACCCTGTCCCGGGCGCTGGCCAGGCTGGAGCGGCGGCTCGGCACGCCGCTGTTCGACCGGGTCAACCGGCGGCTGCGGCTCAACCGGTACGGCGAGGTCCTGTTGGAGCACGCCCGGCGCTGCCTCACCGAGCTCGACCTAGCGAGCGCCCGGATCGCCAGTCTGCTCGACCCGGACCGGGGCACCGTGCGGCTGGCGTTCCTGCACTCGGTGGCCACTTGGCTGGTGCCCGAGCTGCTGCGCAGCTACCGGGAGGACATGCCGGGCGTGCGGTTCGAGCTGCTCCAGGCGCCCGGCCACGAGCTGATCGCCGCGATGCGCGCCGGGCACGTCGATCTCGCCGTGACCAGCCCCCGCCCGGACGGCCTCGACGTCGGCTGGCAGCCGCTGCACCGCGAGCAGCTCTGCCTCGCGGTATCCGAGAAGCACCCGCTGGCCGGCCGCCGGCGCTGCCCGCTGGTCGAGGTCGCCGACGAGCCGTTCGTCGCGCTGCGGCCCGGGTTCGGCATGCGTGAGATCACCGACGAGCTGTGCGCGGCGGCCGGGTTCGCCCCGGTGATCGCGTTCGAGAGCTCCGAGATCCCGGCCGTGGAGGGCTTGGTCGCCGCCGGGCTGGGGGTGGCCGTCGTGCCGATGCCCCGGGCGCACCGCGCCACGCCGGGCGTCGCGTACCTGCCGCTCTCCGACGCCGGCGCGCACCGTGAGATCGGCCTGGCCTGGCTGCGGGACCGCGCGGTGTCACCGGTGGCCGAGCGGTTCACCGAGTTCGTCCGCTCCCGCCGCTGGTCCTGAGTCGTTCGCGGTGGGCGCCCGCCGCGGGGCACCTGTCACCGGGCCGTCACCGGGGTGTGACCCGGCCCGGTGACACTGCCGGGATGTCTGATCAACGGGGACCGACCGGGCACGTCGTGGTGTGCGGGGTCCGGGGTGCTGGCCTGCGCACCGTCGAGCAGCTGCACGCCGCCGGGGTCGAGGTGGTGGTGGTCGCGGACGGCCCGGACCCTGACCCGGTCGCCGACCTGGCGCTCGCCGGCTGGGGCGTCCGCCGGGTGGCCGGCCGGCCGAAGGACGCGCTGCCGGAGGCGGGCATCGCCGGCGCGGCGGCGGTGGTCTGCGTGCCGGACGACGACCTGCGGGCGATGGAGATCGCGCTGCTGGTCCGGCGGCTGCGCCCGGACGTGCGGCTGATCGTGCGGATGGGCAACTCCGCGGTCGGCCGGGCGCTGGCCGAGGTGACCGGCGAGGGCAGCGTGCTGGACGTGGCCGCGCTCGCCGCGCCCTCGGTCGTGGAGGCCTGCCTCGGCGCCCGGCCGCACCCGATCGAGCTGGCCGGGCAGGGCTTCGTCGCCGCCGAGCTGGTCGTGCCGAGGGACGCCACGCTGCGTGAGCTGTACGGCCCGCTGGCCCCGATCGCGGTGTCCGGCCCGGTGTTCGGCCTCGGGTCGGGCGCGGCGCCGGGTCCCCGGTCCGGCGCATCCGGCCTCAGCCCCGGTCCCGTCCCCGGCGCTGGCGCCGGCCCGGTGATCTGCCCGGGCCGGGACCACCTGGTGCGCGCCGGCGACCGGGTGACCGCGATCGGCACGCTGGAGCAGTTCGCCGCGCACGGGGGTGCCGAGGTGGTGGACCGGCTGCGGTCGAGTGCGCCGGCCCGGCACGCCACCGGGGCGCGCACCGCCGGCGCGGCCAGGGCGGCCGAGCAGGAGGAGCGCGGCGGCCGGCCCGGGTTGGGCGCGCTACTGCGCTCGCTGGTCGCCGAGTCGGACCGCCCGCTGCGCACCACGCTGCTCGTGCTGGCCAGCCTGTTCGCCCTCTCGGTCGTGGTGCTGCGGCTCGGCTACGTGAAACCCGACGGCAGCTCGATGTCGGTGCTGGACGCCATCTACTTCACCGTCGAGACCATCGGCACCATCGGCTACGGGGACTTCAACTTCGCCTCACAGGCCGCCTGGCTGCGGGTCTACGCGATCGCCCTGATGGTGCTCGGGGTGGTGCTGGCCGCGGTGTGGTTCGCGCTGCTCACCCAGCTGCTGGTGAGCCGGCGCATCGAGCGCTCGTTTGGGCAGCGCCGGCTGGGTGCGTTGAAGGGGCACGTGCTGGTGGTCGGGCTCGGCTCGGTCGGCGTGCGGGTGCTGGAGGGGCTGCTGGCGGCGGGGCGCACGGTGGTCGTGGTGGAGCGCGACGAGCACAACCGGTTCCTGGCCAGGGCGCGGGAGCTGGGCGTGCCGGTGGTGGCCGGCGACGCAACCGACCCCGCCGTGCTGGCCGAGGTCAACCTCGCCTCGGCCGCCGCCGTCGCCGTGCTGACCAGCAACGACCTGGTCAACATCGAGACCGGTTTGGTGGTCCGGGACCAGCTCGGGGACCGCTGGGCGAGCGTGCCGGTGGTGCTCCGGGTGTTCGACCGCGAGCTCGGGGAGACGGTCGCCGACGGCTTCGACTTCCGCTACGTGCGCTCGACCGCCGCGCTGGCCGCCCCGTGGTTCGTCGGCGCGGCACTGGGGCTGGCCGTACTCGGCACCTTCTACGTGGACCGCACCCCGTTCATGGTCGGCCGGCTCGCGGTGGCGGCCCGGGGCGGGCTGGACGGGCTGGCGATGGGGGAGCTGTCCGCGCGCACCCGGGTGGTGGCCATCCATCGGGCAGCCGGCCCGGACGGCGGCCGGGCCGTGGAGTTCCCGCCGCGCAGCGGCACCCGGTTCGGCGCCGGCGACGACGCCTACCTGGTCGGGCCGTACGAGGAGCTGCTCGCGGTGCTGCGCCGGGATGCGCTCACCCCCGGTGACGTGGCCCCGCCCGGTCGACCGGCCGGCTACCGTTGAGGCGTCCCCACCGGAGGAGGGTGCGTAGTGCGCATCGAGAAGCGGCTGGCCGAGCTCGGGCTGGTGCTGCCCGACCGGATGCAACTGCCACCCGGGGCGAAGCTGCCGTTCCCGTGGGTCCGGGTGCACGGCGACCGGGCCTTCATCTCCGGCCACGGGCCACTCAACGCGGACGGTTCGCTGGCCGGCCCGCTCGGCAAGGTCGGCGCCGAGGTCAGCCAGGACGAGGCCTACCGGGCGGCCCGGCTGACCGGGTTGGCGATGCTGGCCAGCCTGCGCCGCGAGCTCGGCGACCTGGACCGGGTGACCGCCTGGCTGCGGGTCTTCGGCATGGTCAACGTGGCGCCCGGGTTCCGTGCGACGCCGGCGGTGATCAACGGGTTCTCCGACCTGGTCCTGGAGGTGTGGGGCGAGTCGGCCGGCGCCCACGCGCGCTCCGCGGTCGGGCTGGCCGAGCTGCCGTTCAACCTGCCGGTCGAGCTGGAGGCCGAGGTCGCCATCGCCACCTGAGCCCGGCTGGCTGTCGCCCCCGGATAGCTGTCGTTCGCGGCTAGCTGTCGCCGAGTTCAACCACAGCCGGCCCCGCATCCGGGTCGCGAGCCGGTGCGGTTGAGCTCGGCGAACCGCTGTGGCTAGTCGGGTGCGCGCCAGAGGGCGAGGCCCGCTGCGACCGTCTTCTCCGGGTGACCGACGTAGTCCTCCGGGGCGAGCCCGCCGGCCAGCTCGGCCGCCAGGTTCGTGGGCAGCTCGGCGGCCAGGGTTGCGGCGAGGGTGGTGCCCAGTGGCCGGCCGGTCCGCCGGCACTCGCCGGCGGCCTGGTACACGGCGTCGTGCGCGCGTTCGCGGCCGAGCACGGGCGCGAGCCGCATCAGGTAGGCCTCGGCCATGATCAGCCCGCCGTCGGCGGACAGGTTCGCGCGCATGGCCTCCGGGAACACCCGCAGGCCGGTGGCGATCGAGGCCGCGGTGGCCAGCGCGGCCGCGCCGAGGCTGACCAGCTGGGGGAGCACCTGCCACTCGGCCTGCCATTCGCCGGCGGCCCGCTCGTGGCCGGCCTCCATGCCCCGGAACAGGGCGGAGCTGAGTGCCCCGGCGGTCGTGGCCAGGCCGATAACCGCCTCCGACTCGATCGGGTTGGCCTTCTGCGGCATGGTCGAGGAGGCGCCCCGGTGGTGCCCGGCGGCCTCGGCCACTTCGGCGATCTCGGTGCGGGACAGGTCGACGACCTCCCGGGCGAACCGCGCGCACGTCGCCGTGAGCAGGGCGGTGACCAGCCCGAACTCGGCCATGCTGTCCCGCGCCACGTGCCAGGGCAGGTCGGTGGTCGCCAGCCCGAGCAGCTCGGCGACCCGGGCGCGCAGCTCAGGCGCCCGCGCGCCGTAGGCGGCCGACGTACCGCCCGCGCCGAACAGCGACACCACGGCGACGCGGGAGCGGGCGGCGGCCAGCCGGTCGCGGTGCCGGGCCAGCTCGCCGAGGTAGCCGGCCAGCTTGGCGCCGAAGGTGGTGGGCACGGCGTGCAGCGCGTGGGTACGGCCGGCCATCAGGGTGCGCACGTGGCGTTCGGCGAGCCGGGCGAGGGAGTCCCCGAAGTCGCCGAGTAGCTCGGCCAGCCGGTCCGCGGCCGCGTCCAGCCGCAGGGCGAGCCCGGAGTCCATGATGTCCTGGGTGGTGGCCCCGTAGTGCACGTGGCCGCGGCGGGCGGCGGGCAGCGCGGCGTCGACCTGGCGGACCAGCGACAGGATCGGGTAGCCGACGTTGCGGGTCTCCCGCCAGAGCAGCTCGGTGTCGATGTGCTCCAGCCTGGCCGCCGGCCCGATCGCCGCCGCATCCTCCGGCGCGAGCACCCCGAGCTCACCCTGGGCGGTGGCCAGCGCCGCCTCGACCCGCAGCCAGGAGCGGATCGTGGCCTCGGCGGTGGTGGCCCGGGCACATAGATCGACCGGCACCTCGATCTCACTATATTTTCACTGCACTGCTGCTGGAGCTATCAGCAGTAACACTGGAGTGAAAAAAGTTGCGGAGCCCGATCACTCAGGTAGTCAGCTCGCTGGCGCACAGGGGTCGTGAGTGGCGAGTGGTCCTATAGGACCACTCGCCACTCACGGGGTACCGGGTTACCTCGGGTTGAGGTCTTCGACCGAGCGGGCCGAGGTGCGGGGGCCGAGCAGCGCGACGTCGGCCGCCACGATCAGCATCGCGCCGGCGACCACGGTGAACACCGCCGCCGGGCCGGCGTCGTGCAGCAGGGGCAGCAGCAGGAACGGCATCAGGCCCGTGGTCAGCCGGGACAGCGAGTAGGTCCAGCCGGTGGCCGAGGCGCGCAGCTCGGTCGGGAAGATCTCCGCCTGGTACACGTGGTAGGCGTTGGAGAACACGTTGCTGACGGTGGTGAAGGCGACGCCGGCGAGCACGACGGTCAGCGGCGCCGCGGCGGTCGCGAACAGCAGGCCGACCGCCGCCATGGTCAGCACCGAGCCCACGATCAGGTACTTCCGCTCGATCCGGCTGATCAGCGGGATGGACAGCAGCGAGCCGAGCGGGTAGCCGAGGAACGAGAGCGCGGTGTAGAGCAGCGAGTGCTGCACGGTGTAGCCGCGCTCGGCCAGCACGAGCACGGCGAGCGTGCCGAAGCCGTAGTAGCCGAACGTCTGCAGCAGGTGGAAGATCCCGAGCATCACCAGCCGGCCCCGGTAGGGCGCGCGCCGCAGCGCCCCGATCGGCAGCCTTGCCCTCGCGCCGAGGCCAGGGTCGGCGCCGGCGGCCTCGGGGCGCGCACCGCCCTCGGCACCGCCCCCGGCACCGCTGATAACGGGGCCACCGCTGATAACGGAGCCACCGCTGACAACGGAGCCGGTCGACCCGGAGCCGGCCGGCGTGACGGCCTCCACCGGTTGCCGACGCAGCGGGGCCGCGGTGGAGAACTGGGCGAGGGCCGCTTCGGCCTCGCGGTGCCGCCCGACGGCCTCCAGCCAGCGCGGCGACTCCGGCAGGCCGCGGCGCAGTACCAGCACGAGCACCGCGCCGATCGCGCCGAGCGCCAGCAGCCAGCGCCAGCCATCGACGCCCCACGGTGCCTTGTCGGCGATGGACAGGGACAGGAAGCCGAGCGCCGGTACGGCCAGGTAGGAACACGTGTACGCCCAGGCGGCGAGCCGGCCTCGGGCGCGGGCCGGCAGCACGTCGCTGAGGTAGGTGTCCGAGACCGGGTACTCGGCGCCGACCCCGATGCCGGCGAGGAACCGGCAGGCCACCAGGACGGCGGCGTTCGGGCTGAACGCGCCGACCAGGGACCAGAGCGAGTACCAGGTCAGGCTGAGCAGGAACATCGTGCGGCGGCCGATCCGGTCGGCCAGCCGGGCGACGAACGCCGCGCCGAGGAACATGCCGAAGAACGCCGACCCGAGCAGTAGCGACAGGGCCAGCCCGCCCAGCCCGAACTGGGTCTTCAGCGCCGAGCTGATCGTGCCGGCCAGGAACACCTCGTACATGTCGAAGAACAGGCCGAGCCCGACCGCAACGACAACGCGCAGGTGGGTCCGGGTGACCGGGAGCCGGTCGAGGGTGTCCGCGACGCGCAGCCGCGTCGATGTCGGTCGCGTACTCGTCACTGAGCAACCTCCGTGGTCTCCACGATGTGGGTTATCTATCACCCAATAGATGAGGACGGTAGCTGGCGTGCAAGCCAGATCACAACGCCTGGAGCCGAGACTGCGGCCACATTGGTTCGCATACCGTCCACTAGGTGGTAACTTCACCACATAGTAAAACCTGCTGGGAGGCATCGTATGACTCAGCACGACACGTCAGGCCCGCCCCGACCGGGTGGCCCGTCGCGGCCGATGACCGGGATCCGGGTGCTGGAGCTCGGCAGCTACATCGCGGCGCCGACGGCCGGCCGGCTGCTGGCCGACTTCGGCGCCGAGGTGATCAAGGTCGAACGGCCCCGGGGCGGCGACGAGCTGCGGCGGTGGCGGCTGAGGGAGGGGGACACCTCGCTGCTCTACCGGACCCTGAACCGCAACAAGAAGTCCATCACGCTCGACCTGCGCACCGAGGCCGGCCGCAAGCTGGCACTGGCCCTGGTCGCCGAGTGCGACGTCGTGCTGGAGAACTTCCGACCCGGCACGCTGGAGCGCTGGGGGCTGGGCCCGGACGAGCTGCGGGCGGTCCGGCCGGACATCGTGCTCGTGCGCATCTCCGCCTACGGCCAGACCGGCCCCTACCGGGACCGCCCCGGGTTCGGGGCGATCGCCGAGGCGGTCGGCGGCCTGCGCGAGCTGACCGGCGACCCGGACCGGCCCTCGGTGCGCACCGGAGTCAGCCTCGCCGACACCCTGGCCGGCATCTATGCCGTCGCCGGCGCGGCCATGTGCCTGTTCCGCCGGGAGCGCGACCGCGCCTCGGCCGACGGTGCCACGGCCGACGGTGCACCCGAGTCCGGGTCGAATGCGTTCCCCGGGCTGGTCGACGTGGCACTGCACGAGGCGATCTTCAGCCTGACCGAGTCGCTGCTGCCCGACCACGAGGTGTACGCCGAGCGACGTGAGCGCCTCGGCGGCCGGATGGAGGGCGTGGCGCCGAGCAACGCCTACCCGTGTGCGGACGGGGCTACCGTGGTGATCGCCGGCAACGGGGACTCGATCTTCACCAGGTTGATGGCCGCGATCGGCCGGCCGGACCTGGCGGAGCGCCCCGGCTTTGCCACGAACGACGGCCGGTGGGCCCACCGCGACCTGTTGGATGCCGCGATCAGCGACTGGACCTCCTGCCACGACGCCGACGCGGTGCTCGCCGCGTTGGAGCAAGCCGGGGTGCCCGCCGGCCGGATCTACCGCGCCTCGGACATCGCCACCGACCCGCAGTACGCCGCCCGGGGCATGGTGCAGCGCTTCGACGTCGGAGTGGGCGACCGCACGCTGACCGACGTCGGCTTCCCCGGCGTGGTGCCCCGGATCGGCGGGCAGGACGGCGTGGTCGACTGGCTCGGCCCCGACCTCGGCGCGCACACCCACGACGTACTCCGCGAGGTACTGCGGCTGGACGGCGCCGACGTCGAACAGCTGGCCTCGGCGGGGGTGATCTGAGATGGCTCAGGTCAGCATCCGCGACGTGACCCTGCGCGACGGCCTGCAGCTGGTCTCGACGATCATGCCGACGCCGGACAAGGTCAAGCTGGCCCGCACCCTGCTCGAGCTCGGCGTGCCGGAGATCGAGATCGGCGCCGTGGTGCGGCCGGACCGGGTGCCGCCGATGGCCGACACGCTGGATGTGGTGCGCCAGCTGGACCACGCCACCCTGGCCCGGAGCTGGGTCTGGGTGCCCAACCTCACCGGGGTGCGCCGGGCCGTCGAGGCGGGTGCGGTGAACCTGCAGTACGTGCTGTCGGTGTCCGAATCGCACAACCGGGCCAACGTCGGCTGCTCGGTGCAGACCAGCCTGGACGGGCTGGCCGAGTCGGTGCGGTACGCGGCGGAGCACGGGGCGCGGCTGCAGCTCGGCCTCGCCACCGCGTTCAGCTGCCCGTTCGAGGGACCGACGCCGCCCGCCGCGGTGCTGGCCGCCGTCGAGGACGCCCGCGCCGCCGAGGTGGCGAGCCTGGTGCTCTGCGACACCATCGGGCAGGCCGTGCCGGACCAGGTCGCCGCGCTGACCGGGCGGGTGCGCCGGGTCGCCGGGCGGCGGGGCCTCGTGTTCCACGGGCACGACACCTGGGGCCTCGGCGTGGCGAACAGCATCGCCGCGATCGCGGCCGGCGCGGACACCGTGGACGCCGCGCTAGGCGGCCTCGGCGGCTGTCCGTTCGCGCCGGGCGCCAGCGGCAACACCGCGCTGGAGGACGTGCTCTATGCGCTGCGCCCCGACTGGCTGACCCCGCAGCGCTTCCGCGCCTTGGTCGGCCACGGCCGGGCATTGTTGGGGCAGCTGGACCAGCCGGTGCGCAGCCGGGCCGCCGAGGGCGCGGCGCGCTCCCCGGGCAGCCACGTGTGGGCGGTGGCGGCCGGCCAGAGCAGCCCCTGAGCAGCGGAGGAGCAAACTATGAAGGTCAACAGACTGGACCACTTCGTGCTCACCGTCGCGGACATCGACGCGACGGTGGCCTTCTACGGCGGGGTGCTCGGCATGACCGAGGTCAGCTTCGGGGCCGGCCGCCGGGCGCTCGCCTTCGGCAGCAGCAAGATCAACCTGCACGAGCGGGGCAAGGAGTTTGAGCCCAAGGCCGAGCACGCGACCCCGGGTAGCGCCGACATCTGCCTGATCGTGGACGACCCCATCGACGACGTGATCGCCCAGCTCGGCGCCGCCGGCGTGCCGATCGAGGAGGGGCCGGTGGAGCGCACCGGCGCCACCGGCCCGATCGTGAGCTGCTACCTGCGTGACCCGGACCGCAACCTGGTCGAGCTGAGCAACTACCGGGCCTGAGGTCTCAGACGCCCGGCCGCCGAGTGCCTGAGCCTCAGCCGACCCCGACCCCGACCCCGACCCCGACCGCCAAGCGCTCGACGAGCCGGCCTCGATCCAGGGTGAGCACGGTGTCGGCGAGCGGCTCGAGGGCGGGGTCGTGGCTGATCAGCAGCGTGGCGCGGCCACTGGCCAGTGCGCGCAGGGCGGGCAGCAGCGCGGTGACGGAGCGGCGGTCCAACCCGGTGGTGGGTTCGTCCAGCACGAGCAGCGGGGAGTCGCGCAGGAACGCCCTGGCCAGCGCGATCCGCTGGCGTTGCCCGCCGGACAGCTGGGGCCCCCGGTGCCCGAGCCGGGTCCGGTAGCCCTGGGGCAGCTCGCGGATGAACTCCTCGGCGCCGGCCGCGCGGGCCGCCTCGGCGATCGCCGCCGGGGTGGCGTGCGGGCTGCCGTAGGCGATGTTCTCGGCCACCGTCCCGGTCAGGATGGTGACCTCCTGCGGCAGCA
>Ga0137415_10008050_pt1 | contig 10447 bp, 9 predicted proteins | sample CZODoug3_1_1_16f_FD_183082 | JGI IMG/M metagenome (GOLD analysis project Ga0137415, IMG submission 183082) | Vadose zone soil fungal communities from Angelo Coast Range Reserve, California, USA - CZODoug3_1_1_16fungal (Hybrid Assembly) | ecosystem: Environmental > Terrestrial > Soil > Vadose... | reverse complement strand
CACGAACGGTCATCTAGTCCGGCAGTTGCCACTCGCCCTTCCAGACGGAATACCCGGCCGTCGTCTTCGGGACCACGCCGGAATTGAACACATTTTTACCGCGCAGGCCCGTGTACTTGCCCGTGCCGCCAGTCCACTGAAAATCGCCCTCGCAACGAGCGCCGGGCTGAGGGCTGCGGCATTGCCACACGATAAACGCCTTGTCACCATCGCGATCCGTGGCAATGCAGTGGCCCTGATTGCTCGCCACGCCTTTGTCGACGACGGCGACGGCGGGACACACAACCGCGGCCTGATGCAGGAACGATTGTCCTCCGTCGGTCAGATTCACTCCGGTGTACTCGCCGGCCACGACAAGGTGATCCTTGTCTCCCTCGTACACCTTCGTGACGCCGTTCCAGGCAAATGTGCTCGTGTACGTCCCTCGCTTTGCGAGTTGCTGCGCATCGGCAGTCGTGGCATGAATGAGAACGCAAGCGAGCGCGGCGACGAACTGAAACGTTCTCTGGTTCATCACTCCGACCTCCCCCGGTACCGCCTTTGGCGCGAGGGACGGCCCGTGCGCCGCTGGCCGCACATCGAAAAACACTCCCTTCGCGGCCGCCGAGCCCATCTCGGTAGCCGGAAGCGAGTTGTTGCAGCCAATCCTTAAAGGAACGGAGGAGCGGGATGGTGGCATGTTCGACTGACGTACGCAATATCGCTCGAAGAAGGGGCTAGGCTAGTCCTCCAGCACCATTCTCAGAAACGACTCGGCGGCGCGCAGGCGCCGGCGCGCGCCCTGCTCCCGGGCCCAGCCGCGGACCATCGGCGTCGGATCCCAGTCGCCCATCTGGCTGCGGTGCTCGCGGAGTGCCCGCACCTTCGCGTCGAGCGTGGCGGAGATGTCGACGAACGTCTCCGCCCGCTCCGAGCCGAACAGCCACACGGCGCCGACGTGATGCGGCGCGAGCCCCTCGTCCAGCAGCTCGGGGAAGATGAAGCGCGTCTCCGCCGACGGGAAGATCGCGTCGAGCGCGACGTCGGCCGCCACGCGATGGTCGGGGTGATTCATGTAGCGCGTGCCGTAGTAGCGCACGGTCGGATCGCCCGTCACGACCGCGTCGGGGCGGTGTCGCCGCACCAGGCGCGTGAGGTCGCGCCGCAGGTCGATCGACGGCGTCAGCACGCCGTCCTCGTAACCAAGGAACACGACCTCCGCGATGCCGAGCACGCCGCAGGCCGCGCGCTGCTCCTCCTCGCGGATCTTCGCCAGCCGCTCGCGCGTCATGTCGGCCGGCGTCGACTTGTTCGAGCCGGCCTCGCCGCGCGTCAGACAGACGGTGACGATCTCGCTGCCGGCGCGCGCCCACTTGGCCAGCGTGCCGGCCACCGTGAACTCCTGATCGTCGGGGTGCGCGTGAATCGACAGCACGCGCTTGGGCGCCGGCGGTTCCTTGCGGGGCATGGCGGCCAGTCTACCCGGCGCCCGACGACGATTCACCCGATCACCTGGGCAGGGTGGCATGTGCCTGATCAGTCACTAGCCGATTGAGCATCCTCGGCCATAGGACCCGGGCCGCTAACTCGGCCAAATATCGAGCGATCATGCCGTTGGCACCCCCGCTGCAACCTCCTCAGACCGCAATCGAATGTTTCGCTCAAGCGAGGGGCTCCGATGAAGACGACGATGAGTTGGCTGGTCGGGACGCTGGTGGTGCTCCCGATCTTGATTCCGGCCGTCGCGTACTCACAAGAGCGCGTCGGTGTCGCGACGACGGTCGTGGGGCCCGTGACCATTACGCACGTCGCCGCCTCGCCGGCTCCTCTGAAGTTCAAGGACGACGTCCTCCTGAACGACCGCGTCACCACGGGCGACAGCGGGTTCGCGCGCATGCTGCTCGGCGGCAAGGCCATCGTCACCGCGCGTGAGCGCTCGATCATCACCATCACCGAGGCGCCCGGCGTGTCGACGATCGACCTCGTCTCGGGCCGCATCTCGGTCGCGGTGGACAAGTCGCGGGTGCGCCCGGGTGAGGTCGTCGAGATCAAGACGCCGAACGCCGTCAGCGGCATTCGCGGCACGATCGTCGTCGCGGAAGTGAGCGGCGGCGTCTCGACCATCACCGTGCTGCGCGGTCTGGTCGATGTCTATCGCCGCGATCCCGTCACCGGCAACGCCGTCGGCCCCGCCACGCCCGTCGGCGTGCGCGAGAGCGTCACGGTGAAGGCGGGCGTGCTGCCTGCGCGGCCGCAGCGGGTCTCCGCGGACAACGCGCGCCGGCTCTCGAGCGACTTCACGGCGCCGGTGCGGCCGGTCTCGCCGGCGAGCACGATGCCGGTCGCTGACGAGGTCACGCGCGCCACGGACCTGATCGGTACGCTCACGGGCGGCACCCCGCCCGCCAACGCCGGCACCCCGGTGACGGGCGGGACGCCGGCGACGACGAGCACGAAGGCGACGACCAGCACGCTCGCGCCGACCACCGCGCTGGCACCGACCACGACGCTGACGCCGACCACGGCGCTGACCCCGCTGCCGACGCTCAGCACGATGCCGACGCTGAGCACGGTGCCAACCATCAGCACGGCGCCGACCACGCCGACGGTGCCGAAGGTCGCGCTGCCGCCGCTGACGGCGCCGATCCTGCCGAGCAACACGCTGCTGAAGTAAGCTCGCCGCACCGACGCGACATTCTCCTGCCGCGCGCCCGAAACGGCGCGCGGCAAATTTTTTGCTCAGCGGCGCGCGAACGCCTGCTCGAAGAATGCCTGGAGGTCGGCGATCGACTGGCGGTGCGCGCGTGCGTCGTAGCCCATTGACGCGCCGCGCGTCATGCACGGTGAAGCGCCGCTGAACTTCTTGCCCGTTTCATCGACGAATGTCCCATCCGGCTGCTGCGTGATCTTGCATCCAGACGAGTTCACGACGTCGGGGAAGCGCCGCGGCGGGGCATAGAACGGTATGTCGAATCCGTGCAGCGCGCCCTCGTACTCCACGATCGAGACGTCCTTGCCCGGCGCGCGCCGGCGCGCGACCCACTCTCGGCAGTGATCGATCGTCGTCCAGTCGTCCGCGGTGCCGTGGAAGATCCGCACCGCACCGCCGCTCGCGTCCGCTTCGTCGACGAGGCGCACGTTGCACCCGACCGGATAGAACGCGGCGAAGGCGACGGGCGCGGCGAGCGTGCCACGCATGAAGCGCCGCTGATACCACGCCTGACTCGCCCAGAGCGCGACCCAGCCGCCGTGGGAGAAGGCGAGGACGCCGATGCGCTGGGGATCGACGCGCGGATGCGTGGCCAGCAGCTCCTGGGCTCGGAACAGATCGGCCAGACGGCTCCCGGGATTGACGGACGCGTGCCCCGTGCAGATTTCCTTCACGCCACGTCCCGTGAAGCTGTCGACCACGAGCGCGGCATAGCCCATGCGATTCAGCTCGCGCGCCCACTCGGTGACGTTGGGCGTGACGCCGGCGCACGAGTGGAGCACGATCACGGCCGGCACGCGGCCGCTCCCGGCCGGTAATGACAGGTCACCCGTGATCGTGCCGGGCTGCTCCACCATCTCCGGCCTCGTCGGAAGCGTCCTCGTCAAGATCGGAAAGCTGCCGGTGCGGCCGTCGGCCAGCGTCACCACGCCGCCCGACGTCGCGCAGCCGGCCAGCACGACCAGCGCCAGCACGACGGACGGAAGCCTCGCGGGCTGCACCTTACACACGGCGCGCGCCCTCGACGAGGGCGCGCAGGCGGACGCGCGCGCTCGGCCGATCGAGGTACTTCATCCCGCAATCGGGGGCGGCGACGAGGCGCTCGGCGGGCACGTGGCGCAGCGCCTCACGCAGGCGCGCGGCGACGATGTCGGCCGTCTCCGGCGTCGACTCGCCGAGGTCGAGGACGCCGAGCACCACCGTCTTGCCGCGGATCGCGGCGAGCGAGGCGAGATCGAGCCGCGGCTGCGCCGCCTCCAGCGAGAGGTGCGTGGCGGTCGAGCGCTCGAGCTCCAGCGCGAACCGGTAGCCGCCGGACTTCGAGGTGCCGGCGAGCGCGTGCGAGAAGGCATAGCCGAAGCAGACGTGGACGCACGTCGGCTTGTGCAGCCCCGCCAGCGCGCGGTCGATCGCGGGCAGCGCGTACGCCTTGGCGTGATCGGGGCGCGCCTCGAGATACGGCTCGTCGAGCTGGAGCCAGTCCAGCACCGGCTCCAGCTCGCGCAGCTCCTCGTTCACCGCCGCCGCGTAGGCCATCGCGAGCCGCTCGGGATCACGGTAGTGCTCGTCCTGCGCCAGCGCCGCGAGCGTGAACGGACCGGGCACCGCGAGCTTGATGCGCCGTGCCGTGACCGCTCGGAGGAAGCGCGCGTCGCGCAGGAACACCGGGCGCTCGCGGCGGATGGGCCCGACCACGCGCGGGACCGCCTGGCGCTTGCCGAGCCGGTTGATCGCCTCGCCCGGATGCTCGAGGTCGATGCCCGACAGTCCATTGGCGAACTGGTTGAAGTACGACTCGCGCCGCTGCTCGCCGTCCGTCACCACGTCCACGCCGGCGGATTCCATGTCGCCCACGGCCAGCCGCACGGCGTCGTCCTGCGCCTCGCCCAGGTGCGCGGGCGGCACGCGCCAGAGCTCGGGCATGCGGATGCGCGGCACGACGGTCTGGCGATAGCGTGACGTGTCGACGAGCCAGTCGGGCTGCGGGTAGGAGCCGACGACCGTGGTCTCGATCACGCGTCCCGGTCCGCCCATAGGCCCCGCAGTCTACACCGCGTTTCTTGACACCGACGGCGACGGCGCGCTATCGGTGGCTCATGGCCAACCCCGAGGCGCTCGTGCGGGGCGCGGCGATCGTCGTCGGGCTGCTGTTCGGCGCCCTCGGCCTCTTCGTGACGCTGATGGCGCTCGGCGTCTTCGGCGGCGGGTGGGCGTCGGGCGCCACGCCGACGTGGGTCGGGCTCGCGGTCGGCCTCGTCTTCACCCTCGGCGGTCTCGCCGTGATCGTCGACTACGGTATCGCCGGCGGCTCCGCGCTCGACGCCGCCGAAGTCCCTGGGGGTGTGCGCACGCTCCAATATCTTCTCGGCCTCGGAATCGCGGTCTCCCTGGCGATGTTCCTGACGTGGGTCGCATTCGGCGCCGCCGCGCGCAAGCCCTCGACGGCTGCCGCCGCCGGCAGCGTGCTCCTGTGGCTCTTCGTCGCTGTCATGGGCGTCATCGGCCTCAGGCGCCTGCGGCGGCGCGGATAGGACTCACGCCGCGTAGATCTTCTTCAGCTCGCCCGCCGCCCACTTCACGGCGTCCTCGGGGCTCATGCCCTGGATGGCCTTCGCGAACATGTCGACGATGACGTACTTGCTCAGCCCCTCGGTCGCCTTGCGTCCGGCCGGTCCCGCGTAGCCCACCTGCCGCGCGTTCGGCAACGTCTCGGGGAACACCGCGGTCCTGGGATCCTTGCGCCAGAGCGGATGGTCGCTGTAGACCTTCGTGCCCGGGATGCCGAACGTGTCCATCGTCTCGAAGTAACGGTCGAAGCGCGCGCGGTCCATGTAGAAGCGGATGAAGTCCTTGGCGACCTTCTGGTTCTTGCCATACTTCATGACCACGGAGTTCCACGCGGGCAGCCAGTAGAAGCGTCCGGCGGGGCCGGGCGGGAAGTGGCCGTGGTTCGTGCCCTTGTAGACGTCGGGAAACTTCTGCCGCGCCGCCACGTAGATGGAGGGCGCGTTGCCGGTCAGCGAGATCTCCGACGACAGGAACGCGCGGTTGTTGGTCGAGTCGTCCCACGCCAGCCCGCCCTCGTCGAACACTTCCTTCCAGAGGACGTTGTTGAACTTCACCGCCTCGATCGTGTTCTTGCTGTCGAGCGTGACCGTCTTGCCGTCCCTGGCCACCTCCATGCCGCCCCACATCCACACGAGCGGGTAGCACCAGTTGTTCGGATCGTTGATCGAATGCCCGAACGCCTGGCCGAACGGCTTGCCCTTGGCCTTCATCGCCCGGCCGACCTTGCGGAAGTCGTCCCAGGTCTTCGGGTACTCGAAGCCGGCCTCCTTGAACCAGTCCTCGCGGTACGTCACCGCCCACGAGATGATGAACTGCGGCACCGCCACCCAGCGCCCGGTCGGCGTGACGCCGTTGGCCTTCGCATAGTCGTGCCAGCCGCCCTGCTTGCGGCCGATCTCCTCCGCGACGTCGGTGACGTCGACCAGCGAGTTCTCGTAGAGCAGCGCGTGATTGTTGGCGACGATGACGATGTCGGGGCCGCTGGCGCTCTGGATGGCCGCCGTCAGGCGCGCCTGGATGTCGTTCTGGTTGATGCGCTCGATCGCGATCTCCACGCCGGCCTGCTTGCCGAACTCCTTCGCCTGCTCCTCGAAGACCTGGTCGGCCGCCGGGATGAAGTGCGACCACTGCAGGAAGTGCAGCCGCGTGCCCTGCGCCCACGCGGGCGCGGCGCCGGCCGCGCTGAGGACGCCGCCGGCGGCGGACGTCTTGAGGAAATCGCGACGGGTGAGGCGGGTGATCATGACGTCCTCCTTGACGTGGCGAGCGGAGGGAGAAACCGGTCAGGGACGGAGGGTGATGCGGCGGCCGTCCTCGGCGATCACGACCCCGGTCGACTGAATCTCCTCGACGCGCGCGCCGCCGTCACCGATCACGTCGCCTTCGACGTATTTCCGACCGTTGATGAACGCCCACCGCTGGGGCCGCAGGTCGGAGTACACGATGACCTCGACCTTCAGCCGCGCGATGTCGGTGCGCGGCGCCGCCGGCGTCGCGGCCGGCGGCAGCACCGCGACGATCGACGGCGCGGGCGTGGCGCCGAGCGGCGTCGTCCGCGACGGCTTCGTCTCGGCGACGCGGGGCTTGGTCGCGAGCACACGCGGCTGGACGGCCGGCGTCAGTGGGGCGATCGACTTCGCCTCCTGCGCCGGGACCGGCGGCTTCTCGCTCTGGGTGGGGATGGTGACTGATGCGACCGGCGTGGCCGTGGGCGCCGGCACGTCATGGGCCGCGGGCCACATCCAGACCACGGCGGCGGCGGCGACGACGCCCGCCGCGGCGACGGCGAGCGTGACGTATCGCGACGGCGAGGCCGCGGTCACCGGTGCCGGCGACAGCAGCCGGCGCACCTCCGGCGGCGGACCGCTGCGCTGCTCGGCGGCCTTCTTGAGCGCGTCCAGGATGTAGGACACGGCTAGGGCGTCGCCTTCGAGAGCGACGGGCGCACGCCCGCCGCTGTCGTGGCCAGTCGCAGCAGGGTTTCTTCGCCGAGCACGCCGTCGGCCTTCAGCCCGTTCGCGCGCTGGAAGGCCACGACGCGTCGCCTCTGGTCGTCGCCGGCCTTCAGCTCCGTCGCCGCGAGGTCCGGCGTTCGCCACAATGCGACGAACGCGCCGTCCCAGAAGCGCTCGACCTCGTTCAGGGGCAGCGTCACGGGGCGTGGCGCGCCGTCCAGCGTCACCGTGTCGGCGCCGAGCGCCGTCACCGTCGCATAGTGCCGCTCGCCCGTCGGCGTCGTCAGCGTCAGCACCGCGGGCACGTCGAGGCGCCGGATCAGGTTCCACGTTCCCGACCGGACGAGGCAGCGCAGTCCAGCTCGCCTGGCGATCTCGCACGAGCCCTCGCCGGGCCGCGGCTGGAACTCGACGCCCCAGCGCGTGAAGAGACTTGCCAGCGCGGCCTCGCGATCGGCCGTCGTCGCGTCGAGGAGCCTCATCGGGCTGGGCCGCGGCGGCGCGACGACGGTCGCCACCGGCGCCACGGCGATGGCGGCGTTGCTCGGCGCGACGCCCGAGGGCAGGAGGCGCTGCGCCCACCAGGTCGTGACGTACCCGAGGCGGCTCGTGCCGAGCGCGCCGGCAGTCATCACGACGGCCGCGACCAGCACGGCCGCCGCCGCCGGCTGGAGCCACCGGCGAATGCCGGCCGAGCCCGACACTTCCAGGGCCGCCTGGCGCGCGGTACCGGCCGTCACGCGCCGCTTGGTTCGCCCGAAGGCGCCGAGGAGGGCGCGATCGCAGACGTTGTTGATCAGCCGCGCCACGCCGCCCGAGCGCTGATGGATCACGCGCAGCGCCACGGGCGTGAAGATCATCTGCCGCTGCCCCGCGATCTGGAGACGATGGCGCACGTACGCCTGCGTCTCGCGGAACGTGAACGGCCGCAGGTGGTACCGCGCGGTGATCCGCTGCGCCAGCTGACGCAGCGCCGGACGCTCCATCAGGTCGGCCAGCTCCGGCTGCCCGATGAGGATGACCTGCAGCAGCTTGTCACGCGTGGTCTCGATGTTGGTCAGCAGGCGCAGCTCTTCCAGCACTTCCATGCTCAGGTTCTGCGCCTCGTCGATGATGACGACGGTGCGCCGCCCGCGCGCGTGGGCGTCGAGCAGGGCCCGCGAGAGCGAGTCGACGAGGACCTTGAGGCTGGTCGTCCCGGCCGGGTAGGGCACGTGCAGCTCGTCGCACACGGCCGAGAGCAGCTCGACCGCCGTCAGGCGGGGCGTGAAGATCATCGCCACGTCGACGTCGACCGGCAGCTGGTCGAGGAGCGCGCGGCACACGGTCGTCTTGCCGGTCCCGACCTCCCCCGTCAGCTGGACGAACCCGCCGCCCTGCAGCCCATAGACGAGGTGGGCGAGCGCCTCCCGGTGCCCCTCGCTCAGGAAGAGGTACCGCGGGTCGGGGGCCAGGGAAAACGGCCGCTCGGTCAGCCCGAAATGCGCCGCGTACACGCCGCCACCCTAGACAACGGCGGGCGCGCCGTCAAGAACCGATACGCTAGCCGGCCTTCTCGATCTTCGCCCAGGTGTCGCGCAGCCCCACGGTACGGTTGAACACCGGGCGCCCCGGCGCCGAGTCTCGCGAGTCCACGCAGAAGTAGCCGTTGCGCTCGAACTGGAAGCGCGAGCCCGCTGCCGCTGACGCCAGCGCCGGCTCCAGGCGGGCGCCGCTCAGCACGCTCAGGGAGTTCGGGTTCAGCGCGGCCTTGAAGTCCTCTTCGTCGTCGGGCTTGGGCGTGGCGAAGAGGGTCTCGTACAGGCGCACCTCCGCCTCGACGGCGTGGGCGGCGGACACCCAGTGGATGGTGCCCTTGACGGTGCGGCCGCCGCTGTCGCCGCCGACGGTGGCGGGATCGTAGGTGCAGCGCACCTCGGCCACCCGGCCGTCGGGGCCCAGCGTGAAGTCGGTGCACTTGACGATGTAGGCATAGCGCAGGCGGACCTCGGCGCCGGGCGTGAGGCGGAAATACTTCTTGGGCGCGACCTCCTTGAAATCGTCCTGCTCGATCCACAGCTCGCGGCTGAACGGCACCTTGCGGGTGCCCGCGGACGGATTCTCGGGGTTGTTGACGGCCTCCAGCTGCTCGACCTTGCCCTCGGGGTAGTTCGTGATGACGAGCTTCAGCGGGCGCAGCACGGCCAGGCGGCGCTCGGCGCGGCGGTTGAGATCTTCACGGATGCAGTGCTCGAGCAGCGCCAGCTCGATCATGTTGTCGGCCTTGGCCACGCCGATGCGCTCGCAGAAGTCGCGGATGCTCTCGGGCGTATAGCCGCGACGGCGCAGGCCGGCCAGCGTCGGCATGCGCGGATCGTCCCAGCCGCTCACCAAGCCGCCCTCCACGAGCTGCAGCAGCTTCCGCTTCGACATCACGGTGTGCGACAGGTTGAGGCGCGCGAACTCGATCTGCTGCGGATGGAAGATGCCGAGGGCGTCGAGGTACCAGTCGTAGAGCGGCCGATGGTCCTCGTACTCGAGCGTGCAGATCGAGTGCGTCACGCCCTCGATGGAGTCGGACTGGCCGTGGGCCCAGTCGTACATCGGGTAGATGGACCACCGATCGCCGGTGCGCTGGTGCGGCGTCTTGCGGATCCGGTACATGACCGGATCGCGCAGGTTGATGTTGCCGCTGGTCATGTCGATCTTCGCCCGCAGCGTCTTGCTGCCGTCGGGGAACTCGCCGGCGCGCATGCGCCGGAAGAGATCGAGGTTCTCCTCGACCGAGCGGTCTCTGAACGGCGAGGGCCGACCACCCTCCGTCAGCGTCCCGCGCGTTTCGCGCAGCTCCTCCGCGGACTGATCGTCGACGTAGGCCTTGCCGGCCGTGATGAGCTGCTCGGCCCACCGGTAGAGCTGCTCGAAGTAATCGCTGGCGTGATGGAGGTGCTCAGCCCAGTCGAAACCCAGCCAGCGCACGTCGTTCATGATCGCCTCGACGTACTCCTGGCTCTCCTTGGTGGGGTTGGTGTCGTCGAAGCGCAGGTGGCAGCGGCCGCCGTAGTCGCGGGCCAGCCCGAAGTCGATGCAGATGGCCTTGGCGTGGCCGACATGCAGGTAACCGTTGGGCTCGGGCGGGAAGCGCGTCACCACCTTGCCGCCGAAGCGGCCGGTGCGGATGTGCTCCTCGATGATCTCGCGAATGAAGTTACTGGGTTTCGCCGCGTCGCTCATGAGGCTCCATCGTAACATCCGC
>Ga0137415_10008047_pt1 | contig 10449 bp, 8 predicted proteins | sample CZODoug3_1_1_16f_FD_183082 | JGI IMG/M metagenome (GOLD analysis project Ga0137415, IMG submission 183082) | Vadose zone soil fungal communities from Angelo Coast Range Reserve, California, USA - CZODoug3_1_1_16fungal (Hybrid Assembly) | ecosystem: Environmental > Terrestrial > Soil > Vadose... | reverse complement strand
CCTTTTGCCGACAGGCCGATCGCGGCGAAAGGACCTCTATCACGAGTTCGATAAATCCCGGATGAATTCGATAAATCCGGGATAGAGATCCTTTACGGCGGTGTGGGGCGCGGACAAAGCTTGCCTCCCTTTTCCACTCGAGTGCAACACTTTGAATCACCCTCTCTCTGGAATCTGCAAAAAATTCCTGTCGGTATTTCCACCGCGATCCCACAAGCGCTTTTTGGCGACGGCTTCCGGGATTACGCTCGCGGCAGCGTTGACCGCCGCCAGTTATCCGGCTGCCGCTTACCAGTTCGCGGCCGGGAATTCTGCCGCGGTAGCGGCCGCAGCCGTCACCACGACGCTGGGTTGCGGGAAGCTGGCGGCTCAAACCGGCCTCTTCAATCTCAACACGACGGACGGCTTGGGCACGATCCGCACTTTTGAGGTACAGGTGCCCGCCGACTACAACCCGACCAAGGCCTATGCGCTGACTTTCGTGTTTCACGGCGCGAGCGGCAACTCCGCGCAAAGCTATTCATGGGGATTGCAGAATGCCACCGGAGCGTCCGAAGCCTCGATCTTCGTCTTCCCCAACGGCGTCGCGTTCAAGAGCTACGGAGTCGGTTGGGACGACAGGACGCACGGCTACGATATGCCGTTCTTCGACAACATGGTCAAAAAGCTCGAAACGAGCTACTGCATCAACAGCGCCCGCGTATTTGCCGCCGGTTTTTCCTGGGGCGGAGATTTCGTGACCGCGCTCGCCTGCAATCGCGGCAGTGTCGTACGCGCCGCCGCCATCAATTCGGCGTCGGATGAATTCAACGACCACGCGAACTATCTGACCTATCAGAATCTCCCGTGCCCGACCACCAGCTATCCGGCGCTACGCTTTGTGCACGCCATCGGGGGTGACGGTGCCTATCCGGCTCCCGATTTCGCGACCACCTCAAAACTTCTGCAGAGCTTCAACGCATGCAAAGGCGCGTGCGGCGTCGCATCGACCAGCGTAGCCTCGAGCACCAGCGCGATGACATGCGTGTCTTACAGTGGTTGTGGTAAGGAATTGATCGAGTGCTCGTTTGCTGCCAGCATCGGGCACGCACTTCCGCCGAATTGGGCCGCGGACACGTGGGCGTTCTTCCAGACCTTCCCGTAGCGGCAAAGCTTCCGTAGGCATCAAATACGGGCGTGCCCATCGTACGAGCGATGGGCACGCATTCGGCTCAGGCGGATAGCCGCTTCGTCTCCGGCTCCGCCAATCGAATTTCGTGCCGAACCTTCATCGAAACGGCGACGCCGCGACGATCGACGATGCGGCGATCGGGAAACGCGATGTTCGTCTGCGTCTGTCGGCGATCTTCCGAGCGGCGCTCGCGAATGAACGAGGCCGCGCAGGCGGCATTGCCGGAATACGCGCGGCTCGACGTCAGCAGCGCCAGATTGAGCAATTGCAAGCTGCGCCGCGCGGCCGTCATGACCTTCATCTGCTCGCGCTCGGTCCGGGCATAACGCGCCACGATTTCCAACGCGATGCGCGGATGATCATCGTCGTACTTGGAATGGTTGCGGAACCATTTGGTGGTTCGCGGATTCATGGTGACGCCTTCGCGTGAACCGTAGGCCTCGAAACCCTTGAGCAGCGCCCTGGTGAGGTCGCCGGTGGCACCTTCGATCGCGAAACTGGTGGCCGCCACCGCCTCGGCGAGCGAACCCTTGGCATTGATGTACCAAATCCAGTCGGTGAGGGACTGGACGTCGCGCAACAGGGGACGGTCGCCCTCGGCGAGCGCAATCATGTCCTGGCGCGGGATTCCGAAGCCCTCGCCCATCCAGATCCAGTGTTCCGCATGCGCCTTCTCGACTCTGATATTGTCGATCAGGAAGGACCGCGAGTACTCGTCTTCCACCTTGATGAGCGCTTCGGCGAGGAATTTAGGAAAGGCATGAATGAATGGATAAAGTTGCAGGAACCAACCACGCATGGCATTCGTGGACCATGCCCCCGTGTTGACCTTGGTCGCCCACTCTCCGGCGACCAGATCGTGCCAATCGGGCTGAATAAAGCACTTGAATGTTTCAATCCACTTGGTGTCGGCGTGCGGCTGGTGGTGAACTTCCATTAGAACTCCATGCGTGAAGGATAGGCGGGCAGGGCTGCAGCGCCCCCAAAAACCATTTTCCGCCCCCCGTCGCCCCGCCATCGGCGCGCCGGGTCAATCATCTCCAATAAGTTAAGTGCGTTATGTTTAGTCTACATGACGCCTGAAAGCTAGAGCAACCGCAGCAGATCGAGAAATTATTGTCAAATCAATGGCTTCGTAGTGGAACTTCATTGTGCCAAGCGTTGCGCTTACGCAACAAGCGTTTGATGAGCGATTTCGCGCAACGTCGATCTGCGTCGGCCGATGCAAAAATATCGCTAATTCCGTGAGCCTGGCCCTCGGGAGCCGCGAATTCGCTCTCGGTTTGTCGAGCCGCCGAGGCTTAAGCTGCGGGCCAATTCATTCCTGCAGGTTCCTCAACGCGAATACGAGACTTCCCTTTGGTCCGTGGCCGTGTCGGTCCCTCAGATCTCGCCCGACGTGCGAGCAGCCGTAACGGAGACCCTCCGGGTCAAGGAAACGATGAAATACGCGGGCAGCGATCGCGTCGGGTTGAGCGGGATGTCACGATCTACGCTTCGATTCGTGGCCCCTGTGCTGGTGTCGCTCAGCGTGATGCTGGTTGCCGCGGTGATCAGCATTGAATTGCTCTCCACCATTCGCGCCTATGTCGGCGGCGAAGGACTGTATTCCAAGGGGCAAAAGAACGCGACGTACTACTTGGCGCAGTACGCCGTATCGCATTCGGAAGAGGACTTCCGTCAATACTTGACGGCAATCGCGTATCCGCTCGGCGATCGCAAGGCGCGGCTCGCTTTACAACGGAATCCGCTCGACTGGCAAGCCGCCCGCGACGGGCTGCTTGCGGGCGGGAACGATCCGGCCGACATCAACAGCATCATCGTGCTCTTTCGATTGTTCGGAGAGGTCGGTCCGGTGCGCCGCGCGATCGTCATATGGGCCGCGGGCGATACCTACACGGAGCGCATCTGCGCGCTGGCCGCTCGGATGCAACGGGCATCGACGAGCGGGGCAGCGTTGGAGGAGCAGGCCGACATTCGATTGGAATTGAACCGTATCACGACTGAACTCACGCCGCTGGCGGCTCAGTTCTCTTCGACACTCGGAGAGGTTGCGCGGCTGACCCGTACTCTGTTGATCTTCGCCTTGGTTCTCGGCACTTTCGTGACCGGGCTCTTATGCATTCGCGTGACTCACGCTCGCGTGCGAGAGCGCGATATGAAGGAACGCGGGCTGGCGCGTTTGACCGGGCTATACGCGGCATTGAGTCGAACCAGCCAACTTATCTTGCGTGTGAGCGACCGGGGGCAGCTTTTCGATGAACTGTGCCGCATTTGCGTCGATACCAGCGGGTTGAGTTTTGCAGCGGTCGGTCTGTTGGACCGCGACAACACGGGCGTCAAAATGGTCGCTTCGCATGGTGACCACCAATGGCACTTGCAGACGCTCGCATCGGCGGGACCAGCCGGTATTGCAAGCCAATTCGAGGCGGTGCATCTCGCGCTGCGCGAAGGACGGGCGCAGGTTGTGAATGGCGTCACCGTCTCGGGGAGCGAATTTCGTGCATCAGCGTCGTTTCCGCTGCGCTGTCAGGGCGAGGTTGTCGGAGTGTTGTGCGTCTTTTCACGGGAGGCCCAATTTTTCCAGACGGACATCATTGATCTCATGGATCAACTGGCGATGGAAGCGTCTTTCGCGTTGGAGAGCCTCCAGCATGAGGCGGATCGCCGTTATCAGGCGGCGATACTCGCCGACCAGAATCGCATTCTCAATCTGGTCGCCTCCGGGGCCGATCTCAAAGTGATCTTCACCACTCTCGCGCAGTTCGTGGAGTCCCAGTCCGACGGTGGTTTCTGCTCGATCGTGGCATTGGACGCGAAAGGATCGCACTACTCCTTCGGCGTTGCTCCCTCGTTGCCGGAAGAGTTCGAGCGCGCGGTCGTTGGCGCCGCGCACGAGGAGCGCTTAGGACCCTTTGCCGAGGCTATCGCCAAGGGTTCGCCGGTTGTCGTTGAGGATCTCGCCTACTATCCCCTCCATGCATCACAGCGCGAATTCGTGCATCGGGCCGGCCTGCAATCGGTCAGCGCGTGGCCCATCCTCGGGAGCAAGGGTCAAGCGCTGGGCGCCCTCTCGCTCTACAGTCCTCGGCGAGACATCCCGCAGCGGCTGAGTGCCCACCTGGTCGGCATTTGCACGGACCTGGCCGGCATCGCCATCGAGACCCGCTGGGCCACCGATCGAATTCGGCACCTTGCACATCATGATGATCTGACCGGACTGCCCAACCGGTTGCTTTTCAACTATCACCTACCCCGAGCGCTCGGGCGCGCGCAGCGAACCGGAGGCGGGGTGGGCGTCTTGTTTCTCGACCTCGATCGCTTCAAGGTCATCAACGACACACTGGGGCACGATGCAGGCGACGAGGTGCTTTGTCAGGTGTCGAAACACCTGCTCGAATCCTTGCGAGCCACGGACACGTTGGCGCGCGTCGGGGGAGACGAATTCACGTTGCTGGTCGAGCAATTCGACGGTCCCCAGGATCTCGCGGAAATAGCCCAAAAGCTCCTGGCGGCCACCGCGAGGACCCTGACGATCAATGGCCAGGAATATCATTTGTCGGGAAGTATCGGCATTGCAATTTATCCAAAAGACGGCGCGGATAGCGCTTCACTGCTCAAGAATGCCGACATCGCAATGTATCGCGCGAAAACCTCCGGCAAGAATAACTACCAGTTCTACTCGAACGACATCAACGTGCACAGCGTCGAGCGGCTTTCCCTGGAAAACCAGCTGCGTCATGCGGCGGCGCGGCGCGAATTCGAGGTTCACTATCAACCGAAGATCAACATCCAATCGGGCAGACTCGCAGGAGCGGAGGCGCTCGTCAGATGGCGGCATCCGCAGCGGGGCCTGTTGCTCCCGGCCGAATTCATCTGCGTTGCGGAGGAGGTTGGTCTTATCGGCGCGATCGGCCGGCTGGTTCTGGAAACCGTCTGTGGTGACGTGAGGCGTTGGCGCGATCAAGGGCTCGCCCCGAAGCGCGTCGCCATCAACCTTTCCGCTCAACAGTTTGCCGATTCCCGCCTGCTCAAGGATGTGGATAGCGTTCTGCGCGAGACGGGATGCGATCCACACTCATTGGAGTTCGAGATCACCGAGAGCGTGGTGATGACGAGCCCCGAGAAGGCCTTGCAACTGCTCGAGCAAATCAAAGAGCACGGCATCACGGTTGCCATCGATGATTTTGGTACGGGGCACTCCTCGCTCGCCTATCTCAAACGATTTCCCGTTGATAGCGTCAAGATCGATCACACGTTCATTCGCGACATCGCGGCCGATCCGAACGATCTTGCCATCACCAGGGCGATCATCGCCCTCGGGCATTCAATGGGATTGAAAGTGGTCGCGGAAGGTGTCGAAACCGCGACTCAGTTGGAGATTTTGCGACGATTCGGCTGCGATGAATTCCAGGGCTTTCTCCACAGCGCGGCAGTTCCGTCACCTGAATATGAGCACCAGTTGAGGGCAGCCCTTGAGTCGCTTCCCTGGGTGCGTAAAGGCGGGCCGGCAGTGGCTGCGATGTGACGCGAGGCCTCTGTGCAATCATCGTGCGAGACGGCTCGATGGCAATCAATGATTTGGATACAGGTTCGTACGACCCGGTGCCGGCGCCTACATTCAGGATTGAAGTGCAGCCATCAATAGTAGCCTCGATCGCCGCTGCGATCCGCGGATCGCTTTCTCGACGACCGGAGTAGGTGCGCCCAATGCTGTCGTACAGCGCCGTCACGATCTGGCCGGACCGTAAGTCTTTGATTTAATGGCGCTCCCTACGAGATTCGAACTCGTGTACTTGCCTTGAGAGGGCAATGTCCTAGGCCTCTAGACGAAGGGAGCGGGGACTTAAGATCTTAGGCCGCCTGAACCTAAGGCGGGCTGGTAGTATACGGGCCAATTTTTTGGACTCAAGCGGAACCCCCTTTTTTGAATCAACCTTCGACTCAATTCCCTCATGTGGTAATCCCTCGCTCCGAGCACTCGATCTCGCGGGCGGCCATTTCCCCGAACGCATTGAAAGTGCTGTACCGGCTGAAAGAGGCTGGTTATCAGGGATTTCTGGTCGGCGGCGCGGTGCGTGATCTACTGCTGGGCATAACCCCCAAAGACTTCGATGTGGCCACCAATGCGTTGCCCGAGGAGGTGCGCCGCCTGTTCCGCAACTGCCGCCTCATCGGCCGCCGCTTCCGTCTCGCGCATGTGCATTTCGGCCAGGAAATCATCGAAGTGGCGACTTTCCGCGCGGCGGCCTCGCCGGAGCGAGAGGACGATGAGGAAGCGGACGCGGAATTGGACGTCGAGGAGGGGAATACCGACGCTGACTCCGAGATCGCGGCGCCGGCTGCCGTGCCGGATGATCCCGCGCACCGCGCGTTCGATACCACCGGCCGCATTCTGCGCGACAACATCTACGGCACCATCGAGGAGGATGTGTGGCGGCGCGACTTCGCGGCCAACGGCCTCTACTACAACATCGACGATTTTTCGATCTGGGACTTCGTCGACGGCGTCGGCGATGTGCGGGCGCGCCGCCTGAAACTGATCGGCGATCCGGAGACCCGCTATCGTGAAGATCCGGTGCGCATGTTGCGCGCGGTGCGCTTCGCGGCGAAGCTCGATTTCTCCATCGAAGCCAGCACCGAGGAGCCGATCCGGAAACTCGCGTATCTCTTGGATGGCGTGCCGCCCGCACGCCTGTTCGATGAGTGCCTGAAGCTGTTCCTCTCGGGATTCGGCACCAAATCGTTCCGCCTACTCCAGCAATACCGTCTCTTCGAGCATTTGTTCCCGATGTCGGCTGCGGCGATGAAGCTGCCGCCCTATGCCTATGCGCAGGAGATGCTCGAGTTGGGGCTTGCGAACACTGATGCGCGCATCGCCGCGGACAAGCCGGTGACGCCCACGTTCCTGTTCGCCATTTTGTTGTGGGGCGCGGTGCTGCGCGAGCTCAACGAGCAGTCGGCCGGCCCAGCGCCGGACCTAGCCCAGCTCATGCAAGCTTGCGATACGGTATTGAGGGCACAGCAATCGCGGGTATCGATTCCGCGGCGTTTCGCGGTTCCCATGCGCGAGCTGTTGATGCTGCAGCCGCGGTTCAGCCGCCGCAGCGGCGTCAAATCGTTGAGCATACTGCAGCACCCGCGTTTCCGTGCCGCCTACGATTTCCTGCTGCTGCGCGCGCAGGCGGGTGTCGCCGATCCGGAACTCGCGCAGTGGTGGACCGACGTGCAATTGTTGCCGCACGATGAGCGTGTAGCGCTGGTGCAAGCACGCCCCGCCGATGCTGCGGGCGCCGCGACGTCGGCGCAGGACGGTGCAGCCGCGGCTCCCGGCCGCCGCCGCCGCCGCCGTCGACGCGGCGGAGCGGCGCGCAGTTAAGCGAGCGGCCTCATGTCGCAACGCCCAGGCTTTTCGTGGCGCCCCGCGTACGTGGCCGTCGGCAGCAACCTGAACAAGCCTCGACGCCAGGTCGGCGACGCCTTCGAGCGCCTCGCTGCCTTGCCGGACACGCGTCTCGAACTGCGTTCACGAATCTACCTCACCCGGCCCATGGGCCTCAAGGATCAGCCGGATTTCGTCAATGCGGCCGCCGGGCTGTTGACGCGGCTCGGGGCGCGAGCGTTGCTCGACGCGTTGCTTGCCATTGAACTGGCCATGGGACGCCGCCGGCAGGAGCGTTGGGGTCCCCGCATCATCGACCTGGATCTTGTATGGATGCACGGTGAGGTCATCGACGAGCCCGGCCTGAGGCTGCCCCACCCCGGAGTGTCTGAGCGCAACTTCGTCCTGTATCCTCTGTCGGATATCGCCCCTACTTTGATGATTCCGGGACACGGCCGTGTCGTGGATCTCAAGTCGTGCGTGGACAGCGGCGGTATTTCCGTCCTGGAGAAAGAGAGCCCTGCTTGAAGTGAGCGCAATACCGCAGAAATTCATCGTCGTGGAAGGCCCGATCGGGGTGGGTAAGACCAGTCTGGCGCGCCGGCTGGCGCAATCCATGAGTGCGCAATTGGTTCTCGAACAGGCGGATCAGAACCCGTTTCTGGAGCGCTTTTACAAGAACCCGCGGGCGGCGGCGTTTCAGACACAATTGTTCTTCCTGTTCCAGCGTGCGCGGCAACTGGAAGAGGTGCGCCAGGAAGACTTGTTCGGGGCGGTGCGCATCGCCGACTATCTGCTCGACAAGGATCGCTTGTTCGCCCGCGTCACGCTCGACGATGCGGAATACGCCTTGTACGAGCGGGTGTACGAGCGGGTGGTGGTGGACGCTCCGAAGCCGGACCTGGTGGTGTACCTGCAGGCGCCGGTGGATGTCCTGGTGGATCGCATCGCAAAGCGCGGCATCCGGTACGAGCAGCACATCGAACGCAGCTATCTCGAGAAGCTCACTCAGGCGTACGCGCGGTTTTTCCACAGCTACGATGCGTCGCCCTTGCTCATCGTCAACTCGGCAGCCATCGACCCGGTGAATAACGACGTCGATTATCAGCTATTGTTCTCCCAGATCAGCAAGACGCGACGTGGACGGCATTTCTTCAACCCCACCGGCAGTAGCCTGCTGCAGGCCAATTAGAATTAGACGGCGGCATTCCGCTCGCGCAGGCGACGGTCTTGCTGGGCGATCGCCCACTGCACATGTTCCCTCACCAGCGCGGACGGCTCGTCCGCCCGCGACTCGAGCGCAGCCATGACCTCGGGTGAGGGTGGCGCATTGCCCAGCGCCACAGCCACGTTCCGCAACCAGCGCTCGTAGCCGATCCGGCTGATAGCGCTGCCGCGGGTCTTTGCCGTGAACTCCGCTTCACTCCACGCAAACGCCGCCGCAAGCCCAATGCGATCGAGGCTGTGCCGCACGGCGAAATCGGGCAGAGGGCTCGGGCGCGCAAATTTGTTCCATGGACACGCCAACTGGCAGTCATCGCAGCCATAGATCCGGTTGCCGATGGCCGGCCGGAATTCGAGGGGTATCGAGCCCTTGAGTTCGATGGTGAGATAGGAGATGCAGCGCCGGGCATCCAGCCGGTAGGGCGCCACGATGGCGCCCGTGGGGCAGGCTGGAATACAGGCCGTGCAACTGCCGCAGTGCGCGGTGGCGGTTTCTTCCGTAGGCAATTCGCAGTCGAGATAGATCTCGCCGAGAAAGAAATACGATCCAGCCTGGCTGTCGATGAGATTGGTGTGCTTGCCGATCCAGCCCAAACCGGCATTGCGGGCCAGCGCCTTTTCCAGAACGGGCGCACTGTCCGCAAACGCGCGGTAGCCGAATGGCCCGATGGCTGCGGCTATTCGATCGCACAGCTTCTGCAGGCGCGTGCGCACGAGCTTGTGGTAGTCGCGCCCCAGGGCGTAGCGGGACACGTATGCCATGCTTCCGTCGGCGAGTATCTCGGCAGGGTCGGCGGCCTCCGCCGGCCAGTAGTCCATGCGCGCGCTGATGCAACTGACGGTGCCCGGCACGAGTTCGCTGGGGCGCGTTCGTTTGGCGCCGTGGCGCGACATGTACTCCATCTCGCCGTTGAAGCCGGCGAGCAGCCAGTCGCGAAAGTGTGCCTCGTCGCCGGCGAGATCGATCGCGGCGACGCCGAGCCGCGCGAAGCCTAAATCGGCGCCCCAGCGCTTGATGTCCGCGACCAGCGTGGATGCGGATGGGATCGATTCGACGGCAACGTGGTCGGGCATGCCGCTTATAGTACGGTCACGCCGCAAATCGGTGCTTAGAATACGGCGTGTCCCACGCTTCCCACGCTTCTCTTGAATTCGCATTACCGGATGCGCTCGCCACGGAGGCGCTTGGCGCGGCGCTCGCGCGGGCCTACGCACGGGGCGGCAGCGGCGCGGGCGCCGCCGTGGGGAGCGCGGTGATCTACCTGCACGGCGAGTTGGGGGCCGGCAAGACTACGTGCGTGCGCAGCCTGCTGCGCACGCTTGGCGTCGCCGGGCTGATCCGAAGCCCGACGTACACGCTCGTCGAGACCTACCGATCGCAGGGCATGACCTTCATCCATGTCGACCTGTATCGCCTCGGGGGGCCGGATGCGGTGGAGGAACTCGGCCTGCGGGACTACCTCGGAAGCGACTGCCTCGTGCTGGTGGAGTGGCCGGCGAAAGGCGGGAATGCGCTGCCGTCCCCGGATCTCGAAGTGACGCTCACCTATGAAAACGATTCACGGCGCGCGCGGCTTGCCGCAAGGACTCCACTTGGCTTTCGGTGGGCCGACGAGCTAGTACATGACACTAGCTTAGCGCCCTATGTATCTAATATAACTTGAAAAAGTTC
>Ga0137415_10008046_pt1 | contig 10449 bp, 8 predicted proteins | sample CZODoug3_1_1_16f_FD_183082 | JGI IMG/M metagenome (GOLD analysis project Ga0137415, IMG submission 183082) | Vadose zone soil fungal communities from Angelo Coast Range Reserve, California, USA - CZODoug3_1_1_16fungal (Hybrid Assembly) | ecosystem: Environmental > Terrestrial > Soil > Vadose... | reverse complement strand
TCATTCCTTACCAAACAATCCAAAGCCGCGAAAAGGAGCGGCCACATCCGGCCACGTTCCCAGTGCAACTGGCCGAATGGTGCATCAAACTTCATAGCATCTCGCGCGTGAAGACGATGCTCGATCCGTTTCTTGGGATTGGAAATTCCGCCGTTGCCGCCAAGAATTGCGGCGTCAAACACTTCGTCGGCTTCGAGATCGACAAAACTTATCTCGCTGAAGCGCGCCGCCGCATCTCGTAACTCAGGCATCCTGCCTGAATCTTGAAACTAACAGGCGAGACGACTGTGTTACAGCAGCCTGTCGTTCGCGAGTTTGTCGGTTTGAAATTTCTCGAGCGACTTCACCAAATTTCCCGGCAGCGGACGAACCCGATCAAAAATGCGGGCCGCCAGCGGTTTCGCCGTGGTGTAACCGGCGGCGAACATTTCCAGCCGCGCATCCAGATTGTCGATGTAATGGAGCGCCATCGCCTCCGGCGTTTTCGGACTCACCGGCGAACCAAACTGCGCTTCGCCATGATGTGCCCCAATTAGATGCAACAAATGCAGACGCACATCTTCCGACGACGGCGTAAGGCCTTTCCACGCGTCGCCATTGTCCGTCGAAATCTTTCGCCACAACGAATTCACCAACTCGAGCCCGATCGAGATGTGTCCCATTAATTCGCCACGCTCGTCGTAGCCCATCACGAATCCGTTTTCGGGCAGCGCGTTTTCCCAGAGTTTGCCGCAATCGTGAAATAAAATACCGGCCAGCAAAAGATCGACATTCAATTGCGGATACAACGGCGCAATCTCGTTCGCGATCCGCATCATTTGCGCGGTGTGCTCGACCAAGCCGCCGCGGCGTGCGTGATGATAATTTCGCGCTGCCGCCGTGCGCCGAAAACGCTCGCCCAAATCGTTCACAAACGCATCGCACAACGCGCGCAAACGCGGGTCGCCAATCGTCCCGATTGTTTCGAGAATGAATTGCCAATCTGCGTTTTGTTTCGCACGCAGCTCGGCTGGGCCCTGCAGCAATTCATTTTTCTCCTGCGGCGTTAACGGCCGCACCGTCCATTTCTGTGCTTCCAGCCCATATTGCGAATGGGAATTAAATTCTCCAGTTAACTCGATGAAGTTTTCGCTGTTCAGAGCGCTGCATGTTTTGTAAGCGGGATGATCGCTCCAGACCCGCAACGTCATTCGATCGCAGGCGTCGGCCAGACCTAATTCGCAGTACGGTTTTTGTTCGCGAGTGAGTTTCGGCGCTGCCGATTCGACCTGCACATGCACCCGGGCCGATACTGGCCCGCTTTGTGCGCCCCGGCGAATTTCAGTCAGCGTCATCAACTGCATGTCGATTCCAATCTTCCTCTACCTCTTAATCTTCTCCTGCTCGATCTTCCCGTTCCGCGTAAAATTTAATCGGCCGCGTTGATCGCGCCGCAAGCGATGCGCGCGCCGGAATTACCGGACGGATCCGTCTTCAAATCGTCTTCTTTCTCGTGAACGACCACTGATTTGCCGATGATCGATTCTTTTCCACTAAGACTGAGTTTGCCTTTCCAATCGAGATGCGCTTTGCCGGAAGCATCCGCTTCAATGTTGCCGAGATCGCCGGTGTGATGATCGAGCGTGGTCGGTCCGCCGTGATGTTTTTGTGTCGGATTGAAATGAGCGCCCGCCGACGCGGCGTCTGCCGCCGAGCAATCGCCTTTTTCGTGAATGTGAAAGCCGTGTTTGCCAGGTTTTAGATTTTGAATGTCCGCGACCACTTGGATTTCATCGCCCACCTTTGTGAATGTGACCATGCCGGTTACCTGACTCCCAGACTTCGGCTCCAATTGGGCCGCGGCTTTCGTGACTTCTTGCGCCCGCGCGGAACAAGCCACCGCACAAAACATTGTTATGAAGAGAATCGTTTTCATGCCGCAAACGTACCGCCCTTCTGGACAAAATAAAACTCTCAATCGAGCAACCGTTGCTCGATTCCCGCGTACGCGTCCACGCGCCGGTCGCGCAGGAACGGCCAGTGCGTCCGATATTCATTCACACGGTCCCAATCGATCTCGCCGATCACGATTTCTTCTTTATCGATTGAGCCCTTGGCAATGATCTCGCCGTCAGGCCCGCAAATGAAACTTTGTCCCCAAAATTCAATTCCATCGCCGCCAGCCGGGGCTTCATGACCAACGCGATTCGCTGCGGCGACGTAGCAGCCGTTCGCAATTGCGTGACTGCGCTGAATTGTTTCCCAGGCAGAATGCTGGGCCGCGCCAAATTCTTTTTTCTCGCTCGGATGCCAGCCGATCGCCGTCGGATAAAAAATAATCTCGGCGCCACGCAATGCCGTCAGCCGAGCTGCTTCGGGATACCATTGGTCCCAGCAAACGCAGACACCGATCTTGCCGCGCTTTGTTTCCCACGCCTGAAAACCGAGGTCGCCCGGCGTGAAATAAAACTTCTCGTGATACAACGGATCGTCCGGGATGTGCATCTTGCGATATTTCCCGAGAAATTTTCCGTCCGCGTCAATAATTGCGGCCGTGTTGTGATAAACGCCCGCCCGGCGTTTCTCGAAAAGCGACGCGACAATCGCGACGCCGAGCTCGCCCGCCAATTCCGCCAGCGCAGTTGTTGATGTTCCGGGAATTTCTTCGGCCAGTTCGAAGTTTTTGTGGTCTTCGGTCTGGCAAAAATATTGCGAGCGAAAGAGTTCCGGCAGACAAACAATCGCGGCCCCTTTTTTAGCGGCGGCGCGAATGAAATCGAGCGCCCGGGCGAAATTCTTGTCCGGATCCAGGCCGCATCGCATTTGAACAAGCGCGATCTTGGTCATGTGTGTCTCAGCCATTCAGCCAATTAACCACGAAGGACACGAAGTTCACGAAGATGAAATTATTTCCGGCCTTCGTGTCTTTCGGGCTCTTCGTGGTGGAGTCACTTCACCGAATCCGCCGGCACGATGTCGATCTTCTCAATAACCACTCGGGTCGTTGGTTTGCTGTTTTCGCCCATGCTGTTTCTGGTCACCGGCGTGTCGCCGATTTTTGCGAGCACGTCGTCGCCTTTGATCAATTTACCGAAGGTCGTGTATTGGTGATCGAGCCGCGGCACCGGCGCCAGACAGATGAAAAATTGTGAACCGGCCGAGTCGGGATCGGGCTCGCGCGCCATTGAAATTACGCCGCGTTCGTGCGGATGATCGTTAAATTCAGCTTTGATCTTGTAACCCGGGCCGCCTTCGCCGTAGCGATTTTCCTTCGCCGGATCTTTTGAATTTGGATCGCCGCCCTGGATCATGAATCCCTTCACAATCCGATGGAAAATCGTCCCGTTGTAAAAACCGGCCCGCGCGAGCTTCTTGAAATTGTCGATCGTGTTCGGTGCAGCGTCAGTCCAAAACTGCACGACCATATCGCCGCCGCTCGTTTTAATCACTGCGACTTCGTTTGTAGCATTCATCGGATTGCTCTCCTTCTGCTGTTCTTCTGCTGCAAATAGTGCGGAACTCAATAAAAAGACCGCTAAGATCGACATCTTCATTTTTCTTCTTAGCGGCGGTCTATCGCGGTCGCAAATTTTCAAACGCTGGAGTGATATTCCTGCAAACTGCGCACCTGCAGTTTGCTCTTTTGTAAAGAGCGAATTCCGTTCGCGCTCGCCTGCGCCGCGCGCACCGTCGTCATGATCGGAATTTTTTGCGCAAGCGCGGCGTTGCGAATCGTCACTTCGTGTTCGCGCGGGATTTTGCCGCTCGGCGTGTTGATAATGAAGCTGATATCGCCGTTTTTGATTCGATCGAGCACGTTGGGTCGTCCTTCGTGCAACTTGAAAACTTTTTTTACTTTGATTTTTGCTTTCACCAGCGCTTCGGCTGTTCCGCTTGTTGAAATAATCCCGAAGCCGAGCTTCACGAATTCGCGCACGACCGGAATGACAGATTCCTTATCAGTGTCCTTCACACTGATGAAGACGTTCCCCTTTTTCGGCAACGGCGGCGGCGCGGCCATCTGCGATTTGGCGTAGGCCAATCCAAGATCGACATCCATGCCCATCACTTCGCCGGTCGACTTCATTTCCGGGCCCAACGAAATGTCGACGCCTTGATAACGCAGAAACGGGAAGACGGCTTCTTTCACCGAGAAATGTTTGGGCACGATTTCCTTGGTGAAGCCAAGCTCGCGCAATGTTTTGCCGGCCATAATCTTCGCCGCCAGTTTCGCCAGCGGTAGACCGATCGCCTTGCTCACAAATGGAACGGTGCGCGAGGCGCGCGGATTCACTTCCAGCACGTAAACGTCTTCACCTTTGACGGCAAATTGCACGTTCATCAGGCCGCGCACGTTCAACTCGCGCGCCATCGCCTTGGTGGCGGACGCTATTTCGGCGAGCACTTTCTGTGACAAAGAAAACGTCGGGATCACGCAGGCGCTGTCACCGCTGTGGATACCGGCTTCCTCGATGTGCTCCATGATCGCGCCGATCACGGTCGTTTCACCGTCCGAAATGCAATCGACATCCACCTCGATCGCATCTTCGAGAAAGCGATCGACCAGCACGGGACGATCCGGCGTTACCTCGATTGCGCTCGCCATGTAGCGACGCAGATCCGGTTCATTGTAAACGAGCTCCATCGCGCGGCCGCCGAGCACGAACGATGGGCGGACCAGCACCGGATAACCGATTTTCGTCGCGATCTGAACCGCTTCGTTCGTGCTCACCGCTGAACCGCTCGGTGTCTGGCGTAAACCAAGTTTGTCGAGCATCGCCGCGAACAATTTTCGATCTTCCGCGGTTTCGATGCTCTCCGGCTGAGTCCCGAGGATTGGAACACCCGCCGCTTTTAATCCATCCGCGAGATTCAGCGGCGTTTGTCCGCCAAATTGAACGACGACGCCTTCCGGTTTTTCCTGCTCATAGATATTGAGCACGTCCTCGAGCGTGAGTGGCTCGAAGTAAAGTTTGTCGCTGGTGTCGTAATCGGTCGAAACCGTTTCCGGATTCGAATTGACCATGATCGTTTCGAACCCGAGCTCGCGCAGTGCGAAGGCGGCGTGCACGCAACAGTAATCAAACTCAATCCCCTGGCCGATCCGGTTCGGTCCGCCGCCGAGAATCATCACCTTGCGTTTGCCACTCTCGCGCCGCTCGTTCTCGTCGCCGTAAGTCGAGTAATAATACGGCGTGTAAGCTTCGAACTCCGCCGCGCAGGTATCGACCAGCCGATAAGTCGGCAAGATCGACAATTGTTTTCGGGCGGCCCGCACCCCGGCCGGCTTCAACGAATTGGCGTAGCCGAGTTGGTTGTCGGAAAAGCCAAGTTTTTTTGCACGCAAAAGTTCATCGCCATTTCCAAAGATATCGGGCCCAATCTGGTCGGCCGTGAGCGTTACCGCCCATGGTTCAGTCATCACGCGAATGCTGTGACTGGCGAGAGCGGATTGCTCGATCTGCTTTTGTGTCACCACAATCTGCTCAAGGTTTCGGAGAAACCACTTGTCGATCTTGGTTAGGTCATAAATCTCATCGATCGATGCGCCTTTTTGGAGTGCCTGCGCCAGATAGAAGATTCGTTCGGCGTTCGGGATCGCCAGTTTCAAGCGTAACGTTTCAAGATCGATATCTTTGTCGGCGCCGTCGCCGCAAAGTCCGAAACGCTTGATCTCCAAACTTCGCAGCGCCTTTTGCAGCGCTTCCTTAAACGTCCGGCCGATCGCCATCGCTTCGCCGACGCTTTTCATCTGCGTGGTCAGGGTTGGATCGGCCTGCGGAAATTTCTCGAACGTGAACCGCGGCACTTTGACCACGCAGTAATCGATCGTCGGCTCGAAGCACGCCGGCGTTTCGCGGGTGATATCGTTCTTGATTTCGTCCAGCGTGTAACCGACCGCCAGCTTGGCCGCGATTTTTGCAATGGGAAAGCCGGTCGCTTTGCTCGCGAGCGCGCTTGAGCGCGACACCCGCGGATTCATCTCGATCACGACCATTCGACCGTTGTCCGGATGGACCGCGAATTGAATGTTCGATCCGCCCGTCTCGACGCCGATCTCGCGAATGACCGCGAACGCGGCGTCGCGCATCATTTGGTATTCTTTGTCGGTGAGCGTTTGCACCGGCGCGACCGTGATCGAGTCGCCGGTGTGCACGCCCATCGGGTCGAAATTTTCAATCGAACAAACAACGACGCAGTTGTCCATCCGGTCGCGCATCACTTCCATTTCAAATTCTTTCCAGCCGACGAGCGATTCTTCGATCAACACTTCGTTCACCGGAGACATGGCGAGACCGCGACCGGCGATCTGATCCAGCTCGTCCGGGTTGTACGCGATACCGCCGCCACTGCCGCCGAGAGTGAAGGCCGGCCGGATGATGAGCGGGAAAGTTCCGATCTCTTTTGCAATGCGGCCCACGTCGGCAAGCGAGCGCGCCACGCCCGAGCGCGGCACGTCGAGCCCGATTCGCAGCATGGCTTCCTTGAACAACTGTCGATCTTCGCCCTTCGCGATCGCCTTCGCGTTGGCGCCGATCAATTTTACTTTGTGACGCGCGAGTGCGCCGTTACGATAAAGCTCCATCGCCGCATTCAACGCCGTCTGCCCGCCCATCGTTGGCAGAAGCGCGTCCGGTTTTTCTCGGACAATAATGGCTTCGATCACTTCCGCCGTGATCGGCTCGATGTAAGTGCGATCGGCGAACTCGGGATCGGTCATGATCGTGGCCGGATTCGAATTCACGAGCACGACCTGGTAGCCCTCCTCGCGCAGCGCCTTGCACGCTTGCACGCCGGAATAATCAAATTCGCAGCCCTGCCCGATCACGATTGGACCGGAGCCGATGAGAAGAATTTTTTTGAGCTCGTTATTCCGCGGCATCTGCGCGCCGAAGGTAACTCAGGCATCCTGCCTGACAAGTCGAGCAGGCTTCCAGCCCGCAACGATTTTCCGGCGCTAAAGCGAGCCGAGATGCCTGGTGACGACGTGACCGGTTTGGATGTCGCTCGGATCGGACGCCGTGCCCTGCACGGTTGCCTCTACGATATCGGGCGCTTTGACTTGGAAGTTGGGTTTAATCACTGCGCCGATCGTGTCGTCGAGCAAAGCGAATTTGTTCTTTTTCCGGCTGTAAAAATACGTGTTCCAATGCCAGGGCGAATGCCCGCCGGAGCTCTGTGTGCTGAACACGAAGAAATTGGAATCGGGCGTCCAAGCAGAATGGACGACACTGCGGCCCTGGTCACCTTTGGGCGATCCAAAATTGCGCGACGCAACCACCTTGCCCGACGTGTCGCGAATATCGACGCGCGATTCGTTGAGCGGCGGCGGGAATTTCCCAACCTCAACGATGCATGCGCGCAACTGATGATCAGGCGAATCCGTTCCCGAGCAACCGAAGTTTGCCGGTTGCGGCGGGGGATTGGCGCAGGAAACGAGCGCGATTACACCGATGAGTGGAATTGCTGAAATCATCATTTTCATTTCCTCGTGATTTTTGCACAGGATTGACGGGAAATGGCAAACAAAATCACGCGAGCGTCACGAAGTAACTCAGGCATCCCTGCCTGACTGGTCGCGCGGGCTTCCAGCCTGCGCTTGTCCGACCCCAGCGGCCAGGATGGCCGCTCGACGAGACAGGCAAGATGCCTGTGTTACGCCGCCGCCATGCGCTGACGATCCAGATAGACTTTGCAGATACTTTTTATCCGCGTGAGGACGTAATACACAGTCTGGCTGCGGACTCGCACCAATTCCGTGCCCACGACGCGCGTAACGAAATCACTCGGCAGATCGAGAATCTCCTGCGGCGTCGAGCCGTCGAGCCCCTTGCAAAGAATCGCCGTCATCGCGCGAGTGAGCGTTTGCACTTCCGGACCGAGAGTCATGCGAATGTGTGCCTTGCCCTCGTCATCTACGTGTAGATAAACGCCGACTGTGTCGGTGCACTCCTCGTCTTTGCGCACATCGACAAGATCAAAATTCTCGCCTTCGCGCGGCTCCTGCCTTTTCGCATTGTCTGCATACGAAACGAGCGTTTCGCGCCGCTCATCTTCCGGCAGCGATTCAAAAAGGTTGATGATCTTGCCCAACTTACTTGGATACATCGCGTTCAGAATTTACCGCTGATCTTCATCGTGTCATTCCGAGCGAAGTCGAGGAACCCCGTCGCGAAGCGTACCGGTAAGTTCAGGGGATGTCTCGACTTCGCTCGACATGACATGTAGTTGGCTTTGGCTTTGCTCAACGAAACGTTTATGGCTAATTGCGCCATGAAAACTTCGATTAAAGTCGCCGTGACTGGTGCCGCCGGTCACATCGGTTACGCGCTCCTGTTTCGCATCGCCTCCGGGCAAATGTTCGGATCCGATCAGCCGCTTAGACTTCATTTGATCGAGATTCCTGCTGTGCTCGGCGCGCTGGAAGGCGTGGTAATGGAATTGGACGATTGCGCGTTCCCGCTCCTTGAATCTGTGATACCGACGGCGGACCTCGATGAAGGTTTTCGCGACGTGAACTGGGCCCTGCTGGTTGGAAGCGTGCCGCGCAAGGCGGGTATGGAACGCAAGGATTTGCTCGGGATCAATGGCAAGATTTTCATTGGGCAAGGCCAGGCCATTCAAAAGAACGCTGCAGCCGATGTGCGCGTGCTTGTGGTCGGAAATCCGTGCAACACCAATTGCCTGATCGCGATGAACAACGCGAAGGAAATTCCGAGCGACCGCTGGTTCGCCATGACGCGCTTGGATGAAAATCGTGCACGCGCCCAGCTCGCGCAAAAGGCTGGCGTGAGCATTCGCTCGGTTACGAACATGACCATCTGGGGAAATCATTCTTCAACTCAATATCCAGATTTCTACAACGCCAGAATCGACGGTCATCCCGCGAACGAAGTGATCGAAGACGAGAAATGGTTGAAGGAAGATTTCATTGCTTCGGTGCAACAACGCGGCGCCGCCATAATCAAGGCACGCGGACTTTCGTCTGCCGGGTCAGCTGCCAATGCAGTTATCGATACGGTTGTTTCGCTTACTACCGACACGCCAGCGAACGATTGGCATAGTGTGGCGGTTTGTTCGGATGGAAGTTACGGCGTGGAGCAGGGATTGATCTCATCGTTTCCGGTGCGCGTGCGCGGCGGAAAATGGGAAATCGTGCAAGGACTCCCGATAAACGAATTCAGCCGCGCGAAAATCGATGCGTCAGTAGCAGAGCTGAAAGAAGAGAAATCGCTAGTTAGCGAATTGTTGTAGGGCGTTTCTACGAAACGCCGGCCCCTCTGCCTCATAGGTTATCACGGGCTTGGGCGTGGTGCTGGAGTAAACGCGGGCGTAGCGTGAGGACTTGGCGGTGCGGACGGCACCGGGCGTGGGGGCGGCGTCGGTCGAGGTGGAGGAGTCGGTGGCTGACACGGAACAGGTTCGCACAAACTGATAGTAACCGTGTCAACGCGCCAGCCTTCGCCGGAGCCGCTGTTGTCGCTGGCCATTCGCCAGCGGAACCTGCCGCCTGGGGGGAGGATTGGCAGGTGGACCACTGTACAGATAAAACCCCCCGAATTACCGCTCCACGCCTGACGACCTGCGATCGGACTACCCCGGTCGGTGCTGATTGTGCGGTTATAACCACCGATGCTGAAGCTGCCGCCAATGGCGAGAATGTCTTGAAATGTATTTCCACCATCAAAGCTCATCTCCAGCACAGCTCCATCGAACCCAACGTTTGGATCCACGTCCGACGCTTCGAGATTGAAATTGTGTTCGAAGGTCAGCTGTACTCCAGTCCCCGAAACGGGAAAGTGCAGCGAGTCGAGTCGTTTGTCGCTTACGACACCTGGATCATCAACGAACGCAGCATTGGGCGGTGTAGCCGCAGGTGGCATTGGTAACCCAGAATTAGATGTGACCCAGAGCGGCGGCGGTCCCAAGGCGTTGGTTGCTAGCCAGTCTGGAGGCAATATGGGCGGAGCCACATTATCAAAATTCTGAGCTAGAACTACCAGTTGAGAACAGCGACCCGGGCATGGGGTCGGTCTAGGGATAGCGCAGACGGCAGAATTATCGACCCAACCCGACGCGTCGTCTTCACCAGAAGCCGATCCAATTCGGGTAATCGCGTGCGAGGAAACGATGAGCCCTGATACAACGATGCTGGCTGCGGTTGACAGACCTACGGAAAGTATGTTCTGCAATCGCCTCAACGTAAACGAGAGCTTAACAGATCTCATGTCAGTCGCGGACGTATACCCAGTGCTTTTACCAACATTCCGGACCGGCTGTCAATAATTCCGGCGCAGTGCGACGCGTTATTCTCGCCGTGCGACGAGAGTGAAAAGGGTGTGCGCTCGTCCGCGGTGATACTGTTGGTGCGTCACAGGCGCCGAGGTGGCGAAAGCCATCACCACTAGAAACTGAGTGAAGAATTGCGTGCTGAAATGCCACCATGTATGCCAGCTGAAATTCTCAGCC
>Ga0137415_10008045_pt1 | contig 10449 bp, 10 predicted proteins | sample CZODoug3_1_1_16f_FD_183082 | JGI IMG/M metagenome (GOLD analysis project Ga0137415, IMG submission 183082) | Vadose zone soil fungal communities from Angelo Coast Range Reserve, California, USA - CZODoug3_1_1_16fungal (Hybrid Assembly) | ecosystem: Environmental > Terrestrial > Soil > Vadose... | reverse complement strand
CGCGCCAGCTCTCGCGGCGCAGCGGAAAGACCGAACATATTTACGGGGAAGTCCGCTACAAGGCCGGGAAGTGGCCACGCTTACGTCGCGTCATCATTAAAGCCGAAGTTGTCCGCGCTGCCGACAAAGACCCCAGAGACAATCCCCGTTTCGTTATCACCAACATGAAACAGAGCCCGCAGTGGATTTACGAACATGTCTATTGCCAGCGCGGTGACATCGAGAACCGCATAAAGGAACTGCACGACCTCGAAATCGACCGCACCAGTTGCACCAGCTTCTGGGCCAACCAGTTTCGTGTCCTACTCACCGCCGCGGCGTACGTCCTGATGCAGGAGTTGCGCTTGCGCGCTGCCGGCACCGCTTGTGCCCGCGCTCAAGTTTGCATGTTGCGCGAACGACTGCTGAAGCTCGGCGCTCGAGTGTTGGTCTCGGTTCGACGCGTCGTTGTCCATCTGCCCGCTTCCTTCCCGTTTCTACCCGCTTTCCGTCAAGTCGCCCTGGCGCTCGGCGCTGCAACCGGCTAAATCCTTCTTCGCAGTTTACGAACTCAACGACAATCCACACCGGCAACGGTCACGGCACCCCTGTCTCTCTATCCTGCAATTCGACATTCCGATACCAGAATTCTGCGATTCTTTCGCTCGACCAATCCCAACTACTGGGATTCGTATCCCACCTTGCACCACTGACTGTCGTGCGTATCACTTCACGAATAATGCGGGTTAGCTCTTTCAGAGGCCGCGGAACGCTGGCATGAGAGTCGCCCACATATAGTTCTGAAATTTCGGCTCCTTCGCGGGAACCGATATTCTTTACGTTGAACGACACGGTAATGGGCTCACTGACATCTCCAGTTGCCGGAGCGATCGAGAGACCGCTGTAAGCGAAAGTTGTGTACGAGAGCCCATATCCAGCTCAACCGGAATATCACCCTGCCCATAGAACGGGCTGCAAAGCTTGTAGCCTCTTAGCGTGTACATCGGGAGTTCGCCCCGCGTTCTTAAGATCACTTGGAAGGTGTTTAGGTGGTTCTCGAGAGAAAGTGATTCAATCGGACTGGATTCCTTGCACAGAAGGTCATACGACTGCTTTTTCGCCCCATAAACGTCGACAACTCCGTGCACGCGCTGCTTGAGCACTCCGGTGCCGCGATCACCCACGTGTGTACGGTAGTCGTTGTAGCAGAAGAAGATCGCGCCGGCGGCGTACTCCTTTGAGCGGATTGCAAGATCGTGGGTGCGAAGGATCTCCTTTCGATGTTCGTCCCCCTCGGGCCGATCTGCCGTGGCACAATAGCCGTATTCAAGCTGTCGTGGCGGAAGTGCTCGAAGCTATTCGGCCGGTTGGCATCCAAGGGGCGCAGGATGCATGGGATCAAAATCAGAATGTGGAAGATGAGAAACAGCGCGTTTTGAAGCTGGCGTTGGAGAAGGCGCGATACGAAGCTAATCGGATTGAACGGCAGTACGAAGCCACGGAACCGGAGAATCGCCTTGTCGCGGCCGAACCGGAAAAACGCTGGAACGTAGCGCTCGCACATGTAGCCGATTTGGAGGCGCGCATCGCCGAGGCCAAGAGCAGCACCGCTCCTCTGGGTGATGAACAACGTCAGCAGCTCCTCACGCTCGGAGAAGATTTAGAACAACTCTGGGATCACCCGGCTTGTCCGACTACCCTGAAGAAGCGCATTCTACGAACCGTTCTCAAGGAGATCATCGCCACGGAAGTTGGCAATCCCCCGCAGATCTTTCCCAAGCTGCATTGGGCAGGCGGAGTGCATACGGAGCTGGTGCTGCGGAAGAATCAAACCGGACACCACAACCGCGTCAACTCCCGCGAGGTGATCGACTTGGTTCGCGAACTCGCGCAGGTCTGTGATGACGCCGCCATGGTGGGTATTCTGAATCGTCTCGGATACAGGACGGGGAACGAGAATACGTGGAATGAGAAGCGGCTGCAGCATGTGCGCCATACGCACGGCATCCCCGCGTGTCCGCCACTGGAGCAGCGGAGTTGGGTAACCATGTCGCAGGCAGCGGAGCAGTTCGAAGTTAGCTTGATGGTGGTACGCCGGTTGATTGCGCGAAAGATTCTACCGGCTCGGCAGGTGGTGAAGTGCGCTCCCTGGATGATTGAGCGAGCACATCTGGAACTTCCTGCCGTGCGCAAAGAGATTCGACGCGTTCACGAGGGTCGACGCGCTCCATTTGTCGTTCACAGCAGCCAGACTGGTTTGTTTGCTGATTCTGCTGACGAGGTTAAATGAACAGGCTTCTCTCGATTGTGATCTTGTTGCTCCCCTCAGTGCTGGTTCTAGCGCAAGATCAGCGCAGCCCCATTAAAGTGCCGCAGGTACTCAACCGGGGTCTCGGAGGGCTGATCACGCCATACACGGATCGCCCCCCGGATATCACACTTGTGCCGCACGGACCAGCCGCGCGGCACGGACATGTCTGGGTGCAGAGCGTGGGTTACGGTCTGCTCGTCGTTGGCGAAGTGGATGGCGACCCGCCTGACTTTCCACGCAACAAGAACCTGATTCTTGAGAGGGACCACGTCGAGATTTGGCTGGCGGACGCTAAGGATCCCGAGCTGCCCCCGATTGGCTGGGATAATCAATCTCAAGATGAAGTGACTTTGCCGAAGGGGGCCGACTCCTGTGCGGACTGGGTGAAGAAAGGTGTCTCTGAAAACGCGGATGCTATGGAGAAAAAATGTCGGCGTTGGGCCGAGATGCAAAGTCACTACCGTCCGTATTTCAAACGACTTTTCCTGCGCCAGTATCTGGTCACGCCCGACTATGCAGTCGAATCCTTTGCCACGCCCGCATACGACGAAATCACCGCCCACTTTGCCAGCGACCAACCGGGTAACGAGGAAATCCCGGCGCCACTTAAGCCTCACAGCCATCTGCAAATGTGGCTCGGTCCCGGCAAAGACCGTGTTGGCTATACGTTTGAGATCATGATTCCGGTTATAGATTTTCCACCGCTCTCCGCTACCGAACTGGGCGATTTGCGTATGTTAGTGGACGTCTTCAATGCACCGGAACAGGGTAAGAAAATAGGAGCGTATTCAACATCATCGCCCGTGCGTATTTACGACAAACCGGAAACGTTCAATCTGCTCCGCTTCGATCCACCACATCACTTCCATCTAACGCCTTGTGACTTTCCGCTTTCCGGAAAAGACGAGTATGGGAACAGTCATACAGCATGGTTTGTGCCAAAGACTGCCCAGGATTGGGAGTTCGAGTCAGATGCTTTCGCCGTGGCGAATGATGGCGGCGGGTATCCGGCTGGGCCGGAGGCACTTTCGCCGATTGCGCGTCCAATGCACTATTTCTCGCATGTAATTGCTGAAAACGAGTGGATTTGTGGGCCGCACTTGAGTTATCGAAAAGGCGAGAAGGTGCAGAATTTTGAGGTTCACGTTGACGAGGGCGGCTTTGACGCGCACCGCCTGCCAGGAGGAGACCTGCTGATCAAGGTCGGGCCGCGGGCGTACTCGGTGAATAGCTCAGCTCAGTGTGGCGCCTGCCCGCGTACTGAACTGCAGATTCTGCGTCTCAGTGCGGATATGAAAATTCACGAGATGCTACAGCTGGGCGGAGTTATTGATACCGGAACGGGCGTTTCGCAAGATTTCACCGTCTCGCCAGATTGGGCGCAGGTTGTGCAGTACGACCAGCAGGAACTTACTGAGCTGGGCAAGCCTGAGGCGTGGTCCTCGACGACGTGGTGTCTGGGCGAGTCCGAGTATGAGAAGTGCGGACACAAAGACAACGTCCAGCCGCCCGATCCGCCGGTTCTAAAGGAATTGCGTAACCCTGACTAGCAACAACCAAAGAAGGAAAATGGCATCATGAATTTCTCACGTTCCATTGATCGTTATCGGCATCACGCAAACCCGCGTATTTACTGACTCCAGCGAGGTATAGCACTATGTCACAGCTTCCAAGCAAGCCGTCTGCATGGTCCCTTCATAGCAAAGAAACTTCACCCGCACCGGTCGCCGTTGCCCGATGCGCCAGGATCTCCGGCGGGCTTGCCGCAGAGTGTGCAGCGAATATCCCGACTCGTAGAAGAGGATGGTCGGGAAGTCCAATAAGTCCAGTCCGGTCTCGACGAGTTTGGGATGGGAGATTACGACCTGGACTCCTTCTCTGATTTGGCAGGCGTACCAGGCTTCGCGCTTGAAGGTATCCACACTCGCGCGCAGAACTGCCGTGTTGATTCCTTCGTTGCTTAGAATTCGCAGAAGCCGCGCGGTGACGTCGTGCTTTTGCGTGTACACCGCGAACACCTGGCATCGGCGTCCTTCGGCAAGTTCACTTTTGATCTCCTCGATCAGTTTTCGTTCTTTCGAATAGAGTTGTTCTTCAGGAAGATCGCGCGTCTCTGCAATGACGAATCCGATATTGTGCTTGACGTCTGGATCGAACTCCGTGCCGTACAGCGTTCCTAAGCCGTAAGGGTGATCTGGATAGAGCAATAGAGTGTTCAGCATCGTGCTCAACACCGAGCGATTGCCTATGTGCTCCTTCAATGCCTTCCGAATGGCGTCTTCCAGTTCCCGGTACGCCGCCATCATCAGAGGGTGCATCGGGACGCTGAGATAGCTTTCTTCGTAGGGAGGGAGTTCGCCCGAGACGTCTTCCAGGAAGACGAAGGCGCACAACTGCATCAGGAATTCGCCAAAGAGCAGCGGAGAGGCTCCAGGCTTGCGACGAACCGTGCTCGTACCCCTGGCTTTGGAACACCGGTTATCGGCTGGCTCGATTTTGGTGATCGTCTCTAGGACTCCGTAGTCCTGCGTGAATGAGGTTCGTCCGGTCGTGCCCCATTCGTAGCCGTGTTCTTTCATCCTTGCGGCTTCGAGCCGGAACAAGGTGTTGAACAGGTCGTCCGCATATCCACCAAGAAGAGTTCCAGTGAGGCCCACAATTCGATCTGTACAGGACGACAGAGTCCCGAGAGCATTGCCTTGCGCTGTATCGCCGGCGAGTTGGTGAATCTCGTCGCAAATCGTGTAATCGAACCATCCGGGCATGTAGCGCCCGATGAACTCAATCGGTGCCATTCGGCGGATCTTGTCGGAATCGGCCTGCCAGAGCGGGCTGTGGAATGGACGGCAGGATTTGTCGCCTCTGGACTCGATGGTCTGTGAGATCTTGACCTTCTCAAACTCGGCCACAGTCAGGCGGCTCTCATCCAACGATGACTGGTTTGCCCGTGTCGGAATTCACCACGCAGCCCAGAGGACAAAGCGTCTTCTGAAGGATGCACATCGAGCGGAGGCGGTGACCAACAATCTCCGGCATTCTGGTCGATGTCCACGCATCGCAGCCGGACTCGCTCATTCTCGTCGGAAGGGGCCGCGCCGTCGTTTTCATAGGACATTCTGTCCGCCTAAGATCATGAATCGAGGCCGAACTGTCCTTCCACTTCGATTCACGCCCATTGTCCTCTATAGGCTTCAACGAGTTACACACCAGCGAATCTGGAAGCTACCGTGCTCTTAGGAAGCCCGTATCAGGCTCCAAGAGGTCTGAGTTTGGGGGGACGACGTGAACTGCAAGACGGACAAATCAAGAAGCAGAAACGAGCGTCACAGCGCTGCCTGGGGAAGGCGCGTCATCCTGCTGGTGGTGCTGGCTTTTACCGCCAGCCTCAGCTTTGGTCAGCGGCTCGCCACGTCGTCTAACAGCGAGGATGGCCGGGAGTCCCACACCAGCAAAATGGCTCCGGAACTCCGGAGGTTGGTCGAGCGAGCGCAGCTCTCGCCGGGTGCTAGCCGCAATGTACGAGTCATCGTGCAGTTCAAGCACGCGCCTTCGCAGCGGCATTTTGACAAGGTACAAGCCAGGGGCGGGAAGCTGGGTATGCGCCTGGGTCTGGTCAACGGTGGAGCGTTCTCGCTGCCCGCGGCAGTCTTGAAAGATCTAGCGGACGATGACGAGGTAGCTTTTATCGCTCCCGATCATACGTTGAGGGCAACTGATGATCTTACGGACGCTGCCATCGGTGTCAGTGTGGCACGAAATCTGGGCCTTGGCACCCGGGGCATGGGTATCGGCGTCGCAGTGATTGACAGCGGGATTAACGATAGCCACGACGACCTAAGAAACCCCCAATCCCGGGTGGTCTATCACCAGGACTTCACTGGCACCAGCCCAAATAACTCCAGCGGTGCTCTGGTCTATGACACCTACGGACATGGAACACACGTGGCCGGCATCCTCGCCGGAGACGGTACGGATTCCAACGGTCTGTACACGGGGATTTCCTACGGCGTAAATCTCATTGACTTTCGTGTCCTCGACCAGAACGGCATCGGTACTGACAGCGCTGTCATCGCTGCTATCCAGCGCGCCATTGCCCTCAAGAGCACCTACAACATCCGCATCATTAATCTGTCCCTCGGCCGTCCGGTCTTCAGCAGCTACGCAACCGATCCCCTTTGCCAAGCAGTGGAGCAGGCCTGGAATGCAGGCATCACGGTGGTTGTGGCTGCGGGCAACTTCGGCCGCCTGAGCTTAAACGGCAGCAACGGCTACGGAACTGTGGCGGCGCCGGGGAACGATCCCTATGTGATCACCGTGGGCGCCATGAAGACGATGAACACAGCCAGCCGGACGGATGATCTGATTGCCAGTTACAGCTCGAAAGGACCGACTACCTACGACCACGTGGTAAAGCCCGACATCGTGGCTCCTGGAAATCTCATCCGGTCCACCAGGGCCCGCGGAAGCACACTGGATACGCTTTTTCCGGGCAACAGGGTGCGGGGTTCTCACGAGAGTAACGATTACTTCCGGCTCAGCGGCACCAGCATGGCCACTCCAGGAGCGAGTGGGGTTGTTGCCATGTTGCTGCAGCAAGATCCGACCCTGACGCCGGACCAAATCAAAGCACGCCTGATGAAAACGGCGTACAAGACCTTTCCGACATCCAGCGTAAGCACTGACCCCATCACCGGCCAAACCTACACTTCGTATTACGATCTGTTCACGGTGGGGGCTGGCTACCTGGATGTCGCCGCAGCTGTGGCGAACAACGATAAGGCTCCCGTGACTTCGGGGAGTGCACTTTCACCGCACGCCGTGGTGAACGCCAATGGCACGGTGTCGCTGGTCAATGGCAATTCGGTAGTCTGGGGCGGCTCCGTGATTTGGGGTAGCTCTGTGGTCTGGGGCAATTCAGTCATTTGGGGTAGCAACGTCAGTGGTAACTCGGTGATTTGGGGCAGTTCGTCCACAACCGCCAGCTCGGTCGTGTGGGGCAACAGCAGTATGACGGGCTACAGCGTGATCTGGGGCAGCTCCGGCACCTCCGCGAATAGTGTGATCTGGGGCTCCGCCACGAACGTTAACCAGGCATCTTCCATCGATGCGAACGGGGAGCAATAAGAGGGGTTTGTGGCTATGAAAAAAGATAAGGAGGCAATGCTGTGAGCCACAACCCACGACAAGCAACATCATTCATCGCGCTGATCTCGGTGGCGGGGCTTTGCTCGATTGGTTACGGACTGATACACGCGACCACTTGGCATCCTGTCGAAGCTCTGGCTTTACTCGGGATTGCCGCTGCAGCCTCGCGGATGAAAGTAAAGTTGCCCGGATTGACCGGGAACATGTCAGTCAATCTGCCCTTCGTGCTCCTCGCAGTTGCGGAACTTAACCTGGTGGAGGCCCTCGTGGTTGCCTGTGCTTCCACGGCGGTACAGTGTTGGCCGAAAGATGAGACGACACCGAAACCCGTACAGATGCTTTTCAATATCAGCTTGATGGCAACTGCGATTGCGCTCGGGTGGCGAGTCTTTCACCAGGGAGCAAACGGCCAGCCAGTCTGGCTCTCAGGTGCATTGCTACTGCCCCTGGCGGTATTGGGCTTCTTCCTGATGCAGACTGTGCCGGTTTCGATCGTGATCGCCCTGACTGACGGAAGGCTGGTCTGGAGAGTCTGGACGAACATCGTGCAGCTGACATTCCCATACTACGTGTTGAGTGCGGGCATGGCGTCCATGGTGATAGCCGTGCGCCAGCACGTCGGTTGGCAGGTTCCGCTTCTGCTTTTACCGGTCATGTATGGCACTTACCGTTCGTACCAGATCTATTTCGGGTGGAATGCGGCGGAACATAGCTCCCTCGGTATGGCTAAAGCAGCAACGGCAGGGCATTGATTGGAAATCTGACGGAAAAGAATCGACCCAACTCAATAGCGCCGCTGAGGGCTGTCCCTGCCATAACCCGAATGGTCGAGAAAAGGACCTGACTGCCAGCTTCGAGGGAATCGAAATTCCCCGGCTTTGAGGATTCTTCTCGGATCTGTCGGGCTTAGAATGAGCGACTTTCCAGCTCAGTACACAGACCGGACAACCGAAGAGGTTTCGAGCGGCAGTATCGCAGGCTCTCGGACCGTCCACCACCCCTGTGGAGATGTCGATACCGAGGTACTCAAGATTGGCCGGGTCAATTCTTCAGTAGGTGTCGGGAGCTCGGTGACCGCTACTGTTGTGGCGAGAGAAGCCACTTCGACTTTGAAACAGACCCACCCTCCGTGACGACCATCGACGCCCGCCACGAAGACTTGGGGGTTCTCTCCATGCGACCTTCCGAGGCGGCAGCTTAGCGGAGTAAGATCGCGGGAGCAGGATCGGAGTCGCTCCGAACGCAACGCAGAGTTTCATCCTAACGGTGGATCAGACGCCAGCTTTTGCCAGCGTGAATAGTGCAACATTGTGGAAGAAGCGCTAACGCCCGACGTACGTGTGACAATACCTGCCCTGGCTACGGCATGCTCCTACTTAACGGACAACTGCAGCAACCGGGTCCCCCAGTTCCGGCGGCCATCCAGAGTTTGGCTTGTCACTGGCGGAATGTATTCTGTGGCGAGCCAGAAGCTCTTGCCATTAGGATCGATCACCGCGGCCGAGTAGTCTCCCCATCGGGTAGCTCGCGGATTATAAGGACCGGTGCCGGCAGCCGCAACCTTGATCCGTCCGAACGAATCCCGCTCACCCGACAAGATCGTATAGGCCGCGCTGGGGTAGAACGTCGCGCCGGAGAGGGTCATCACCATGGCTACGGTTCCCTCTTCGCTAGCTTGTATCGCCGGGTAAAACAGGTAGTTGCCGAAGGCAGCGACATAACCCTGGGCTGGCAGGTCAGCTGCGCCGATCACGTCGCCGAAAAGATGCGGATGCACTTTGAACCATGCGATCTCCGCACGAGCAGTCGTATCCTTCGCCGGGGTCAGGACGCTTGTCAACGCTCCCCAGAGCTCACCGTCGATGAACTGCACCTGCTGCATGCGATCGTCGTCAGTAGTTAGCAGGCTAGTCGATCCCTTCTGCACCGCGTTTGGCGGGACGCCATAGGTCTCCGTAGCGAGGACCAAACTGGACAAAGTCGGGGTACCCCCGGCAGAAACCTCTGCCCGGTGAGTCATGGCCCAGACGCCGATACGATTATCGGTGGTGCCGGTAGGATCAAGCGAGTTCAAAAAGTATTCGGCGGGGGCCTCTCCGTTGTTGATGGCCGGTTGCACGGAAGCAGCAATCGATCCCCCGATCGTCAGATTGCCGAAATGCACAAAGTGCACGGGACGGTTGTGGATCAGATCTGACTTGGACAACGCATAGATCTGCGCACCGTTAAACTCCGGTCCAAGGATAGAGAATTCGTTGGTGCTGATATAGAGGTTTTCGTGGTCGATGCCCAATAGCGGCTGATCGCCCAGGCATGGGCAGCCGGGATCGCTCGGCGTCCCATTTGTCCCGTCATCGGTCGCATCGAGGTGGAACACGGTCCAAGGAGTAGTGGGATCTCCGGAAGTGTTCACGGCAACGTCAGTGCGGGCGGACCTGTTGTCAGCGGCGATGAAAAGAATTGTGGCGAACCACGTATTTGTAGAACCGTCGTAGTAGCAGCGGGGATCACTGGTGAACTCTGTCAGCCCTTCGGCGAACAGCACGTTGACATTAAACGGTCCAGCGACGACCGAACCATTGCGACGATAGATCGTGAAGGCCGAATTCACCGGTTCGACAACGAAACCGTTGCCCACGCACAATCCCTGGTCGGGAGGCTCAAATTCGCCACCGAAGTTGGTTACGGCGCTATCCAGGCTGCTCACTCCGTTAAAATTTCTCACCAGTTCGCCGGAGGTATTGGCGCCGAACGGAGTGGCTACTGCTTCCGGCACCTGGCTCACGGCCGCAAAAGTGGAGTGCGCCGGATGAATGGGGCGAGCGCCTTTTGGTCGAGATTGAGCAGCACTGGATAGTGCTTGGCCTACAGGCTGGTGAAAAGGGTTAACCGTGGCGGCGGGAGTCAGCATGCCGGTTCGAACATGGGCCGAAGCATCTTGTGCGATTGTTGAAATGGGGAAGAGTAGCAAGGTCAGAATTGAAAGGGCTGCAGATCTTCTTGGCATAGCGGAC
>Ga0137415_10008042_pt1 | contig 10450 bp, 10 predicted proteins | sample CZODoug3_1_1_16f_FD_183082 | JGI IMG/M metagenome (GOLD analysis project Ga0137415, IMG submission 183082) | Vadose zone soil fungal communities from Angelo Coast Range Reserve, California, USA - CZODoug3_1_1_16fungal (Hybrid Assembly) | ecosystem: Environmental > Terrestrial > Soil > Vadose... | reverse complement strand
GCTGATGCGGCGCGTCCGGCGGATGCTCGTGGGGGTTGCGCTCGTCGGGGTTCTCCTCGCCGTGCTGCTCACGTTCGTGTTCCCGACGCGGACCTTCTTCGCCCAGCGCAACGCCATCACCGGCGCCGAGCGACAGCTCGAGGTGCTCCAGGAACAGAACGGCGACCTCGAGGCCCGCGCCGACCGGCTGGGCGACGACGCCGAGATCGAGCGCATCGCCCGCGAGCAGTACAACCTCGTGCGTCCCGGCGAGGAGGCCTACGCCGTCCTCCCCGCGGCCGGCGCCGCCGACGCTCCGACGGCCACCACCACCCCGTCCGCCGCCGACCACCGGTCCGACGGCCTCCTCGAGCGGGTCTGGCACCACCTCAAGTCGATCTTCTAAGCGGTTACTGTCCCGGCCCGTGAAGGTCACGATGACCGTGAACGGTCAGCCGCAATCACACGATGTCGAGCCGCGCACGCTGCTCGTGCAGTTCATCAGGGAGCATCTGCTGCTCACCGGCACGCATGTCGGCTGCGATACCAGCCAATGCGGCGCGTGCGTCGTCCATATCGATGGCCGGGCGGTCAAATCCTGCACCATGCTGGCCGGCCAGGCCGCCGGATCCAGCGTCACCACCATCGAGGGCATCTCGAAGGGTGACGAACTGCACCCGATGCAAGCGGCGTTCCGCGACAATCACGGCCTGCAGTGCGGCTATTGCACCCCGGGCATGATCATGTCGGCGATCGATATCGTGCACCGCTATGGCGGCAAGCTCGACGAGGCCACCGTCCGGCACGAGCTGGAAGGCAACATCTGCCGCTGCACCGGCTACCACAACATCGTCAAATCGGTGCTCGACGCGGCCGGCCGCATGAAGGTCTCGCAGGCGGCGGAATAGCGCCGCAGGCGACCACTACCCTAATTCAAGACCGCCGCGTTTCGATGGAAATGGCGGAAGCAATAACTCCGGTTGGGAGGATAGGACATGGGCGTTGAAGGCATTGGCGCAAGCGTGGTGCGCAAGGAAGACCGCCGTTTCATTACCGGCAAGGGCCGTTACGTCGACGATATCAAATTGCAGGGCATGACCCATGCCCACTTCGTTCGTAGCCCGCACGCGCATGCCAAGGTAAAAGGCATCGATTCATCCGCGGCGATGAAGATGCCCGGCGTGGTCGGCGTGCTGATCGGCCAGCAGATTGTCGACGACAAGGTCGGCAATCTGATCTGCGGCTGGGCCATTTCGTCGAAAGACGGCTCGCCGATGAAGATGGGTGCATGGCCGGCGATGGCGCCCGAGACCGTGCGCTTTGTCGGCCAGGCGGTGGCGGTGGTGATTGCGGAGACCAAGAATCAGGCCAAGGACGCCGCCGAAGCCGTTGTGGTTGATTACGAAGAGCTTCAAGCAGTGCCGGATATCCGCGCCGCCATCAAGCCGGGCGCGCCGCAGTTGCATCCGGAAGCACCGGGTAATGTGGTCTACGACTGGCATATCGGCGATGAGGCTGCGGTAAAGGGCGCCTTCAGCAAGGCCGCCAACGTGGTGACGCTCGAACTCACCAACAACCGCTTGGTGCCGAACGCGATGGAGCCGCGCGCGGCGATCGCGGAATATAATGAGGCGGAAGAGCACTACACGCTCTATACCACCTCGCAGAACCCGCACGTCGCGCGGCTGGTACTGTCGGCGTTCTACAACATCGCGCCCGAACACAAGCTGCGAGTGATCGCGCCGGACGTCGGCGGCGGCTTCGGTTCGAAGATCTACATCTATCCGGAAGAGATGGTGGCGCTATGGGCCTCCAAGAAAGTGCGCCGCCCGGTGAAATGGACCGGCGACCGCACCGAGGCTTTCCTCACCGATCACCACGGCCGCGACCATATCTCGAAGGCGGAGATGGCGTTTGACAAGGACAACAGGATCCTGGGGCTTCGGGTCAAGACCCACGCCAATTTCGGCGCCTATATGTCGCTGTTCTCGTCGGCGGTCCCGACCTATCTCTACGCAACGCTGCTGTCGGGACAATATGTGATCCCGGCGATCTATGCCGAGGTGATGGGTGTCTACACCAACACCACGCCGGTCGATGCTTATCGCGGTGCGGGCCGGCCGGAAGCGAGCTATCTGGTCGAACGCATGATGGAAACCGCGGCGCGCCAGTTGAAGGTCGATCCGGCGGAACTGCGCCGCAAGAACTTCGTCACCCAGTTTCCCTACCAGACGCCCGTCATCATGGCCTACGACATCGGCGATTTCGGCGCCTCGCTCGACGCCGCGATGAAGGCAATCGACTATGCTGGCTTCGCGGCCCGCAAGGCGAAGGCCAAATCCGAAGGCAAGCTGCGCGGCCTTGGCTTCTCCTGCTACATCGAGGCCTGCGGCATCGCGCCGTCGAAGGCCGTCGGTAGCCTGGGCGCCGGCGTGGGCTTATGGGAATCCGCTGAAGTCCGGGTCAATCCGGTCGGCACCATCGAGATCCTGACGGGCTCGCACAGTCACGGCCAGGGCCATGAGACCACTTTCGCGCAGTTGATTTCGGAACGCTTGGGCGTCCCGATCAGCCAGGTGCAGATCATCCACGGCGACACAGACAAGGTGCAATTCGGCATGGGCACCTACGGCTCGCGCTCGCTCGCTGTCGGCGGCACGGCCATCATCAAGGCAATGGAGAAGGTCGAGGCCAAGGCAAAGAAGATCGCGGCCCATGCGCTCGAGGCTTCCGAGAACGACATCGTCATCGAGAACGGGGAGTTCAAGGTCACCGGCACCGACAAGTCGATCGCACTGCCGATGGTCGCGCTCGCCGCCTATACTGCGCACAACCTGCCTGACGGCATGGAGCCCGGCCTGAAGGAAACGGCGTTCTACGATCCCACCAACTTCACCTTCCCGGCCGGCGCATATATATGCGAACTTGAGGTCGACCCCGGCACCGGCAAGACTTCGTTCGTCAACTTCGTGGCGGCGGACGATTTCGGCCGCCTGATCAATCCAATGATTGTCGAAGGCCAGGTCCATGGCGGGCTTGCGCAAGGCATAGGCCAGGCGCTGCTGGAAGCCGCGGTCTATGACAGCAACGGCCAGCCGGTGACGGCGTCGTTCATGGACTATGCCATGCCGCGCGCCGACGACCTGCCGTCGTTCAAGCTCTCCCACACGACCACGCTGTGCCCGGGCAATCCGCTCGGCGTCAAGGGATGCGGCGAGGCCGGCGCCATCGGCGCGTCGGCGGCCGTGATCAACGCGATCACCGATGCGATCGGCAACAACAAGCTTGAAATGCCGGCGACGCCCAATCGCGTCTGGCACGCCATTCACGGTTGAGAGGGAGTAGCAATATGTACGAGACAACCTATCATCGTCCCTCCTCGGTCGACGAAGCCGCGGCCATGTTCGCAAAGGGTTCAGAGTCAAAGTACCTCGCGGGCGGTCATACGCTGATCCCGGTGATGAAGCAGCGGCTGTCCTCGCCGTCCGACGTGATTGATCTCGCAAAGATCAAGGACCTGATCGGCATCGAACCAACCGACGCCGGTATCATGATCAAGGCCGCGACGACCCATTACGACGTGGCCAATAGCGGTGCCGTGCAAAAAACGATTCCGGCACTTGCTCGCTTGGCCTCGCTGATCGGCGATCCGGCCGTGCGGTATCGCGGCACGATCGGCGGTTCGCTCGCCAACAACGATCCCGCCGCCGACTATCCGGCGGCGGTGCTGGCGCTCGGTGCGACGATCAAGACCGACAGGCGCTCGATCTCGGCGGATGATTTCTTCAAGGGCCTGTTCGCGACAGCGCTTGACGACGGCGAAATTATCACCGCGGTTTCGTTCCCCGTTCAGGCCAAGGCGGGATACTCCAAATTCCCCCATCCGGCCTCGCGCTTTGCGTTGGCCGGTGTGTTCGTCGCTAAGACTAAATCGGGCGAGGTCCGCGTCGCAGTGACAGGGGTTTCACAAAGCGGCGTCATGCGGGTCCCGACGATCGAGGCGGCCTTGAAGGCGGACTGGTCGGCCGCCGCACTCGACAAGGTCGCGATTTCTACCGACGGCTTGTTGAACGATCTTCATGGTTCCGCGGATTATCGCGCCCACCTGATCAAGGTGATGGCTAAGCGAGCGCTGGCAGTTTGAATAGTATGATGACTGGTCATGGCTGAACCAGCATTTCGCACCGATCCACGCGTTGGCTGTGCGACCTCTCCTGATCGTCAGAATGGCGGCTCTCCAAACGTGCCTGGATCTTCTCAAGATCCAGGCATTTTTTTACGACTTGGAAGTCGGGGATGTGTGGAGAGAATGAAAGACCAATCTCTCTCGGCGATAAGAGTATCATGTTTATTCGTTTGACCTCGTAAACGCGGGTGATCATTTTAAAACAGAAAGTATCTGCCACTTCTACGTCAGTTGAGTAGCAACGTGCGCCGAAGCTCCGAGTATGACGCGATATTGGCGCAACGCTCATCGCCGCCATTGAGAGAGGCGCAAAGGTGCCTTTGCGACTATGCGCGATCGAGCGGATGGGGGTTCGATAATGTTTGAGTCTCGACGTCCTTGTTCCGCTGAACTTTCTCTGCACTCCGACAAGCAAAGCACACGTACTTTCCTTTCGGCAAATAAGTCGAGCTAAGTACGCATCCAAAATAGCGTTTTGAACTAACTCCGGCTACTAGGAGAAGATCATGAAACTCACGGCGCGCCGCTACTGTTCCGCACAGTTTGTTACTCATTTCAAGTACAAGTCGGATATAGCGGCGTTCGCGATCGCCATCCTAGCGGCGATTTGTTGTGGAACAAACGCGTCGGCAGAGGAGGCGAGTGGTAAGGGATTGTCGCCGCAGCGCATCCAGGCCGTTACGTCGGCAATCGACGGTGAGGCGATCATAGCCAACGCGAAAACGACCAAAGACTGGTTGAGTTATGGTCTCGATTATTCCGAAACTCGCTTCAGCAAGCTCAACGAGATCAATGCGGGTAACGTAAAAAATCTCGGTCTTAAGTGGACTTACAATCTCGAGTCTGTGCGTGGTGTCGAGGCGACGCCGCTCATTGTTGACGGAATTATGTATGTATCGGCGTCATGGAGCGTGGTTCATGCCATCGATGTGCGTACTGGAAAGCGGATTTGGACCTACGATCCCGAGGTGCCGCGGGCGGGTGGTTACAAGGGTTGCTGCGACGTTGTGAACCGGGGAGTCGCGCTCTACAAAGGCAAGGTCTTTGTCGGATCCTACGATGGCCGGTTAGTCGCGATCGATGCGGCTACCGGAAAGAAGGTCTGGGAAAAAGATACCATCATCGATCACAGTCATTCCTACACCGTTACGGGCGCACCGCGCGTCGTGAAAGGAAAGGTGCTGATCGGCAATGGCGGAGCTGAGTTCGGCGTGCGTGGCTACATTACCGCCTACGATGCGCAGACAGGTGAGCAAGCCTGGCGATGGTTTTGCGTACCCGGTGATCCGAGCAAGCCCTACGAAGATGCGTCGATGGAAGCGGCGGCGAAGACTTGGGATCCTGCCGGAAAATACTGGATCAATGGCGGAGGCGGTACGCCGTGGGATACGATGGCGTACGATCCGGAGCTGAATCTTGTTTACATCGGAACGGGCAACGGAGCTCCCTGGAACCGTAAGCTGCGAAGCCCCAGCGGCGGTGACAATCTATATCTGGCGTCGATCGTCGCGTTGAACCCCGACACGGGCCAGTATGTCTGGCACTATCAGGAAACGCCGGGTGACAATTGGGACTATACGTCGACACAGCCGATGATCCTCGCCACCATCCCGGTCGACGGCCGGCCGCGCAAGGTCATCCTCCACGCACCGAAAAATGGCTTCTTCTTTGTCATCGATCGCACCAACGGTAAATTTCTCTCGGCAAAAAACTACGTGGATGTGAACTGGGCGACCGGTTACGACGCGAATGGAAGGCCGATCGAAGTGCCGGAAGCCCGGGGCGACAAGTCGTTCGATGCGATCCCTGATCCACACGGGGCCTCTAACTGGCATCCGATGTCGTACAATCCGATAACCGGCTATGCCTATATTCCGGCCCAGCACGTGCCGATGAATCTGACGGCGCAGAAAGAGTGGACACACAACGCCAGCGTTCCTGGCAATCCAATGAGTGGATTGGGCTGGAACCTCGGCTATGATATAAATGTGACGCCGCCCAAGGCCAAACCGTTCGGCCGCTTGATTGCATGGGATCCGGTGAAGCAGGAGCAGGTGTGGAAGCAGGATTACGCGTCTCCGTGGAATGGAGGCACGTTGACAACGGCAGGCAATCTTGTGTTCCAAGGCACGGCTGACGGTCGCTTCGTTGCCTACAATGCGAAAACGGGTGAGAAGCTCTGGGAGTCTTCGACGGGCACGGGCGTCGTCGCCGGGCCGGCGACCTATGAAGTCGATGGTACTCAATACGTCTCAGTGGCGGTCGGATGGGGCGGCGTCTATGGCGAGAGCGCGCGCGCAACCGACAAGGAAGCTCCGGGCACGGTGTTCACCTTCGCCATCGGTGGCAAAGCGCCGCTCCCTGAGTTCAAGAAGTATCAGAGCGCAGGTCTGGTGCAGGGCGTAAAGTACGATCCAGCGAATGTCGGTCCTGGTACGCTATTGTATGTCAGCCACTGCGCGTTCTGTCATGGCGTTCCAGGCGTCGACAAAGGTGGGAATATCAAGAATCTTGGCTACGTCCCGGCCGAGGAAATCGCCAATCTCAAGGACATGGTGTTCAAGGGGCCGTTCACGGATCAGGGCATGCCGGACTTTACGGGCAAATTGTCCGAGGACGATGTCGTGAAGATCCAGGCTTTCATCCAGGGGACGGCAGACGTGGTTCGATCGAATAAATAGTATTTTTCCGGCGTCTGTTGTCGACCGCTTCCCTTTAGTGATGGTGGGATACTGCGCAATAGGACTCAATCGTTAACTACAGGAGTAACCACATGAAATGGACTGCGCCAAAGGTTGTTGAAGTGTCGGTTGGAATGGAGATCAATATGTATGCCTGCGCGACCCGCGGATTCGGGCTCAAAATGCGCCGGACCGGATAATCGTGACCGTTTCGTAATTTCGAGTTCTTCCTTTTCTCCCAGGCAAAGACGGTTCATCCTCGCGTAGTCGGGCGGCGCTTCGGCGCCAGCCCACTCGCTCGAGGCCCGTAGCGGTGAGCCGTGACTTTTGCGTCCGGCATCATGATTCGTTAGGACGGGGTACTGGCGCGTCCCTTTTCGACGCGCTCCGTTACGTCGCGTGCCATAGCAACCGAACCTATCACATCACCTTCGATCCCACTCTTCACGACGGCAAATGTCATCTCGACATAGAGTTTGCGTCCGCTTTTGTGTTGCGCACGGGTAAGCGTGGGGCGGCCTTCGAGTTTCATAGCACCCTCCACCATAGCCGCATTGAAAGCCCTCCAATGCGCAGCTCTAAGATGCTGCGGAATAATCAGATCAAGACTCGCGCCGATGGCATCCTCTTGCGAGTAGCCAAATAATGCGGTCGAAGCAGGATTCCATCGAATGATCGCTCCGGTGCGGTCTGCACAGATGATGGCATCCGCAACGTGGTCGAGGATCATCTCATCAATTCGGGATCGATCTTCCATCGAAGCACCTCAACATTTGTAAAAAGTCGACGCGCGCAGAAGCAACGAGAGGAAGACGTTGTTGCCTGGCCGGAGAGAACCGCGACGCTCGATGCGATACAGGTTAGGGCCGTAGTGACCGACATATCGCGACGATATCCTGCGGTTCAGGCCGGTTGCGATAGTCTGCATCGACATGGGCGTAGGCAATATGGCCGGAGCGATCGATCACGAATGTCCCAGGTACCGGAAGTATCCACCTGCCGTCGGCATTTCGTTTCTCAAGATCGATGCCGACACCCTTCAAGAAGCCTTTCGCGGCATCATCCATTTCAAAGGTGAGGCCGAACTGCTCGGCAATTTCCCCGCCGTGATCGATGAGGACCGGAAACGTCGGGCCAGTGGCACCGGCATCGTCAACGGAAACCGGGGCGGCCTCCGGCGACACCGCAATCAAGGCAGCGTTGGCGTCGGACAGTAGCGATCGACTTTCGAGCAGCCCACGGAGGTAGATATTGCAGTATGCGCACCAGGTACCACGATAGAAGACCACAACCAGAGAAGAGTATTTGCGCTCGGCAAGATGCTCGGCCAAACTCCATGTCGTCGTTTTTGCCGTTGGCAACGAAAAGTCAGGTGCCAAGTCGCCGACACCAATGACGTTGGTTCTCCCGCTCAACGCCTGGCTCGCTGGACCTATCTGGCCTCCAAACAGGAGGTTAGATTGCTCGACGCCTCGTCGTGCTATCAACTTATCGGTGAATTCAGCCAGGGAAGCGGTAATGGGGACCGCGGCAAACCTCGGCTCAGTATGTTCTTCGCTCACGTTTTCTGCTCCGTGGCTATGTCCCGCTATAGACAGCCAACATACACGAGTTGCCCGAAACGAGCTATTACGACCGTCGAGCGTTACTGAGACGGATCTTCTCACCTCACGAGAAAATGTGCGTGCCGTATCAGTTTGCAAGCAAGCAATCTGCAATCGAGATAGGTGCGATCTAAAATATTCGTTTTACAAGGTTGATCGACCCATAGATCAACTTGAACTGGGCCCCCGTCCCGAATGCACTTAAATTGCTGATGGCCTACTACGGCGCGAGACATGTTTTGGAAACGTCCGTTTCCCGAAAATACGCGGCGCGCGCCATCACAAGATTGGATCCCAGCCTAGAAGCCCAGTACCAGGAGAGCTGCAATGCAGGATAATACCCCTTTGACGGTCGGCGTCGATCACGTTGGACTTGCCGTGGAAGACCTCGCACGCGCGCGGCGTTTCTTCTGCGAATGCCTTGGCTGGAGGGTTGTTGGCGAGAACCAAAGCTATCCGGCGTCGTTTGTGTCGGACGGAAACGGCATCGTGACGCTCTGGCAGGTCGAGGATCCGAAGAAATGCGTGCCGTTCGACCGCCGTCGCAACATCGGTTTGCATCATCTTGCATTGAAGGTTGTGGACCGCAGCGCGCTTGACGCATTATATGCACGTGTCGCGGCATGGCCCGACACCGTGGTTGAGTTTGCCCCAGAACGATCGGGCAAGGGCCCAAAGGTACACTTTATGGTGCGAGAGCCCGGCGGCACCCGAATCGAGTTTGCCTGCGTTTCTCCTGCCGCTGCTTAACGGAGGTCCGAAGAGGAGGACCTATTTTGAGTAATCCCAAGATCCTGGTGCTCGGAGCCGGGGGAATTGGTGGCTATTTCGGCGGTCGCTTGGCTGAGAGCGGTGCCGATGTCACGTTTCTTGTCCGTGAAAGATGGCGCGAAATTCTCTCCGAACAAGGGCTGCATATCGAGAGCCCGTTCGGAGACGCGCAGTTAGCTGTGGAGACCGTGGTCGCATCGGATGTGGCACCGATCTATGACGCGGTCATTTTGGCCTGCAAGGCATACGATCTCGATACTGCCGTCGCGGCGATCGTTCCGGCCGTGGCACCGGCCGGCTACGTACTGCCCTTCCTGAACGGTATCGCCCATATCGACGTGCTGAACCAAAGGTTCGGCCAGCACCGCGTGCTCGGCGGAACTGCGAAGATTCAATCAACGCGCACGTCGAACGGCGCAATCCGCCAATTCAACGATTGGCGGACGCTCACCTTTGGCGAGCAATCCGGCGAGATGACCGAACGCGTGAGAACGCTGGCAGCCTTGTTCGCTGCTGCGAAGGGCGTCGAAGCCTTCGCGGTCGCGGATATCGTTCAGCGGATGTGGGAAAAGCTCGTTCACCTCTCGACCGCTGCTGCGATGACCTGTCTCATGCGGGCGAATGTTGGCGAGATTGTCCGCACCCCCAATGGCCGCGAGCTTTTCCTCGACCAGCTTCGGTGCGGTGCCGCCATCGCGGCCGCCAACGGTCACGCACCCAGTGAGGATTTTATGAAGTCGTGGGAGGAGACGTTCTCCCAACGAGACTCACAATACGAGACGTCGATGCTGCGTGATGTCGAACGAGGTGGCCAGACGGAGGTCGAGCACGTCCTGGGCTTCATGCTCGACAAGGCGCGCGAGGCCAACATTGCGCATCGGACATTGTTGCTCGCCTACACGCACATCAAAGCCTTCGAGCAGCGGCGTGCCGCCGGCCGCTTGCCCTGATCTCGGGTGATTACGCCATTAAGGATGGGCATGACACTGCACCACGCATGCCGCTACGGGTGACCGCCCGAAGCTCACATTGAGCCAAGTGGCTGCTTTTGGTGGCGGCTGGCTCCATTGACGCCGTCAAGCGGGGACACGACATACCCCGTGCCATCGATCCACTGCTCAGGAGCAAGATATGAACGCGCCGCCAAACATCGCTCCCGTCACCGCGGATTCCGACTGCGACGTTTTGCACTGGCTGACAAACGATGCGCGCGACGAGCGCTTCCTTGA
>Ga0137415_10008040_pt1 | contig 10452 bp, 13 predicted proteins | sample CZODoug3_1_1_16f_FD_183082 | JGI IMG/M metagenome (GOLD analysis project Ga0137415, IMG submission 183082) | Vadose zone soil fungal communities from Angelo Coast Range Reserve, California, USA - CZODoug3_1_1_16fungal (Hybrid Assembly) | ecosystem: Environmental > Terrestrial > Soil > Vadose... | reverse complement strand
TTGGCACGCTCGAGGTCGTTTGAAAGATGGTGGACGAGAGGGGATTCGAACCCCCGGCCTCCTCATTGCGAACGAGGTAAATTTTAAACTAAGACGTGATGCTGCAATCACTTAGTCTTCGCAACGTGGTCGTTAGCTGGCCTACTCGGCCTACAAAGGCAAATGGTTGGGGTGGGCCACCCGAACCGTTCCGCTGGACGTCCGCCATGTGTGCGGAAATAGTGCTCAGGTGACAGTTCTATTCGGGTGAACGGCGTGCGCTTTATTGCACAACGATAGACTTACACTTGAGGCGGGCCACCTGACGCTGGGAAGAGAAGGGAATCGCAATGTTCAAAACTTCCCAGGCTTCGGACGTGGGTTCGATCCCCGCCGCACCCGTGGCACGCCTGCCTGCCAAGCAGGTGCACATTCGAATTGGCCCTGCCTCCTGAGCAGCCCTCCCGGAGCATCGATACAACAGTCTAGGGAACCGCTATGCTCTGGATTGGGAGCGGGGTTTCGAACCGTTGAGGGATCAGGCGAAGGTTTCGGTTCTTGACTGCAGAAAGGCACGCACCGCACGGGATTTGCGCAGGGCGACACGTCCGTGAAAGAGACGCGCTTTTGCGGCTCCGACCGAAATATTTAGAACTTTCGCCGTTTCCTTTATCGAAAACCCCCGCAAATGACCTACTTCTAAGACGGCTCGGACCCGTGGCCGCAGGTTGGAAATCGCCGTACGCAATGCTCTTCTCCGTTCTAGAGCCACAAGAATTTGTTCCGGGTTCGGAGCAGAATCCTCGATCTCCAAGTTGAAATGGCTTGTATCTTCGGATTCGCTATGAAGATATACGCGGCGTGCGGTGACGTTTCTGCGGCGAATCATGAGGGCTGAATTGATAACGATCCTCGTGAGCCAAGTTGAGAAGCTTGATGATCCACGAAATCCATTGATGCTCACAAACGCCCTCATCAGGGACTCCTGAACGGCATCTTCGGCGTCCTCTCGATTTCTTGTTACCTTGAACGCCGTTTTCAGCAATCGCGTGGCGTGTGGGGCGCAAAGCAAATCAAAACTTGTTGAACAACCGTCCATTGCCGCCAGGAGATATGTCTCCGACAGGGCATCGGAGGCGCGGTTCGGATTCTCCTTCTCGCTTTTCGTACTTGTTGTCATTGCATTCGTACTCCTTCCTTCGCCCTCCAGACACAGTGAGAGAAAATGCGAAACAGTTGCTCCAAGAGATCGGTAATGCGCGAATCATCTACCGGCGATTTGGAGTTACGCTACTTTCGCATCGAGCCGCGGCACCAAAGGCCAGCGATGGCGGAGAGGGTCCGTAATGGGCTCAGCGAGCGTCGACCCAGTCCGCGCTGGCCACTCGCGCTTTCTAACCGTGCCGTCCGCGCTGCCAACCAAAAAAGACTCGAGCTTCGCCAGAGCGCCCTTCTGGGCCGCGACGAGGAATGCGGCGAGGAAACTCCGTTGTTCTGCCGAATTCACGGAAGAGTGTTGACCATCCGCGACATGTTGCCGGGCGCGGCTCACGAGTTGGCGGGCATTGGCTTCTTCGAGTCGAAGGATGTTCGCGATCTCACGATATGAATAGTCGAACGCTTCTCGAAGGACGTACACAGCCCGTTCTACAGGCGAGAGCTTCTCCAGTAGGACGAGGACTGCGCCTCGTAACTTTTCGCTTCGTTCCGCCTCCACCCTAGGATCAGGGGATGTGTCGGCCGATTCTTGAAGCGATGATCCGAAGGACGTTTCCCGGCGTGAACGAGCAGACCGCACAACGTTGATCGCCAGACGCGTTGTCATCGTCATGAGAAATGCCGCTGCGTTTCGAACCGTGCTGCGGTCAGTCGTCTGCCATCGTATCCATACGTCTTGCACAAGATCCTCAGCTTCAGCGGCGCTCTTCAGGATGCGATAGGCAATGCCGAGAAGACGCGCTCGGGTACTGAGGAACACTGAAAGGCCGTCATCGTCTTCCGTGTTTTGGCGGTTGCCAAGTATTCCGAGGACACTGCGATGGGTCTTCGGCTGGTGACACTCGTGGAGTTCCCCGAAGGCATTCGGGCATTCAGATTTCGCTCGCGATACAAGCAAGCGCTCATCGGTTAGTGCAGGGTTTGCAGCGCTGGAGTGCATGACTTCCCCTGGCTCAGCAAGTGGTGCAATCTCTTGGATATTCATCGCTCTGAACTCACCTCTTAAAACCGTCGAGCAACTAGTTTTGTGAGAAATTACCTCTGCACTGATAAACGGGTCGTTTGTTTTCGTTCCTCAAGTCAGCGGGAAAGCCAGAGCGCGTATCGAATCGCCTCAAACAAAGGCCACTGATAATGCAGTCGCAAGATTCGATACCAGCCAAGAATTGAGGGTCGCTTCGTGCTTTCGGACTCCTCGTTTTTGTGAACCAATCGAACTTCACTTCGTGCCGCGAAGATTGACTGAACTTCGTTGACGGTTTCCATCACTATCTCCCGATAACTTGCTGTCTTCCCCGAGAACGCGGCGTGCTCACGTTTTCCTCGAGGTCGCGCTCATTTTGGAAGGAATGGATTGTCGGAAACAACCCCAAATGGATGGAGCTTGCGCTATCTACTTCGGATGACTTCAAGCTCCGCTTTTTATCGGAGAGACTGGAACGAAGCCGCCAAATTTTTCAGCTTGCGAAGTGTTTTCTGCCGAACAGCCGCGCATCGATTGACCATGCACCCGGCCCGATCATTGCCAGAGTGACGCCGAGCATCGCCAAGATGAAGGAAATCCATGGATCGTCGCCATGAAAGAAAACGGTGGATATCTCAATAATGGCGACTAGCGTTCCAACTACGGGAGTCCATAAACCTACCAGCAGAAATATCCCTGCCCCCGCTCCAATTAAATGCAGGACATTGAAGGCTGATTGAGGTGCCTCCATGAAGTAACGGTTGCCGTAATGAAGTAGAGCGATAGCTGTTAGAAACCGTTGCAGCAGAAGGCCGATACCGGGCCAGCCGGCAGCAAACGTCGAGAATAGGCGTTGCAAATCCACCCCTTTGCAACCGTTCAGATTGCTCTTCAGGGTAAATCGGCTGCAAGGGGTTGAAAACCGCTATTAAGCGGATTGCGCTATCCGCTTTTTGGTGGAGTAGATGGAGTCGGGAGAGCGATAATTCCCCGGCTTAGCCCAATCGTAACCGCATGAGTCCTGTCGTTGGCGCTAAGCTTCGAGAGGATGTTGCCAACATGGGTCCTCACTGTGGCTTCCCCGATGGAAAGCTGATCCGCGATCTGTTTATTGCCATTCCCCATGGCAATCAGCCGCAATACATCGATTTCACGTCCGGTTAACTCGTCATCCGTAGCGTGCTCGGCAAGTTCTGCGGCAATCTCTGGAGGTATGCGTTTCTGTCCGGCGTGGACTGCGCGAATGGTCCCCAAGAGTTCTCTATGGACGTGTCGCTTCAAAATATAAGCTCGCGCACCGGCTCTAAGGGCCCGCACGACTGTCGTGTCGCCCGAATACGTCGTCAAAACGATGATCCGCGCGTCCGGGAACTCACTCCGAATTTTGCTGATGGCCTCGATTCCATTCACCCTTGGCATCTCCACATCCATTAGGGTTATGTCCGGTCGATGCAACCGAAACTTTTCGATGGCTTCTGCTCCGTCGTCCGCCTCTGCCACTACGCTCATGTCAAGCTCCGCCTTAACCAGCGCGGCGATCCCTTCGCGCAGCAAAGGATGGTCGTCAACCGTAAGTATCCGAATCAATTTAGAATCGCTGCTCATGATCTCTTCCTGCGAAAAAACCTGAATCTTGCCCTACCATGCGAATTCATGTACGCGATGGTGGCGGGAACACTTAGCTCGACTTCAGTGCCGGCTCCTGCTTCACTCCAAAAATCCAACTGTGCCCCAATTCGCTGTGCTCGTTCCTTTACGCCGGGCAGCCCCCAATGTCCTTGGCGGCTTCCTTGCTTCAGAATGTCTGGATCCATGCCCTTTCCGTCGTCGCGGACACGCACACGAAGCTGCTCGTGATCGTAGCGAACCTCAGCTTCCACTCGACGCGCGCATGCGTGCCGAAAAGCATTTCTTAGCAATTCACGACCAATTCGGTAGACCTCGTCCTGCAGAATCGGAGACAGAGTCTGTCGTTCACCCTCCACAGTGAGGGCGAAAGTTGCGGCAGTACCGTTGGCATTCCCGCTGGTCTCCAGTTCTTTGCCAGTTGCCATCAGCAGCCCTCCGAGATCGCAGGAATCGCCCGTCGCGGGACGTAAGTCTGTAATGGCATCCTGGCTTTCGGCGATTGCCTGTTCCGTCCTAGCAATCGAGCCATCCAGAGCTTCCATTGCCTCTCCCGGGCGACGCGAGAACAGATTCCTGGCCGCCTGGAATCGGAATAGCAATCCGTGCAGGCTTTGCAGCAGGGTATCGTGCAGTTCTCGTGCTATTCGTGTGCGCTCGTCGACGCGCGCCTCCAGCGCTTTGTCAAATTGTTGCTCCAGTTGGCGTAGCCGGAGTCGATGGAATGCCCATAGCACCAATACAAAAGCCGCAACACATGCGGAATAGAACCAAAACGTCTGATACCATGCGGGCAGAACGTCGATGCGAAGACGCGCTCCGGGCTCGTCCCAGGAACCACGGCTGGTCGCACCCTGGACTCTAAAAATGTACGTGCCCGCCGGGAGCGTCGTATAGCTGGCGAATCGCTTGTCGCTTCCAACCTCATTCCATTTTCGATCCAGAGGTTCCAGCATGTAGCGATATCGATTTGTGGTTGGATTCAGATAACTCAGGGCAGAAAACCCGATGGAAAACCTGTTCTGCTTGTGGGAGAGGGTGATGGCATTTGTGTAATTGATCGTCGTGCTTAGCGGTGAGTCAGTTCCGGGCAATACTTCGGTTCCGAATAACCGGAATTCGGTGAGAGCTATCGGAGGAACGAATGCAGTGCCCGAAACGTTTTTCGAAAAGAATGAGGTGGCGCCGCTAAATCCCCCGAAAAACATCTCGCCCGTTCGACTCTGGAAACATGCACCCCAACCGGTCAAATCAGGGCCTGGCAGCCCGTCCGCAGTCGAGTAGCTCTTTATCTCTTTTGTTTTTGGATCGAGTTTTGCGACGCCGTTGTCGGTGCTCATCCACAGACTCTCGCGCTCATCCTGGAGAACGCAGCCCACCACACTGCCAGGGAGCCCCTCCCGCCGTGAATAAGTCGTGAACCTGTCAGTTGCTTCATCGAATTGATCAAGTCCCACCTGCGTCCCAACCCACATCGTTCCCGAGCGATCAAAAAGGATCGAGTTCACCCGGTTGTCGCTTAGTGTTTCCTCACGGTTCTCATCATGTTGATAAGTGGTGAACTTTCCCGTGGCCGGTTCGAATCGCACGAGTCCGGACGTTTCGGTACCGAGCCACAGCACTCCTTTTCGGTCTTCGGTGATTGCCAGGTAATGCGGGTGTGTGCTTCCCAATTCCACGTTGTATGTGATAAAGCTGTTCGTCGTTGCATTGAACCGATCCAAGCCATCATGAGTGGCGGCCCAGAGCGTTCCCTCATGGTCTACGAAGAGTCGCGGGACAATATCGTTGCTGAGGCTGTGCGGATCTGTAGAGTAATGTCGAAAACGTATGAAAGAGCGTGTTCGCGGATCGAAACGAAATAGCCCATGGCCATATGTACCTACCCAGAGGTAACCCAGGCGATCTTCGCAGATTGTGATCGCATCTGTTCCTTCTCTTCCAGCAAGGTAGAAATCTTCGTACCGTTGCGAACTGCGGTCGATACGATGAAGGGCGCTGTGAGTACCGATCCAGAGGACTCCCTGATGATCTTCGTAAATCGCGCCGACAAAGGGTTCATCCCGGTCGGCAGGATTGCCGAAGTCGTGACGATATCGCTTGAATGGCTGGGGTTTCGGTGTAAAGCGCGTGAGCCCAAAACTGGCGAGACCTGCCCAGATGATCCCTTCCCGGTCCATCGTTATGGAGCGGACGCTGTTTTGAGCGAGACTCTCTGGATCGTTGAGGCTATTGCGATAGCGGACGAAACGTTTGTGGTCCCGATCGAACTTGAGCAGCCCCGCACCATTCGTTGCGAGCCATAAAATCCCATTCTGGTCTTCAAGCATTCCTGCGATGCCCGTCAAAGCATCGCCAGTCGAATTCTCCTCGCGAAATGAAAACTCCGTCAAGATGTTTGTCCTGCGATCGAACACCGCCAAAGGATTCCCGGAAACATGATAGATCCAGAAGACTCCGAAGCGATCCTCGTAGAAAGAGAATGGGAAAGAAGGCTCATGAACCGGAATGTGCAACCTGACTTTGCCTGTGCTGCGATCGAATGAATCAAGGCCCTCACTTGTGGCAACCCAGAAGGTACCTTCCTTATCTACTCCTGTCGACTTGATGTCATTGCTCTCAAGACTCCCGGGATAGCCAGGGTCATGAGAAAACCGTCGAATCTGTCCAGTCGAAGGATCCAGCGCATACAAGCCAGTTGGAGTCGAGAGCCACAGCGTGCCCGAATCGTCCTGACTGATGTGGTACACAGAAGGAACTGGAAAACGGGAAAACGTTTCGGTTTGGCTATCAAACCTATTGAGATATTGACTGGACCCGGCCCAAAGCGTCCCGTTGCGATCTTTGAATAGAGCATGGACATATGATCCGCCAATGCTCTTAGGGTTTTCCCGATCGTAGGTGAAGGCTTTGAAGGTGAACCCGTCGAATCGGTCCAGGCCATTCGGGGTTCCAAACCACATAAATCCCTGATCATCCTGCGTGAAGGGTCCTACGTTTGATATAGATGGTCCTTCGACGTTGTAAAAACGGGCGAACCGAACATCATACCTGTCGACGATGGGCAGGTGAGTCAGCCGAGGGTTTATGGTCGCTTCGCGAACCGTACTATTTCCAAGCTCCCGATCTGCGGCGAAAACGTTTTGGGCTATGCCGGACCAGAAGATCAAGCACAGGACGAGTGGGATCACGGTTTGAAGAGCAGGCAACAAACGCTGCATGGCCGCATGCACTCTCCCTTCGCAAGGTATACTACTCTCGTCGGCGTCCCGACCCCAACTGTGCCTGCGTAATCCACGAAAACGGCATCGGCTTGGCCTGCGAACCCCCCGTCAGTTCCGATCTTGCTTCAGCGCGAACCTTGTAGTCGAGCTAGCCCATCCTCCCCTGCTGCTATCCAAATCGCTCCCTGCCTGTCCCCTGCGAATGCCAACACTGTACGAGACGGAAGCTCCTCTGGCCTGCCGTAGTCTGTCACCGTCCCATTCTTAATGAAGCTGACCCCTCCATACGAATAGCCCACCCACAGGCCTCCATCTGGTACGGCGAATAGAGAGGACACGCTGCGTTGGAGAAAGGCCTGTCCGGATTGCGGTTTGTAGGATTCAAATCGAATTCCATCGAAACGAAACAATCCGGTTGCGGTCCCTAGCCAGAGGAAACCGTCCGTGGTCTGGGCCAGGGCATATATTTCGGCCGGAGCTCCATCCTTGAAAGTCCAGGCGGTATGGTAGAGGTCGGCGAGTTTCTGATCAAGGTCGATCCCGTAAACGGGATCGCTGAGAAATAGAAGCCAAGAGCAGAGCCAGAAGCCAAATCTCCTATGACGTCGGTTCCGGGAAAGGAACCGTACGAAGGTAAACTGTTTCGGATCTGGTTTAATGCCCAGCATGGCCGTCGGTGGGCCCTCGCTTCACTAGCGACCTAGGATGCCCTTTGAAGTGATCGATTCTAGAACTACTTGTCGACCGCAATCAACAACGGGAAGGGTCATGCACGTTTAACGAGTGTCGGAGTGGACGGGCCATAGCGAGGGCGAACCGTACAAGCGCTCTTGGATCAATGGCCCCTAACTGGAACGCACTCAGATCCGAAAGCGAGCACACAGGCGAGAGATGGTCATCCCTTGAACGCCTAGTAGCAACTCACAGATCATACCTGTTCATATCTGTCCGAGCCTCCGAACATTCAAAGACATGCTAAGCATCTCCCTAACTGCCTCTTCACTGAGGGGAGGATCATCGGAATCGCCTGTAATCAGTTCCTCGGCGGCGTGTTTTAGTTGCTTATCGAGACTGTCCGCTGTGCGGGGAGGGTTGTTTGCGTCGGACATCGGTCTTTTTACCTCAACTCAAGGCGTTTACGTCTGGTACCACCTCGACGGCCTCCGAGTTGCGGCCGGGCTCAATCGAGTACAGCGCGCACAGATACGGCGGGATTGTCGAGTGCTCCAATTCAATGGCCCATTGCAAATGTTCCCGGAGGCTCTCCGGGGAAGTGATACTTCCAACCAGGTGAGCACGCTTTTGCATCTTGGTTCGAGAAATAGTCGATACCGCCTTCATGACGAGAGGGGTCGAGTCGAAGTTGTCCATCGCAACACTCTGCCGCAGTCGCTATACGTCCGGCTCGGTGAAATGGAGACCAAGCACCGCGCCGATTTGTGACAGTCAGCGCCCAGATTTACTTGTGAATGAATTTTTTGTCACGGTTACGAGGGCTGCCCTGTCATAGGAGCTGACAGGGTGCGACTGGGCGTCTCGTCATCACTCACGTCAATCAAGAATTGAGAGGGAGATTCATGCAGAATTCGGAGCAAGCAGTTGCAGATTCCTCCACGAAATCCGAGCAGGAGGAGACAAGCATGCGCAAGACGACTATGAGTTTGGATAACACCTCACACGAAAGGGGATACAAAGATGAACACACAAGGAACAGCAAGGAAAACCTCACAACCCGATAGGCCGGGGCTCGACGAGTTGGTTCCGTCGCGCTACGCGCTGAAGGTTGGCGCGATTGACGTGATGGTGGTCAGCGATGGGGTGCTATCGCTGCCAGGGTCGATGTTGGGCCACAACGTCGACCCTGCCGTCCGGGCGGCCTGGCTGGAGGACAAGTTCCTGCCGCCGGACGTGCTCGAGTGGGCGCTGAACGCGGTCGTGGTGCGTAGCGGCGACCGGACCATACTCATCGACGCTGGGATAGGGGCGGACCCGGGCTTGAACTTGCCGCGGGCCGGGAAGTTGGGCCAGCGACTGCAGGCCGCCGGCATCGATCTCGCCTCCGTGACCGACGTGGTGCTTACCCACATGCACATGGACCACTGTGGCGGGCTGCTCGTCGACGGGGTGAGGGAACGGCTGCGTCCGGACCTGCGGATCCACGTGGCGGCCTTCGAGACCAAGTTCTGGGGCGGGCGTCCTGATTTTTCCCGCGTCCACATGCCGCCGCAGAGGACGACGTAGTCGGCAAGACTTGCGAGCGTCACGAAGACAAGCTGCCGAGTGAACAGCCCGACTGCCCTGTATCCGGCCGAGCTGATGCCCGACAACACGGCCAGAGCCCCATAGAGCACGAGGCTCGTCCCGACCACCTTGCTCGATGCCGGGGTCATGGCCCCGATATGCAATGCGTGGCTCAACGGAAAGAGGTCAACGGCGACAACGGCTCCCGAACCGACAACGCCGAGAACAACGGTCAAGACCAGGGCATAGGCCCAAAGCTCCTCGGCCGCTTCCCGGTACCGGTTGTTGGCCACATGCATCGACATGCTGGCGCCCACGGCACTCTGGAGCCCCAGATCAGCGAACGAAAGGTAGGAGGGAATGGTGTAGAAGATGAGCCAGCCTCCATAGAGCGCGTTGCTCCAACGATGCAGGAACAACGGGACGCTCACCAGCTGGAAGAACGTGAAGAGGAGGACTCTGGCACCGGATGCGCCTGTCCCGAGAACGATCCGGCGGGCTGTCGCTGGTTCCCGGTCGTCCACCGCTGCCGACGTGGTATCGGTTCGCCCCCGTGCCCACTTAGGCATCGGCATCCGGTGACACCCTTGCCTTCGCCACGCCGACGAAGTTTGCAGTGACGATGTGACCCTTGAGCGTCCCGGTTTCCGCTGCGCACAGAAGCTTGATGATCCCGTGCCCCAACCTCAATACGAGCATCCTGCCCATGCTCTTCAGCCCGTGAACTCCAGGCCTGCAGGGGAAGCAACGGACATCGCTGAGGCCGGCCGTGGCACAGGCCTGCCGAAAACTCCGAGGAGAAAGCCCAGTCTCGTGCGTGAGATCGCCGAACTGGTACAACGTGCCCAGTGGGCTCCCGGCATTGGGCATTCGAGCGATGAACACGCCACCCCCACGCAGCGACGACTCGACCGAGGACAAGACCCGGAGCACTTCCGATCGGGTCAGGTGCTCCAGCAGGTCTATGGCCAGAATGGCGTCGAATCGGCCCTGGCAATCGCTGAGGAAGTCGAACACATCAGCTTCCTCCACTGCGCCGGGCGCCACGCGCTGAGCCAACGCCACCTGCTCCGAGCTGGCATCGATCCCCCGAGCGGCAAACCCATGATCGTTCAGCAGCCGTACGAGCGCTCCCTGCCCACACCCGAGATCGAGGACAGAAGATCCTGGCGGGGGCAGGTGCGGACCGATCTGGGACGC
>Ga0137415_10008037_pt1 | contig 10453 bp, 10 predicted proteins | sample CZODoug3_1_1_16f_FD_183082 | JGI IMG/M metagenome (GOLD analysis project Ga0137415, IMG submission 183082) | Vadose zone soil fungal communities from Angelo Coast Range Reserve, California, USA - CZODoug3_1_1_16fungal (Hybrid Assembly) | ecosystem: Environmental > Terrestrial > Soil > Vadose... | reverse complement strand
CCGCAGCCAACCACAATCGCCAATAACAGGAACGCCGCAGCCAGCTCCGCGATGTGTGTGCAGGCCTTCATGGCCCCGTTATTCTAGGAGCGCGTCCGAGTATTCAACTGTGAACGGCTGATTTGTATTGAAACTCACAGGCAGGATATGCCAGTTTGGCGACATGGCCAAAGCTTACCGGGCTTATCTGCCTGAGCAAGATCTTCTATTACCGCCGAGCCTGCGCGATTGGTTGCCGGAGAATCACTTAGCGCATTTTGTCTCGGATGTGGTCGATCAGCTGGATTTGAGGGCGATCGAATCGGTCTATGAGAAAGAAGAGCGAGGACAGCCTCCGTACCATCCGCGGATGATGACCAAGATTCTGCTCTACGGCTACTGCGTAGGGGTCTTTTCCTCGCGCCGGATGCAGAAGAAGTTGGTGGAAGATGTCGGCTTCCGGATGCTGGCGGCGGGGAATGAACCCGATTTCCGAACGATCTCGGATTTTCGGAAGCTACATCTGTCAGGGCTGCAAGGGCTGTTTGATCAAATGCTGCAGATCGCGTTGCAGGCGGGGACGATGAAGCTGGGGCGAGTGGTGTTGGATGGCAGCAAGGTGAAGGCCAATGCGAGCAAGCACAAGGCGATGAGTTACGGGCGGATGCAGGCGGACGAGAAGCGGTTGCAGGCGGAGGTAAAAAGGCTGTTGGAGCAGGCGGAGAAAGTAGACGTCGAAGAAGATGCCCGTTATGGGCGGGACCAGAGCGGGGATGAACTGCCGACGGAACTGGCGCGGCGGGAGACACGTTTGGCGAAGATTCGCGAAGCCAAGCGCGCGCTGGAAGAGCGGGCACGCGAGCAGGCCAAGAGCAAGGGCGAGCCGGAGGCGAAGGCGAAGCCCGAGGCGAAGATGCAATACAACTTTACCGATCCGGAATCGCGCATCCTGAAAGGGGCAGACGGCTTTGTCCAGGCCTACAACGCGCAGGTCGCGGTGGAACCCGACTTCCAGTTGATCGTGGGCCAGCTGGTGACCCAAGAGGCCAATGACAAACGACAGATGCAGCCCCTGGTCGAGGTGATCCAAGAGCAATCCGGGCAGAAACCTGCGGAAGTGGTCAGTGACAGTGGCTATTGTTCGGACGCGAATCTGGGTTATCTGGAGAAGAAAAAGATGGCAGGGTTCGTGGCCGTAGATCGAGAATCGTATCGGGATCGCGAGAAGCCTTGCCCGCGCGGGCCGCTGCCGAAGGGAGCTACGCGTGTGGACCGCATGCGGCGAAAACTGCAGACCAAAAAGGGCGCGGCCATTTACTCGACACGCAAGACCGTGGTCGAACCGGTGTTTGGACAAATCAAAGAGGCGCGCGGCTTCCGACACTTTCTCTTGCGTGGACTGAAGAAGGTACAAGGGGAGTGGGCGATCGTCTGTCTCACGCACAACATTCTGAAGTTACATCGGCTCTGCTATGGATAGAAGAAGAGGACCAGCAAGCCCGAAAATTCTACCCATAGATGTTGTGGATATTCGCGGAACGCTTTTCCATGGCCTGCGCTCCGAGCATACGAGAAATGAAAACGGTGCTTTGCTGTTTTCACAGCTCAGCCTTGGACCGCTGCAGTGCTCTTTAAACTTCAATTCTCGGACGGGCTCCTATCGCGTTGGGAAAAGCTTGGAAGAGGAGGATCTGCGATGAGATAGTGAAACCTCTTAAAGGAATCCAGCGGGCGAAAGTCCCGCCCGACGAATGCGTAGCCGGCACGTCGGTAGCGAGTGTTGCCATTCACCGGGCGACTGGTGGGTGACGAAGCGTACACAGCAAGGAAGCAGGCCGTGAGGATCCAGCTCCGAAAACAGTCCTGATCGCGATGCCGACGCCGTTAGGAGAGCGGAAGGCAGCACTCGGGCGCCCGTGTATGGCAAGGGCGGTCCGGGGTCGCCGGAGTCCCTAGCCCGGGGCATGCTTCCAAGGGGATTCCCCAGGAACCCAAGAGAGCTCCTCATCTCCTCCCACACCGAGAGGAACGCCTCTCACATCGGGAGGTACGTGACCCCAAGGGAGACCGGAGGGACACGGAGGGATGCTGAGCAGTCTTACGAACCCATAGTACCGACGAGAGCGGGGAACCGCAGGGCTTCCGCAAGGAGCGGCCACGGCACCCACTGGAGGGAAGGGGGAAACAAGCGGACGTATCTGCCGAAGGAAACATAGACGGGACACAGAACCCGATACTTTATGTCCACGAAACTCGACAGAATAGCTGAACTAGCCAGGGAAGATCCGAAGCGACAGTTCTTCTCGATCGCTCACTTGATCACACCCGAGGCGTTGGAGGCAGCGTTTCGAAGTCTACGAAAGGCGGCCAGTGCAGGAGTGGACGGCGTTACCTACGAAGAGTATGAGGCGAACGCTGGGAGAAACATCCGCCAGCTTCATCAGCGGCTCACGGATGGAACGTATCAGGCTCAGCCACTACGCAGGATCTATATTCCGAAAGAGGACGGGAAGCAGAGGCCGATCTCGATTCCCGCCCTGGAAGACAAGATCGTGCAGAAGGCGGCAGTCGAAATACTCAACGCCATCTATGAGCAGGACTTTCTCGACTGCTCGTACGGGTTTCGGCCCGGGCGAAGCCCTCACCAGGCACTGGACGAACTCCGAGCCGACATCTGTACGCGTCCCACGGAGTGGATCCTGGAGATAGACATCAAAGCCTACTTTGACTCGATTGTGAGAGAGCAACTCATGGAGATGGTCGGGAAGCGCATCAGCGACGGAAGCATCCTCCGGCTGATACGGAAGTGGATACAGGTCGGATTCATCGACGACGGTAAGTTTCTCGTGAGTGAAACGGGGACGGGACAAGGGCAGACGATTAGCCCGCTCTTGGCCAACGTCTACCTACATCACGTGCTCGATGAATGGTTCGAGCAGGTGGTGAAGCCCCGGCTTCGGGGTGAAGCCCACGAGATCCGGTTTGCCGATGATGCCGTCATCTGCTTTCAATATCGAGAGGATGCTGAGAAGGTCATGGACGTCTTACCCAAACGGTTTGCAAAATATGGGTTGACGCTCCACCCGGAGAAGACGCGGCTGCTGGAGTTCGGACGATGTGCAATGGGGAAGGCAAAACGGCAGGGTCGAAAACCTGACACATTTGCTTTCCTCGGCCTTACGCATATCTGCGCCCAGAGCCGGAAGGGTACGTTCACAGTACATGTGAGGACGATGAGTAAAAGGCTCCGCAGGGGCCTGAACGAAATCGCCCAATGGTGCCAGGCGCACCGTCATGAACCTGTGGACCAGCAGCAGAAAACCCTAAACGCCAAGCTCCGCGGCCACAACCAGTATTACGGACGACCTACGAACTATCGGGGTATCCTGAAGTTCTATCGGGGCGTCCAACATATCTGGCGTCGGTGGCTCAGTCGCCGAACTCGCGGGGGGCCGATATCGTGGGAGAAGTACAATGCGATCCTACGACGGCACCCGCTGTTGTCGCCCCGGATTATGCACGCCTGGGTAAACCGGTGAGTCAACTTGAGGAACTCGCTGCGGGAAACCTGCACGGCGAGGTCTGTGAGGGGGGAGACTCCGGTGCGTCACAGTACCGGATCTCCTCTACTCGGAGAGCGAAATGGCGGCGCTCTTCGGACTGCACGGATTGGTACGCTCAAAAGAGGCAGTACGCTCAAAAGAGGCTTGACAACGCCGACATTGTAAGAGACGCCTGGTTTCAACAACTATCGCAAGCCTTATTTCAGCGAACGGTTTGGCGGCGAAGACGGTGCAGCACGAAAAGACTGAATGACGCGGTTAATCTCCGGCTGAGTAAGCGGCACAGCAGAGCGAGCGTCGCCATCAATACTGATTGCGAACCAGTGGCGGTCGGTTTTATCGAACAAATCGAGCGCGACGTTTTGTCAATCGTGGGACAGGCCGCTGTTTTCAAACCCACGGTAGTCAGCGGTCTCGAAAGAGAAGATATCCTTCGCTGCTTTACTATGCTCGAACCACAGACCCTTGATCTCAAGGAGGACCAGAATCCGCGCAAATGCTTTATGGGAGCAAAACGGTGACAGTTGCGAAGGGGTCGCGGACACAACGGCTTTGAATTGTTCGTATTTCGATTCGCGGACTCCCGGCCCGAACGCAAGTCTGAAGTCGTTCTGGTCTACATGGAAGGCAACGCTATCGATGGGATTCCGGTCCGAGTACTCAGGATTGTAAAATCTTATCGTCTGCCCAGTTTTGAAAACGAGTTCCACAGCACGCCCTTCGTTTCTTTCCTTATCGATTGCCCTCCATGGAACATCGAAGCTGTATCCATAGTAGGAAAGAGTAGTACCCTCAGCCGTCGACACCGCGGTACCGGCAAGGGGCTGGGGAACGGAACTCCAGCCGCGGGGCGGAGCGTCGGGCGATCGGAGCAGCATCGGGCGTAACCTGCAATACCTAACTGTTTGTGGAACGAAGTAAACGCTCAAAGTTAAGATGCCAGCAGCAAGAACGCTCAACCGACGAACATGCTTGCGAAGCCATTTCTGCGGTTGTTTTGGTGCGAGGTTGTCCACACCGTATTAGATACCATCGAGAGCAGGGCCTTCCGTTTCACGCGAGAAGGACTGTCAAGTGGTGAAACATCGCCTTCTCACCAATTGACGGCGCTCGGCTAATTTCTCAGTGAGAGGCCTGATTTCAGCAGCAATGCGCCCCCTTGGAGTCAGGACCTACTCTAGCCTATGGATGTAGGAGAAAGCGTAGGCGAAACCGGCACAGCACGCCGTCTCGGGGAACGTCGGTGTCCTTCGTCTCCCGCCATGCGAGCGCGAATGGCATCCATGGTTTGCCAGTACTCATCGATTTCGGACGCTCCGCGTTTTGAAAGGCTGACCGTGGTTCGCATCTTCTTGTCGACTATCTCTTTGGTGATGATCACCAGCCCAGCATCCTCAAGATTCGTGAGTTGCACCGACAGGTTTCCCTTGCTCAGCCCGGTCACACGTTGTAGAAACACAAAGTCTGCGGATCGGCAGGAAGACAGCACCGTTAGGATTGCCAGGCGTGCGGGTTCGTGTACCAACCGGTTGGGCACGGGGACCGTGTTGCGGTCGTCATTCACCGTCATTCTCCTGGAATTTCTTCGGCATCAGACGGACCAGCGTGAAGTGACTGTATAGCCCCCAGGCCACTAGACTGAAGCCGAAGGAGCCAGCATTCAGCGTTGTCCAAAGCAGCGATCGAGTTGCCTCCGGATGCCAGAACGGATAAATGGCAACGACAGCGCAGGCGATCGTTCCAAAGCAAAGGAAGTAGATCCAATATGGGTCAGTCGTGCGATGCGAACGCTTCAGAAAGCTTGTGGAAAGGGCCCCAATCCAACATACAAGAGGGACCAACTCTATCTGGCCATGCAGATCGGGAATCATCGAGTCGATCACTTGCGTAAGGTCATTGGCATAGCTCTCGATGCGGTGGCCCCAAAACAGAAGAACAACAAGCACCAAGAGAAATATGACGACTTGCGTATTGCTGGGATTCCGTGGCTCAACCCAGCCAAAACGTCGGCGATAATACCGCGGGATGTAGTAACCCACTACAACAAAACCCGCTAGGCACGCCAGTAGTGGTAACCACCCGTGAATCGGCCAGCTTGCTCCGTAGATTTCCTGCATGGGTTGCACGAGAGCTACCGCACCCCAAGCCACCCAGATCAGACCTTGCAGCGTGCTGAAGTTCTCGGTGAGGTATTTGAGCCGCTGGGGTTCGAGGGTGGGGTCCGTAACGGTCCGCTCTGCGACATTCATGAACTGGTTTATACCATAAACTAACTGCAAAAGGAACCCTCTTCACACGAGGCTCCGGCGAACTGCTGCCCGCCGTGCTACGAGGAACGTGATTGTGGATGTAATATCGCGTTCACACTCACTGACCCGGTCGGCCAAGTTCTCGGTGGCTGTGCTGGTCAGCACATGAGGGCAAACGATTGAAAAGCAGGAACTCATGATCCTCGGTCGGAGTCTACACATTTTATGAGAAGATTGCGGCGCGTTACATCTCATTTTGGCTTGCTCATCATGGTCGCCATACTTGGTGCCCTGCTGGGTTTTCTGGCAGCTCGCTCCATTAATCTATGCCGCGACTTTGCATCCGCCTACACTCCTCCGCGCTTGCAGCAAGCACTTTCTGGTACTGCCGATTTGGTGATCGAAGCTCGTGTGGATTCAACGGGCAGAATATCGGATTATCGCGTGATTTCGAACGGTCAGGGCTCGAAGGATTTGTCTCCGCAGATCAAGAACCTGCTCATCTTTACAACGTTTCGTCCCGCAACTTACAGGGGCCGTCCGATAGCCGCAACTGCGTTATTGTCTTTTCCAGAGACGTCGCCAGAGAAGCATTGAGCGAGTGCAAGCGATACGGCCCAGCCTCAGCCAAGTGGATTGTTGTCAAAACATCGTGATTGCATCAATCTACAACCAGCTCGCCTGAGTCCAGTCGCAACACGAATGGTTTCCAACCGCTTGGCGGGTCCCATTCGCCCTCGCCTGTTACGAAGTCTTCGTCGACGTGCTTCACGATTACACCATCCAGCGCAAGGCCGGACGTGTTCCACAACACATCTCCGACTGGCGAAAAACGCAGCACCGCAGCCGGAGACAACCAAGAGATATTCCGTCGTCGCGTAAAAGTCTGCGAAATAGCTGCCGAGATGAATGGCCGAACCTGACTGCGCCTTTGGGTCAATGACGTAGACCGAATTCCCGAAGCCCACGAATCCCCGGTCACCCCAGATCATAGCTTCTTGTTTGACGAAAAGCGATTGATCCGCGTATAGATCGTATAGATCAGCACGCAGAACGGGACCGTCGTCATCCTCGATCGTGACACATAGGTTAGCAGTTCCTAGTCCTGACGGAACCTTCCCGAGCCGCAGTGGTGGCACAGTGACCCACGGCGACTCGACTGGCAGAGACTTCTGAAGTTTGATGTAGAGCATGGCAACAGATCGAAGGAATTATAGATTGCTGTGGCGGATGTTCGCTGTTGTTGGCGGAATTTCGCCTTCTCACCGCAATTCGCACTGAGCGCCTGATTTCGTTAACGCTCTCTCTTGAGCGCGCTCGTATGGCTGGCGACGCACAGCCATTTGCCATTCAAATAGACCCACGTGTCCGTAAATCGCCCATAATGATCAAAGGGCTTGCCTTTGTTAAGCCCTTTGGCGTGGTAAATTCCGGCAACCACGGCCACATTTTCATATAAGAAGATTCGCTCGTCACTATTTGTCATAAGGCTTGGAGCGTAGGACAGGTCTCTATTGTCGGCCAGGAACTGGGTCTTCGTCATGAAAGTACCGTCGTTATCGGTATTGATGAAGGTATCGGCCACCAACCCGTCGAGCGCCTTCGAATCGTGATTTAACTGTGCCTGGTTCCAGGCATTCTCCAGCGCAAGCAATAAACTCTGGCTCCCGTGTGCGGACCCAGGAGGATTCTGAGCATTGGCCAGAGCGCCAGCCAGCCAGAGCAACCACACTATTACTCCTGTCTTCATCATTCCGATGCCCCTTTGCAGACGTTTGCAGACAATCCATGCCAGCATCGTACTGCAGCGTTCAAGCCCAAGGCCAGCGATCGCTCCTGATCCGGCTGCACGCGCGGTGCTTATGCCGACGTTAGCTGATGTCATAACGACGTCGGCCTCACAACGGACCGAGTAAACTTTTCGGTATCCAACCAAAAGGCTCGGGACGAAGGAGGCCGAGATGAAAATTGTAGGCTGTGATCTACATGCACGGCAACAAAGCATAGCCATGGTGGACACCGAAACCGGTGAGTTGACCGAGAAGCTACTGAAGCACGAGGGGAACGCCGTACGAGATTTTTACGCCTCCCTGGAAGGTCCGGTGGTGGTCGGCATCGAAGCCACCGGCGCGATGCAGTGGTTCTTGGAGCTGCTCGAAGAGTTAGGCATCGAGTGCCGGGTGGGGCATCCGGCCAAGATCCGTGCGGCCGAGACCCGCAAACAGAAACATGATCGGCGGGATGCTGAAGTGATCCTGGACTTGCTTCTGATGAAGGACCGTTTTCCTGACATTTGGATGCCGTCGACCGAACAACGAGACCTGCGAACCTTATTGCGCGACCGACAGCAATGGGTGAAGATGCGAACGCGACTGCAGCACACCTTACAGGCAATCGCTCTCAATCACGCACTGCGAGAAGGCCGCGGGCTCTGGACAGCGACGGGGCGTCGGGCCCTGCAGGGTTTGGCCCTGCCACCCTACACCCATCAAAGACGAGATGAGCTACTCGGTCTGTACACACAATTAGACAAGCGAATCCAACAACTGGACAAACAAGTGGAGACCGAAGCCCGACAAAGGCCACGCGCACGCCGGCTGCTCACGCATCCGGGCGTGGGTCCGGTCACTGCCTTGGCGACCGAAGTGTTTCTCGGAGACCCGAATCGCTTCGCTACCGCCAACCAGGTGGCCAGCTACATCGGGATGATCCCGTGCGAGCACAGCAGCGGCAAGAGGCAGCGACTGGGAAAGCTGACCAAAGAAGGCAATTCGCTGCTCCGTTACTTGTGGATCGAAGCGACGCTGCATGCCGTGGTCAAGGACGCAGAACTAAAACGCTTCTATCGGCGCAAGCTCATCCAGAAAGGAATGGGCAAGGCGAGGGTTGCGGCGGCGCGCAAGCTGGGCATCCGGTTGTGGATCATGCTGCGCGATGAGATCGATTACGAAGAGTTCTGCCGGCGTGGAAAGCTACGGCAGAAGGGGGAAGCCCATGCGGGGATGCCTGACTACAACAGTGGTCCTGCGCGAGCAGTGACCGGGTCAACTGAATAGGCCACCCGCCTCCCCCAAAGGGAGGGGAGTTTGCACAACACATCATGATCGAACGTGACCGAAGAGATGTCTGGTGGGCTACGCCACCACAGTGATGCAGCAACGGGGCCCGAGCCATGGCGGTTGGATACAAAATCATCGAAGCAAGATCGGCATTCTCTCGAACAAACCAGTGCACATGCGCTGACGGGAAAGGTGTGGCCCAGAGTTACAAAAATAAGTTCCATGTACCCTTGACATCGACCCTCGGCAGGAACCATATCGAAGGATGACCGCGATCGCGCGCTGGGCATTCTTGACGGCATCTCGAAGGGCATTCAAGAACTTTATTATGACCCCAAAATGAACGGGCTGGATTGGAATGCTGTGCTTGCCACCGCAAGGGCCAAGATCGCGCGGTCGAATTCTCTGCGGTCTAAGCGATCTCCTGGACCGGGTCAATGGTGTATTGCTACAATTGCGCGGTCCTACCGACAGCCCAGCACATACGACCGAATGTGATCGGGGCCGAACCTTTCTGCTGTGCTGCCAGAATCTCACGCGAGAGGTGTCCAATGAAAAAAATGCTGCTAGGAATCGTGTTGCTTGCATCGGCGACGATGTCTGGCCAAACCCCGTTCGATGGGACGTGGATGACCAAACTGGATACTGCCAAGTTTCCCACCAAGCCGGACAAGTACTCGTTGAGCAACAACATGTATGAGTGCCTGACCTGCGTTCCGAAACTCGCGGTCAAGGCCGATGGGAGCGATCAGAAAGTCACGGGGCATCCTTACTACGACACGATCGCCGTGAACGTGGTGAATGCCAGTTCGATCGAGATCATCCGAAAGAAAGACGGGAAGGTTATGTCCAGCGACACCCACACCGTCTCGGCCGACGGTAAGACCCTGAACGACAAATTCACAGACAATACGGGAACACAGCCTGTGACAGGTGACGTTACTTCCGCGCGAGTGAGCCCGGGTCCGGCCGGTTCGCATGCGGTGTCGGGAGCTTGGCGCACGTCGAAGGTCAATACCGTCTCCAACAACGGGCTGACCGTGACGTATCAGGGTACCGCCGATGGACTAAAGATGTCGGACCCGAACGGCAACAGCTACGACGCAAAATTTGACGGCAAAGACTATCCGATCAACGGCGACCCGGGCCACACCATGGTTTCGCTGAAGCGGATTGGAGACCGCACCATTGAGGAGACCGACAAGCGGGACGGGAAAATCGTTGGCGTTTACCGCATGACCGTTTCTGCCGATGGCAAGTCGATCCAGGCGACGTACACCGATAAAGAGCGCGGGACTACGACTGCGTTTACGATGGAGAAGCAGTCGTAACAGGCTGGAGGCGCGGCGGAAAGGCGCCGCGCTATTTTGCAGGTACCCGGCGGTGACCTGTCTCGGATCACATTCTGGTAATGGCCGCCTGGCAATCCCTAGCTGACTTCAAAAGCACTACTGGCGAAAAATCTCTCTCCAGGAACTCCCGTCAGAAACTCCCAGTTGTGGTTTTAAGCCGCGGCAGCAACTTCGATGATTTCCAACCCTAGCTGGGCGGCTTTTCGCTTGAGATGGATGACCTGCTGTTTGCGGTGTTGGGCCTCATAGAA
>Ga0137415_10008036_pt1 | contig 10454 bp, 7 predicted proteins | sample CZODoug3_1_1_16f_FD_183082 | JGI IMG/M metagenome (GOLD analysis project Ga0137415, IMG submission 183082) | Vadose zone soil fungal communities from Angelo Coast Range Reserve, California, USA - CZODoug3_1_1_16fungal (Hybrid Assembly) | ecosystem: Environmental > Terrestrial > Soil > Vadose... | reverse complement strand
CCAGGCAGCCTTGGCGGCAGATCCTACATTCGCCGAAGCGCAGAGCAATCTGGGTGTGCTTTGCAGCCAGCAGGGCAAGAATGCAGAAGCTGCATCGCTGTTTCAGCGGGCCATCCAGAACGATTCCAAGTACAGCAAGGCTTACGTCAACTTCGGATTACTTCTGGCGCAACAGGGGGCGCTCTCGGAAGCAGAAAAGCAATTTCGCATGGCCATCGAAGTCGATGCCGAAGACGCGGACGCGTACGCTGCCTTGGGCATGCTCCAGGCTAAGACCGGGCGTGGAGCCGACGGCGTCAAGAGCTTCCAAAAGGCGGTGGTACTCGAGCCCGCCTCGGCGCAGGCCCACCTCAACTTGGGCATTGCACTCGTAGATCAATTCGAACGCCCAGCCGGATTCCGGGAGTTTTCCGAAGCAGCCCGACTGGATCCCGCACTTGCTGCCGCGCACTACAATCTCGGCCGATTCTTTTTTGAGACCGGCAAGTACGAAGACGCGGGTCGGGAACTTGAAATTGCCATTCGCTTACAGCCGGAGTATGTCGGTGCGCTCTATTTTCTCGCTCTCACCGCAAAACAGGAGAACCAACAGGAACGGTCAACGGAACTCCTGCAGCGAGTTGTGACGCTGCAACCTGACAATGCAGACGCGCAATATCTTCTCGGGCAGAATCTGGACCATTCGGGTGACAAAGCTGCCGCAATCCAGCACTGGAAGGCTGCGGTTCTGGCCGACCCGAACCATTCCCAGGCTCTTTACAATCTGGCCAAGTCTTTGAACAAAATTCATGACCCCGACGCGAAGCAGTATCAGGATCGCTTCGATGGGCTACAAAAAAGCCAGCAGATCGCCGATCGGGTTTCGGAGTTGGGAAACTTCGCGCTGGAGGCGGCGAACGCGCAGAACTGGCCTCAGGCGCTGGAGCAGATGCATGAGGCCATACAGCTTTGCGGTAACTGTGCGCAGAGCGCCCACCTGCACAAGAATCTCGGATTGTTCTACCGGCGGACTGGAAGCATTGACGAGGCGAAGAAGGAATTGCGTACTGCTTTACAGCTGGCGCCCAACGACGCCGACGCAGAGAACGCGCTAGCTGCGCTTGAGCGCAAACGTGAGGAGCAGGTCAAGTAGAGTTCGAGCTTGATTCGGAACGTGGAGGTTTTTTGGCAGGGAATTCACACTCTTTTCGGCTCGATGGCAAACTGGCTGTGGTGACGGGAGCCGGGAGCGGCATCGGCCGCGCAGTGGCCTTAAGATTTGCAAGCAGCGGAGCCTGCGTCCGCCTGCTCGACATCGACGAAAAGGCTGCCCAAGAAGTGGTCTCAGAGATCCTTGCGGTGGGTGGCAGTGCAAAAGCCTATGTCTGCGATGTGTCCCAACAACAAAGCGTGAACTCTACCTTCAACGAAATATCGCAGGATGGCCATGTCCACATCCTGGTAAACAACGCGGGTATCTCGCACGTTGGTAATTTGGAAAGTACGTCAGAACAAGATTTCGATAGAGTGTTCTCGGTCAATGTAAAGGGCATTTACAACTGCATGCGCGCTTCCCTGGCCCACATGAAGGCCAACGGTGGGGGCACGATCTTGAATATGGCATCCATCGCTGGCACAGCGGGTCTTGCGGATCGCTTTCCATATTCCATGAGCAAGGGCGCTGTGGTCGCGATGACGTACTCGGTCGCGAAGGATTATCTGATGCATAACATTCGTTGCAATTGCATTTCACCGGCGCGAGTCCATACTCCTTTTGTCGACGGCTTTCTGCGCCGCAATTACCCCGGCAAAGAACAGGAAATGTTTCAGAAGTTGGAGAAGTCGCAACCCATTGGAAGGATGGCACAGCCGGAAGAGATCGCTGCGCTCGCTCTATATCTGTGCTCCGATGAAGCGTCCTTTATCACAGGCTCGGATTACCCTATTGACGGAGGTTTCTTGAACCTTCGCGGCTGAGGCTTGAGTACTCCTGGTATGTCTCAAATATTGGGCGCCCTTCGCATGGATCTTCAACTCAAAGAAAAAATTGTTCTGATAACAGATGGCGCGAAGTGCATCGGTGCGGCCATCACCAAGACCTGCGTCCAGGAAGGCGCGGCTGCGGTGAGGAGATTGCGGCAACGGTGGCCTTTCTCATCTCAGCGAAGGCAAGCCACATCACGGGCCAGCGCTCGTTGGTGGACGGCGGGTATGTGCATTTAGATCGCGCTTTTACGTGACAGGAGGGCCATGAACAAACCGTCCGTGCCGATAACAGAGCGCCGCTACGCTTTGCCGCTGATCCTGGTCACCAGCCTGTTTTTTCTGTGGGCTTTCGGGGTCAACCTGAACGACATCCTGATTCCCCACCTGAAGAAGGCGTTTCACCTCACGGACTTCCGATCCTCATTGATCCAGACGGCATTTTTCGGAGGGTACTTCCTGGCTGCTCTTCCGGCGGGTTGGCTGATGGAGAAAATAGGTTACAAACGGGGAATCCTGGTCGGTTTGCTGACTTGTGCCGCCGGTGCTTTGTTGTTCGTTCCAGCAGCGTCGGTGAGGCTGTACGGGTTTTTCTTGTTTGCTCTCTTTGTCATGGCGTGTGGGCAGGGAGTTCTGGAAGTGGCCGCGAATCCCTACGTGACGATTCTCGGCCCTCCCGAGAGCTCCGAGCGTCGCTTGAACCTTGCGCAATCTTTTAACTCGGTGGGCGCGCTCGTTACTCCGATCGTGGGTGCCGCCTTCATCCTCTCGGGAGTGGAATATTCTCGCGCACAGTTGGCCGCCATGACTCCCGCCCAATTGCGAGCGTACGAGATAGCCGAAGCGGCGACCGTCAAGTTGCCTTACCTAGTCATCGCGGGGCTCTTCCTCGCCGTAGCCATACTCATCTTCTTGTCTCAGTTGCCGGAGGTCCGCGAGGAGGATGGCAATGAAGAGCCACCGGGAGAAGCGAGGGGTCTGCGGGGGTTGTGGCCGTATAAGCACCTACTGAAAGGTGTTTTGGCACAGTTCTTCTACGTGGGTGCCCAGGTGGGAGTCGCGAGCTTTGTCATCCGTTTCGCGCAATACAGCGTGCTGGGATTACCCGAAAAACAAGCTGCGAACTATTTAAAGCTGCACCTCTTGGGATTCATGATTGGCAGGTTCGCTGGCTCCGCCATCATGAAGCATGTGGCGGCGTCCCGCCTGCTTTCTCTCTTCGGCGTGTCGGCCTTGACGTGCCTCGCAGTCGTTCTGCTGGGCACCGGGGTGGCGCCCATGTGGGCACTGGTACTGCTCGGTTTTTTTCATTCGATCATGTTTCCGACCATTTTTGCCCTGAGCCTCAAGCATCTCGGCCCACACACCAAGCTGGGTTCTTCCTTATTAGTGATGTCCATCATCGGCGGTGCCTTTTTCCCTGCCGTCATGGGCTACATCTCCGATGTGAGCAATATCCGCTACGCCTTTCTGGTTCCATTCCTCTGCCACGTCTATGTACTGTACTTCGCAATACGAGGCTACCGTCCGGCTCTCGGTTTGCCGAAAGCCCGTGAATTGCGGAGCATTCCGGCCGAGAACTAGAGATTGGATAATCGACGACAAGACATGGGTGGCATCCACCTGCTCTATCCGGCCTCTGGTGATCACTTCAAAAAGGGGCCTGCTCGTTCGACTTGGCGGGTGTTTAAGATTCACAAGGCGGTGTTTGCGTCTGCTGGCTACTCGTATCAAAGATTGTGATACCGATGGACCACACCTTGGGATCGAATCCGGAACCTGCCCTAGGCGCCGGAAACACCGGGTGACCTCGCCTTTGAAAGACGATCATGACGCCTGGAACGCTCACGAACCGACGTGCTGCGAGGACAGGTTCAAACTGTGCAGGTAGTTCGGTGCATCTTAAATACCGTGGTTGGCCTCGCATATGTGCCAAAGCGCGACCTGGTCTTGGGGGGAATAGCTGAAAAAGAACAGATGGAAACCCCATTTACGCACGCGCTTTGTCGATCATCGCTTCCCATATGCCTTTAGATTTGAGAATAACTTCAACCGCTTCTCGGACCGCGCCGTGGCCGGCGAGCGCTCTCGTAGTGTAATGCGCAGCGTTTTTTACCTCGGGGACCGCATCGCCCACGGCAATGGCGAGACCCGCGCGGCGCATTAAGGGAATGTCCGGAAGGTCATCGCCGATATAAGCGATGGCAGAGTCGGCAACGCCCGCTTTAAGAAGGATCTCTTCATACGCTGGTATTTTCACCGGCTGTTTCATATAGATGAACTCCATCTTCATTTCCTGGGCGCGGCGGAGGAGTGCAGCGCTTTCGCGACCTGTAATACAGCCCGTGCGCAGGCCCGCGGTCTGGGCGAGAGTTAGGCCTTGGCCATCGTGCGCGTCAAAGGTCTTGATTTCAAGGGCGGTGCCGTCAGTTTGCGAGAGCAAAGAGACGCTGCCGTCTGTCATCGTGCCGTCAACGTCCATGAGGAGTAGTTTGATTTGTGCTGCCCGCTTTTTGAGGGCGGGGGAGATTTTCGAAAAACGTGCCAAAAGAGCCTCCAGGAACGAAGATAGAAAAAACCTAATTAACCCTGCGCCAAACGCTCTCTCGCTCTTCTTGCTGCCCCGCCAGCGGCGTTAATGTGCTGGATGCCTTCGGCCGTCGCGTCAGCAAATGTCACACTTGGGGGAGGTACGCAGGTCATCGAACAGGGTCCAGCAAAGACCTCCCGCACGACCGGCGCACGACAAGCTCGCAGTCCAGCAGAATATCGCGCGCCGTCATACTTGGTTGTGCGATTCGGTCCAGCATCGCCGCCATCGCCACCTGCCCTATCTCGCGACAGGGCTGGTGGATGGTCGTCAAGGGTACTGGCAATAACTTGGCGTATTCGACATCGTCGATTCCTACGATGCGTAGGTCACAAGGAATCTGATATCCCAAATCAAGCGCGGCCTTCATCAGACGCCCTGCAGTTTGATCGTTGACGCAGACGAAGGCCCCGGGGTGAAACCTTTCCAATAGTTGTTTCAGCTCTGTTGGATCCATCGAAGCCAGACGTTGTACGGAGTCGTCTTCCAATGGTGCTCCATACGAGAACAGTGCCTCGCGGAACCCGGTGATCCGGGCTTCCACGGATGCTGCGCCACCTGAATATCCGACAAACACAATGCGACGGCATCCCAATTTAAGCAGATGCTCAGTGATCAGATACCCTGCGCGGCGATGATCGATGCCCACAAGATCGTGCTTGCTGCGGTTCGGGAATGGCAAGAAGCAGCGGTCAAGTAGCACGATTGGAATCCGAGCTTTCTCAAGGGCCTGAACGATGGCATGGTTCGTTTCGTCTTTCGTGGGGGTGAGCTCTAAAGGCGCAAAGAACACGCCAGAGACCTTTCGCTCGATGAACTGATGACACAACTTCAATGCCTGGGCTTCCTTCGTGTCCTGGGTTGGTTCTGTACTTCCCCAAAGTAAAGCGTGCGGGCCGACCCGCGGAGCACCGGCCATTCCGTTACAGATCGGCTCGAAGATCTCGGTTTCGCCCAGGTCAGGAATCAACAGGCCGAAAAGCGCCGCACTCTTGGTCAGTGTCCGCGTCCGCACGAACGTTCCCGAGCCGGCGATTCGTTCTACCAGGCCTCTATCTTTCAGTTCGCGGACGGCTCGCCCTACGGTGATGCGGGAAGTCCCAAACTGCCTCACGAGCGCCGCCTCGCTCGGAAATCTCTGCCCGGATTTGTATTTGCCGGCGAGGATATCTCGCGAGAGCAGGTCCAAAACCTGCTGGTATTTCGGACCGTACTCCTTCAAAAGCTTACCCCTCATCCCCATATGCTGATATTACAGCTTTCATACAACATATAGCAACTATGAGAGTCGGGTCACATCCAATCACTTAGCTCGGGATCAGTGTAGCTGTTGACTGTCCGACGAAGATTTGTCCCGAGCGCTTTTTGGCAGCAATGAATGGAGGTTCAGATGTCTAGTGATCATGCTAAGGCCATGCGGAAGTTTCTGCTGGCAAGCGATTTTGATCAGACGCTCAGCTTCAACGATTCGGGGATCGTGTTGAGCGAATTGCTCGGAGTGTCCGGATTCCACGAGCGGATCGCCGGCCTTGCGAACATCCATCTCGTACAGCAGGGTGGAGAACTGGCTTATCTGATCCTGCACGATCCTGAATATCGGCGCGTGCGCAAAGAGCACCTTGTCGAAGTCGGGAAGCGCATTCGCCTCAAAGCGAATATTCGCGATCTTCTGCAATTGTTGGAAAACCTCGACGGCCATCACTTCTCCTTCTACGTCATTTCCGCTGCTCCAGAGGAGGTTGTTAAGTCCGCGCTGGCTGGGATTGTTCCTGAAGATCACATCTACGGAACTCGATTCCGATACGCCCCTGGCACAGGAGAGATCCACTCCATTGTTCGCGTTCCCGCAGGTTATGGAAAGGTCGCTGTGCTCGATCAGCTTTGCAACGACTTGTCTGTCAGCCCCGATCGCGTTGTATACGTGGGCGACGGCAGTTCTGATGTCAACGTGATGCTGCACCTCAATCGATTGGGCGGATTGACGATCGCCGTATCCGAGAACGAGCACGTTACCCAGATTGCAAGCCGGACCGTTCTCAGCGACGACGCGCTGAGTGTGCTCGTGCCGGTTCTGGAGGCAATCGTCGGCTGGGATTCGGCTCGAATTCGAGCTCTGTTTGATACGCGCGGGTTTGTGCTCCGGGACTGGGCGAAAGTACAGACGGACTCACTCACGATCACGTTGGCTGCTCCAGGAGGAGCATAAGGAGATCTTCACATGTGGCTTGATGCACTTGGCTGGACTGCAACCGGCCTCTTTTCGAGTTCCTACTTTTTTGAGCAACCGGCTGCGCTGCGCAAGATCCAAGCGGGAGGCGCTTTGCTCTGGGTGACCTACGGGCTTGCCCTAGGCTCCGCGCCGGTCGTTGTTGCGAACCTAGTCGTGGGTGTTGCGGCTGTTTGCACATCGTTCCGCGCGGCATTGGACAAGAAGACGGCGAGCAAAGAGATCGCCATCGCAACAGTCCCGTCCGACGATGTCGCACTCAGCGCTGCCGTGGGCGACGGTGAGGGACGTCGAGCCTAGTACATGAACGCAATCGATCAGCGGCGCCCGATGTCAGGGAGTCCCTTGACAAGCTTGATCGCAAGAGAATAACTTCGTTCCGTTAACGTACACAGTATTCTGGGCCCCGGCGTTTAGCGCATGGAGCATCTGATGCCCGGAGCGCAAAGTGCAATCCCTTCATCCGGCTGATTTACAGCCCTTCAGAGATCTGCTTTGAGGTACAACGCCTTGCTCAAGCTTCGTCTTTCTCTCCTCACCGGCACGATTGTTTTCGCAGCAGGCAGCTATGCTTGTGCCCAGACAATGCCACTGGTTCTTACTTCCCCGAATCAGCAACTGGTGATGCGCTTCGGAATTCAGCCGGCAACGAACGCTAGCAGCGAGGACGGCAGGCTCATCTATTCCCTCGCATTTCGGGGCAAGCGGATTCTCGATGATTCCGGCCTTGCGCTGGAATTGGATGACCAGCCTCCACTGGGAGCTGATGTGCATATTGTGAACAGTGACTCAGGCCAGGGTGTCGACGACTATACGTTGAGCAACGCAAAGGTCAGCAGGGTGCGCGATGCCTACAGCAGCCTTGCCGTGCACGTTCAGGAATATACCGGCCAGCATCGCATCATGACGGTGGAAGCGCGAGCCTACAATGACGGCATCGCTTTTCGTTACCTCCTTCCCGCGCAATACTCGATCAAGGATTTGCATCTTCACCAGGAAGACACGGAGTTTCGCTTGAGCGCAGACGCCACGAACTGGGCTCTAGTGCTGCCAAGCTATCGCAGCAGCTATGAGAGCGAGTATGTGCAACTGCCCACCACGGCCTTCAGCAACCAGGGCGGTGTTTCCAGCCACTTCCTCATCGGCCTGCCCCTGCTGATGCACGAGCCCGGCGCGGCATGGATGGCATTGATGGAGGCTGACCTTGAGGGCAATAGCGCCATGTATGTAACCAACCCTTCAGGCAACTGGGCCGGTCACTGGCTTGTCTCGAAACTCTCTCCGCGCTTTGATCAGCCGGATACGGCCGTGGAGGGAACGCTGCCGCACCAATGTGCGTGGCGCGTGCTGATGGTGGCGGATGATCCGGGACGGCTTGTGGAGTCAGCCCTTGCTTACGACTTGAATCCGCCAAGCCGTCTTACAGACGCAGGCTGGATTCATCCAGGGAAAGCCTCATGGAATTGGTGGGTAGGTGACGTGGGCAAAGATGGCAAATCCGCCTATGCGACCGAAAACATGAAGTACTACGTCGACTTCGCAGCTCAGTCCGGCTTCCCGTACATGATGCTCGACGCAGGCTGGTCCGCTGGGCGCGACATAACAAAACTCAATGGCAAAGTCGATGTGCCGGAACTGGTGCGGTACGCTGGGACGAAGCATGTAAGGGTCTGGATCTGGCTCTACTCCGAATCTGTCATGCAGCAAATGAAAGAGGCCTTTCCGCTGTATGAAAAGTGGGGCGTTGCGGGCGTCAAGATCGACTTCATCAATCGCGACGATCAGCAAGGCATCCAGTTCTACTATGACGTTGCCCGCGAGGCCGCAGCGCATCACCTGATGATCGATTTCCACGGTACCCACACTCCATGGGGAATCGAGCGCACCTATCCCAACGTGCTGAGCTATGAGGGCGTGCTGGGTATGGAGAATAACAAGGTGGGGCGGCGCGACAGCCCAGTAGACCGCACGGTGTTTCCATTCACGCGCCTGCTCGCCGGTCCGATGGACTACACCCCTGGCGGCTTCAACAACGCCACTGAAGATGGCTTTGTCGCGCGCGACATCAACCCGATGGTGATGGGCACGCGCGCACAGCAGCTTGCTCTGTATGTGATCTACCAGACGCCGTTCCAGATGGTTTCGGACAGTCCTCAAGCTTACGCCGGTCAGCATGCATTCCAGTTCATCAGGGATGTGCCGGTTTCCTGGGACGCGACCCGTGTGCTCAACGGTCGGCCGGGGGAGTTTGTAACCATTGCGCGCAGACGCGGAAAAGAATGGTACCTGGGCAGCATGACCGCCTGGTCACCGCGCACGCTGCAGGTGCCGCTGAGCTTCCTGGGCAATCGTACGTACACAGCTGAGATTTACGAAGATGCCGCTGACGCTGCAACAAACCCCAGGCACGTTACCATTCGCAAGCAATCCGTGCGCAGCGGAGAAACGCTGACGCTGCACCTGGCCCCGGGCGGCGGCTGCGCCATTCGCTTCATCCTGCAGAGGGGACCATAGGGCCTTCGCAATGTTGTGTGTTGGGCTATGTCTGCTGCAACTCCGTTTCGAACTCGTCATCGCTATTGGCAATTTGATTCGAAAACAGAGAAAGATTGCTGCGAAAGATGATGTGAGGCACAAGCCGGATGATCGGTTGCGGTTTGCCGCCTTCCAACAGGCACTTAAGCAGGCTTTCAAAGGCAAGTTTGCCTTGTGTGAAGGGTCGCTGATACATGGTGGCCAGCACTTTGCCTGCTTCAATCAACGGCACGATCTCGTGAAAGAGGTCAGTTGTGACGATCTGCACTTTGCCCAGAAGCCCGAGTTCTTCAAGCGCCTTAAGAACAGGCATGCTGTTGGCGGTGCTCAGATACAAGCCTTCGGGCTGCGGCTTGCTCCGCATCAGCGCCAGCGCCTGACGGTACGCGTCCCTTGGACGCTCGTGGTTTTCAAGCGCTGGCAGCAGGGTCAGGTGGGGAGCTTGCACAGCAAGGGTTGCGGCAAACCCGCGCAGTTTTTCCGCGTGGTCAAGGGTCGAAAGCTCGCCGGTGAAAATGGCGACGGTCGCTTTCCGGTTGAGCTTGTGCGAGAGCAGCTCCGCCACCGTCGCACCGCTGACCGCTGCATGCGCTGCAACCGAACCAATGCGATCGGTATTCGGCGCATCGCTGCCGACGCACATCATAGCGGTGCCAGCGCGCGAAAGCTTGCGAATCAGCGGATCGAACCTGCGCGTGTTGCCCGGCAGAAAAATGATGCCGTCATAGTGCCGCCGCAAAGCGCCCTCGAACGCCTCCACATCGCCGACACCCAGCCGCGGATATTCGTGAAATTCCAGCGCAATATTCATGCCGACTGTTGCCGCGGCCGCTGCTCGAATGCCTGCGCGCAGCGGATCGAAGAAGTGCGAGATGTGCCTAGGAAGAATGGCAGCGATGGAAAGATGCCGGTTCAACTTGAGCGCCTGCGCCGCAAGATTTGGCCGGTAGCCCATCTGTTCGGCCATCTTCAGCACACGCGCTTTGGTTTCTTCGCTAACACCTGGACGTCCGTGCAGTGCGCGGTCGACAGTTCCAATAGAAACTTTTAACGCTTGTGCAATGTCTTTGATTCCGGCGGATTTTCCTGAACTGGCCATGGTTAGAATGTGCTTTGTTCCCGAGCGTACCGATAGATCGC
>Ga0137415_10008035_pt1 | contig 10455 bp, 7 predicted proteins | sample CZODoug3_1_1_16f_FD_183082 | JGI IMG/M metagenome (GOLD analysis project Ga0137415, IMG submission 183082) | Vadose zone soil fungal communities from Angelo Coast Range Reserve, California, USA - CZODoug3_1_1_16fungal (Hybrid Assembly) | ecosystem: Environmental > Terrestrial > Soil > Vadose... | reverse complement strand
TGCTGCTCAACGCATTGCCCTCCGCCGATGCCACCGACACCGTGCTCGACGATGACATGCTGCGGCTGATCTTCACGTGCTGCCATCCGTCCTTCGCCGAAGAAGTCCAGGTCGCGCTGACGCTGCGTACGGTGTGCGGGCTCACCACGGCGCAGGTCGCGCGCGCCTTTCTCGCAAGCGAAGAGGCGATGGCGCAGCGGCTGCTGCGGGCCAAGCAGAAGATCCGCCTCGCCGGCATTCCCTACGAGGTGCCGGAGCGCGAGGCGCTCGAGCCGCGGCTGCGCGGTGTGCTGGCGGTGATCTACCTCGTCTTCACCGAGGGCTACGCTGCGACCTCGGGCGAGGACCTGATGCGGCCCGATCTGGCGCGCGAGGCGATCCGGCTGGCGCGCCTGATCGATGCGCTGATGCCCGGCCGCGGCGAGATCAAGGGATTGCTGGCCTTGATGCTGCTGCACGATTCCCGCCGCGCCGGCCGCGAAACCGCGGGCGGCGACATCGTCTTGCTGGAAGAGCAGGACCGCTCGCTGTGGGATTTTCGTCAGATCGCGGAAGGTGTGAGGCTGGTGGAAGAGGCGCTGCGGATGCCGGGCCGGCCGCAGTCCTATGCGGTGCAGGCGGCGATCGCAGCACTGCATGCGCGCGCGCCCAATTACAAAGACACCGACTGGCCGCAGATCGCCGGCCTCTATGAAGTGCTGTTGCGGATCAGTCCGTCGCCGGTGATCGAGCTCAACCATGCCGCTGTCGTGTCGATGGTCGACGGACCGGCGCGGGCGCTCGCCTTGATCGAGGCGCTGGAGGCGCGCGGCGGACTGAAGGGCTATGAATTGCTGCCCGCGGTGCGCGCCGATTTGTTGCGCCGGCTTGGCCGGCATGACGCGGCGCGCGAGGCCTATCTGGCGGCCACGGCTGCCACGCAACTCGAACCGTTGCGCCGGCTTTACGCGCGGCGGATCGCGGAGATGGGGTGATAGCCGTCATGAACGTGCCTGATCCGTCATTGCGAGCGAAGCGAAGCAATCCATCCTGCCACAGGAAGAAAGAGTGGATTGCTTCGTCGCTACGCTCCTCGCAATGACGGCCTAAATAGTTCGCGCGAATTATGTCGCCGCGACTCCTGTCGTCATCGCTGCCGCCGGCAAGCTTGCCAGCAGCGCCTGCAGCGTCGTCATGGTCGAATGATCGGCGACGCCGTCGACACGCTCGGGGCGGAAATGGCGCTGGAAGGCGGTGACGACTTCCATGGTGGCGCCGTCATATTTGCCGTGGGTCGGGATGCCGTAGCCGTAGCGTGCGAAGGCCGCCTGCATCCCGGCAACCTCGTCGGAGATGTTGCCGAGCTTGAGCGTTTCGCCGCGCACCACCGGCGCCGGCTGCACCCAGTGGCCGACGCCGGAATTGGCCAGCGAATGCCAGGGAAATTTCTCGCCGGGATCCTTCTTGCGCGAGGGCGCGACGTCGGAATGCGCGAGCACGCGGTGCGACGGCACCTTGCGGCGGAGCATGATGCCGCGGCATAGCGCGATCACGGCGGCGATCTGGCGCAGCGGGAAATCCGGATAGCCCCAGTCATGGCCGCGATTGATGATCTCGATGCCGATCGAGCAGGAATTGATGTCTTCCTCGCCCGCCCAAAAGGACAGGCCGGCGTGCCAGGCGCGCTTGCTCTCCGGCACGCATTGCACGATGCGGCCGTCTTCGAGCACGATGTAGTGCGCGGAGACGTCGGTGCCGGCGGTGCAGAGCTGCGCGATCGCGCCCTCGACGTCCGGCATGCCGGTGTAGTGCAGCACGATCATGTCGGGCTGCCGGCCGTGGTTGCGATCGCCGTAATTCGCCGACGGGATGACGTCGGAGGCGATCGAGGAATCCGGGGTGAACGTCTTCATGTCCGCGTTGGCCCTGGGAATGGGAAGGGCGCGTTGACGCTTCGAATCGATACCAGCGGACGTGAACGAACCAGAGGACATCAGAAAACTCAAACCGGGCAGGAGAACGGCAACACTGCGATTATGAACCAATGGTATTTACTATTCCTTTACCTTGGCGTCGGCGCAATCCAACCGGCCGTGCCTCGCGTCGCATTTTGAGCCAGGTGTGTGCGGAAGGCATCACCGGGTTCCCGGCGATTAAAAGACGCGGAAATGCCGCTCCTGATCGTCAACGCTTTCTTAACGCTAAGTGCCGTTACTAAGTGGTCAACAGCCGAACCGGTTTTGGGGACGGCCGAGGCCCTTTTTCACGCTCGAAATCCCATGGCAGGCCAGCAAATTCCGTTCGGAAATGAGGGTTTGTTGGTTGGGGCAGGGAGCGGCGATCGTGCCTCACAGCGGCTTTTTGGCCGGAAAAGGCTGGCGAAGCGCGGGGATTTGAGGCGCAATGGACCTGTTGGCGTCCAATTTCTATTTCGCACGCTGGAATGCGCCCGGGACTGGCGCATGAGCCCGGCTGCCCTGCGTCATATTTCCGTTCTCGGCCGTGAGGCGGTCGAAATGCTCAAGCCCGGCGACGGCGGCCGCTACGTCGACGCCACCTTTGGCGCTGGCGGCTACAGCCGCGCGATCCTTGCGACCTCGGGGACCCTGGTCGTCGGCATCGATCGCGACCGGTCGGCTATTACCGGCGGCTTCGACCTCGTCGACCGCAGTGGTGGTCGGTTGACCCTGGTCGAGGACCGCTTCTCCAACCTCGACGAGGTCTGCGCCGCGCAGGGCATCGATCTGGTCGACGGCGTCGTGATGGACGTCGGGGTCTCCTCGATGCAGCTCGATCAGGCCGCGCGCGGCTTCTCGTTCCGGCTTGCCGGGCCGCTCGATATGCGGATGGGGCAGCACGGCCCGACCGCGGCGGATGTGATCGCGACGGCGACCGAGGCCGATCTTGCCAACATCATCTACATCTTCGGCGAGGAGCGCCATTCGCGCGGGGTTGCCCGCGCCATCGTTGCCGCGCGCAAGCAAGCGCCGATTACGACCACGCAAGCGCTGGCCGATATCGTCGGCAAGGTCGTGCGATCAAAACCGAACGAGATTCATCCGGCGACGCGAACGTTCCAGGCGTTGCGGATCTTCGTCAACCAAGAGCTCGACGAACTGCATCTGGCGCTGGCGGCGGCGGAGCGCGTGCTGAAGCCGGGCGGCCGGCTGGTGGTGGTGTCGTTCCACTCGCTGGAAGACCGCATCGTGAAGAATTTCCTCACCGAGCGTGGCAAGGCCGCGGGCGGATCGCGGCATCTGCCCGAAGTAGCCCAGGCGGCGCCGAGCTTTCAGATCCTGACCAAGCGTCCGGTCACGCCCACCGAGGCCGAGATATCGGCCAATCCGCGCGCGCGTTCGGCAAAGCTGCGCGCAGCCGAGCGCACCGCGGCAGCGCCGCATGCGGCCGGCGCCCTGCCGTCATGGCCTACTTTGGCCAACGTGATGAGGGGAGGCTGACATGCGCATCCTCCATCTCCTCGTGATCGGCATGCTGGTGTTCGCGGCGGCTTATGTCTACCGCATCAAAATGGAATCGACCTCGCGCACCGAGCGCGTGCTGCGTCTGCACGCCGAAATTCGCGAGCAGCGCGACGCCATCGCCACATTGCGCGCGGAATGGTCCAGGCTCGATGCGCCGCTGCGGCTGCAGGGCCTCGCCGAGCGGCATCTGGGGTTGAAACCGATCAACGCCACGCAGTACGATCAACTGAAGAATCTGCCCGAACGGCCGCCGAATTTCGCCAGGCCCGGTGCCCCCGACCCGATCGGGTCGATGATCAACACCATCGAGGCTGCCACCGATGCGCCGACCGTGACGGGTTCGGTGCCATCGCCTCCAGACGCACCCGCGCCGGGAGATCAGCAATGACCGGTCAGGCGCTCACTCCGACCAAGCCCACAGAACCGTGGCGGCAACGGCTGATCCGCGGCCTGCTGTACGGGCGCAATGTCGACCGCGCGGCGAAAGCGCGCGCCCGCGTCGGCTTCGCTATTCTCGCATTTGCCGCCATCTATGCGGTGCTCGCCGGACGTCTGGTGATGTTCGCGGTCGGCGCCGACAGCCACGGCGCGCGCCGGACCGCCTCGCAGGACGCGATTGCGACCGCGCGCCCGGATATCGTCGACCGCAACGGCGAAATCCTCGCCACCGACGTCAAGGCGCCGAGCCTGTTCGGCGAGCCGCGCCGGATCATCGACAAGGACGAAGCGATCGAACTGTTGACCGCGACCCTGCCTGACCTCGATACCGGTGAAGTGCGCGACCGCCTGTCGTCGAAAAAAGGCTTTGTCTGGCTGAAGCGCGAAATCACGCCGCAGCAACAGCAGGACATCCACCGCCTCGGCGTTCCCGGCATCGGCTTCCTGCGCGAGAACAAGCGCGTCTATCCGACCGGCGCCGAAGTCGCGCATCTGATCGGCCTGGTCAATATCGACAACCAGGGCATCGCCGGAATGGAGAAATGGCTCGACAATAATGGCCTGGCTGACCTGCACCGCGCGGGCTTTGCCACCGATCGGCTGCAGAAGCCGGTGGAATTGTCGGTCGATCTGCGGGTCGAGCATGCGCTGCGCGACGAACTGCTCAAGGCCAAGGAGAAGTTCAAGGCCAAGGCGGCTTCCGGCCTCGTCGCCAATGTCAGGACCGGCGAAATCGTGGCGATGGTGTCGGTGCCGGATTTCGATCCCAACAACCCGAAGGAAGCCCACGATCCCGATCGCATCAACCGCCTGACGACGGGCGTTTACGAAATGGGATCGACGTTCAAGGCCTTCACGCTGGCGATGGCGCTCGACTCCGGAAAAATCAACCTGAACTCGATGTGGGATGCACGGGGAAACCTGCACTATGGCAAATTCACCATCCATGACAACCACGCGCTGGGACGTTTCATCAACACCAAGGAAGTCTTCACCTACTCGTCCAATATCGGCGCCGCGCGGATCGCGCTCGGCCAGGGCGTCGAGGCACACAAGGCGTTCCTGGCCAAAATGGGCCAGTTGACGCGGCTGCGCACCGAGTTGCCGGAGAGCGCTGCTCCGCTGGTGCCGCGCCGCTGGAGTGAGCTGAACACCGTGACGATCGCGTTCGGCCAGGGCCTGTCAGTGGCGCCTCTGCAGGCGGTGATGGGCATCAACGCACTGGTGAATGGCGGCTACCTGATGCCACCGACGTTCCTGAAGCGCAGCGAAGCAGAGGCGGCGGCGATGGCCAAGCGGGTGGTCAAGCAGGAGACCAGCGACAAGATGCGGTATCTGATGCGGCTCAATGCCGAAATCGGCACCGCCAGGACCGCCGACGTCAAGGGCTATTATGTCGGCGGCAAGACCGGCACTTCCGAGAAGGTCATCAACGGCCGCTATGCCAAGAAACGGGTGCTCAACTCCTTCACCGCGATCATGCCCGCCGACGATCCGCAGTATCAAATTCTCGTCATGCTGGACGAGCCGCAGGCGCTGCCCGAAACGCATGGTTTCATCACCTCGGGCTGGAACGCGGTGCCGACCGGCGGCAATGTGATTGCCCGAATCGCGCCGCTTTTGGGCATCGAACCGCGGTTCGATCTGCCGCCGTCCGACCGCCTTATTCTTGCGGCATCGAGGACAACCCAGTAAGGCGTTACCCTATCAAACGCCGGTGATTTGGCTGATAGGCCGAACTGGAAGATCATGAGACTTCGCGAGCTTTTCAGCGATGACGCCACGATCGATCCGAAAGCGGAAACAGTCGTGACCGCGGATGCGACCGAGGTGAAGGGCCTCGCGGTCGATAGCCGCGCAGTAAAGCCCGGCGATGTGTTCTTCGCGCTCGCGGGAAGCAAGACCGATGGTTCGCGCTTCATCACGTCAGCCATCGCATCGGGCGCGGTGGCGGTCGTGGGCGATCATCCACCGCCAGGCTACGCCGGCGTGCCCTTCATCGTGACGCCGAATCCGCGCCGCGCGCTGGCGCTGGCCGCGGCGAAGTTCTATCCGCGCCAACCCGAGACGATCGCGGCGGTGACCGGCACCAGCGGCAAGACCTCGGTCGCCGCGTTCACCCGCCAGATCTGGCAGCGGCTCGGTCATGTCTCCGCCAGCATCGGCACCATCGGCCTGGTATCGCCTGATCGCACGATCTACGGCTCGCTGACGACGCCGGATCCGATCGCGCTGCACCGGCAACTCGACGAGATCGCGGCTGATGGCGTCACCCATCTCGCTTTTGAGGCGTCATCGCACGGGCTCGACCAGTATCGGCTCGACGGCGTGCGCATCGCCGCCGGCGGATTCACCAACCTGACGCGCGACCACATGGATTATCATCCCGACGTCGCGCATTACCTCGCCGCCAAACTGCGGCTGTTCCGCGATCTGGTGGTGGCCGGCGGCGCGGCGGTGATCTCGGTCGATCATGATTTTTCGCAAGAGGCGATCGACGCCGCGCGTTCGAAAAATCTGCGGATCATAGCCGTGGGGCGCAACGCCGACCGGGCAGGCGAAGGCATTCGCCTGGTCGAAGCTGACATCGAAGGTTTTGCGCAAAAAATCACGCTCGAACATCGCGGGCGCAAGCACATGATCAGGCTGCCGCTGGTCGGCGAATTCCAGATCGAGAATGCGCTGGTCGCCGCGGGCCTTGCGATCGGCACCGGCAGTGAAGCCAGCGCCGTATTCGCAAGCCTCGAACATCTCGAGGGCGCCAAGGGCCGCCTCGAACAGGTCGGCGAACACAATGGCGCTCCAATATTTGTCGACTACGCGCACAAGCCCGACGCGCTGGCGAAGGCGCTGCAGGCGCTGCGGCCTTACGCCAAACGCAAGCTCGTCGTCATCTTCGGCGCCGGCGGCGACCGCGACGCCGGCAAGCGCCCGCTGATGGGCGCGATCGCGGCCGAAAATGCCGATCATGTCATCGTCACCGACGACAACCCGCGCAGCGAAAATCCGGAAACCATCCGCGCCGCGATCCTCGACGCCGCGAAGGATGCCAGCGAGATCGGCGACCGCGCCGAGGCGATCAGGACCGGGATTGCCGGGCTCCAGCCGGGCGATGCGCTGTTGATCGCCGGCAAGGGCCATGAGGTCGGACAGATCGTCGGCGACAAGACGTTGCCGTTCAGCGATCACGAAGCGGTTGAGGCCGCGCTCGCTGCGAGGGTCGCATGAATACGGCGCTATTGTGGACCGCGGCCGCGATGGCGGAGGCGATGCGTGCTGTGAGCCAAGGCGCGCTTCCGCAAGGCGTCACCGGCCTCTCCATCGACAGCCGCACCATCGCGGCGGGCGAAGCCTATTTCGCCATCAAGGGTGACGTCCATGACGGGCATGATTTCGTCGAGGCCGCGCTGGAGGCGGGTGCCGGGCTTGCGGTGGTGGAAGCGGCCCAGCGCGGCAAATTCGCCGCCGCCGCGCCGCTGCTGGTAGTCGATGACGTGCTCGCCGGACTTGTTGCGCTCGCGCATGCGTCGCGCGCGCGGCTCGGCGCGAAAGTCATCGCGGTCACGGGCTCCGTCGGCAAGACCTCGACCAAGGAGGCGCTGCGGCGCGTGCTTGGCGCGCAGGGCGAGACGCATGCCTCCGCCGCGTCCTTCAACAATCATTGGGGCGTGCCGTTGTCGCTGGCGCGCTGCCCGGCGTCGTCGCGTTTTGCGATCTTCGAGATCGGCATGAATCACGCGGGCGAGATCACGGCGCTGGTGAAGATGGTGCGGCCGCATGTCGCCGTCATCACCACCGTCGAGCCGGTGCATCTGGAATTCTTCTCCGGCATCGAGGCGATTGCCGATGCCAAGGCGGAGATCTTTCTTGGCGTCGAGCCCGGTGGCACCGTCGTGCTCAACCGCGACAATTCGCAGTTCGTCCGGCTCGGGGCGCGCGCCAAGGAGCTCGGCATCACCCGCATCGTCTCGTTCGGCGCGGACGCGAAATCCGACGCGCGGCTACTCGATCTGTCGCTGCACGCGACCTGTTCGGCGGTGCATGCCAATATTCTGACCCACGACATCACCTACAAGATCGGCACGCCCGGCCGCCACATGGCGATGAATTCGCTCGCCGTGCTGGCGGGTGCATCGCTGCTGGGCGCCGACCTCGCGCGGGCGGCGCTGTCGCTGTCGCAGCTCGAAGCGCCGGCCGGGCGGGGCGTGCGGCGCGTGCTGGAGGTCGGTCACGGCGAGGCGACGCTGATCGACGAGAGCTATAACGCCAATCCGGCATCGATGGGCGCGGCGCTGAATGTGCTCGGCCAGGCCCAGATTGGTCCGCACGGCCGCCGCATCGCGGTGCTCGGCGACATGCTCGAACTCGGCCCGACCGGTCCCGCATTGCACCGCAATCTGGTCGAGGCGGTCAAGGCCAACCAGATCGATCTCGTATATTGTTGTGGTCCGCTGATGCGCAATCTGTGGGATGCTCTTTCCACCGGCAAGCGGGGAGGCTATGCCGAGGACTCAGGCCGCCTGGAGGCCCAGGCGGTCGCGGCGATCCGCGCTGGCGATGCCATTATGGTGAAGGGGTCGCTCGGTTCGAAGATGAAGCTGATTGTCAACGCGCTGGAAAAGCGCTTTCCCGGCAAAGCCGCGCACGAAGAAGCGGTATAGGGCATATTGAATGTTTTATTGGCTGATCGAGCTTTCCAACACCGTCCCGGGATTCGGGATGTTCCGGACGCCGCTCAATGTGTTTCGCTACATCACGTTCCGCACCGGCGGGGCGATGGTGACGGGTGCGCTGTTCGTGTTCCTGTTCGGACCATGGATCATCGACCATTTGCGGCTGCGCCAGGGCAAGGGTCAGCCCATCCGCACCGACGGCCCGCAATCACATCTCATCTCCAAAAAGGGCACGCCGACGATGGGCGGGCTGATGATCCTTTCGGGATTGGTGGTGTCGACGCTGATGTGGGCCAATCCGCTCAATCCCTATGTCTGGATCGTGCTGGCGGTGACGCTCGGCTTCGGCTTCGTCGGCTTCTATGACGACTATCTGAAGGTGACCAAGCAGACCCATAGCGGTTTCGCCGGCAAGCTGCGTCTTGCGATCGAAGCGGTGATCGCGCTGGCCGCCTGTTACGCGCTGGTCCGGCTCGGGCGCGACGTCTCCTCGACTTCGCTGGCGATTCCGTTCTTCAAGGACATGATCTTCAATTTCGGCTGGTTCTTCGTGATCTTCGGCGCCTTCGTCATGGTCGGCGCCGGCAACGCGGTTAATTTGACCGACGGCCTCGACGGCCTCGCCATCGTGCCGGTGATGATCGCGGCCGCCAGTTTCGGCATGATCGCCTATCTCACCGGAAACGCCGTGTTCTCGGACTACCTGCAGATCAATTACGTCGCCGGTACCGGTGAACTCGCGGTGCTGTGCGGCGCGGTGCTCGGCGCTGGACTGGGATTTTTGTGGTTCAACGCACCGCCGGCGTCGATCTTCATGGGCGATACCGGCTCGCTCGCGCTCGGCGGCATGCTGGGCGCGACCGCGGTCGCGGTCAAACACGAGATCGTACTGGCCGTGATCGGCGGATTGTTCGTGCTGGAAGCGGTCTCGGTGATCGTGCAGGTCGTGTCGTTCAAGCTGACCGGAAAACGCGTGTTCCGGATGGCGCCGCTGCATCATCATTTCGAACAGAAGGGCTGGACCGAACCGCAGATCGTGATCCGGTTCTGGATCATCTCGGTGATGCTGGCGCTGGCCGGCCTCTCCACGCTGAAACTGCGGTGATCCCTTGATTCCCGTCACCTCCTTCGCCGGCAAGACGGTTGCGGTGTTCGGCCTCGGCGGATCGGGGCTGGCGAGTTGCCACGCCTTGAAGGCCGGCGGGGCGGAAGTCATCGCCAGCGATGACGGCGCCGAGAAACTCGCCGAAGCCGCGCAGGCAGGTTTTATCACCGCGGATTTGCGTAAAGTGTCCTGGGCGAATTTCGCGGCCTTGGTGCTGACGCCCGGGGCGCCGCTGACCCATCCGGCGCCGCACTGGGCCGTGCTCGCCGCACGCGAGGCCCGTATTGAAGTGATCGGCGATATCGAATTGTTTTGCCGGGAACGCCGCCGCCATGCGCCGGATGCGCCGTTCGTCGCCATCACCGGCACCAATGGCAAATCCACCACCACGGCGCTGATCGCGCATCTGATGCGCGTCGCCGGCTACGATACCCAGATGGGCGGCAATATCGGTACCGCGATCCTGTCGCTGGAGCCGCCGCGCATGGGACGGGTCCACGTCATCGAGATGTCGTCATATCAGATCGATCTTACGCCATCGCTCGATCCGACCGTCGGCATTCTGCTTAACGTCAGCGAAGACCATATCGATCGCCACGGCACGCTCGAACACTATGCGGCGGTGAAGGAGCGTCTGGTCGCCGGCGTGCAGCCGCAGGGCACCGCGATCGTCGGCGTCGATGACGGATGGAGCCGGAACACCGCCGACCGGATCGAACAATCGGGCAGGCGCGTCGTCCGCATCTCGGTGAAAAATCCGCTTGCCGACGGCATCTAT
>Ga0137415_10008032_pt1 | contig 10456 bp, 9 predicted proteins | sample CZODoug3_1_1_16f_FD_183082 | JGI IMG/M metagenome (GOLD analysis project Ga0137415, IMG submission 183082) | Vadose zone soil fungal communities from Angelo Coast Range Reserve, California, USA - CZODoug3_1_1_16fungal (Hybrid Assembly) | ecosystem: Environmental > Terrestrial > Soil > Vadose... | reverse complement strand
CTGTCTGAGCAAGCTCCTGACTACGCGTGTGCTACGATAATCGTAGTGACGAATCTACAGCTTCGAAAACAGAAGTCAAGTCCTCGCGGCAACGTGCGAGTGACGATGCCGACGCCGGGGAGGCCGGTCCGGGGCTCGCGGACGGGGCGTCCGATCATGGCGCTGCTCGATCTCCTCGGGCGCCGGTGGGTGCTTCGCATCATGTGGGAATTGCGGGGCGACCCCGCCGGATTTCGGCAGCTGCAGCTCCGATGCGACGATATGTCCCCAAGCGTCCTGAGTCAGCGCCTCGGAGAACTGAACAAAGCTGGTGTGCTAGAGCTGGTTGACGATCAGTACCGTCTTACCGCCGAGGGGCGGCAGCTCCTGAGCATACTGGCCCCTCTTCGGGCGTGGGCGACGCGCTGGGCCCAGCGCACCCGCCCAAGGGGCACGAGATAGCAGCCTGACAGAAGGCGGCAAGGGGAGACTTAAAAAACTCGTCGGCCGTCGAGGCTGTACGCGGTGCTCAGAACCTTACCCGGACACGGAATTCGAGCGGGGCCGAGGCGTTTGCCGTCGGAACATTGCGCGCCCCCGCAACCACGGAAGCAGCGAAAACCAAAGGGGTCGGCCGAGCAACGCGGCCGGCCCCTTTGGCCGTCTATGAAAGGATGCGCCGATCGCGCGGCGCGCGGGGCGGGAGAGGGTTCAGTCTCCGGCCATGTGGCGACCCACGATCGCGAGGTCGGCGTCGGCGATGGGCGTCTCATACACGAGCTCGCCATTGAACATGACGACCATGCGGTCGGCCAGCTCGAACAGCTCGTCGAGATCCTCGCTGACGAGGAGAATCGCCGCGCCGCGGTTGCGGGCCCGCATCATCTGCGAGCGGATCTCCGCGATGGCCGCGATGTCGAGACCGAAACAGGGGTTGGCAGCGATCAGCACTTCAACGTCGCCGGATAGCTCGCGCGCCAGCACCAAGCGCTGCACGTTGCCCCCGGAGAGGCTGCTGACCGGAGCGTCGGTCGAGGATGCCTTGATGTGATACCGGCCGATCAGCTCGCTAGCGGCCTGCCCCATGGCCGCCCGGTTCAGGCCCCAGCGGGCGATCGTGAAGCGCGTCTCGTCAAAGACGCGGAAGGCGAGGTTCTCGGCGACGCTCATCCGGGGCACACAGGCGTTGCGAAGGGGCTCCTCGGGGAGGCAGAAGACCTTGTGGCGCCGCATCTCCATCCGAGTCGGCCGATACGGCTCGCCGTGAACGGTGATGGTGCCCGCGGAAGCCTCGCGCTGTCCGGCGAGGACCTCGACCATCTCGGCCTGGCCGTTCCCGGAAACGCCGGCGATCCCCACGATCTCCCCGGCGTGGACGGAGAGCGAGACGTTCACGACGGCCTGGTGTCCCTTGTCGTCGTCGACGCACAGGTGGTCGAGGCGGAGCCGTACCTGGCCCGTGGTGTGGGCGATGCGCTGCGCCGGCGGCGGCAGCTCGCTTCCGCCGATCATCATCGCCGCGAGATTCTGCGCGGTGAGCTTCTCCATCCGTCCCCGTCCGACCACCCGCCCGCGTCGAAGCACGGTGACCTCGTCGGCGAAGGCGACCACTTCTCGGAGCTTGTGCGTGATCATGAGGACGGACAGCCGACCCCCTCGCGCCATCTCGTGCAGGAGGCCGAGGATCTCGTCGGCCTCACCCGGCGTGAGCACCGACGTCGGCTCGTCGAGGATCAGGATGCGGGAGGCGAGATAGAGCTGCTTGAGGATCTCGACCTTTTGCTTCTGGCCGGCCGCCAGCGCGCTGACCGGCGCCTCGAGATCGACCTTGAACGGCATGTCCTTCAAGAACTCGTGCAACCGGCGACGCTCGGTGGGCCAGTCGACGACGAGCGAAAGGTCCGCGCGCGCCAGCGCGAAGTTCTCGGCCACCGACATGCTCGGCACGAGCGTGAAATGCTGGTACACCATCCCGATCCGGTGAGCATGCGCGTCGCGAGGGCTGCGGATGATGCGCTCGACGTCATCGACGATCACGGCGCCCTTATCGGACGCGTAGTAGCCCATCACGCACTTGACGAGGGTACTCTTCCCGGCGCCGTTCTCGCCGAGCAGCGCGTGAAACGAGCCGGGCTCGAGGGTCAAGGAGACGTCGTCGAGAGCGACCAGCGAGCCGAATCGCTTCGTCATTCCGGCGACCGTGAGGCGCGGTGGGGCGACCTCGGGACGTGGCGAGGCGACGCCGAAATGTGGGGCGCTCTCGAGACGGGGCCGAGCCACCTCGAAACGCGGCGGCGCGGGTTCACGAGGCGGCGGGGCGGCGGGCGGCAACCGGTCGGCGCTTGCTCGGTCAGGCTGCCCTCCGCCGCCATCGGTACGGCCCCGGGTTCTGCTCATCGCGATTGTCGGCTTAGAGTGTCCCGCTTGGACAGGTCCGAGGACCGCCGGGATAATTCGCTCCCGACATCACGCTAGCCGTGATAGGTGCGGCTCGGTTCGGGGAAACCACAGCTCGTGCCGTCCGTCACCTGCACTTCGTCCTCCCACGGCAGCCGGTACTTGCCAGCCACCAGATCCTGCATGTACGTATACGGGCAGTCCTGCGCCCCACCCTTCACGGCCACGAAGCCGCGGTGGCCGAACTGATAGATGTTGTTCTCGACGCCCCAGATGCGACGCGCCTCCTCTGCCAGCTTGGGCCGCACCTCGGCCGTGATGATCTCGTCGGGCACGCCGCTGCCCGTGACGAGCGGGGCTCCGTCGAAGTTGACGATCATTCCTTCGCCCATCGAGTTGAACAGCCCGTCGCTACCGCACATGCAGACGTTCGCGGTGTACATCAAGTTGCAGAACGCGTTGGCTTGGTTGGTCACGTGCCAGGAGTGGCGGATGGGCGCCGTGTAGCCGGCGGTCCGCAGCATGATGTTGGCCCCCTTGTATGCGGACTCCCGGGCCATCTCCGGGAACATCCCGTCGTGACAGATGATCAGCGCGATCTTGCTGCCGTTCGGGCCGTCGCAGACCGGGATTCCGAGGTTACCCGGTTCCCACGGCTCGACCGGGGTCCAAGGATGCATCTTCCGGTAGTAGAGCCGGAGTGCACCGCGGTCGTCGATGATGACGCCGCTGTTGTAGGGGTTTCCGCCCGGGTTGTACTCCATGAGGGAGAAGCACCCCCAGATCTTCTGCTCCGCGCAGGCCGTTTTGAAGGCCGCGACCTCGGGCCCGTCGAGCCGGGACATGATCTCGGGGCGAGTGTCCATCGACAGGCCGTGGAGCGAGTATTCGGGGAAGACGACGAGGTCCATAGTCGGCATCCCTTTCCGCGCCTTGGTGACCATGGCGCAGATCCTGTTCGCCTGCGTCGCGAGCTCCGCCCGCGTGGCCACTACGGGAAGCTGTAGCTGCACCAGCCCGATGACCACCCCATCAGGAGCCTTGTTCAGTCCGCCTAATCCGGTCATGGGGATTCCCCTTTCATCGCCCGATCACTTCGTCACGCTCAACTCGCTCGGCGCGCCTTTGAGCGTCCGCTGCGTCGACGAGGTCGCGATCATGAGCAGCAAGGTTAGCACGTAGGGCGCGGCGTTAAACAGGTAGTACCCCGAGGTGATCCCCACGGATTGCAGCGCTGGACCGAGGGCGCCGGCGCCGCCGAACAGCAGTGCGGCGAACAGGCACAGCAGCGGATCCCAGCGCGCGAAGATCACCAGCGCCACCGCCATGAGACCCTGGCCGCTCGAGATCGCCTCGTTCCAGCTTCCCGGATAGTAGAGTGAGAGAAACGATCCGCCGATCCCAGCGAGGAAGCCGCCCGCGACCGTGCCGAGCAAGCGCACCCGGTCCACCGCATAACCCATCGTCCTGGCGGCGTCGGCGTTGTCGCCGACGGCGCGGATTGCGAGACCCCACCGCGTGTTGTAGAGGGCCCAGAGCAGTCCGGGGGCCAGCACCGCGCCGATGAGGAACAGCACATTGACCTCGAGCGCGGCGCGCACCTGAGGGCTCTCGCTCCACCATCCGAACGGTATTGCCGGTAGGCGGGGGGCGTTCGGCTGGATGAACGGCTTGCCGAGGTAGAACGCGAGGCCGAGGCCGAACAGCATCAGAGCGATGCCCACCGCAATGTCGTTGACGCGCGGTCGTGCGCAGATCGAGGCATGCACGGCTCCAAGGACCATGCCGCACGTCCCCGCCACCAGCACCCCGAGCCACGGCGATCCGGTCAGGTACGAAACGCCGTAGCCGCTCATTGCGCCCATCACGAGCGTGCCCTCGAGGCCGAGGTTGATCCGGCCGCTCTTCTCAGTCAGGCACTCACCGAGACTGACGAAGAGAAACGGGGTGCTGCCACGGATGGCGCCGCCCAGAACCGCGAGAGGGACTCCCCACCACCCGAGCGCCTCCACCTCAGGCGGCCTCGCGGGGCACGACCCCGTTGGATGGCGCTACGACCGACTGCTGGAAAACGCGGAGCCGCCCATACACCGGTTCGCTGGCGAGAATGACCAGGAAGATGATGCCGCGCATCACGTGCACCGTCGCGTCCGGCAGATCGTGCCACCGCTGCAACAGGCCCCCGGCGGCGTCGATGCCGCCGAGCAGGATAGCCACCGGGATCACTGCGAGAGGATTCTGCCTGGCGAGAAAGGCCACGAGGATCCCGGTGTAACCGTAGCCGACCACGAGCGATGTGCTGGCCCGGCCGTGAACGGCGGCGATCTCCGTCGTCCCGGCGAGACCGGCTGCAGCCCCCGCGATCAAGCACGTGACCAGGATGAGCCTGCCGACTGGCACGCCGGCCATGCGGGCGGCGCGCACGTTGCCACCGACGATCCTGGCTGCGAACCCGAATACCGTGTGCTGCATCAGCACGTACGTGACGATGCACCCGACGACGCCGAAGACCAGGCCCCAGTGGACGTCCATGCCTGGGATCAGACCGATCATGTTGCGCTCGCCCACGTGCCAGCTCGACGGTCGGTGGAGGACGAGCGGATCGCGCATTGGGCCGCCCACGAGGTGGTTCATCAGGGCGATGGCGATATAGTTGAGAAGAAGACTGCTGATCGTCTCGTTGACGCCCCGGTAATAGCGCAGGCCGCCGGCGAGACCGACCCAGAGCCCGCCCGCCGACATACCAGCGAGCATCATCGCGGTGATGACCGTCCAGTGCGAAGCGCCAGGCAGGACAGACGCGATCGCGACGGTGGCGAGCGCTCCGATGATCAGGGCGCCCTCGGCGCCGATCACGACGAGCCCGAGCCGAGCCGGCAGGGCGGTACAGAGCGCGGTGAGCATCAGCGGCGTCGCCCGTTGCAGCGTGTTCTGCGAGGAGAACCAGCTTCCGAAGGCGCCGCTGTAGATCGTCTCGTACACCCCGAGCGGGTTGGCTCCGGCCAGTGCCACGAAGATCCCGAAAAGGATGAGGGACACTGCCAGAGCCCCCGCGGGGATGGTCAACGCCTCGGCGGCCCCTCGCGGACTGCCACCGAGCAGGCGCATCAGCTTCGGGTCGACCCCCTCACGCCGTCCACCAGCCAGTCCATCGACTCAAGCCAGATGTCCGTGGCGTCGTACGACTTGCCAGCGGGGATCACTGTCTTGGCGGTGTTGTCCTTCATGGGCCCTTTGTAGATCACGAAGCTACCGTCCGTGAACTTCGCCTTGGCGTCGTCGGCCTGCTTGCGGGCCTTCTCGCTGACGGCCGGTCCGTACGGCGCGTTGCGAACGATGCCTGCACGCAGTCCGCCCCTGCGCATGTGAGGCCATGACTTGCCTTCTCGCAGCCAGTTCACGTAATCGGTATATACCTTCTCCCAGTTCCACTCGGCACCGGTCAGGTACCCTTTCGGAGCGAGCGTGGACTGGTTGACGTGGTAGCCGGACGAAAAGATGCCCCGCTTCTCGGCCGTCTCGATCACGACCTTCGGACTGTCGACGTGGCACGTGACGACGTCAATTCCCTGGTCGGCCAGGCTGTTGACGGCCTCCGCCTCCTTGACGGGTAGCACCCAGTCGCCGGTGAAGATTACCTGCGTCGTAGCCTTGGGGTTCACGGTCCGTGCGCCGAGCGTAAAGGAGTTGATGTTGCGCAGCGAGGCGGGATACGGTTTGGCGCCCACGAAGCCGAATTTGCCGGTCTTCGACGTGTAGCCTGCGACGATGCCCGCGATGTACTGCGCCTCGTCGATGAAGCCGTTATAGCTTCCGGCGTTGGTCGGCATCCCCTCCTTCCAGACGGTCGGCCCGCCATGCAGGAACTGGACCTTGGGGTACTTCGCGGCCACCTTCAGCATGTGCTCCCAGTAGCCGAACGAGGTCGCAAAGATCAGGCTCGCGCCGTCCAGGGTGATCATGCTCTCCATGGTCTTCTGAACCTGGACGGTCTCGGGAACGTTCTCCTCTTCGACCACCTTGACTCCGTCGATTTTCTTGACGGCGGTGACGCCCTGGGCGTGCCCCTGGTTCCAGCCATAGTCATCCTTCGGCCCGACGTATGCCGCGCCGACCACCAGCCGGGAGGCGGACGACGCTCTTCGCGGCCACTGGCTCACGGTCGCCGTGGAGGCACCAGCGGCAGCCATCATCTTCAACACCGCTCGTCGCGAGATCCCGCAATGCCCAGGTATCATGACCGCCCTCCTCGCAGCTTTCGCCAGTGTCCTCGGTCTCCGACTCCTCGTTCAGGTCGGATGCCACGCGCGTCGCGCAATGCGCCCGAGGATCTGCTGAAAGAGAGTCGGCGTCAACTGGCTGTTGAAGGCTCTGCACGGCCGGTCTGCGTGCCGGGGAGATGCGCTGACCTTACGTTCCGCCGGTGGCTTGACCCACTTCGATAGGGGGGCCGCCCGTATGACGGCTCATCGCTACTCCGCCCTCCTGTCTTGCAGTGTGGGCCGGCGCGCTTACGTCACCGTCACAGTCGTTATCCTGGTCCTGTTCGCTACGCCCATATTTGCCGCGACGACTGTGGTCGTAGGCAGCGATCCCACTAAGGTTGTTATCAAGGGAATCCTCGTAACGGCGAATCAGGTCATTGACGGCGAACCGGTGTCTGAGGGCGACATGATTACCTGCGTGGCCGTGATGGGTGTCGCGCCCGCCGGCGCCACGCGTATGACCGTCACGGACGCGTTTATCTTCCCAGGGTTCATCGGCGCGCATAATCACGTCGCCTACAACTTCCTGACTAAGTGGTGTTGGGTCCCGCCGGCGGAGCCGGGGTCGACCGACTGATCGCTGCAGCACCGCCAGTTGATGACGGAGGACGACATTCTCAAGCGAGACGGTGGCTGAGTGGCCGAGGAGGGCGCGGACGAAGGCCCAGACACCGAGGACGAGGATCATCACGGCTCCCGGTCGTGAGGGATGAGGGCTGGGCCCCCACTCTACCTGCAAGCGTGTCGCTGCGGCATCCAAACTCAGTCACGGTAGGCCGAATGGAGTGCTTGACCGGGACAGGGGATGACGTGCGTCCGGCGGCCGTCGCGGGGCCCGGGTCGAGCCATTGACCGCTGATAAGGGATCAAGAGCCGGCGACGGCCGCCCGTTCACGATGAACGGCTGGGCACAGAGCGCTTCGGAAGCGCCACCCAATAGAGTTGCGTGATCCCCGCCATCGATCTATATTGATCGTGGAGTGCCGAAGAAGCGTCCGCAGACCAGGCGACGCCGCCCCGTCCTCAGCAGGGGACGCAAGCGGGTTCTTGTGGTCTTGTTTGTCCCGAGTGTCGAACGCGATGGGGTGACGGCCATTGACCAGCCGCGGTGGGTCGACGACGCCCTGGAGATGTTCGGGCGCGTATTCGGCGGCGCAACGGCTTACCCGAAGGCCCAGGGCATCTGGCGCGATGATGAACGAGGCGGTGCGCTCGTGAAGGACGAGCCCGTCGTCGTGCACTGCTATACGACGCCTGCCGACATCCAGGATTCCAGGAAGCTCGCCGAGCTCGGAGACTTCTGCAGGAGAATGGGCCGCGACGCTCGCCAAGGAGAGGTCGGCTTGGTGGTCGGCGATGAGTACTTCGCCATCCGGGACTTCGCGGAGGAGTAGACGATGAAGAGGCAGCTCGACATGGATAAGATCGCCAGGAGACTTGGCGCCGAGCGCAAGGGCAAGATCTCCGCGACCGGCGGTTACTTCGGTGCTATGCAGCTTATCGCCGACGTCGAAGCCACCTTCCGCGTACCGGCGGGCGGCGGGCGGGCGACGGATCCTCGGTGGACGGAACGTCGACTCGTCCCGCTCGCACCGGAGACGCTCAAGCGTCTGGAGGAGATCACTTCCAGGGTGCGCGAGCACGGGGGAGTCAACGTCGAACCGATGCAACTCGCCGGGCTGTTACTCGAGAAGACGGCCAGGCAACTCAGCGAGGCTGAAGCCGAGAAGCTCGTCCGGCCGCGGCGACGAGCGAGCCGTTGAGCGAAGCAGGAGGCTGCGGGCCGAGGCCTCGTGCGCACTGCGACGCGGCCCGTACCGAGCTCTGCGGCCACCTTGGGCGCTGTGGGAAGGCCCGGGCAGAAGCGCGCGGGATCCCTGATCAGACGAGACTGTCTTCACACACGATCGCCTGTCAGCCGGGACACCGAGCCGCCAATCTGCTCGGTGAGGGTGCGACTGATGTGGCAGCACCTTCTCGATCATGACGCCGTTGAGGCGTCCATCCCATCACGAAGCGGCGCATCCTGCGACCAGCATGAGTTCTCGGATATCACGGAGGATCACGACGAGCCCACGCGATCGCTCGGAACGTGATTGAATCGACGCCGTCGTCGTCGAGCTCGTCACTCGTCGGCACCCCCGGTTGGCTATGAAGGTGCTATGAAGTAAACCGACCGCAATGAGCCAAGACGCTCCGACTCGAGCGATCTGCAACTCCGTGAAGTCAGCGAGGCTCATCAAGGGCGCCAAGGAAGTCTATTATCCGGGCGCGCCGCACAGCCTCACGGCCACGCATCAGGACCAAGTCAACCGCGAGCTGGCCTTTCGCTGATCTGCTTTCAGCGGTCGGTGCAACCGGACACCTTTCGCGGTCATGCCTGCGGTGCGCTGGCCAGGGGCAGGGTGAACTGAAAGGTTGCGCCGGGGCCGACACCCCGCGAGGCCCAAATCCGTCCCCCGTGGGCTTCGACGATCGAACGGCAGATCGAGAGTCCCATGCCCATCCCGCTGGGCTTGGTGGAGTAGAACGCGTCGAACAGGCGGTCAAAATTTTCCGGGCTGAGTCCCGGGCCGGAATCACGCACCGTGACGAGCACGCCCGATGGATCTTTCCCGGTACCGATGAGTAACTCGCGCGATCCCTCGCTGACGCTGCTCATCGCTTCGACAGCGTTGACCATCAAGTTAAGGATCACTTGTTGCAGTTGGACTCGGTCTCCTTGAATCGGCGGCAAGGCCTCCGCGAGTTGCGTCTGCACCGAGACGTTGTTCTTTACCACTTCCCCGTGGGCCAGACCAATGACCTCAAGGATCGCCTCGTTGGTCTCGATGGCCTCCTTCCGCGGCGGCGCCTTCTTGATGAGGGCACGGATCCGGCTGATGACGTCGGTGGCTCGATTGCCGTCGTTGACGGCATGACCAAGCGCCTGCCGGGCCTCCTCCAGATTCGGCGTCTGGGCGTCCAGCCAGTGCAAAGCCGCCTGGGCATTGTTGATTCCCGCCGCGATCGGCTGCATGACTTCATGGGAAATCGAGGCCGCCAGCTGGCCCATCGTCGTGACGCGATTGACGTGCGCGAGCTCCGCCTGCGCCTCACGCAACGCAGCGGAGGCCCGCATCAGCTGGCTCGTCCGTTCTACGACACGTCGTTCGAGCTCCTCATTGAGTAGCTTGAGTTCGGCCTTGGCTCGCTTGAGCGCGGCGGTTTCGACAACGTCCCAACTCCCGTGTCGCTTTGCGAGCACAAACTGGTGCGTACGCACCACATCCAGGATTTGAGGAGCTCCGCATGCCGCAAGCGGGTACGTGCACAGCACGGCGAGGCGCTGGTTGCCGATAACGTCGTTGAGGCCATCTTCATAGTCGCAAAAGTGTCTCCAGTCCTTCTTTGTTAGCCAGGTCGTATCCCCGGTCACTCTCATGCCGGCGTAACCTCTGGCCGATACGCGAGCGAGTTTTTCATACCAAGCGTCTGTCAGTCGCTTGCCATCAAACGTGCCACCCTGGAGAAACCAGTCGCGGGCCGATGCAATCTCTAAACGGGAATCCGCCAGGTATCGATCAAGGTCAGGCACCGCGTCTTTCAGCGCATCTCTGGCTTCTTCGACCGTCAAGGGCTCGGCAACAATCCACAGACAGTACTCCCCGCTTTCCAAACCCGACTTGCAATACGCGATCAACGTGTCGAGGAGATCTTCTTTAGTCTCGTAGAAAAAACAAAAGTGGGCACCCCAGGCCACCATGTCACCAACGACGTCGATACCGGTCTTCCGCATCTCGGTTGCCATCGGCGTCACCTCCAACTCTTCGGAC
>Ga0137415_10008030_pt1 | contig 10457 bp, 9 predicted proteins | sample CZODoug3_1_1_16f_FD_183082 | JGI IMG/M metagenome (GOLD analysis project Ga0137415, IMG submission 183082) | Vadose zone soil fungal communities from Angelo Coast Range Reserve, California, USA - CZODoug3_1_1_16fungal (Hybrid Assembly) | ecosystem: Environmental > Terrestrial > Soil > Vadose... | reverse complement strand
TGAATGAGAACGCCTTCGTCCCGGAAGTGCAGACTCGACCTTGCCCCACCTTTGGCCGACCGGTTCATCTTGGGGATGGTCCCCATCGATTGCAGCCCGGCACTTCTCCTCAGGCCCTTCGGATTCCACCTCGCGATGGACACCCTGCCCTCCGGAGTACGGCAAGCAGCGGCTCCAGGTCCCTCTTGGCTATATCCAGCTTTCGCTTTCGTGCCCGTTTAGACGTCTCCATACCTTCTGCTTTCTCCAGCCAGCGAGGCTATTACTCCCGCTTTGGGATATGGCACCCCTCATTTGAGCGTCAGAGGGACTTCAACCCTCCAGAACAACGCGCTGCTCAGCGCAGACTTCCGGATTGCCGACGACCTCGGCAGAATTGGGTTCCGAACTACTGTTGGCGCAGCGCGCTCACAGGATCTACGCGGCTGGCTCGACGCGCCGGTACAAAACTAGCGAACAGCGTGGCAATGACCAGGACAGGGATCGTGATAGCAAAAGTCGATACGTCAGCGGGTCGCATTCCCTCTACCAAGCGATTCAAGATGCGCCCCGCGGCCAAAGCCGCGATAATGCCCACTCCAACACCAATGAAAATCATCACAAGGCTTTCGCCAAGTAGCAGCCGCATTACCTCCAGGGGTTTCGCGCCAAGCGTCATACGTACGCCGATCTCGGGCACACGTTGGTTGGTCAAGTAGGCCAGCACGCCGTAAATACCGATGCACGCCAGTAGAAGGGCTAATCCAGCGAATATGCCGAACAAGAGCAAAAGGAAACGTTGGCGGGCGAGCGAGGCGCTTACGAGCTGTTCCATGGTGCGGACTTCATACAGGGCTTGATCGCCGGCCGCGCCGCGCAATTCGCGCCTAAAGGCCTCGACGACCTTCAGGGGTGGAATTGTTGTTCGCGCGGCAATCGACATGATTGACGAAAAGAAATGCAGCAATGGGGCGGGCACCTGAGCAAAGGGGTAGTACATTTGATCGCGCACTCGCGATTGATCGTCGGCGGCCAGGCCCCAATGGCGAACATGGCCAACTATGCCCACGACCAGAACGGGGCTGGGACTCATGGCGGGAATCCAGATGCGCTTGCCAACTGCGTCTTTCGTGCCGAAGGCATGTTGGGCGAGATTGTCGTCAATCACGACCACCGGTTCGCTACCGATACGATCGTGTTCAGTGAAGAAGCGACCCTGGCGCAGCGGAATGCCCATCACTTTCAAGTAGTCCGGCGATACGCATGACGCCAGCGCGACGGACTCGTGGTTCGGTGGCGGGGGCGTGGCGGTGGTCCAGTAAGGGAGGGAGTTCTCTCCTTCGCGCATGGGGATAATACCGGCCAACGTGACCGAGTCAACGCCCGGGACGCGCCGAGCGCGATCGAGTACGTCCTGCCAGGCCTCGCGGACCTGCTCGGGATTCCCAAGCGTACCGGGAGAAAGCGCGAAGCGCGCGGCGATTACGTCGTGCACGTTGAAACCGGGATCGAGGGATGAGAGTGCGAGCAACGTGTGCCCAAGCATTCCGGCCGAGACTAGCAGCACCACGGCGACGGCGATCTCAGAGATTACAAATGCGCTGTGCCAGCGGCGCGAGCTTCCGGCAATGCTTCGCGCCCCAGCGCGGAGTGTTTGTTCCACGCCGCGCACGGGAACCCGCAGAGCCGGCGCGAGCCCGAAAAGAAGGCCGCTCAAAAACGAGGCACCCACGGCGAAAACAAGTACGCGCCAGTCCAGATGGACCTCTTCCGCACGCGGCAAGCTGCCTGGCCAAAACGCAACAAATGGGTGAATGCTGACGAATGCGAGTACTACGCCGAGCACGCCTCCGCCAAGGCCTAAGATTGCGCTTTCTGTAAGGCATTGACGCGCCAGGCGGCTTCGGCCAGCCCCCAGTGCTACACCCATGGCGAGCTCCCGTTCGCGCGAAACCGCACGGGCCAGCAGGAGACTCGCTATATTCACGCAAGCGATGAGCAGCACCAGGCCGACCGCGCACAGGAGCAGCCAGAGTGTCGAGCCGACATCTCCGACCAACTCTTTTTGCAGCGGGTAGGCGATCATGCTGAGCCCCGTGTTCGACTTCGGATATTCCTCAGCCAGGTGCCGCGCAATCAGCGCGAGCTCGGCCCGGCCCTCGGCCAATCCAAACCCGGGCCGCAGACGCCCCATGACGCGCAGAAAACGCGCCCTGCGATTCTGCATTCGCGGGTCAGTGTTTCGCCTTGGCTCCAGCGGAGTGAACAGGTCTGACTCTCCATCCAATTGGAAGCCCGCGGGCGCAATGCCGACCACGGTATATGGTTTGCCGTCATAAACGAGTGACCTGCCGATGGTGCTCGGGCCGCCGCCAAAGTCGCGCTGCCACAACCCATAGCTGATAATCGCGAGAGGTGCTGCGCCCGGTCGGTCTTCATCCGGCAGAAATGCGCGGCCTTGTACGGGAGAGATACCGAGCGTGGAGAATAACTCCGCTGAGATCTGTCGCCCCTTTACGTACTCAGGTTCTCCGGGCTCACTGATCGTGCCCCCGCCATAAGTCCACGCCGCCAAGGCAAGCGTTTGGCTCTCGCGCTTCACGTCGCCGAAATCGAGATTGGAAAAGCCCCAAAGCTCGCCAATCTGTTCTGTGAATAAACGCAAAGTGACCAGTCTGTCGGGTTCCGGGTAAGACAGCGGCCTTAGCAGAACACTGTTGATTACCGCGAACATGACGGTTGTTGCGCCGATGCCGAACGAAAGTATCAGGAGCGCAACCAACGTGAAGCCGGGGTTTTGCCGGAATGTGCGAAGCGCATAGCGGGTGTCCTGCAGCAAATCTTCCAGCCAGTGTGTGCCCCGCGCGTCGCGGCACTTCTCCTTGACCAGTTCCGGACCGCCGAGAGAAAGCCGCGCTTCTCGTCGTGCCTCGTCCGGAGCCCGGCCGCGCGCAACCAACTGCGACATGTGCTGCTCGAGATGAAAGCTCAGTTCCTTTTCGAGTTGTGCTTCCATTTGCGTTCGACGCCAAAGTCGCTTCCACCAGTTCATTGCGCACCGCCATCGGCCATCCCAAGGATCAGTCCGATTGCATCGATTAGTCGTTGCCAGTCGGCCGTTTCGGTTTCGAGCTGCTTCAACCCTTTTCGCGTCAGGCGGTAGAACTTCGCCTCGCGCCCGCGCTCGGTCTCTTTCCAATCGGCAGCCAGAAGGCCACGGTTTTCGAGCCGGTGCAATGCGGGGTAGAGCGACCCTTCCGGCACCTGGACCACGCCGCGCGACACCTGTTCGAGCCGTTGCGCGATGGCGTAGCCGTGCACCGGGCCAAGCGCAATCACTTTCAACATCAACAAGTCCAGGGTGCCTTGGGGAAGGTCGGATTTTGGGGGAGTCATTCTAATACCTCGTTCTTCTATGCATTAACATGAAAGCGAGTCGACATGCAAGATACGCACGCGGGCTGAAAGACATACCCAGGACTGTTGCAATGATATTGCTGGTTGCTGCAGCATCAATAAAGTAGGATTACTTCTTTGTGGCTCTGGTAATCGCAATCGGAGGAGCGCTGGGCGCAGTTCGCGTAGCACATACTCTGGACAAGAAGATTACGCCAATGGCCGCTCCCGAAGCAGTCACCGCCAATCTGGTGGCGCCGCTCGTGACACTTGCTTCGCCTTTCGCGCTCCCAGTATCTACCACGCACGTTACGCCCGGCGGTATTTTCGCCATTGGCCTGCTCCGTAGGCATGAGGCCGACTGGAGCAAGGTACGCGACAGTTTGCTCTCGTGGGTGGTCACGCAACCATTGGGCGCGGTCCTAGCGTCGCTCAACTATAAATCGCTTCTTATGTATTGATCTTAGGTGTTTGCGTCATGCAATCCACAAGTTCCAGACCGCGCAGCCGTCTTGCATTGGTGATTCTCGGGAATGGTTTCATGAGAATTGCGTCGGGCGCGAGCGGAGTTCTTGTCGGTTTGTACCTTGCCGACCTCGCGAATCGCGGATTCCATGTAAACGCAGCTCTCGTTGGGACGCTTGGCGCTGTTTCCTTCGGCAGTGAACTAATCGCTGGTGTACCGATGGGATTCGCCTCAGATGCAATCGCGCCACGGGGACTGATGACAGGCGGCGCAATTCTCGGTGCCATCGCGACGCAACTCTTTGGCATGAGCAGCCGGCCAAGCATTTTCTTCTTGAGCCGAACCGTCGAAGGCTTGAGCGCGGCTGCCGTCACGCCATCGCTTCTTTCTCACCTCACAGATGTTACGGACGGAAAACATTCGCTGCGTGCCCGAGTCATGAGTTATTTCGAGCTCTCACTGCTGGCCGGACTGGCTCTTGGAGGTCTGATGGGAGCGCAGCTTTGGCATTTTCTCAGGGCACATGCATTCAGCGCGGTGGCTGCGATTTACGTATTGAGCGCGTGCTTGCTGGTTCTTGCCGCGGTAGGTAGTCGGGGACACGGATCCGCGAAGGCTATCTCTGGTTTTTATACGGCACTCAAAGACCCGTCCCTGCAACGCTTGGCTCCCGTATGGCTATGTGTGAATACGATCGTTGGCCTATGGCTTGGGCCAACGCTGCCGTTCCTTCTCACTCATAAAGGAGGCGGCAACCAATTCTTGGATGGCATATTTTCGAATCAACCCGAGCGCGTCGGCTGGCTCTTGCTGGCGTACTCATTGATCTTCGGCATTGGCGTAACAGCCTGGAGCTTCGTGTTGCCCCGTATGTCGGAACAACGCGCGCTGCACATAGCGCTCGTAGCGATGGTCGGCGTGTGCCTCGGTCTCCTTCTGTTAAACCATTCCGGAGCCGAATCGCCTGCCGTTCGGTGGACGATTGGCACATCGACTGCCTTCTGCATTATGGTTGAAAGCGGGTTCACTCCCGCAGCTCTGTCCCTGCTCGCCGGAGCAATAGGAGCCCAAGCCGGGCGCGGAGCGGCGATGGGAATTTATTCAGTCCTGTTGAGCATCGGTGCCATTGTGGGTTCGCTTCTTGCAGCAGCGTTCGGGCAGACATTCGCTGCAGATGGATTGATCTACAGCACCTTTGCGATGGCCATTGTCGCGCTCTTTTTCGTACGGTGGATAAAACTTGATCTTGGTAAATCTAAGGACCGCTTAAATGTCGAAACAACAGTATGACCTGGTGATCATCGGGGCTGGTGCCGGCGGCCTGATTGCGGCGGGATTTGCCGTGCAGCTCGGGGCAAAGGTGGCGCTTGTCGAGAAAGATCGCATCGGGGGAGATTGCACCTGGACCGGCTGCGTACCCAGCAAAGCCCTTTTGAAAGCAGCCAAGGTTGCGCACCTCGTACGCACAGCTTCGCAGTACGGAATCATGTCTCAGACGCCTGTAACAGACATGGCAAAGGTTCAGGAGTATCTCGACGCTGCGATTCAGCAGATCTACAAAGCCACCACTCCGGAAGAGCTGCGGCAAAAAGGAATGGACGTTTACCTCGGACCCGCGCGGTTCGTCGACAGAGTGTCGATCTTGACTGGCGACAAGGCTATCAGGTCGAAGCATTTTCTGATCACAACGGGCGCTCGGCCATTCATTCCTCAAATCAACGGCCTTGATAGCGTCCCCTATCTTACTTACGAGCACATCTTCGACAACAAGCGTCTGCCCCGCTCGATGATCGCTGTCGGAGGTGGCCCGATCGGCGCCGAGATTGCGCAGGCTTATCAACGGCTCGGTTGCCAGGTTACGATCGTCGCAGAACGCCTGCTGCCAAAGGAGGATCCGGACGTTCGCCAATTGCTGCAGCAGGTTTTCGAACGCGAAGGTATCCGTTTTGTATGGGGGCGCGCCGCCGCTGTGCACCAAGATGGGGATACGGTCGTGGTCTCCGCAGGTAAGGAGGAAGTGCGAGGCGAGATGCTGCTCGTCGCGTCGGGCCGAAGGCCGAATTTCGATGGTCTCAACCTCGAGAAAGCCGGTGTGCACTACACGGAGAAAGGGATCAAGATTGACGATCGACTGCGAACGACCGCTAAACATATTTACGCCGCGGGGGACGTCGTTGGCGGTTACCAGTTCTCCCATTTTGCGGGATGGCAGGCGTTTCAAGCGGTCCGCAACGCCCTTTTGCCGGGAAGCAGTTCTGGACTAACAGACCTCGTTCCTCGGATTACCTTTACCGATCCCGAGGTTGCGCAGGTCGGGCCGACTGAGGAGCAGGCCCGCTTCCAATTTGGTCAGGGCATAGCCGTTTGCCGGTGGAATCTGAGCCGGGTGGATCGCGCCGTTTGTGAAAACGATCGGAATGGGTTCATCAAGTTAATCGCGAAGACGAACGGCACGATTCTGGCATCCACAATCGTTGCTGAACGTGCCGGTGAAACCATCAACGAAGCGGTTGTAGCCATCAAACACAAGTTGAAGATAAACGACATCGCTGGCACGATTCATGCTTATCCGACATATTCGACGGGTCTTCAACTATTGGTTACGGAAATGACAGTGGAAAAGCTGCTTTCAGGAACATCAGGAAGAATCGTTCGCGCAGTCTCCGCACTTGCTCGCTAGAGCCGCACAAAGGGGTAATTAGTAATGAACACTCAAAACACCGCCGCTACGCGCCATGCGAAAAGCAATTCAACCCAAAAGAAAAAAGATGCAGATTACGTTTTCTATGAATTGACTCGCAGCATTTGCCCGGAGTGCCGAAGAGTCATCGACGCTCACATTCTTCTGCGCGATAACAAGGTTTACATGCGCAAGCGCTGCCCGCAATGCGGACCGTTCGAGGCACTTGTTTACGCCGACGCGGAGGCCTACACGGCATTCGGCAAATACAACAAACCTGGCACCATTCCGTTGGCCCACGGCTCCGAAATCCACGACGGCTGTCCCTACGACTGCGGCCTCTGCCCCGACCACCAGCAACATGCATGCCTCGGCATCATCGAGGTGAACAGCGTCTGCAACATGGATTGCCCACTGTGTTTTTCAGAGGCCCGACCGGGCTTCAACTTAACCATGGAAGAAGTCGAACAAATGCTCGATGACTTCGTTCGAACTGAGGGCACTCCTGAAGTCATTCAATTCTCTGGTGGCGAACCAACCATCCACCCTCAGATCATCGATTTCGTTCGTGCTGCAAAGTCTCGTGGTATCGATTCTGTGATGATCAACACAAATGGAAAGCGTATAGCGAAGGATGATCGATTTCTTGAACAGCTAAAGGAGGTCCGGCCATCGCTTTACTTCCAGTTCGATGGCTTTGACTCGGAAACCTACCGCATTCTGCGCGGTGAGCCTGACATCCTGGAGGAGAAGCTTCGGGCTCTTGACCGACTTTCCGAAATTGGCCTGAACGTGACGCTCGTGCCCGCTATCGAGCGCCGCGTCAACGAGCATGAAGTCGGCAAGATCATCGACTTTGCGATCAAGCACCCCGCCGTTCGCGGAATCAACTTCCAACCCGCGTTCCATGCCGGTCGCCATATCAAACACGACCCTATGACCCGGATGACTATTCCTGATGTTCTGAGACTCATCGAATCTCAGACATTGGGCAAATTCCAAGTCAACGACTTTGTTCCAGTGCCCTGCTGCTTTCCGACATGCAACTCCGTTACCTATGCCTTTATCGATGGCGACGACATAACGCCCCTGCCTCGCATCGTAAACGTCTACGACTATCTCGACTACATTAAGAATCGTGTTTTGCCGGATTTCAGTCTTGAAATAAAGGGAGCCCTAGAGGGCTTATGGTCTTCTTCTTCAGTAGCGGGCTCGCCGAAATCCACTGATCAGCTGGCGCTGTCGTGCCAAGCGTGCGGCTTGCCCGAGAGCCTTACTGTTGGCGATATTTCCAAACACATGATCATGATTATGCTTCAAGACTTCATGGACCCCTGGACCTTCAATCAGAAGAATCTCATGAAGTGCTGCAAGGATTTTCTGCTTCCCGGCGGCAAGCAGATACCGTTCTGCGCCTACAACACGATCGGCTACCGCGAGCAGGCCCGCGCCCAACTCGAAGCCCTCGAACCCCAGCGTGTTCGAGCCCGCAAAGAAGGTCAAGCCTTTGTGCCTCGGCCGGTTACTTTTCAATTCCGCGAAGAGTCGAAGTCTAACGAGCATTCAAAACTGAGGTTAGTTGGCCCAGGATAACAGTAGACATCGCATGACGTCAGAGCTCAATTCCGCGGACAGCAAGAGCATCAAACAGTGCTGCGCTCAGCTTTACGAGAGTGACCTTGCCAACATCCTGCTGGGTGACTCTTTTCACCCCGGAGGTTTAAGGCTTACCGAACGGCTTGGTGAGCTGCTTCGGCTCACGCCCGAGAGTCGCGTCCTCGATGTCGCTAGCGGCACGGGAACCAGTGCGTTCTTCCTGGCAGAGCGATTCGGCTGCCACATCGTCGGTATCGACTACAGCAGCCAAAACATCACGCGAGCCAACGAGCTCGCCGACACCAAAGGACTCGCGTTCTGTGTCCGCTTCGAGCGCGGCGATGCTGAGCGAATACCCTTTCCGGACGCCGCCTTCGACGCTGTCCTCTGCGAATGCGCCTTCTGCACCTTTCCGGACAAGTTCACCGCCGCATGTGAATTCGCTCGGGTCCTTCGCCCGAAGGGGCAAGTAGGGCTCAGCGATCTAACGCGCGGTCCATTGCTCTCCAATGAGTTAGACAGTTTGCTCGCTTGGATCGCCTGCATTGCTGATGCTCAGTCAGTTGAAAATTACGCTGATTGCTTGCGTTCTGCAGGTTTCGAGTTGGGAAGAGTCGAGCTTCACGACCAAGAGCTCACCGAAATGGTTCAACAGATCGGCATGAAGTTGCTGAGTGCGGAGGTCCTTGTCGGCCTAAAGAAACTCGTCCTGCCGGGCGTCGACTTCACATCCGCGAAGCAGATGGCCAAGAGTGCGCTCACCGCGATCCAGAAAGGCCAGCTTGGCTACGCCGTTCTGATCGCCGCGAAACCCGACAGAATCGATTAGGATCTCCCGCGCACAAGCGAAAAACCGGAACGAGTTTCGTTCTATGCGAAGCGCTCTCGTTTGCTTCAGGCTGCGATGGCTTTGTCGATTTCGTCATAGCTCACTAGACCATCGACACGCTTGACCACTCGCGCATCCTTGGAGATTAAAACCGACGTCGGGAACCCAAGCAATCCTCCAAATTTGTCAGCAGCCGCGTCGTCACCCAGCACGCCCGAGTCAACGAAAGGATACAACGCTCGATGGCGCTTACCGCCCTAGTCATTGCCGGAAGTAGACGGAATGCCCCAATACTTGTTTGGGAGCGCCAAATGCTGCACGATTGCCTCCGACGAGGCTGCCGTCATAAAAACGTAATACTAATTGTGACAAATGGCAGTAAAAAAGCCTGCTTAAAGGTGATGAAGAAGGAGCAAGTAGTTGATCAGAAGTTGTCACAACTTGCTGATTTTCCCCTGCTTTGCACTCACTCGGGCAAGTTTTGATAAACGTACTCAAGCGACTTCTATGCGCGACCTCCACCTCCGACAACTCCATCCAATATTTCTAAATATCAATATTTCCGACAACTCGGGGCATCTGCTTCTCTCTCGAAGTAAGCCCCGATTCAACAATTAGATAGGGTTGAGAACAGTATTGGAACAGGCTAATAGGTCGCCGAAACAAAGTTGATCGGTAGCCAAGACGGAAAGGAAGTAAGCGCCTGCCCAAGGCCATGTTAACGAGGCAGTATTCGTTAGGTAGCGGACGCGAGTCTGCAGAGGGATTTGTGAGATAAGCTCCTTGTACGATCAACTTTCAACTCCGCTTGGTAGCGAGGCGTCAAACGGGTCAAGCAGAAGGCTACCAGGCGCAAGATTTCAACGAGGCAGCGTGGGTCAAACCATATGGCGGTATTTGGGTCCGTGGCGGCCGCGATTGTCGAACTCCTCGGAAGCGTACTCGCCCTCCTCGTGTCGCTAGTGTTTTTGCAAGCCGATATTGATCGGTATCGTTCGTCGGAGAAACTCGTACACATTTATGGGTCCCGCTTCGGCTTTTCATTTTTTGGACCCGGCGTTCTACGTCGTTTTTATGATCCTTCCGACGTCCTTTGGCCTCCTGGGCATCGATTGCGCGGGGGGACTGCTTGGTTTGCGCGAGTGGGCTCGTAAGGGGACGCTCTTTCTCGCCACGGTTCCAGTCCTGGTTTGTGTGTTGCTGGTGCTTTTCCATCCGAGCGCGGTTTTTTTTTCCCAGACCCAGGCCAGGGAGCAATACTTGCTTTTGGAGGAGGTGTTTATCTTGCGCTTTTTGTGTGTTTGCTCGTTGTCCTGATCCCAGTAAGCATCTGGTGGCAAAGTATGCTCACTCGCGAAAGCGTTCGTTCTCAATTTCGATAGACCGGCCGGTCTCACAGGGCGACATTGAAAAGCGGACGGGCCTTGTTTGCCCCTATATTTCTCGCGTTGAAAATAATCATAGTGTTCCAAATTTCGAGACCCTGGAGAAATGGGCACGGGCTTTAGAAG
>Ga0137415_10008029_pt1 | contig 10459 bp, 10 predicted proteins | sample CZODoug3_1_1_16f_FD_183082 | JGI IMG/M metagenome (GOLD analysis project Ga0137415, IMG submission 183082) | Vadose zone soil fungal communities from Angelo Coast Range Reserve, California, USA - CZODoug3_1_1_16fungal (Hybrid Assembly) | ecosystem: Environmental > Terrestrial > Soil > Vadose... | reverse complement strand
AACCGTAGGTCCACGTAGGCCGAAGGCCGAAGTGAACCTGACGAGGTCCAGGGGCTGGCGAAGCGACAATCACAGAAGGCTTTTGATTTCCTTCTCGATCGCGTCTTCGTCGCCGTCATGATAGCCGACGTGCGCGAAACGCACGACGCCTTTTCGATCGACGATGAATGAAGACGGCATGCTCTTGGGCTGCCACTCCTTGGCAATTTTCTTGCCGTCGTCCCACCCTATCGCGAACTTGGCACCGTAGGTGTTCCCGAAGTCCGTGAGGTTGCTGCCCTTCTCTTCGTCCTCTGAAATACCGACGACCTCGAGGCCGTTCGACTTGTATTTCACGTTGAGCCCTTGAAGCTTCGGAAACGATTTTTTGCAGGGCTCACACCATGTCGCCCAAAAATCGACGACCACGACCTTGCCGGAAAGTCCTTTGACCGAGACTTTTCCCTGCCCATTGACCGAATCGACGGAAAAATCGGGCGCCGGGCTTCCCACCAGCGGATGTGAGCCACCTTCGCCGCCTGTCGTTGCCGTCTGCGCTTGTCCTCCTTCCGCGTTCCCACCTCCGCACCCAGCGAGCGCGCAGGAAACCATGGCCACCAGCACCAATTGGCAAAACGGAATCTTCATATTTCGTTTTTAACACCTCTCCCCATCCACCAAAATCCGGAAAAAAAAGACCCATGGTGGTGGATCAAACGAATCAGGGGGAAATGCCAAGCGCGTCTCTAAAGCGAAAGCAGCCAGCGCTTCATCATTTGAAATCCCTCGTGAATCAGCGCCAAGGACGTCGATTCGTTCTTTTGATGTGCTTGCGCATTTTCACCTGGACCGAAGTTCACGGCTGGGATGCCGCGCGCGGCAAAGCGTGCCACATCGGTCCACGCCTGCTTGGGCTCCACGGTTTTGACGCCCGCCTCGATCAACTTCGTGATGAGCGGATGGTTTCCATTGGGCGGCGCCCCCGGGCTTCGGTCGATGATCTCGATGCGCGCATCCTCTCCCACCAGGTGACGGAGGCTCGACTCGGCTTCATCGAGCGAAACATCGGGCGGAACGCGGTAATTCAGATTGAGCGAGAAGACGTCGGGCACCACGTTGCGGCCGCGCCCTCCGTCGCGCGCCTGCGTCGCGGTGATGACGGCGCGGTAGGTGTGGCCGTCGATGACGTGATCCTCGGGCGCGAGCGCGGCGAGCTTCGTCAAGAGCGGCGCGGCTTTCACGATCGCGTTTTCGCCCTGCCACGGTCGCGAGCTGTGGGCAGTTTTTCCCTCGAAGGTCACCGTCGCGTGCAGCGAGCCGTTGCAACCGAGCTGCAGGCGGTTGTCCGAGGGCTCGAGGCAAATGGCGAGATCGACCTGCGCGAGCTCGGGGTCTTCCGCGAGAACGGGACCGAGTTCGTTGTCCTCGTAAGGCCCCTCTTCGCGCGCGTAAAAGACGAGGGTCACGTCGCACGCGAGCACTGGGCACAAGGTCTCGGCGACAGCGATCATCACCGCGAGCCCGCTCTTCATGTCGGCGGCTCCAGCGCCATAGATGCGATCGCCGTCGACCCGCGCAGGGCCGTTTTCGGTGCGTACCGTATCGAGATGACCGACGAGCGCCACGTGCGTGCGACGCTCGCCGCCGCCATCGACGCCACCCGACGAGCGGGGCAAACGCGCCAAACGTGAAAGCGGAACGACAATGGAATTCCCATAACGGCGAATGGGGGCGGGCAACGCTTGCTTCTGGAGACGCGCTTGAACGGCGTCGCAGATGGCGTCTTCTTCGCCGATGGGAGAAGGAATCGTACAGAGCCAGAGAAGGATTTCGTCGAGCGCGCCCGAGGAGACGTCAAACGGGGACGTTGAAATCACGGAGCGCATCGTTGAGGCTTACCTTCCGATCCGTACTGGGGTTTCTCTGCCCGATGATCAGAGCACAAGGTACCCCGAACTCACCGGCCGGAAAACGCTTTGTCCGGGTGCCCGGGATGACCACGCTGCGCGCGGGCACGCTTCCTTTTCGCTCGACGGGCGACGGACCGGTCACATCGATCACGGTCGTGGACGCCGTGAGGACTACACCCGATCCGATGACCGCCTCGCGCCCCACGTGGAAGCCTTCGACGATCACCACGCGCGAGCCGATGAAAGCGCCATCTTCGACGATGACCGGACGTGCGCCCGGTGGCTCGAGAACGCCGCCGATGCCGACGCCACCCGACAGATGGCAGTCCTTTCCAATTTGCGCGCAGGAGCCGACAGTGGCCCAGGTATCGACCATGGTGCGCTCGCCGACGCGCGCGCCGATGTTCACGTAACCGGGCATCACGATGCAGCCGGTCTCGAGAAATGCGCCGTAGCGAACCACGCCGGGCGGAACGACGCGAACACCCGCCGCCTGATGATTTTTCTTGAGCGGAATCTTGTCGTAAAATTCGAATGGGCCGACGTTCGTCGTCTCCATTTTTTGCACGGCAAAGAAGAGCAGAATCGCTTCCTTCACCCATCCGTGCGTGACCCACGTGCCGTCTTCGCCCTGCGAGGCGACCCGGAGCTCGCCGCGATCGAGCGCGGCGATGGTATCGAGCACCGCCTGGACGACCGTCGCATCCTGGAGCCGTGTCCGATCGGCAAAGGCGCTCTCGACGAGCGGCTTGAGGCTCGCCTCCAGCGACGCCAGACCAGCCAGACCAGAGAGACCGCCTTCCATCTTAGGAATGGTCATGGGACTTCACGCCGCCGGCGCGACTTCGGATGCCGGGAAGTAATAGGCGATTTCGATCTTCGCGTTTTCGCGGCTGTCGGAACCATGGACGGCGTTTTCGCCGACGTTGCTTCCGTAGAGTTTGCGCAGGGTGCCGGCGTCGGCCTTGGCCGGATCGGTGGCGCCCATCACCTTGCGGTAAGCATCCACCGCGTTTTCACGCTCGAGCACCGCGATGACCACGGGCGAACGCGTCATGAACTCGACCAGCTCGCCGAAGAACGGGGCGGCCTTGTGGACGGCATAGAAGCCTTCGGCCACGGCGCGCGACAAGTGCGTGCGGCGCAGGGCAAGGATCTTGAAACCCGCCTCTTCGAGGTGGGCGAGAATGGCGCCGGTACGATTCTTTTCGACGGCGTCGGGCTTGATGATGCTGAGGGTCCTCTCGACGGGCATGGGGCGCCTTTTACGAGATGGTCCCGCAAAGGTAAAGTGGCGCGCATGAAGAAGGATGCGATCGTGGTGGGTGCCGGGCACAACGGGCTGGTGGCTGCGCTGCTTCTTGCGCGGGCGGGGCTGGAAGTGCTCGTGCTGGAGGACAAAGGGGTGATCGGCGGCGCGGCCCGCACGGAGTATCCGTTCGCCAAGGCGCCGAAGTTGGGCATGTCCACGGGCGCCTATTTGCTCGGGCCCATGCCGCCCGAGCTCCTACGAAAGCTCGATATCGAGATTCCCGTCATTCGCCGCGATCCGCATTATTTTTTGCCGACCACTGGGAATCGCTATTTGCTCTTCGGGTCGAACGAAGCGGAGATGAAAGAGCAATTCTGCTCGTTTTTCTCGGAGGCCGATTGGCGCGCCCACCTGGCCATGCAGGGGGAGATCGGGCAGCTTCGCGACGACATCGCGCCGGCGTTTCTGAAGGAGCCGCTCTCGCTGGAGGCCACCGCAGAGGCGTACGTGCGACCCGCGCTTCGTTCCGCGTTCGTCGATCTCTGCCGAAAGCCGGTGCGGGATTATCTCGCGCGGTTCGATTTCAAGAGCGACTTGGTCAAGGCCATGTATGCGGTCACCGACGGCTTCTCGGGGCTCACGGGATCGTGGGACACGCCGGGCACGGGAATGAATTTTCTCGTCCACAACATGTGCCGGCTTCCTGGCTCCGACGGTACCTGGATGATCGTGCGCGGCGGCATGGGCACGGTCACCGGCCGCCTCGCCGATGCGGCGCGAAAACACGGCGCGCGCATCGACGTGAACGCCGGGGTGACGAAGTTCGTCGTCGAGGGGGGCACCGTGAAAGGCGTGGTGCTCCGCGATGGCCGCGAGATCCGCGCCGAGGTCGTGGTTTGCAACGCCGACCCGTTGCGCATGCGCGAGCTCGCGGGCCGCGACGCGTGGCCTTCCGAATACAACGAGCGGCTCGATGGCTACGGCAAGAAAACGGGCACCACCATGAAGGTGAACCTCGCGCTGCGGGGACTGCCCAAGTTCACCTGTCTTCCGGAAAATCGCGGGCAATTTGAGGCCACCATCCATCTTTTGCCCGAGGAAGACGGGGTCATCGAGGCACTCCGCAATGGCTTTCGCGATGTGCAGGCCGGCAAGCTGCTCGAGTTTCCGACCATCGAGTGGTACATCCACACCACCGTCGACCCGTCCCTGCAAGACGAACACGGGCACCACAACTCCGCACTTTTCGTGCAATGGGTGCCACGCGAGCTCGAGGGCACCACGTGGGAGGCCGAAGAAGCGCGCTACGTGCAGCATCTTCTGTCGATTTGCGACCGCTTCGCGCCCGGCACCTCGGACCTTGTGGTGGACACGTTCCCCTTGCATCCGAAGAAGATCGAGCAGCATTTCGGCATCACCCACGGACACATCCATCACGTGGACAATTCGTTCGGTTTTGCCGACCGGCTCCCTTACGCCACACCCATCGCGGGGCTCTATTCGTGCAGTGCCGGGTGCCATCCGGCGGGGTCGGTCATCGGCGCGGCGGGGCACAACGCGGCCATGCGGGTGTTAGGCGATCTCGGGCGGCAAACGTAAGGCGTCCTCGGGACGGGCCTTTACAGGAGGCCCGAGTGACCCGATGCTGGGCTCATGTCGGGTACAGGTGACGGCGATGGTACGTCGTCGCGCTCTCCAACGCTCATCGTGCAGGCGCCGCAGTCGATTCGACGCCATAGATCCAAAGCGGTGCTCACCACCGCCACGGGAACGCAGACCGCGCGCGTGCACGTCATCGGGCCGACCGAGGTCGTCACCCTGGGGCGGGGCGACGATTGCACGTTGCGCTTCGAAGATGCCAGCGTCTCCGGCAGCCACGCGCGCATCCTGATGGTGGCGGGCGACTACATGTTCGCCGACAACCACTCGACCAACGGAAGCTACGTCAACGACGTGCGGGTCGAATCCGCGGTCGCGCTCAAAGACGGTGACCGTGTCCGGTTGGGACCGCATTGCCTTCTGCGCTTCAACATCGTCGACGACGACGAAGAAGCCGCCATCAAGCGCATGTACGAGGCGGCGCTCTACGACGGCCTCACCCGCGTCTACAACCGCAAACACCTCGACGAGCGGCTCGACGTGGAGGTGGCCTTCGCCATGCGGCACGGCACCGAGCTCTCGGTCATCTTGATCGACGTCGACCACTTCAAACGGGTCAACGACACGTACGGCCACCTGGCCGGCGACGCGGTGCTCCGCACCACCGCCCAAGTGATGGCCCATAGCCTGCGCCACGAGGATCTGCTCGCGCGCTACGGCGGCGAGGAGTTCGTCGTGGTCGCACGCGGCACCAGCTTGGACAACGCCGTGCTCGTGGCGGACCGGTTGCGCAACTCCATCGCCGCCACCATGGTCCCGTTCGAAGAGCATTTGCTCCACGTCACGGTGAGCGCGGGCGTCGCATCGATTCGCGACTGCGGTCCCGGTGCAACCAACGCCAACGTCTCGGATTTGCCCGCGCTCAAGACGAGCCTTTTGAGCACCGCCGATCAGCGCCTCTACGCCGCCAAACAAGCGGGCCGCAACCGCGTCGTCGGCGTATGACTCCTCAAGACGAGGGCGTGAGCATCGATTGCAAGGTCACACCCATGTCGCTCGGCGTGGGCGCGATCTTGGCGCCTGCGGCTTCCAGTGCGCGAATCTTCTCCGCCGCGGTTCCCTTGCCGCCCGCGATGATCGCGCCGGCGTGGCCCATCCGGCGCCCGGGCGGCGCCGTCTGGCCGCAGATGAACGCGACCACCGGCTTCGTCACGCGAGCCTTCACGAACGCCGCCGCCTCTTCCTCGGCGGTGCCGCCGATCTCGCCGATCATCATGATCGCGCGCGTCTCCGCATCGTCGTTGAACAGGCGCAGGACCTCGACGAAGCTCGTTCCGTTGACGGGATCGCCGCCGATTCCCACGCACGTCGACTGCCCGATGCCGCGGCCGGTGAGCTGGCCGACGACCTCGTAGGTCAGGGTGCCGCTGCGCGAGACGACGCCGACCGGTCCCGACTTGTGGATGTGGCCGGGCATGATGCCGATCTTGGCCTGGTCCGGCGTGATGACGCCGGGGCAGTTCGGCCCGATCAGGCGGCTCGTGCTGCCAGCCAGGAAGTGCTTCGCCCGCACCATGTCGGTGACCGGGATCCCTTCGGTGATGCAGACCACCAGCGGGACCTCCGCCGCGGCCGCCTCCATGATCGCGTCGGCCGCCGCCGGCGGCGGGACGAAGATCAGGGCGCAGGTCGCGCCCTCGCTCGCCACCGCTTCGGCGACCGTGTTCCAGACGGGGAACCCCTCGTGCGTCGTGCCGCCCTTGCCCGGCGTCACCCCGCCGATGACGGTCGTGCCGTACTCCTTGCACCGCGCGGCGTGGAACGCGCCCTCGCGGCCCGTGATGCCCTGCACGACCACGCGGGTGGCTCGATCGACGAGGATGCTCATTCAGCGCTTCCGCCGCCTGTCGGCGCGCCGCTGCTCGACGAGGTCCGCGATTTCCCGGTAGCGTCGGTGGTCGGTCGGCATCGTCTGCACGATGATCTCATAGCACGCGTCGGTATCCTCACGCCGGCACCATCGGATCATGTCCTCGACGAGCCGATCCCGGTACGGGCTCTGCGGGTACTTCTCGAAGAAGGCCTTGGCCTTCACCATCGACATCGTCGCGACGGCCTCTTCGTAGGCTCGCTCGTCGCCCCGCCGGCAGCCGATGCTCGCGACAGCGCAAGCCAGAAGAAGAAGGAACGGGAGCCACCGGCTAGCCCCGCGCGAGGGCCACCGCCTTCTTCGCGCCATCACCCATGTCGTCGGCGTTGGTCAACGCCAGGCCCGACTCGGCGAGCATCTGCTTGCCCAGCTCCACGTTGGTCCCTTCCATCCGCACCACGACCGGCAGGCGAAGGCCGAGCTTGCGCACGGCGGCGATCACGCCGGCGGCCAGCCGGTCGCAGCGCAGGATGCCGCCGAACACGTTGATGAACACCGCCTTCACGCTCGGATCGGACGAGAGGATCCGGAACGCGTTCTCGATCTGCTCGGGCGAGGCGCCACCGCCCACGTCGAGGAAATTGGCGGGCTCGCCGCCGGCGAGTTTCACGATGTCCATCGTCGCCATGGCCAGCCCGGCGCCGTTGACCATGCAGCCCACGTTGCCGTCGAGCTTGATGTAGTTCAGGCCGTATTTCGACGCCTCGACGTCGAGCGGATCCTCTTCGTTGACGTCGCGCAGCGCGACGATCTCCTTGTGGCGCACGAGCGCGTTGTCGTCGAAGTTGAGCTTGGCGTCGAGGGCCATCACGCGGCCGTCCTTCGTGACGACCAGCGGGTTGATCTCCACCAGCGAGCAGTCGCGCGCGAGGTAGAGACCGAAGAGGCTCCGGATCAGAGCGACCGCCTGCTTGAACTGATCGCCGGCGAGCCCGAGCCCGTAGGCGAGGCGGCGCGCCTGGTAGTCCTGGATCCCGAGCGCCGGGTGCGCCCACTCGCGGACGATCCGCTCGGGCGTCCGGGCCGCGACTTCCTCGATCTCCATGCCGCCGGCCTGGGAGGCCATGACGACGTGGGTGGCGCGCGCGCGGTCGAGCGTGATCGAGAGATAGAGCTCGCGCTCGACCGCCGAGGCTTCCTCGACGAGCACCGAGTGCACCAGGATGCCGTCCGGCGGCGTCTGAGGGGTCTTGAGCTTCATGCCGAGGATCTGACGCGCGGCGCGCTCGGCCCCATCCGCGTCGTCGGCCAGCTTGATCCCGCCGGCCTTGCCGCGGCCTCCGGCGTGCACCTGCGCCTTCACGACGACCCGGCCGCCCAGCCGCGTCGCGACCGCCCGCGCCTGCGCCGGCGTCGCGGCGACGTCGCCGGCCGGCACCGGCACGCCGAACTCGCGCAGCAGGGCCTTGGCCTGGTGTTCGTGGATTTTCACTGACGCGAGATCAGGCCTGTCGGCTCTTCTGGCCCCTGAACTTGCGCAGGAGCCACACGATGGGATCGAGCGCGTCGGCCGCCCGCTCCTTGAGCGGGATGATCCCGTTGTCGGTGATGTGGATGTGCTCGGGGCAGACCTCGGTGCAGCACTTGGTGATGTTGCAGAGCCCGACACCGGTATCCTGCTGGATGAAGCTCGCGCGGTCGCGGGTGTCCAGCGGATGCATGTCGAGGCTCGCGACCTTGATGAAGAAGCGCGGCCCGGAGAACACCCGCTTCTTGTCCTCGTGGTCGCGAATCACGTGGCAGACGTCCTGGCACAGGAAGCACTCGATGCACTTGTGGAACTCCTGAATGCGATCGATGTCCTCCTGCATCATCCGGTAGGTGCCATCGGGCTCCGGCGGCTTGAGACGAAGCGGCGGCACCTGCTTGGCCTTCTCGTAGTTGAAGGACACGTCGGTCACGAGGTCGCGAATCAGCGGGAAGGTCCGGATTGGCGCCACCGTGATCGTGTCGCCCGGCCGGAACAGGTCCATCCGCGTCATGCACATGAGCCGGGGCTTGCCGTTGATCTCGGCGCTGCACGAGCCGCACTTGCCGGCCTTGCAGTTCCATCGGCAGGCGAGGTCGTTGGCCTGGGTCGCCTGGATCCGGTGGATGACGTCGAGGACGACCATGCCTTCCTCGGGCTCGACGCGATAGTCCTTGAAGCCGCCGGCCGAGGCCTCACCGCGGAACACGCGCATCGTGAACTGGGCCATCGCTACTTCCTCTCCTGGAAGAGCGCCCTGAGCTCGGCCGGCATCTCCGGCAGCGGCTCCCGGCTGAGGGCCAGTGCCCCCTGCCTCTGGCGTATGACCACGTTGATCTTCCCCCACGAGTCGTCGGTGTACGGGTGGTCGTCGCGCGTGTGGCCGCCGCGGCTCTCCTTGCGCTCCAGCGCCGCCAAGGTGCAGCACTCCGCCACCGTCAGCAGCGAGCTCAGGTCGAGCGCGGTGTGCCAGCCCGGATTGTAGGCGCGCCCGCCCTCCGCCCGCGCCTTCGCCGCCCGCTGCTTGAGCCCCTCGAGCTTCTTCAGGGCCTCCTTCAGCTCGTTCTCGGTGCGGATGATGCCGACCAGGTCTTGCATGATGTCCTGCAGCTCGGCCTGGATCGCGTACGGGTTCTCGCCGTCGGTCCGCGAGAACGGCACGAGCATCAGGCGCGCGATCGATTCCACCTGGCCGGAGTCGACCGTGAGCTGGCCGCCGAAGTCTTTCGCGTACAGCGCGGCATAGAGGCCGGCGCGGCGGCCGAACACCAGCAGGTCGGAGAGCGAGTTGCCGCCGAGCCGGTTCGAGCCGTGCATGCCACCGGCGACCTCGCCGGCGGCGAAGAGCCCCTTCACGGTGGCCGCGGTGGTGTCGGCGTCGACGCGCACGCCGCCCATGATGTAGTGGCAGGTCGGGCCCACTTCCATGGGCTCCTTGGTGATGTCGACGTCCGCCAGCTCCTTGAACTGGTGGTACATCGAGGGCAGGCGCTTGCGGATGTAGTCGGCCGGCCGCCGGGTGCAGATGTCGAGGAAGACCCCGCCGTGCGGGGTGCCGCGTCCGGCCTTCACCTCGGAGTTGATGGCGCGCGCCACCTCGTCGCGCGGCAGGAGATCCGGGGTGCGCCGGTTGTTCTTCTTGTCCAGGTACCAGCGGTCGGCTTCCTCGTGGTTGTCCGCGGTCTCCCCTTTGAAGAACTCGGGGATGTAGTTGAACATGAAGCGCTCGCCCGCGGTGTTCTTGAGGGTGCCGCCGTCGCCCCGCACGCCCTCCGTCACCAGGATCCCGCGCACCGACGGCGGCCACACCATCCCGGTGGGGTGGAACTGGACGAACTCCATGTCGATCAGGTCGGCCCCCGCCCAGTACGCGAGTGACTGCCCGTCCCCGGTGTACTCCCAGGAGTTCGACGTGAACTTCCACGCCTTGCCGATGCCGCCGCTGGCCAGCACGACGGCCTTGGCCTTGAACAGCACGAACTTGCCGGTATTGCGCCAGTAACCGAAGGCCCCGCATACCCGGTCGCCGTCCTTGATCAGCCGCTCGATCTTGCACTCCATGTACACCTCGATCGGCTGGTGGATCGCGTGGTACTGGAGCGTGCGGATCATCTCGAGGCCGGTGCGGTCGCCCACGTGGGCCAGGCGCGCGTAGCGGTGGCCGCCGAAATCGCGCTGCAGGATGAGGCCGTCCTTGGTGCGGTCGAAGAGGGCGCCGTAGCGCTCCAGCTCGAGCACGCGCTCCGGGCTCTCCTGGGCGTGCAGCTGCGCCATGCGCCAGTTGTTGAGCATCTTGCCGCCGCGCATGGTGTCGCGGAAGT
>Ga0137415_10008027_pt1 | contig 10460 bp, 8 predicted proteins | sample CZODoug3_1_1_16f_FD_183082 | JGI IMG/M metagenome (GOLD analysis project Ga0137415, IMG submission 183082) | Vadose zone soil fungal communities from Angelo Coast Range Reserve, California, USA - CZODoug3_1_1_16fungal (Hybrid Assembly) | ecosystem: Environmental > Terrestrial > Soil > Vadose... | reverse complement strand
CGCCCCTACTCGCACTCGCTCTCCGACGACGAGACGATGTATCGGCCGCCCGCCGAGCGGGAGGCAGACGCGGCGCGGGATCCGGTGACGCAATTCCCCAAGTGGCTCGTAGCGGAAGGACACGCAAGGGAAGACGAAATCAAGCAGATCCAGGAAGAGGTCGACGCCATCGTGCTCGCTGCGACCGACGATGCATTGGCGCAGCCGCAGCCTGGGCCCGAGACGGTCTACTTCGGCGTGTACTCACCCGATGTCGATCCGACCGGAGAGCAGTTCGACACTGAAGATGATCCGCAGTTCTCCGGCGAACCCACGACCATGGTCGATCTCCTCAACGCGTGCATGAAGGACGAGATGCGGCGGGATCAGAAGATCCTGGTCTTCGGAGAGGACGTCGCCGATGTCTCACGCGAAGAGTACCTGGGCAAGGTCAAAGGCAAGGGCGGAGTCTTCAAGGTGACCTGGGGCCTCCAGAAGGAGTTCGGCGGGGCGCGCGTCTACAACTCGCCGCTGGCTGAAGCGAACATCGTCGGACGCGCGATCGGTCTGGCCGTTCGCGGATTCAAGCCGGTGATCGAGGTCCAGTTCTTCGACTATATCTGGCCCGCGTACATGCAGATCCGGGACGAGATGGCGACGATGCGCTGGCGATCCAACAACAACTTCGCCGCGCCGGTCGTCCTGAGGACGACCTACGGCGGATACATCCGGGGCGCGATCTACCACTCTCAGACGGGCGCGTCGATTTTCACCCACTGTCCTGGTCTGCGCGTGGTCTGCCCCGCGACCGCCCTCGATGCAAATGGTTTGTTGCGTACGGCGATCCGCTGCGACGACCCCGTGCTGTTTCTGGAGCACAAGCATCTCTACCGCCAGACGTACAACAAGTCACGGTATCCTGGTCCCAACTTCATGATTCCCTTCGGAAAAGCGAAGGTGGTGCGCGAGGGCACGGACATCACGGTCGTCACTTACGGAGCCACGCTTCAACGCGCGCTCACGGCCGCTAACGCGGTGGCGGAAAGCGGGATTTCTGTCGAGGTGATCGATCTTCGAACATTGAGTCCCTGGGATCGCGAAACAGTTTTCGCGTCGGTGAAAAAGAACTCACGCGTGATCGTGGGCTACGAGGATTCGATATCGTGGGGTTACGGCGCCGAGATCGCTGCGGCAATCGCCGACGAGTGCTTCGCGTGGCTCGATGCACCGGTCAAGCGGGTAGCCTCCGCCGACACCTTCGTTGGCTACGCGCCGCAGCTCGAGGACGCGATCCTGCCGCAGGTTGACGACTTCAGGCAGGCCTACGAAGAGATTTCGAAGTTCTGAGTCTTCTTTCGAGCCTACGATGCGGTCTGCAGCTCTGAGTTTTCTTTGACGTAAAGCAAAAAAAGGCGGCCCCTTATCGGGCCGCCTTTTTTTATTCCTTGAAGCTGATCGTCACTGCGGTGGAATCGCCCCGGACGAAGATCCGCCCATACCCGGCAATTGCGTCGCCGTATAGTTGGAAGGAACCTCAAAGGTTTTTGGATTGGTGTCGACCCACTGAATGGCGGTGACTTCCGCCGCACTGTTGGTGACGCGGGTCTGGCCCTGCGCGACGATTGTGGCAGTACTTAGTGCCCGCAAAGGAGTCCCCTTGGGGAGCTTCTGCTGCACCGCCTTCATCTTGTCGCCGAAGTCCTTGTTGGTCGTTCCGAAAATGGCCGACATGTCCCCACCGGTCAGAGTCGTGAACGGATTCAGGAATCCCTTGATGTCGGTTGCGTAGTAGGCGTCGTTGCTGCTCGCGATCTTTACGGTTTGCTGCTGGCCCATCGCGCTGATCGTCATCGTCATGCCGGTGGTCACGCGGTAGTGCGAAGTCGGGTGTCCGAGGATTGCGGGGCCGGCCCCAAGACTATCGACTTTGGCGGACGTCTCCGAGAAGTCCATCTTCATGCCGCCCATCTGCTGGGCCTGCGCAACCATCTCTGCCGGCCTCACGCGAAGAAACTGGCTCTTTTTCACGTCGAGATAGGTGATGGTCTTGCCACTGTCCGTCACGATCATGCTGACCGTGCTATCCGAGATCGGCGTAACCTTGGCGCTGGCTCCTTTCATCGTCAGGTCCAGCCGCATTTTGTCGGCGGTGCCGATCGCGTGGCCGACGATCACACCGGTATCAGGCGTACCCTGTACTGAATTGCTCATGCGAAAATCGATCGCCAGGGTCTTTCCGGCGGTTTGGGCGCCTGCGTTCATCAGCGGAGCAAAGACAACGACCGCCGCGACCGCCGCGCGTGAAGCGAATCTCATGCTGAAATCCTGAGGTATATGTAGAGGAGGGAGGGAAAGTCCCCAGAAAGACGTCGTTCCCGTCCCAGGGGTAACCCCACAGACGGGCTTTAGTGCCCCGCGCGCGGCCATCTGAGGGAAGCGACAATGGATGCGGCGAGGACCGCACCAACGACGCCGAGGGATGCGACAATCGGCAGGTGAACGAAGGGCTCGAGGAGCATCTTGCCTCCGATGAAGACGAGTACGAGTGACAGCCCGAGCTTGAGATAGACGAATTTGTCGACGACGCTCGCCAGCAGGAAATAGAGCGCCCTCAATCCCAGCACAGCGCAGATGTTGGATGTATAGACGATGAAAGGATCGCGGGTGACCGCGAATATCGCCGGGATCGAATCGGTGGCGAAGATGACGTCGGTGGTGTCGACAATCAGGAGCACGATGAACAGCGGGGTGGCCGCGTAGCGCGACCGTCCGGTCCTGTCCGGCTGGCGAACGAAGAACTTGTCGCCATGATAATCATCGGTTACCGGCACAAGCCGGCGGGCGAGACGCAGTATGGGATCCCGCTCGGGGTTGTATACGTCCTCGTCTTTCTGCAGCGCCATCCTCAACCCGGTGAAGACGAGGAAGGCGCCGAAGATGTATAGCGTCCAGGCAAAGCGTGTCACCAGCGCGGATCCCGCCACGATCATCACGCCGCGGAGAACCAGAGCGCCGATGATCCCCCAGAAGAGGACGCGATGCTGGTACTTCTCCGGCACGCCGAAGTACGTGAAGATCAGGACGAACACGAAAATGTTGTCCACGGACAGCGCGTACTCGATCAGGTATCCGGTTAGAAACTCGAGACCGGACTCTTTCCCCATAGTCTGGTAGACCGCGAACGCAAAGCAGAGCGAGAGCGCCACCCAGACCGCGCTCCATGTAGCTGCTTCCTTGAGAGAGACCTTCTCCGATCTGCGGTGAAGAACGCCGAGGTCGAGCGCGAGAATCGCCAGGACGACGACGTTGAATCCGACCCATCCCCAGAGGCTATTCATCGCTCGGGGGTGTTGACGCGATGGAGCGCCAAGCTAGCGACGCTCTATCGCGTCTCGCACGTCGAGAAGAATCTCGAAGTACAGCTGCTCCCTGCGGTACGCGAAATCGAGAGTGGCCATCTGTGCCTGATCACCCGTGGCTTTTGCCCGCTCGAAGGCTTCCCGGTACATCTCGTCGAGGTTGTTCAGAATAGTTGCGCGCGTGCGTGACATGGACTCGCTCTCCGGACTCAGGGTCCCGCGGTTGTTGATCGATGTGAGACCGGCTATGCGCTCGAGCGCTGTCTCCGGATCCTCATTCTCGAAGATCAGTTTTTTCGCAGCCCCTAGCGCGAGCCTGCGTGGATTGAACGGCGATGGCGTCACTGCAATTCGTACCGGTTGCGCTCAAAGGTAAAGCAAAGGCGGGAGCGAACGCTAACCCTTGACCGATCGGAATCCAGCAGGATCGAATCCGACGCTCCGCTAGAGACGATGAAAAATTGCCTCTTCGACCGGGTTCCCATGCTTGAGGTGCTCGACGACGATTCGCTCCAATAGCGCCGGAGTGACTTCGGAGTACCAGGTTCCCTCTGGATACACGACGACAATGGGCCCGTTGCTGCAGACGCCGAGGCAGGGCGTCTCACCGCGCTTGACGCGCTGCGGACCGAATAGCAGGTCCTCGCGCTCCAGAAGCCCGGTGAGCAGCGAATAAATCTGGCGGCCACCGTGGTCGGGCGAGCAGAAGCTGCCTGTACATACGAGCACGTGGCGGGAATACGGCTCCATCTGCGGCTTCGTCTCGCCACCCATGCAGCAAAGATACACTTGTCTACTCGCTCTTCTACTTGCACCGCCGCGAATTCCCCATGATTATGCTAGAAGCTCTCCTTTTTCAGGAGCGAACCATGGGGGCGACAATCACAAGCAATGCATCCGCCGTCGATCCAGGCATCGCCGGCAAGGGTTACGTGCACCCTGAAGTTCTGGTGAGCACGGGCTGGCTCGCCGAGCATCTCGACGACCCGAGCATCAGAATCATCGAGAGCGATGAAGACGTTCTGCTCTACGACACCGGACACATTCCGGGAGCACAGAAAGTGGACTGGCATCAGGATCTCAATGATCCGGTGCTTCGCGATTACGTCTCGTCGGAGCAATTCGAGAAGCTTCTTCGCGAGAAGGGGATCGACGAGAACACGACGGTCGTGTTCTACGGTGACAAGAACAACTGGTGGGCGGCGTATGCCTTCTGGGTTTTCCAGCTATTTGGCTTCACGAACGCCAAGCTGCTCGATGGCGGACGCATCAAGTGGGAGCAGGAGGGCCGTCCCTTCGACACCAAAGTTCCAGGCTATCCGAAGACCAGCTACAGGGCGCCAAAGCGCTCGGATGAAAAGATCCGTGCTTTCTTCCAACAGGTGCGAGAGCACTCGGCCAGCGGGAAGCCATTGATCGATGTGCGTTCCCCCGAGGAATACACGGGTCAGCGAACGCACATGCCGGACTATCCGCAGGAGGGCACACTTCGCGGCGGGCATATCAAGGGCGCCAAGAGCATTCCGTGGGCGCGAGCAGCAAATCCCGATGGAAGCTTCAAGGACGCTGAGTCTCTGCGCGGGATCTACGAGAAGGAAAAGGGTCTGAAAAAGGCAGACGACATCGTCGCGTATTGCCGAATCGGCGAGCGCTCCTCGCACACCTGGTTCGTGCTGACATATCTGCTCGGCTACGATCGCGTCAGGAATTACGATGGCAGCTGGACCGAGTGGGGAAATGCGGTACGCGTCCCGATCGAGAAGGGACCGGAGAAGTGACAGCACCAGCACCGGCGAAAACGGCGGCAAAGCCGTCGCTCATACACGTGAATTGGGTTGGTGGCCACCGCTTCGATGCGGGCCGTCCGAATGGTCCCGCGGCCCGCATCGATGGTGAAGGCGAGACTGGACAAAGTCCGCCGGAAACGCTTCTCAGCGCGCTGGCGACGTGCGTGTCGTATGACGTCATCGACATTCTGGCGAAACAGCGCACGCCCATAGAATCGCTCGAGATCGACGTCGTGGGAGAGCGCGTCGATACGATCCCCCGCCGATACAAGTACGTCACGCTCAACTTTCGAATCGGCGGCAAAGGCATCGAAAAAGATGAGGCGCTGCGCGCGATCGAGCTGTCGGCGACGAAGTACTGTTCCGTTCGCGAGTCGTTGAGGCCCGATATCCAGGTCGCCTGGAAAGTCGAGATCGTAGGGACGTGAACTTTAACCGCAACTGAACGGGTGCGAGTTGTCAGTAGCATAGCTGACAGTTGTGAGTTCACGACGTCGGGACGCCACTCAGGGGTTTAGGGCACAAGCAGTTGCCTGTGCCCTAAATGGCGCCGCGGGACGTCTGGGCGTGGTGAACTGGCAACTAGAAGCTACGCCGCTCACAACTCGCACCCGTTCTGTTGCTTTGATCCCGATCAACGCAGATGCCAGCGACTCGCACCCGTTTCGTTGCAGTTCTCAGTTACCGCCGTCGCTGCGGTTTGGAAGCCGCAGAGTACGGCGCCCATTTCCTCTCCGAATCCTCTATCTCTTCCCGTAATCGAAGGTAGCTGTCGTACCGCTCGGCGCTGATCGAGCCATCCTGCACAGCCTTGATCACGGCGCATCCGGGCTCAACGCGGTGCGTGCAATTTCCAAAACGACATTCGGGAATGTGAGGAACGAACTCGCGGAAGCACGCGTCCAGGTGCTCGGACGCCAGACCCCACATGCCGACTTCGCGAAGGCCCGGAGTGTCCACCACGTATCCAGCGTCGGGAAGCGGATGTAGCAGGGCGCCGACTGTCGTGTGCTGTCCCTTGTTAACGGATTCGCTGATCTCGCCCACTCGAAGGTCGAGGCCCGGGTACATGGAGTTCATCAGAGATGATTTTCCGACACCTGAGGGACCAGTGAGCACCGATGTCTTTCCAGCCAGCTCGTCGTGCAGCTCGGTCAAGCCAATTCTTTGTTTGACGCTTGTGTAGTGCACGGGATAGCCGGCTCGGACATAATCCGCGAACGTCCGCTCCGTTTCGGCACGATCGACCAGCTCGATCTTGTTGATGACTATGCGGGATTGAAGCGAGTTCCCTTCGGCGATGACGAGAAACCGGTCCAGCATTCTTCGATGCGGCTCCGGCTTGGCGGCGGAGAAGACGACGACGACCTGATCCACGTTCGCGGCGACGATGCGCTCACCCTGGCCTGAGCCAGGCGCGCGGCGCGCCAGCTGTGAATGCCGCGGCAGAATCTCGGCGATGGCCCACTGCGCGCCACGCTCGTCCGTCTCCAGGACAACGCGGTCACCGACAGCCAGCTTCTTGCTCTCCTCGCGCTCCTGTTTGAGCCTGCCGCGCAGTGACGCTTCGTGTATCTCTCCCGATTCTGTGCGGACGTGCCAGATGCCGCCGGTTCCCTTGAGCACGACGCCTTCCTTTCGCGTCAAGGGCTACCCTCTTGGCGCATCGCGTCCCACCAGGGAAGAAGCTCTGCCCGCCTCGCCACAATCAGCTGATCGAGGCGCACCTTCACCTCGTTCAACAACATCGCGCCAACCAGCTTCCGCGCCTCTTCCTCGTGCGTGGCGAACGCGAGGAATTCAGTTTCGAGGTGCCCGGTGGCGACGGGATCACCTTCGCGCCAGCGCACGAAGAGGAGGTAGGCGGCAAAGGGGCGAGCCCTGTCGCCGCTGGTGTCGGTGACGATCTCAACACTATAGGATGCACCGTCGCTTCCCTCGAAGGCCGCCGGCCGGTCGTGCACGGCCATGTACCCGCCGATCGTATTCGGGTCGCCCTTGGAGTGATCGGCGGGAAGGAATCGTCCCATTACCGGTGGCGGCGCTTGCCGACCATCTCCCTGAAGACATTTCCGGTGAGGAACGCGACGTTTGCGGGACGCTCCGCGAGCCGGCGCATCAGATACGGATACCACTGCGTTCCGAACGGGACGTAAACCCTCATGCGATATCCCTCGCGCACGAGCTGGGCCTGCAGATCGCGCCGCACTCCGTACAGCATCTGAAACTCGAAGCGACTGGGCGCAATCTGATGCTCCCTGGCGAATCGCTTCGCCTCTTTGATGATCGCTTCGTCGTGCGTCGCGATGCCGGGATAGTTCCCATACTGCATGAGAGCGTGCATGCAGCGAATGTAACTCGCGTCCACATCCTTTTTGTCGGGATATGCCACGGTTTCCGGCTCCTGGTACGCGCCCTTGCAGATCCGCACGCGGGCCTTCGTCAGGTTCGCGTGCTCCACGTCCGCAAAAGTGCGGAAGAGATAGCTCTGCAGCACGATCCCCACGTTTTCGCGATAGGCTGGATAGAGCCGTTGCTCGAAGAGATCCAGGGTCCGCTGGGTGTATTCACTGGACTCCATATCGATGCGCACGAACGTGCGGTACTCGCGCGCGCGCTGGAGAATCTTGTGCATGGTCGTGACGCACAGATCCTCCGAGATGTCGAGGCCCATCGCAGTCAGCTTGACGGACACGTTCGCGTCCACTTTTCGCTCGTAGATTCGGTCCAGCATGTTGACGTACCCCTGCCCCGCCGCCCGCGCCTCAGCCTCGTTGTGCACGCTCTCGCCCAGCAAATCGAGCGACGCCGTGATTCCCGCCGCGTTGAGCCGACTCACCGCGGCAAGGGCGGACTCGAGCGTCTCGCCCGCAACGAATCGGTTGGCAAAACTCTTGGCGAGCTTGTTGTTGCGGACGAACCGGAATATCTGCTTTTGACCTGACAGGTAGAGCAATGCGCTGCGGAGCATTAGTTCTCGAGTGGCTGTGGGGACGATGCGGATGAGCGGCGGACTGCAGCACCCCGGCCGCGCCGCAAATCGAAGATGCGCCTGACTGGATACTTGCCGCCCTTCCGGATGTGACTGTCGAAGAAATTCCACGTCGTGAAGCCGTCTTCGCTTTCCGGCTCCAATAGATAGACGATAAGAGTGCCACGCGATTGAGCCGTGGACACTATGAAGGACCTGGACGGAAGTGCCTGCAATCCTCGCTCCCAGTGACCCTTGAGCCGAATCTCATGGTGGCCCTGAAAGGGTCGCGGGGTGGTGATGATCGAGTCGATGGCGAACGATTCTCCGCGCGCGGCCCACGCGGTGTCGGATCGGTCGACCCTTATGCCGTGAAGGCGCAACAGGGTTACCACGGCCGTGTCCTCGGGCGCGATTACATACGCGGCCGGAGGGACGCGGTCGAGTGTCGAGCTGAATCTGTCGTAGACGGGCATGCGGACTGTTCTGTAGCGGCCGGTCCTTCGCTCGCCGCGCGGAACTCCAGGCTGCGTAAGGGAGGAGTCTCCGGTCTTCTCGAGATCTTCCTTGATTACGTCGAGCTTCGGCGGACTGGCGACCAGCTCCGAGCGCACCGCGATCATCTGCAGTGAATCGGGAGAACGGCCCCACGCCAGTGGCTGGCTGTCAGCGCGCGCAGCAAGTGATTTGATCGCTGCTCCCTTCTCGGCGACAAGCGAAAGAGCTTCCTTGACGAACGCGTAGGTCGAAGCAATCCGCCGCTGGAGTGTGTCGTGCGAATACGCTTCGCTCAGAATCGCTATTCGTCCGCGGATCCCGTAGTAATTGGTTCCGAAGCGTGGGCGGGAGTCGTATGTCTCCCACCCCTCCGGCACCGTCGTGTCTGCGACAAGTCCTCGCCCGTCACTGACGAAGTTTCCGTAGTCGAATACTTCGAAGCCGTCTCTGGCACGCATACGGCTGCGGAGCACGGGCAAGAGTGAGTCGCGCGCGTAGACGCCGCCGAAGACTGCCGCGGGGCTCAGCGACGGCGAATAAGTCAGCGCGTAACCGTGAAAGCTTCCGTCGGTCGTGTGAAGATCCACGAAGACGTCAGGATCCCACGCATTGAACATGGCGAGCGAAGCACGCGTCTCGGGCGCTTCCGCCTTCACGTAATCACGATTCAGGTCGAGATTCTGGGCGTTGGCGCGGACCCCGACCATCTCGGGGCCGTTCTGCTCTGTCCTGTTGACCGATTGCGGTGCGAACCGCTCGTTGCCGTCCGCGTTGTAGATGGGCACCGCGATCAAGACGATCGAATCCAGTGCATTTGGCTTGCTCGAAAAGGCGAGGTCGCGCAGGAGCGCCAGCAACGCATCCTTTCCTTCGATCTCGCCGGCGTGGATGTTCGCCTGCACATACACAATCGGGCGACCGAGTTTTCTCGCCTCCAACGGCGTGGAAATCATGGGACGCGAAGCGATGACGTACGGAATCTCCCGTCCCTCATTGGTCTTCCCGATCGATCCAAAAATGAGGGGCGCGCGCAGTTGCCGCAGCGAGTCGAGGAACTGTCGCACGTCCGCGTAGCGGGACGTCTCTCGATAGTTCGTGAGCTCCGGTCTGGTGCGAGGATACGAAGCCGGACTGGGCGGTCCGGGCACGGCACCGGTGCAGGCCGTGAGTCCGGTCATCAACGCTGCTGCGGCACAGAAGCGGCGCATCATTGGAGCTGCTTTACGCTCACCCGCGCTCGTCTGCGTAGAATGACTGGTTGCGACGCGCCATGTCGAGCAGCAGCTCGGCCGGCTCGAATCTTCCTGGAAACCGCGCGTTGAGATCCTCGAGCCGCTGCACCACGATCTTTATGCCGAGGGCGTCCATATAACGGAACGGCCCACCACGAAATGGCGGAAAGCCGATTCCGAATACCGCGCCCACGTCGCCGTCGCGTGGCGAGCGGATGATCCCATCGCTCAGGCAGCGAGCCGCTTCGTTCAACATGGCGAGGATCGTGCGTTGTTGAATCTGCACGGACGGCATGTCCGGGGAGATGGGCGGTTCCGCCGATGCGGGCGTAATCGACGGCGACACCGGAATGCTTCCGGGGGCAAGGAAAATACTGTAGACCGACGGATCGACGTCGCCCTTCTTCCCTTCCTTGTCGTAGGTGTAGAAGCCCTTCTTTGATTTGCGCCCGTACCGGCCGGCCGCGACGACTGCCTGGATCGATTTCGCCGGCTGGAGTCTCTCCGGGTAAGCCTCAGCCATGATCTTACCAGCCTTTGTCGCGACATCGAGCCCGACTTCATCTATTAGGGTGATGGGACCCACCGGAAATCCGAATTCGACAAGCGCTCTGTCGATGATGTCGATCGCGAC
>Ga0137415_10008025_pt1 | contig 10462 bp, 11 predicted proteins | sample CZODoug3_1_1_16f_FD_183082 | JGI IMG/M metagenome (GOLD analysis project Ga0137415, IMG submission 183082) | Vadose zone soil fungal communities from Angelo Coast Range Reserve, California, USA - CZODoug3_1_1_16fungal (Hybrid Assembly) | ecosystem: Environmental > Terrestrial > Soil > Vadose... | reverse complement strand
TCTTCGTAGGTCCAGATCGCGTCGTCGATTGTGTCGCTCGCCCCAGTGTCCTTCCCCGTCGCTTCGCTCGCCCCAGTGACCACGTGGTAGTAATTCGCCTCGCCCTTGTACGGGCAATAGGTGGTGTTGTCACTGCGACGCAACGCCGAGTCGACGACGTCGGCAAGCGGTACGTATTGCACGGCGGGGTACGTCGACTCCTGCAGCGTCAACGCCGCGTCGGTCTCGGCGACCACTTCACCGTTGACCCGCACGGTGACGTGCTTGCCGGTCGGGGTGATGGTGATCGGATGTTCGGCGGTGGGAAGCAGAACGGTGCGCTCGGTCATACAGAACCCAACGTGTCCGACCGGCCCCGGATTCCTCGTCCCGTCATTACGATCGCCGCATGAATGAACCAGGTCCGGCCTGCGCGCAAGCCTCCGTCAGCATCTCCGCCCCCTGCGGCGAGGTGTACGGCCTCATCACCGACCTGCCGACGCTGTCGTCCCTGGCCGAGGAGACGACGGTGATGAAGTGGCGAAAGGGGGACAAGGCCGCCCCCGGCGCAGTGTTCGAGGGGACGAACCGCAACGGAATCCGCCGATGGACGACCGTGTGCACGGTCACCGACGCCGACCCCGGCAGCGCATTCGCCTTCGACGTCTCCTACCTCGGGATCCCGGTCTCACATTGGCGCTACGAGATCGCTGCTGCGGACGGCGGTTGTCATGTGACCGAGCAGATGTGGGATCACCGCCCCGGATGGTTCGTGAAGCCGGGCGGTGTGGCCACGGGCGTGATGGACCGCCCGACGACCAACACCGAACACATCAAGCTCACGCTGCAGCGGCTGAAGGACAAGGCCGAGGCGCGTTAGGGCTTGCCCGTGATCGCGTCCGCGATGCGCGCGATCGGCGACGTCGTGGCGCGGCCACCGGCTTCGTGCCGGTCGGCCAACCCGTACGCGACGTAGAGGCCGCGCACGCCCAGCCACCGCATCGGCTCGGGCTCCCAGTTGCGCGACCGGTGGCCGACCCACGGCAGTTCGGTCAGCGGGGTGCGTTGGTCGAGAACCAGATCGGCAAGCGTGCGCCCGGCGAGGTTGGTCGCCGTCACCCCGTGCCCGGCATAGCCACCCGCCCAGCCAAGCCCGGTCGCACGGTCCAGCACGACGGACGCCGCCCAGTCGCGTGGCACCGCAAGGACACCGCACCAGCCGTGGGCGATCGGCACGTCGCGAACCTGGGGCAGCACGTCGTGCAGCACCTGGCTCAGCTGCCGGATGGCGCGCTCCGGAACGCGGCCGCGGACGTCGGTGCGCGACGCGTAGCGGTACGGCACGCTGCGGCCGCCGATGGCGATGCGGTCGTCGACGGTGCGTTGGCCGTAGAAGAATCCGTGCGCGGCGTCGCCGACGGTCTCGCGGCCATCCCAGCCGATGCTCGCCCAGAGCTCGGGGCTGATCGGGTCGGTCGCGATCATCGAGCTGTTCATCGGCAGCCAGCGCCGGCGCAGGCCCGGCAGTGCGGCGGTGAATGCCTCGGTGGCGCGCAGCACGATGGGCGCGCTGACCGTGCCCGACATCGTGACCGCGCGGCCCTGACTGATCTCGGTGACCGGTGACTCTTCGTAGATCTGCACGCCGAGCCGCTCGACGGCGTCGGCGAGTCCGCGGGCCAGCCGCGCAGGCTGGATCCGCGCGCAGTGCGGATTGAAGTACGCCGACACCACACCGGAGAACCCGATGCGCCTCGCCGATTCGTCGGCCGTCAACGGCTCGATGCCGTCGACCTGCCAGCTGCGCTCCTCCTCGAACGAGGCGGCGAGACGGCTGGCCTGCGCCCGGTTGCGCGCGATGTCGAGCGTGCCGCCCTTCACGATGCCCGCGTCGATGCCCTCCCGCGCGGCGACGTCGATGACCTCGTCGATGGACTCGATCAGTGCCCGCTGCCACGCCACCACGCCCTCGCGGCCGTGCTGGCGGGCCATCGCGTTGCGGTCGCCGGGCACCAGCGCCGACAACCACCCGCCGTTGCGGCCAGAGGCGCCGAAGCCTGCGAACTCCGCCTCGAGCACCACGATGCGCAGATGCGGGTCGGCGCGCTTGAGGTAGTACGCCGTCCACAGTCCGGTGTAGCCGGCGCCCACGATGCAGACGTCGGCGTCGCGGTCGCCGGGAAGTGGTGGCCTGCGGTGCGGCACTTCGTCGTGCCAATGCGAGACGTGACCGTTGAGCGGGGTTGGCGCGGGCGGGGTGGGCACTGAACGATTCTGCAGCACCGGTCAACGGTCAATTCGCGCGTGGTGTAATCAGCCCATGACCGGCCTGCACCGTCGTGACGACGTGTTCGTGTTGACCCTCGGCGACGACGAGAACCGATTCCATCCCGACCGCCTGGCGGCGATCAACGCCGCCCTCGACGAGGTCGACGCTGCGCCGGGTCCGAAGGCGGTGGTCACCACCGGTGTCGGGAAGTTCTACTCCAACGGCCTCGATCTCGACTTCATGGGTGCCAATCCCGATGCCGCAGAAGCCAATCTGCGCGACGTGCACGCCTTGTTCGCGCGGGTGCTGGCGTTCCCTGCGCCGATCGTGGCGTCGCTGCAGGGGCACGCGTTCGCGGCGGGCGCGATGCTGGCGCTGGCGCACGACCTCGCCGTGATGCGGTCCGACCGAGGCTATTTCTGTCTGCCGGAGGTCGATCTCGGCATTCCCTTCACACCTGGCATGAACGCGTTGATCCGCGCCAGGCTGCCGATCGAGACGGCCCACGAGTCCATGACGACGGGGCGCCGCTACGGCGGCGATGAGGCCCACACCGCCGGCATCGTCGCGGGTGTCGGCCCCGAGGACGAGATCCTCGACATCGCCGTCGCGAGGGCGCAGGAGCGGGCTGCCAAGGCAGGACCGACGATGGGCGCCATCAAGGCGCGGCTCTACGGCGAGGTCATCGAGGCGTTGACGGGGCCGAACGCGTAGCGGTGGTACTGCGCCATGTAGCGCAGCACCTTGACCCTGGACATGACGTTGACCATCAACCGGTAATACCCGGGCAGCTGTTGGAAGGTGTCCGATTCGATGGCCGACACCCAGGCGAGCAGCCGCGTCCCTGGCACCTCGTCGAGGACGTCGTCGGGCCCGTCGATGCCCCAGTGCAGCGTCGCCCCAGAACGGCGCACCACGGGGTTGATCCACTGCGACTTGATGCCGAAGGTGTTGAATGCGTCGAACTGCAACTCGCCGGCTGGCGCGTGGTCGACGACGCGGCGCAGGAGGGCCACGCCGTCCGCCTCGGTCAGGTACATGGTGAGGCCCTCGCCGACCATCAGGATCGGGCGGTCCCGCGGAATGTCGGCGAACCAGGCCGGGTCGGTGACCGAGGCCGAGATCACGTGGTAGTGATCGCGGGCCGGGTAGAGCTGCCTGCGCAGGTCGGCGACCTCGGGGTAGTCCACGTCGTACCACTCCACGTCGGGCCCTGGGTCGATCCGGAAGACCCGGCTGTCCAGACCACAACCCAGGTGCAGCACAACAGCTTTCGAGTGCATAGCCAGGAACTGGCGGGCCCAGTCGTCGAAGTGCGCGGACCTCGTCGTCACCGACGGTGAGTTGGCCGCCGTGATCGAGGTCCTCTTCCAGTCGTAGTCGATGCGGTCGACGATGTCCTTCGCAAACCGGTCGCCGAGGATCGGGTCGGGGAGGCCGGCGTCGAGCGCCTTGGCATAGAACGTCGCCAGCATCGTCTGCGGTGCTCCGCTGAGGTCGACGTGCAGTTTGTCGGTCATGTCATCCGACGCTAGTCCGATGCTGATCGCGGGGTCTATTCACTGAACACTACCCGGCGTGGCGTTCAACCGAATAGCGTTGGTGGGCATGCGGATCGACGTGCATGCGCACTACTGGACGGACGCCTACCTCGACCTGCTCATCGGGCTTGGCAAAACCGACACTGCGACCCAGCGGGGAATCGGCGCGGGCGGCGGCACAGAGCTCGACGCACGGCTGCGGCTGATGGACCGCGCGGGCGTCGACGTGCAGGTGCTGTCGGCCGCCCCGCAGCTGCCGTACGGCGACGACGCCGACCGGGCCGTCGCCGCGGCCAGGTTCGTCAACGACGAGTACGCCGCGCTGGTGTCCACACATCCGGACCGGTTCCGCGCGTACGCCGCAACGCCGCTGCCGCACGTCGACGCATCGATCACCGAGATGACAAGGGCCATGGATGAATTGGGCATGGTCGGGCTGACGATGAACACCAGCATCCTGGATCGGGCCATCACCGACCCCGAGTTCGAGCCGATCTTCGCCGAGCTCGACCGGCGCGCAGCGATCCTGTACCTGCACCCTGCGGGCAACGGCGCCTGCTCACCGCTGGTGAACCGCCACCGCATCACCTGGATGGTCGGGGCACCCTTCGAGGACACCATCGCCGCCATGCAGCTGATCACCTCCGGTCATCTGCAGCGCTACCCGGCGATCAAGGTCATCTGCTCGCATCTCGGCGGTGTGCTCCCGATGATCACCCGTCGCGCCGACGACCACGTCGCGTGGGAGGCGCCGGACACCCCTGAGCAACCGAGCCGGGCGGTGCGCCGGATGTGGTACGACACCGTCAGCCACTGCCATGCACCGGCACTGCAGTGCGCCGTGGACTCGTTCGGCGCCGATCGTCTGCTGCTTGGCACCGACTTCCCGTACGAGGACGGCGACACCTTCGTCCGCGCCGTCGACTACGTCGGCGACGCCGTCGATCCCACCCAGGCACACGCCATCCTGGAGGCCAACGCGATGGCGCTGTTCGGACTCGGCTAGCCCGCCTGCTTGCTCTTGCGCTTGGCCTCGCGCAGACCGACCCAGAACTTGGCCGCTTCACGGATCGACTCCTCGACGGGCCTTGGCTGCCAACCGAGTTCGCGTCTGGCCTTGCTGCAGTCGACAGGGGCCTCGGCGCGCATCAGCCGCAGCGAGTCGAGCGAGAGTTGTTCGTCGGTGCGCTTCAGCCGGGCCTTGGCACTGCCGAGCGCCGCCATCGCGTACGCCACCGGCAGCGAGATGGCCTTGGCAGGCGGCGGCACGCCTGCCGCTTCCGCGGCGATCCGGGCGACGTCGGCGTTGGTGATCATCTTCTCCGAGATCAGGTAGCGCTCACCGACGCGGCCCTTGTCGGCGGCCAAGATCATCGCCCGTGCAGCGTCGTCGATTCCGACGGCCTCCAGCTGGATCCCCTTCATTACGAACGGCAGCTTGCCGAACGCCGCGCCCGCGATGATCGCCCCGTGCGGGGTGCGGCCCCAGTCGCCGCTGCCGTACGTCGTTGAGATGCCCACCGCGACGGCGGGCAGCCCGTGGTCACGGGCGTACCGCATGACGAGGTTCTCGGCCTGCACCCGCGACCGCACGTAGGGCGTGAGCCCCCGGTCGACGATGGGGTCGTCCTCGGTGGCCACCCGGCCCCGCTTCCGGCCAACGGTGACGTAGCTGCTGGTGAAGACGAAGCGCTTGAGCCCAGCAGCTATGGCCGGCTCGGTGGCGACTGCAAGCACGTTTCGGGTGCCGTCCACGTTGGTGTGGAACAGCGGCGATGGATCGCGCAGCCAGCCACGGGTGTCGACGACGCAGTAGTAGACGACGTCGCAGCCCGCCATCGCCTCGCGCAGCACGTCGTCGTCCCAGATGTCGCCGAGGAACCGCGTCACCTTCAGATCGTCGATGCCGATCGTGGTGGCGTTCGGCCGCACCATCACCCTGACGTCCTGCCCGTCGGCGACGAGCTGGCGGGTGACGTGCGAACCGAGGTATCCGTTCGCGCCGATGACGAGCGCTGTCACGGGCTGACCTGTCGCATCCACGCCTCCGCCTCATCGGGCAGCGTGCCGAGCGCCTTGGCCTTCTTGCACCACTTCATCGCCGCGGAGACGAACCTCAACGGGTTGTAGACGTCCTCCTGGCGGCACCACAACCCGTCACCCGCGTACGTGATGATCGAGATGTTGGTTGCGGTGATGATCGTGCCGTCGCCGGGGTCGCGCATGGGGTTGTCCAGTTCGCAGATGATGCGGCCTCGCGCTTCATCCATCACCTTCCACAGCGAGGGGAACGACGTCATGTAGTTGCCGGGGAAGCTCTCCATGGTCTGCCAGATCCAGGGCCGCACCTGTTCGCGGCCGCGCATGGTTCCCGCGGCGTGCTCGACGTAGAGGACGTCGTCGGTGTACTGGTCGACCCAGGGATCCCAGTCGCGCGTCTCGGCGGCCCGTGCCACCGTTGCCTCGAATCGAGCGAATGCGTCTGCCAGTTCGTCGCGGCTGAAAGTGCTACCCGTCACATTCAGAACTAGAACACGTTCTACCGTCCTTTGTCGAGCGGCCGCCGTAACGTCTACTCGCATGAGGATTCCGCTCGCGGTCCTGCTCCTCGTCGCGGCCATGACGCTCGGCGTGCCCCTCGCGCACGCCGACGACACCGCGGGTCTGGTGGACCTCGGCGATGGCCGCAGCCTGTTCCTGAACTGCCAGGGCGAAGGGGCGCCGACGGTGTTCGTCATCCCGGGGAAGGGGAGCTACGCCGACGCCTGGAATGCCGCGGTCCCGCCCGGCGACCCGATCCGCTCGTCGCCGTATGACGTGATCGAAGAGGCGAAGCTGGGTCCGAGTCCGATCTCGGCACAGCCGCTCGTCGCGAAGACGACCCGGATCTGCACCTACGACAGACCGAACACCAGGCCGGACGGCGGCGACCGCTCGACGCCCGTCCCCCAACCCCACACCGTGCAGTCCGACGTCGACGACGTGGTGAACCTGATTGCGGCGGCACATCTTCCGACGCCGATGGTGTTCGTCGCGCACTCGTACGGCGGGGCGGTTCTCGACCTGCTCGCGCGCACGCACCCCGAACTGGTCAGCGGGATGGTCTTCACCGAACCCATCTCGGAGTTCCTGCGAACCGTCGGCAGGCCCGATCAGAACAGCACGTTCAACACCGACGCCCAGGTCGCCGATCCGGGGGAAGAGGCCGTCCTTGCCGACGACGCATTCGACAGGATCGCCGCCGCACCGCCGCTGCCGCGGGTGCCCGCCATCGTGCTGAGTGCAGACAAGTTCCCGGCGCCGGCCGCACTGAAGCCGGACAACTACACCCAGGCCCAGGTCCACCAGGCGAACGACCTGCTGGCCGCCGCACTCGGCACCACGAACGTCATCGTGCCGGGCACGGGACACAGCCAGATGCTCTACCAACCGCAGGCCATTGCCGACCAAATCGTGACGGTTGTCGACGAGGTGCGCGGACGCCCGTAACGGAGGAACTTCTAAACGGCACCCGCGGTTATAGAAGTGCCAACACTAGGAGGACGAGTGGCGAAGGAATACAACAAGAACCCCGCGGCCGTGCAGGCCTTGTCACCCGAGCAGTACCAGGTCACCCAGGAGAACGGCACCGAGCGTCCGTTCACCGGTGAGTACTGGGACAACCACGAGCCGGGCATCTACGTCGACGTGGTCTCCGGCGAGCCGTTGTTCGCCTCGACGGACAAGTTCGAGAGCGGCTCCGGCTGGCCGAGCTTCACCAAACCGCTCAGAGGCAACGACGGGACAACGAACGTCACAGAGAAGCGCGACCGCTCGCTGTTCATGGTGCGCACGGAGGTGCGGTCGACGAACGGCGACAGCCATCTCGGCCACCTCTTCAACGACGGGCCGCGCGAGGCGGGTGGGTTGCGCTACTGCATCAACTCCGCTTCGCTGAGATTCATCCACCTCGACGACCTCGAGACCGAGGGCTACGGCGAGTACAAGACGCTCTTCGGTGGGCAGAGCGAAGCGACCGGGGAATTCAACACAGTGATCAAGGAGGCACAGGCATGACGAACACCGAGACCGCGATCCTGGCCGGCGGCTGCTTCTGGGGCATGCAGGACCTGATCCGCAAGCAGCCCGGTGTGGTGGCCACCCGCGTCGGGTATACCGGCGGCAAGAACGACCACCCCAATTACCGCAACCATCCCGGGCACGCCGAGGCGATCGAGATCGAGTACGACCCCGCGGTGACCGACTACCGCGCGATTCTCGAGTTCTTCTTCCAGATCCACGATCCGACGACCAAGGACCGTCAGGGCAATGACGTCGGGACCAGCTACCGGTCGGCGATCTTCTACACCGACGACGAGCAGAAGCGCGTCGCGCTGGACACCATCGCCGACGTCGAGGCATCTGGTCTGTGGCCAGGCAAGGTGGTCACCGAAGTGACTCCGGCGGTGGACTTCTGGGAGGCCGAGCCGGAGCATCAGGACTACCTCGAGAAGTACCCGAACGGGTACACCTGCCACTTCCCGCGGGCGGGCTGGAAGCTCCCGAAGCGCGAAAACGCGGCTCACTAGTCGATCCTGCGTCCAGGGCGCAAACGTGCGAGTGGCGCACGCCCTGGACGCAGAGTCAACGGGAAGGCTACGCCGCGCGGCGGCGCATCACCATGCGGCCGCCCGCGGCGGGCGTGTAGGCGACGCCACGGGAATGCACCTTCTCGTCGGGAGCGGTGGTGGTCTCGATTGCGAAGTGCCGCAATGCCGTTCGCAGCACCACGTCCATCTCGACGTTGGCGAACACCGCGCCGACGCAGCGCCGGGTACCCCCGCCGTACGGGATGAACGACGACGACGGCCGGCTCCCGACGAAGCGCTGCGGGTCGAAGCGGTCCGGATCGGCGTAGTCGTTCTCGCGTTCGTGAATGTGCGCGATGGGGACCACGATCGAGTAGCCGCGGGGGATCACCCAGTCGCCCAACTGAAATGTCGGCGCGTAGACGTGTCGGCCTGCGAAGTCGATGACGGTGCGGACCCGCTGCACCTCGAGGATGACGGCCTGGCGGTACTCGTTGTCCTCGGTCGCTGCCTCGGCCTCGAGCTTGGCCAGCACGTCGGGCTGCCTGATGATGCGCTCGAACACCCAGGCCAACGTGGATGCCGTGGTTTCGTGGCCGGCAGCAAGCAGCGTGAGCAACTCGTCGGCGATGTCGCGGCGGGACATCGCCGAACCGTCCTCGTAGGTGCTCCGCAGCAGCAGGGTCAGGACGTCGTCGCGAGCCTCGAAGTCGGGGTCGGCCTTCACCGTGTCGATCAGCCGGTCGATGACGGCGTCGTACTTGCGGCGGTACGCGGCGAGCCTGCCCCATGGGCTGTACCGGCCGTACGTCCGCGACGGCACGGGCAGCACCGCCAGGCGCGAGCCCAGCGTGACCCACGGCGGGATGATCCGGCGCAGTTCGTCGAGTTGCTCGCCGTCGGCGCCGAACACCGCGCGCAGGATGGCGTTGAGCGTGATCCGCATCATCGGTTCGGTGGTCTCGAACGCCTGCCCCTCTGGCCAGGTCGCGGACTCGCGCAGCGTCTCCTCTTCGAAGATCTTCTCGTAGTTCTTGACGCTCTTGCCGTGGAACGGCGGGGTCAGCAGCTTGCGGCGCCGACGATGGTCCGCGCCGTCGAGCGCGAACACCGAGCCGGACCCGAGGATCCGGCTGAGGTTGGGCTGGACGTTGCCGACGTCGTCGATGTTGGCGGTGAACAGCTGCTTGGCGAGCAGCGGTTCGGCGACGATCACGGTCTTGCCGAATACCGGGAGGTCGAGCGTGAACACCTCACCATGCCTGCGGGCGATGTAATCCACGGTCCGTCGCCGCGACACCGAGAACCCGATGGCCTGCGCGAGCTTGGGCAGACGCGGTCGGCGGAAGGTTGACCGCAGGGGTGGGGGCTGCCGTGGAAGCTTCATCGATGGTCGTTTGGCTCACAGGACTCTCCAACCCACTTAGTGGTACTACGGTGTACCATCGGTTCGTGTTGTACGGTACCGCTTGGTACCGCACACGCGCAAGGGTTGAGAGGTGACGGCATGTCGTCCGTTGTGATCGAAGCCGCCAAGGCGGATTCCGGTGCGCACGCCTTCCGCCAGCGGCTGCTCGACGGCCTCGCCGAATCGATCGTCGAGCGCGGCTACCGGGACACCACCGTCGCCGACGTCGTCCGCAATGCCAAGACCTCCAAGCGCACCTTCTATGGCGAGTTCGCCAGCAAGGAGGAGTGCTTCGTCGAGCTCCTGCGCACCAACAACGACGCGCTGATCACCGCGATCCAGTCTTCCGTCGATCCAGATGCCCAGTGGGACAAGCAGATCCGCAGCGCCGTCCGAGCCTACGTCGATCACATCTCGCAGCGGCCTGCCATCACGCTGAGCTGGATCCGCGAGGCGCCCGCACTCGAGGCGGTCGCTCAGCCGCTGCACCGCATCGCCATGGAGCAGCTCACCGACATGTTGGTGGTACTCACCGACAGCCCAGGATTCCGGCGTGCGGGGCTGTCACCCATATCTCGCCCTCTTGCGCTGATCTTGTTGGGCGGCTTGCGGGAACTGACCGCGCAGGTGGTCGAACGCGGCAGCGACCTTCAGGAGATCAGCGGGCCCGCCTACATCGCGGGGATCGCCATCGTCG
>Ga0137415_10008024_pt1 | contig 10462 bp, 11 predicted proteins | sample CZODoug3_1_1_16f_FD_183082 | JGI IMG/M metagenome (GOLD analysis project Ga0137415, IMG submission 183082) | Vadose zone soil fungal communities from Angelo Coast Range Reserve, California, USA - CZODoug3_1_1_16fungal (Hybrid Assembly) | ecosystem: Environmental > Terrestrial > Soil > Vadose... | reverse complement strand
CACGGCTCACAAGCTCGCTCGGATTGTGTATCACTTGCTCAGCACTAAAGAGGCTTACAACGAAGCCGTCTTTCACCGTTGCGATGAAGAAGCTCTGAGACGTGCGCAATTTCGGCTCCGCAGACAAGCCGCACAACTGGGATTTCAACTCATCCCTATACAGAACGGATGATGTTCCTTGGGAGTCGGCATCTCGCCGGTAATCGGTCGATCATTGCTAGCGCGTTTCTCGGGACCAACTTCAAAGCAAAAGTACTGCCAGAGAATTACCATCGTCACAAATACTTGCTGTCAATCCTCATCAAGACTTCACCTGTAATTCTAACTACTTTGAATCACATTTGGATAGAAACTGTAGTAAAACTATGCAGGGCGAAGAGAGACGTTTATGTCCGCAATGCGATGGCTCGTTCTTCTATTTGCAGCTATAGGCGGAGTCCTCCTTGTTGTCTGGTGCGTGCGCAAGCGCAGTTTCTTGGTGCAATTCCTTATCCTCCTGGCAATGGGAGTATCGATGTCTTTCCTCTTGCTGATGATTGTCCAGCTACCGGAATACCGGTCGTGGCTGGCAACTTTGCTCGTCCTGATGGTTTTCCTCGCGTCTCCGATCGCCGTTCGACTCTTCTTGCGGAGCTTAAGCACTGACGAAAGCGAACGCGCGAATGAGGTTCACAAATCGCATTGATCACCGTGGGAAGCTTGATCTTTACAGGATCGGGCGATCGAGCGATTCTAAATTCACCGCATCACTCTGCGGGAACGCCAGTTCATGCTGCGAACCGAACGCGTGTGCCTGGCGTGACGGAGGATCTGATTTTTTAACTGGGCCCAAAGAAAATAGCCTGGGGATATTGCTCAAGGCTGGTCGCTTTATGCGAATCGATCAATCTCCGGCGTATCGATGGCGCTTGCGATATGCCGCAATGACGATGCAGGAGCCGATTAACAATGGGGGAAAAAAAAGGATAAGGATTCCGCGCTTGAGAGCCTCAATGAAGTTCGCCCCGGAGTTTGCGGCAGCCTGGTAACACAACGCGCAACTCTGCGCATACAAGCCGGAGGGGGCTGCGAGCGCCATCAGCACCGCAACACTCAACATCAAAATTAGGAATCTCGATTTCGCAGCCTGGTCGGTCATCGTGATCCCCCCTTTCCATCCTAAATCTTCTAGAACGTTCGACGCAAGCCTGGCCTAAGGAGGCGGGCGTGCTCCGGCGTCTACCAATGGATCACACGCAAATTCAAGAGGCGCATCGCGTCCGGCAGCATGTGGGCCATCATAATCAGCACGAAGATGAGCGCGGGAATCAAGCTCCAGGCCAGATTCGGGCTCTCATATTTCAGATGCATGAAGTACGTCACGGCTATGGCGGCTTCGAAGAATGCAAGAACAAGCAGAAACGCAAGCAACGTCCCAGTGGACAAATGCTGGTACGTCAAGAAAACTTCAATTCCGACGATGCACAGCAGCACGAAACACAGTAACAAGTTGGCTTTCACTCCCGGAAGACTGCTCGTTCGTGTATCGTTCATCTCGCTTACGCCTCCCGCGGCCCTCGTGTTCTTCTAGGCCTTACTTGGCGTTCATCAAATATACGAGTGGAAAAACGAACATCCAGACAAGGTCCACAAAATGCCAGTAAAGGCCGACCGACTCGACGTGGCCGGTACTCAAGCTCCCTCGGTTGTATTTGATAGCTATTACGGCAATGGCGACGACACCGGCGATAACGTGCGACAGATGCAAACCGGTAATACAGAAAAAAGTGGACCCGAAAAGCACTGGCCCACCGGTGGGATTTTGAAACAGCCGCCAGCCCGCATCAATCATCCTGATCCATTCGCGAATGTGCAGAGCCGCGAAGAGAATTCCAAGCAGCGTGGTCACGCCGAGCCAGGTCACGGACCGGGACCTCTGATTGTGCTTGGCGGCCCCGAGCGCAGCAAGCATCGTCACGCTGCTGACCAGCAACACCGTGGTCATGATGACGCCGTTTACGATGCTGGAAACTTCGAAAGGTCTCGTCCAGTTCGCTGTTCCTACGCGCACAAAGGCGTAAGCATAGAGGATGGCTCCGAATGTGACGGCATCCGAAAGGATAAACAGCCACATCCCCAGCTTCCTGGATGGTATGCGGTAAGGAGATTCCTCGCTCCAGGTTTCGTGTTCAATCCCGACCGTCATTTCGGGTTCACTCACATTTTCCTCCTTGAGCCGCTCATGTACGGGCCGCAAGAATCACGAGCAGAAACACCCATAGGCCGTCCATAAAATGCCAATATACGGATGCCACTCCGAGTACGGCCCCTTGTCGGAGACCTGCGCTCGGCCGCAACCGGTAAAGGACATAGGCCAAACCTGCGACTCCGCCCAGCAAATGCAAACCATGCAGAGCCGTCAGCACATAAAAAAAGGAGCTGCTCGGGCTTGAAGACAGGAACAATCCCTTCGCGGCAAGCTCGCGCCATGCCATAACCTGCCCGAGGACGAAAAACAATCCAAGCGCCATGGTCGCACAGAGCCATGGAAAGGCGCGCGCCGCCGCTTCATCATCCCGCCATTCTTCTCGGCCAAAGTCGGGCCGGTGATCAAACGCACGGCGAGAAATTTCCAGCGTGATGCTGCTGGCCAGGAGAATCGCCGTGTTGAAATACAGAATTCGAGGCAACTGAAAATGCAGCCAATCGGGTGCCACGCCTTGCCGGACAATCAAAGCACTTATCAGAGAAGCGAACGACATCGAGATGGCGGCGACCGCCACCCAAATACCCGTTTCAGCGGGCAAAGCATTCTGAGCGACGCCCACAGCGGTAGTTCGGCTTCGGCCGCGAAGCTCGGAAGCAATCAAGCCTTGTCCGTCGCTCGTCAAATCGGGCGCGATTTGCCTTTGCGGCGGAACTTTGGTTGTGGACGCCATCTTTTTGGGCTCCCTCCGTTACCCCCTGCTCAGGTTGTTTTGATTTGCTCGGGTGAAGTTTGCATCACATACTCATGTGCGTCGCTTTCCACCCCATACTCCTCCGGGCCATGGTAGACAATCAGGTGTCTGCCGCCGAAGTTGTCAAACGGCGGCGGCGAAGTCGTCGACCACTCCAGCGTGGTCGCCTCCCAGGGATTGTCCGTTGCCTTTGCTCCCCAAAAGCGGCTCCAAAACAGATTGAAGAAGAAGATGAATTGTGCCGCGCCAACGACGAAAGCAGATATGCTGATGAAACGGTGCAAGGGAATCAGCGGCACAAGATAATTATCGGTGAAAGCGGCATAGCGGCGAACATTCCCTGCGAGACCCAGATAATGCATGGGCATAAAGACGCAATACACACCGATGAAAGTCAGCCAGAAGTGCCACTTGCCCAGCGTTTCGTTCATCATTCGACCGAACATTTTCGGGAACCAGAAATAGGTGCCGGCAAAAATTCCAAACATGGCTGCAAGCGCCATTACGAAATGGAAGTGGGCCACGACGAAATAGGTGGCGTGCAGGTATGTGTCAAGCGACGGCTGGGCGAGAAAGAAGCCGCTGAGACCGCCGGTGATAAACACGGAGATGAACCCAACGCAGAATAGCGCGGAGGCCGTGTAGCGCATCCGGGCGCCATACAAAGTGCCCAGCCAGAGAAGCACCATGATGGTCGCGGGGATCGTGATAATCAGCGTGGGCAACGAAAAAAGCACTGCCGAAAACGGGTTCATTCCGCTCACGAACATGTGATGTCCCCATACCATATAGCTCAGAAAACCGATGGCGACCATGCAGCCGATCACAGCTCGCGAGCTTAGAATGCGCTTGCGCGCGAAGGCGGGAAGAATAGTAGAGATGATACCGAAGCCGGGAAGGATTGCGATATACACCTCGGGGTGGCCAAAGAACCAGAACAGGTGCTGCCACAAGAGAGGCGAACCGCCGGAATGAGGCAGCACCTGATCATTCACAACCAGGCCGGCCGAGCTGAAAAAGCTCGTTCCCGCTGTTCGATCCAGAAGCAGCAGCACGCAGGCCGGCAATAAAGCTGCAAAGGCGAGCAACGCGATCACCGAGGTCACGAACCATCCCCACGTCGAAAGCGGCATGCGCGCCAGCGACATCCCTTTCGTCCGCAAGTCCAGAGTCGTGGTAATGAAGTTCAGCGAACCCAGCAATTGACCGATACAAAAGATAGCGATGGATGCCGCCCATAGGGTCTGGCCTGTTCCCTGGCCTGGCCCGGCAACGCCGCCTACGGAACTTAGCGGCGCATATGAGGTCCATCCAGCCAGCGGCGGTCCGTCTCCAACGAAGAACGAGAGGATCAGCACCACGAACGCTACAAACGTAACCCAGAAAGACATCATATTGAAGCGAGGGAAAGCCATGTCTTCTGCCCCTACTTGAATCGGCAGGAAGTAGTTTCCAAAGGCCGCGAATGGCGCGGTGGTCAGCACAAAAAAGACCATGAGCGTGGCGTGCATGGTCATTAATGATAAGTAATAGTCTGGAGTCATTACGTTCCCCGGAGCGCCCGTCGGCGAGAGCTTGCCGAGCAGGGGTATGGCTGCGTTCTGCCAGCCCAGGTGAATCCTCATTAACCAGGACAAGATCAAACCGGCAAGAACGGCTAGAAGAGCGAGGCCATAGTATTGTTTCCCAATCACTTTGTGATCGAGGCTGAAAACGTATTTACGAATGAAGCTTTGCGGCGGTCCGTGGTGATGAACTGCGGGTTCTGGCGAACTCATGAACATGCCTCACAATTTAAGCCGTCTGCCGGTAACATGCGGCTGCACTGGCGACTTCTAATCGCCGGACTGACTTTTAAGCCACTGATCGAACTGGTCCTGCGGCAACACCTCGAGAAACGCCCGCATACTGTAATGCCCAAGGCCGCACAACTGCGTGCAGACGATCTCAAACCTGCCCTCCTTAGTCGCGGTGAAATGCAATGGGATCGTCAGGCCCGGAACGATGTCTTGCTGAATACGCAATTCGGGAACGTAGAAGGAGTGAATCATGTCCTTGCTATGCATGGTGAGAGCGACCGGCCGGCCGAGGGGCACCGTCAGCGTGCCCACGATGACGTCATCCCGCGCGTCGACATCATTTTCCGGGTCCAGGCCAAAAAAATTTCCATTGCTGTCCCTGACGCGTTCGGGATGAACGGTGCCGAACTTGCCGTCCGGACCCGGATAACGGAAGTTAAATGCAAATTGTCCGGCGGCCACATCAACCTGAAGAGATCCCTGCTCGGGCGGCGTCATGTAAATAGACGCCCAGACCTTGGAACCCACGAACGAGAGAACCAGGATTTCCATCCCCACCAGGATGATGGCGAACGCGATGAGAGGACCGCCACCGCCGGGAAAATATTTGATCTTTCGTTCTTTGTCGTCGCCGAATTTCCATGTAAAGGCGGCGAGAATTAATTGGGAGGAAAGAAACAGGACTCCCGTCGCCAACATGGTCTCATCCAATTGCTTGTCGATCCTCGGACCGATGGTTGATATATCGACCGGCATCCACCATACGTGCGCCACAATGATTCCGGCTGATACCACCGTGATAATCGCCAAGACCACCGCAAATAGTTTGCCCATCGCAATTCGCCTCTGCAGTGTGAAGTTTTACCTGCGGTCCGATGCTGGCACGACTCTCTGCCAATGCGAGCCAGACCTGCCATTCGAGGCCGCGCACTCCCGTCTGTGTTCACTAACCCGCATGCGTTTGGCTCTCCTACCCCTAATTCCTAATAAAGATAAGGCGTAACTTTGAAGACGAAATTCACACTCGCGGCTCCAGTTGGGCCGACTGTGACCTCCTGGCTCTGTGTGCTGTACTGCTCCTGCCAAGCCGTCACCGTATACTTGCCGGGCGGAAGCCCCTTCAAGCTGTAGTTTCCCTCGTTGTCCGTCACCGCATAATGAGAGGTGTTCAGGACTGCAAAGTAGCCGTGCATCCAGGGATGAATGTTGCATTTCACCTCGATGAATTCCGGATTTGCCCATTTCGTGTCGATCGGCGCCGCGCCAGGGGGCTGCGATTTATTCCATTCCGGGTTGCGTTTCGGCATGGGGTGAATGTTGTGTGTGAACGGGTCATCTGTGTAGATCTGCAGCGATTGGTTTGTGTGCATCGCGAGAATGTGCGGCACATACATGCAACCCTTTTGATCGTATCGAACTGGCTCGCTGGGAGGCTGAGCGGATTGTTCCCCCGCCGAAATGTACACGACGACGTATTGCAGCGCGTTTCCGGGGCCCGTTACTACGTTCTCACCTAGTAAGGGCGGGTTGTGCTCCTTGGCACAGGTCGGCTCTTTGGACATGTCGATCGGCTTCATCTTCGGTGGTGTTCCCGTGTACGTAACCTTGCCTTCGATTGTGCCGGCCGGGGCCGGTCCTACGCTGGCAACTGCCACCGTCAGAGCGAATAGAACTGGCAATAGAACGTATCTGGCTTGCATAAACAACTCTCCTTAGGTTGTATAACAGATGAAAAATCACGCGCCTTAAGGCACCTCTTGCCCAATTGGTTTGAGGGTGTTCGGATGGCCCTTCAGCCATGTCTGAAAGGTGGCCAACTCAGGCGTTTTGAGGGTTACCTGCAAGGTGCGCAGGAAGTGCACCAGGTCCCAAGCCTCTTCGGGTTTGATGTTGTCAGAAAACGAGGGCATGGGCGTCCCGTCAAGCCCCGTCATAAAAATACGGTAGAGATCCTGGTTGGACGCGCCGCACTTGAACCGCTCGCCCGTCGTGAAATCGTACGGCCGAATCGGATTTCCCTTGGTGTCGGTAAGTGTCAAGGCGGAGGGGCCATCCCCGCGGCCTTCGGGTCCATGGCACTTCCAGCACTGTATTTTGTCAAATAGCTCCCGCCCATGCAGAATGCTCTCGACGGTAGGCGCGGTTTCTGGCGGAATGGTGATCGGCGCGCCGGGCTTCTCGGCCTGCCATCGCGGTGAAAATGCCTTAACCATGGCAATCAAATTCGCACGCTCTTGTTCCGTTAGGGGTCTCCACGAGGGCATGTTGGTATTTACAAAGCCTCGTGTAACACTGTCGAAAAGGTCTTCCTCGGTCGGCAACGTGCCCGTGGGTGTTGAGCGGCACTTGAACACAGCCAGGGTGAAGTCCCGAGGTTTCGCGAATCCCATGGTCGGATCGAACCACATCGCGTTTTCCCCACTGCCATCGCCGTTGGGCCCATGGCATCCGATGCAGTACCGGCGATAAAGTTGTGCACCCACGTCCGGGCGGCCCTGGCCGTCGCCGAACGCTTCTCCGGTCAGACCGTGAATGTGACTCTCCATAGTATTGGTTGCCGTATGGATGTGGATGTCAATCTGCGCAAAGCATTCCGTGGGCCGCGTCGCAAACAGGAGAATTAACGAAGCGGCGAAGAGTGCCACGAATACAGGTTTTCGTTTCACGATAAAACCTCTCTCCGTCAGAAGTCAAAATCTAGGCCCGTGAACACACTATTGCTCCACACTCCAGCGGTCGGGGAAAGCGGAGGAAGCCCATTTCCGCTCCCGCTGAGCGGAACAATGCCGATGGACTTCACGATCGAGAACTCGTTATGCCAGGACAGCCCAGCACGACTGAACATGATCGGATACCAGCGGAACCCGACCGAATAGGCATTTATATTGCCCTGGTTGTCGGGAATGGACGGGGCCCCCGCAGCGGCCGGGGTTGAGGGAAATGCCTGTTGCGCCATGCGGATGATCTCCACACGCTGAGTTAAAACGAGCTGGGGGCTGTAGTAATAATGGGTTTCGACAAACCCTCCGTTCCAACTAGGCGCTCTAGCGCCCGGCGGAAGGGGCTGGTTGGAGGGCGTCGAGGTTCCGAGAAAAACGTTATCGTGCCCATGCATATACAAGGGGAGGAATTCGAATTTACCGAAGAAGAAGTCGCCAGAAAATCCCACACGATAAAAGGACTTGTTTCCCATACCCGTGCCCGGAATGAGAGTGCCGCTGGTGGTTTGGGAAAACGTAGGCCGTTCACCGATGTAGGCATAAGCTCCAAATCGTTGCAGGCCCAAGCGACCCACCTGAAACGCCTGGCTAAACGTAAGGTACGTGTCGTAGCCCCGATTTGCAGGCAAGCCGACTTGCCCGTCGTTGCTGCTCAGCAGAGCCACCGAATAACGCGTATAGCTATTGATGGAATGGCCCGCAAGCTCAAGGCCCAACTGATTGTCGCCCAGTCCGAAAGTGTTTGAATCACCGACTGGCACGAAGTGATAGAGCTGGTAAATACCTCCATTGGCCGAAAGGAAAAGGAATCGTTTCTCCGAAATGAGGTTGTCAAGTTCAAACTTTCCGAACCTTAAGTTCACCCAACGGCTATTGAACAGGTTGTCGAATCGGACGAATGCGTTTTCGAAGTGGAAGGCCCCCGTGGAGTCCGCGGAAGGAAGCAACGAAAAAGAAATATTCTTGAACAGTGTCCCCGCTGTCCAAAGATCAAAACCACTAAGATCGAAGCCGTGCTGCCTGACTGTTCCGTCCACGAGCACGCTGCCAGCCCCGCCCCCCGGAATAGAGTCGACCGCTTGATGGTTGGTATTCTCCCGATGCCAGTTCGGAGTGATTCGGAAGGTAATCGGGAAAAACGATGGATTCTGCCAGATAGGGGAATCACGATCGTTCATGAGTTGATATCCGTTGTCGCGAAAGGCCTGTCCAAACCAATTCAGCTCTGGCCACGCAGTATGGCAGGCGGAACACGGCAGCCCGTACTTGCGGGCGAAGGCAGGGATGGCTCTCACAGAGCCCGGGTGAGACAACGGGAGTGTGTAAGCCGGCTTAGCATCGATGAAAATGAATGAGAGAATCATGCATGAGAGCATGAAAAAAGAGCTGGGCAGCAGGCGACCGGCGAGTCGCTTGCCGTCGACAAATTCGCTGAGCACGTACCCTCCTTTTGTTTTGGCGGGGGAAAGGCCCAATCCCTCGACAGGCCAAAGCGGTAAATTACTGCATTAACAATTTCGATATACGCTGACAAAAAAACCAATGCAAGAAAAATTTGCAATTTGTTTACAAATTTTCTGGAAGGCTGTATTTTTGATAAGGACAAACCCTTACTTAATTTCGAAACTACTACATACTTCACTGTATATGAGCAGCACTTTCCGCCAATATTTTCCGGCGTTATCCTCACGCGCGTTCGGCCCTTACGGCTCGACGCGGGGCCGTGAACGATCGTCGCAGTAAAAGTCAGTGGTTTTTTTTGGGACACTGACACAGTGAAGTTTGCAATTGACAAACTGATTCTACCGAGCTAAGGAATTATCGTTCGCGAAGCTGTTCGATGCCAGCGGGCATTATATATATCTAATGAGTAAACATTTATGCGCACAAAAAAAATCATATGCCGGCGGCTCCTGATTCCTGGAGGCGTTCTTTTGATGAGTCCTGTTCTGGCGGCGTTTTTCTGTGCGGCTACCGCCTCCTCCGCCGACAACGTCAAGGAATCTCCGGGATTTGTGATGGAGATTCCAGAGAAGGAATCCGATGTGCTGCCGATTGTGCAGGACATTGCGGCGGATTCTATTATTCGCGGTACCTATGTTTACGAGAGGGACAAGGAACTGACGGGCGCGATGCCCGCGAAATCCTCAAATGCTTTCGGGCAATGGCAGGGGCCTGGACAGGTGTTTTACAAGGTTGTGACTGGCGTTCTGGCGCCGCGCCACTTTCTCGACAGCGCCGATGTCGGAACCGTGACGGTGCGATACGTCGTGGAACCCGCGGGAGAAGCCCGAACCCGCGTGCGGATCGACGCGATCTTCATCGAAGAAGGCCGGCGCAAGGCGCACCGTTCCGACAGGACGGTGGAGTCCAGTGAATTCAAGGCCATTCAGGATAGGGTGCAGCAACTACAGTTGGCGAAGCAGAAGACTGAGGAGGAACGGCAGCAGGCGGCGACGAATCTGAAAAAGCGCGAGCAAGAAGCAGCGCAGCGTGATCAACAATTGGCGCTGCGCCCTTTTAATCCGCCGCATTCGGACCCGCGGAGAATGTCCCACCTGATCGCCATAGACGTGGGCCGCTACCCAACCGCACTGCGGCAGCGCTATCCGGAAAAACAGCGATTCCTGATAATACGCGGAGTGGTTCGTTTGTTTTACCAGAAGGTATGGGACGAGCAGAAGCATCGCTTGTCCGGCAAAGGCTTTTTGCGAGGTCAGATTCAAGTCACAAACCGGGAGATCCATGTTCCGCTCCCTCATGCATCGCCGCTTGCATCGCTTCCAGGGAACAGCTCCGATGCCCCGCGCTATGTGGTGACGCTGCGCTACGGAACGAGGTTCGAGCCTTGGATTGCCGCCGTGCGCCGGCTGTAAAATTGGCTTGCCTCGGGCAGTCCAAATTGGTATGATCGGCCTGAAATGTTGCCTAAACCCCAGCTGAACCCAGCGTCCGATGTGCCGCTCTATCATCAGCTATATCGGCATTTCACGGAGTTGATTCA
>Ga0137415_10008023_pt1 | contig 10462 bp, 8 predicted proteins | sample CZODoug3_1_1_16f_FD_183082 | JGI IMG/M metagenome (GOLD analysis project Ga0137415, IMG submission 183082) | Vadose zone soil fungal communities from Angelo Coast Range Reserve, California, USA - CZODoug3_1_1_16fungal (Hybrid Assembly) | ecosystem: Environmental > Terrestrial > Soil > Vadose... | reverse complement strand
GAAGGTGATCTGGCCTTTTTTCGCCGCCTCGATGAAACCGATGTCGCGCAGCGCCCGCAGTGTCGGGGACATCAGCCCGGCGCGAACGTCGATCACCGTGACCGAGGCCTGCGAGGAATTGAGCGTATCGAAAATCTTCATCTGGTCGGCGACCATCGTCATGTCGACGACTTCGGTCAGCTCGGGATGAAATCGCTTGAGCGTGCCGCGCGGCGACTCGGTGTCGAAGGCGCGGGTGGGAATCTGATGGGCGGTGAAATAGTCGAGGAGCGTACGCGCTACCGTGGTCTTGCCGACCCCGCCTTTGTCCGCCCCGACGATGATCACCGCTGGCTTAGCCATTGGCTGCTCCCCGAATCAGTGCCGCCAAGCGATAGGCCGAACCATGACAGAAGAGGGGCGCGATTCGCACGATTCCGGTGGGAAAAGCAGGGGTTCTACACAGCAATCCATGGCGCCGACGCGGGCGTTAGATCATGCCGCTGTCGCAATCGGCCGCGCGCCGGCGAGGATGCGGGGCGGCTATTTGCGATGCGGCCCCCAAGGACCGGGTAGGCCTCCGGGATCGCTGCCGGGGTCGCTCGCTCCCGCGGAGGACGATCCCGGAAGCTCGATCGGCGGGCGGGCGGGAAGGAACGGCTTGTCGCCGCCCGTCGGCGCCTGCGTACCGCCCCACGGTCCGCTCGGCGGCGCTTCGCCCGGGTGCTCGGCGTCCGGCGATGCTTCATCCGGCTCGGGCAGCGCAATCGGGCCGGGATCGTGACCGCCGGCGAACTTCACCAGCGCCGCGACGCGGGCGTCGATCGGCGGGTGAGTATCGAAGATATTGGAAAAGCCCGTGCGCGGATTGTCGATGCACATCTCCATCACCGCCGAGGTCGCGCCCTCGAGCTCGCCACGGCCCTCGATCTTGCGCAGGGCCGAGATCATCGCATCCGGATTCTTGGTGAGCTCGACCGAGCCCGCATCGGCAAGGTATTCGCGTTGGCGCGAGAGCGCGAAGCGGATGACGATCGAGAGGATCCAGGCCAATGCAATGAGGGCAAAAGCGATGAGGATCACGATGCCGCCACCACCCTTGCGGTCGTCGCCGCCGCGCCCGCGCCACCCGAAGCCGCCTTGGAAGATAAGCCGGAAGACGAGCTCGGCAAAGAACGCGATGACGCCGGCCATGATCACGGCGATCACCAGCATGCGCACGTCGCCGTTGCGGATGTGGGTCAGCTCGTGACCCAGCACCGCCTCGATCTCGGCGTCGTCGAGCGCGTTGATGAGGCCCGAGGTAACCGTGATCGAATACTGCTTGTCGTTCATGCCGGTGGCGAAGGCGTTGAGGCTGTCTTCCTCGGTCACCTTGAGCTTCGGCATCGTGATGCCCCGAGAGATGCAGAGGTTCTCGAGCAGATTGTAGAGGCGCGGCTCCTCCTGCCGCGTCACCTCGCGCCCGCCGGTCACCGCGTCGATCATCGACTGGTGGAATTTGTAGGCGATCCAGATCCAAAGCGCGGTGCCGAGCGTCGCCCATGGCGCGGCATAGAGCGCGTCGATCAGGGCCCGGCGCATCAGCACGTCGGGCGGGGCGTAGGTGGACAGCCCCTCGCCCGCCAACGCCCCGGCATAGACCAGGAGGTAGACGAGGAAGAACAGACCGACCAGCAGCGCGACCGAGCGCCGCTTGTTCGATTGGATATGGGTGTAAAGCCCGTAAGCAGCCATCGACGCTTCAGAACTTCACTTGCGGCGCCTGGTCGAGCTCCTTGCGCTGTTCGACGCCGACGTCAAAGAATTCCTTCGGCTGGAAGCCGAGCGAGCCCGCGAACAAGGCGGCCGGGAACTGCTGGATGCCGGTGTTGTATTCCTGCACGGAGTTGTTGAAGAAACGGCGCGCGGCCGCGATCTTGTTCTCGAGGTCGGAGAGCTGGGCCTGGAGCTGCTGGAAATTCTGGCTGGCCTTGAGGTCGGGATAGGCCTCGCTCAGTGCAAACAATTGGCGAAGCGTGCCGCTCAGTGCGTTCTCGGCAGCGGCCTGGGCGGCGACACCTCCGGACTGCGCCGTCACCGCGGCGTTGCGCGCTTGCACGACCGCTTCCAGCGTGCCGCGTTCGTGGCCGGCGTAGCCTTTCACCGTCTCGACCAGGTTGGGGATGAGATCGTGGCGCTGCTTGGTCTGCACGTCGATGTCGGAGAAAGCCTGGTTGACCCGCTGCCGCATGGCAACGAGTCCGTTGTAGATCATGATGATCCAAAGCACGAACAGGACGATGAGGCCAATGATGATCCAGGTGACGACGGTGGAAGACATGGGCTCCTCGGAAGGTTTATGATTGGGCCGGCCCCAATCTATGGGCTCTCAGGGCCTGAGGGAAGCGTTTGCTGAATAGCTAATGCTTATGCGACGGCCCGGTTTCCGGCATGAAAAGCCAAAGTCCGAGCGTGCCGGCGAGCGCAACTCCCAGCACTTCGAGGAACGCCGCAGTGGGGCCGAATGCCGCGGCAGTAAAGCCCGCGATGGTCGTGCTCAGCGCCGCACCCAGCCCGGAAATGACGCCCACGAGACCCTGCGCCAGGTTGTAGCGGCCGGTGCCCATGGTGAGGTCGGCGACGATCAGCGGGGTGAGGACGCCGAGCGCCATGCCGCTGACGCCGTCGAGCATCTGGGCGACGCCGAGCAGCAGCGGATCGGTGGTCAGGCTGAACACCAGCGCGCGGATGGGCAAGGCCGCGAATCCGAGCAGCAGCAATGGGCGGCGCCCGCGCCGCTCGGCGTAGCGGCCGGTCCATGGCGCAAACAGCACGACGAAAATCTGCGGCAGGACGATGAACGCGGCCATGATCAGGAGCGAACGGCTGCCCTCGCGATGCGCCAGCGTGCCGCCGGCGAGCGGCAGGATCGACGCATCGGCCAGTTGGAAAAGGAACAGGCATCCCGCAAAGACCAGGAGGTGCCGATGCTTCGAGAGCGAGCGGCGCGTGATGCGCAGCGCCTTGGTAGGCCGGGGGAGATCGGGCGCGCCGACCGATCGGCCGAAATGGATGTCGGTGGCCCGCACGCGGACGAGCACGAGCAGCGTCGGCACCACGAGCAGCGCGGTGGCGAAGAAGATCGCGCGATTGGCGAAAAAATATCCGATCAACCCCATGAGCGCGGCCGCTGCCAGGCTGCCCGCCGACTTGAAGCTTTGATTGCGTCCGAGGCGCTGGGCGAGCGCAGCGTGCCCGACGAGGCCGAGGCTCATCGCGGCAAGCGCTGCTCCGATGAACCCGCCGACGGCGCCTTGCAGCATCAGCGCGACCAGGGCAGGCACGAAGGCAGGCCATATCGCGATGAGGAATGCCGCGGCGGCGAGCACCGCGGTGCCGAGCGCAACCATTGACCTTTTCGATTGCACGCGGTCGAGCAGTTCCCCGCCGGGCAGCTGAAAGACCAGCGCAGCCACGAAACCTCCGCTCAGTACGAGGCCGATATCGCGCAACGACCAGTTCAGACCGCCCAGGAACACCGCCACGAAGGGCCCGAAGCCGGCCAGCATTGCCGCGAGCAGGAAGTTGACCGCGTCGAAGGCGCGCAAGCTCTCGCGCGTGGGCGCTGCGCCGGCGGCATCGTACGATCTTGCAGCGGTGGACATCGATACGCGCCGTCCGATCTTGGGTCTCGTTGCCTGCGGCCCCGTGACCGCAGGTTCCCGGGTGTTGGTACGGAACGCGGAACCCGGTAAATCGTTGCCTTGAAGGTCCGGGCGAGGGAGGCCACCATGGCATTGCCGGCGTCGGCGGCCCGACGAGCGCAGTCCCAATTCGGGATCTCCCCAATCTCGTCGTCCCGGGCCGCGATCATCGAGAGCGACATTCCGGCCCGGCTCGACCGGCTGCCGTGGGGCCGCTTCCACACGCGCGTTGTGGTCGCGCTCGGCATCACCTGGGTGCTCGACGGCCTCGAAGTGACGCTGGCCGGCGCCATATCGCCTGCCCTGAAAGCGAGCTCGCAACTGCGCTTCACCAACGCCGACGTGGGACTGGCGAGCAGCGCCTATCTCGCTGGCGCGGTCCTCGGCGCGCTCGTCTTCGGCTGGCTCACCGATCGGCTCGGCCGCAAGCGGCTGTTCTTCATCACGCTCGCGGTCTACCTCCTTGCCACCGCCGCGACCGCCTTGTCGTGGAGCTTGTGGAGCTTTGCGCTGTTCCGATTTCTCACCGGCGCCGGCATCGGCGGGGAATACACCGCGATCAATTCGACCATCCAGGAGCTCGTGCCTGCGCGCTATCGCGGCTGGACCGACCTCGTCATCAACGGCAGCTTCTGGATCGGGGCAGCCGTCGGAGCCGCCGGCTCGATCGTGCTGCTCGATCCCGCGCTGCTGGCGCCGGAGCTGGGCTGGCGCCTTGCGTTTCTGATCGGCGCCGCGCTCGGTCTCGTCATCTTTCTCATGCGATTTTGGTTGCCGGAATCCCCGCGTTGGCTGATGACGCACGGCCGCGTCGCGGAGGCCACGGCTGTTGTCGATGGCATCGACGCGAAGTTTCGCGCCGAGGGACACCGCTTCGCGGACGACCCGCTGCCGGTCATCCGGCTGCGGGCGCGCGACCATACCCCGTTGGCCGAGGTCGCCAGAACGCTGTTTCACACTGCGCGCCAGCGCACGCTGGTGGGGCTCGCCTTGATGGCGGCGCAAGCCTTCTTCTACAACGCGATCTTCTTCACCTATGCGCTGGTGTTGACCGACTTCTATGGTATCCGCGCCGATCATGTCGGCTGGTACATCCTGCCGTTCGCGGCCGGGAATTTCCTCGGGCCGGTGCTGCTCGGCCGCTTGTTCGACACCGTCGGGCGCCGGCCGATGATCGCCGCAACCTATGCGCTCTCCGGAATTCTGCTTGCGGGCGCGGGCTATCTCTTCGCCACCGGCGTGCTGTCCGCGGCCGGACAGACGCTTGCGTGGATGGCGATCTTCTTTGTTGCCTCGGCGGCGGCGAGCTCGGCCTATCTCACGGTGAGCGAGACCTTCCCGCTCGAAATCCGCGCGCTCGCGATCGCCTTCTTCTACGCGGTCGGGACCGGCATCGGCGGCGTGGCAGGACCCTGGTTGCTGGGGAGCCTGATCGACACCGGCTCGCGCTGGAGCGTGTTCGGCGGCTACCTGTTCGGCGCGGCCTTGATGCTCGTCGCGGCCGCGGTCGCGGCGCGCTGGGGCGTCGCCGCCGAGCGCAAGCCGCTCGAAGCCGTCGCCCCGCCGCTGGCGGCGGTGGATTGATCAGGGTTGTAGAGGGTCGTGGAGGTTGCCCGTCGGCCGGTGGCGTGCGATGGAACGCCCGAATGGAAGTCCCGCGTACCATCAGCATGGCCGTCGTCGAGCCCATACCCGTCAATCCCACGCCCGCCATGCCTGCGGCCATGTCCGCGCGGAAAGAGGACATCCGCCGCCGCGCCGATGCGAGCGCGCCCGAGCGCCGCAAATGGCTCGAACAGGCCGCCTTCTTTCACGCGGAGGATATCCGCTATCTGAGGTTTCTCATCCCTCCGGGCGCCCGCGTGCTCGAGCTCGGCTGCGGCAGCGGCGACCTTCTCGCTGCGCTCGAGCCCGCCTTCGGGGTCGGGGTCGATTTCAGCGAGGGCATGATCGCGCAGGCGCGCCAAACTCATCCCGATCTCTCATTCTTCGTCGGCGACATCGAGGACGCGGCATTCGTGCGCTCGTTGCCGGGACCGTTCGATTACATCGTGATCGTCGACACGCTCGGCGCCATCGACGATTGCCAGGCCATGTTCGAGAACCTGCACGCCTTGTGCACGCGCGAGACGCGACTGATCATCGGCCATTTCTCGCACTTGTGGTATCCGGCCTTGAAATCGGCCGAGGCGCTCGGACTGAAGATGCCGCAGCCGCCGCAAAACGTGCTCTCGCCCGCCGACGTGCGCGCGCTTGTGGCGCTCGCCGATTTCGATGCCGTCAAGAGCGAGCCGCGATTGCTATCGCCGATGCGGCTCTTCGGCGTCGGCCGTGTGGTGAACCGCTTCCTCGCCCCCTTGCCGATCGTCCGCGGCCTGTGCCTGCGGCACTACACGGTCTGCCGTTCGTTGCGACGACCGGCGAGCGACGTCAAATCGGCGACCGTCGTGGTTCCCGCGCGCAACGAGCGTGGCAATATCGAGGCGGCGGTCAAGCGCATTCCCCGCTTCGTCGACGGCCTCGAGATCATCTTCGTCGAAGGCCATTCGCAGGACGGCACCTGGCAGGAGATCGAGCGCGTGGTCGCCGCCTATCCGCACTACGACATCAAGGCGATGCGGCAGCCGGGCAAGGGCAAGGGCGACGCGGTCTTTACCGCCTTCGACGCCGCGCGCGCGGACGTGTTGATGATCCTCGATGCCGATCTCACCATGCCGCCGGAACAATTGCCGAAATTCTGGGAGGCGATCCAGTCGGGCAAGGGCGAATTCGTCAACGGCTCGCGCCTCGTCTATCCGATGGAGGAGCAAGCGATGCGGTTCCTCAACCTCGTCGCCAACAAGACCTTCTCACTGCTTTTCACCTGGCTCCTGTCGCAGCGCTTCACGGATACGCTATGCGGAACCAAGGCGATGCTGCGTTCCGACTACGCGCGGCTCAAGGCCGGCCGCAGCTATTTCGGCGACTTCGATCCGTTCGGCGATTTCGACCTGATCTTCGGGGCGTCGAAGCTCGGGCTCAAGGCGGTGGAAATCCCGATCCGTTATGCCAACCGCACCTACGGCGAGACCCAGATCTCCCGCTTCAGGCACGGCTTCATGCTGCTGCGCATGGTGCTGTTCGCATTCATGCGCATCAAGGCGATGTGACCATGCCTTGCGACGGTCCACCGTGCTTGGCCAGGAGCGCGCCCAAGGCGTAGAGCCCGTTGAGCGCACCGATCATCAGCAGCACGCCGAACAGGATCCAGTCGGCAATCTGATTGACGTGGAGCGTCTGTTCGGGATGAAACTTCAGCCACATCGATACCAGACAGCAAAGGTAGAGCAGGTACGCCGCGCGGCGGGAGCTCTTGCCGTCGCTTCGGTCTTCGATCCAGTCGAAAAGCTGCGGCAGGCAGAGCAGCAGGAACATCAGGCGGTAGGTGTAATTGGTGTCGAGCAGCAGAAAGCTGCCGCAGAAGATGGCGCTCCCGAACAGGAACGCCACGCCGCCGCTGCCTTCGCTGAAGCGGCCGAACGCGCTATCCCGACGCCAGATCATGACCGCTGCGGCGAGCGCGGCGATCATCACGATCGCAACCGTCGCGATCGGAATCCACGAGCGCGTGAGGCCCGACAGGTCGAGGCCGAGCCACGGTCCGTAGAAGAATTCGAGCCGGTCGAACAGGATGGGATAGCCGTAGGAGACGTAGGGCGAGATCGGCGTCGTCTTGCGGATCACCGGCAACACGTCGGCGAGGCTGTACAGGTAGGCGAGTGAAAACACGGCAAGCAGAACTGCGACGATCATACTTTTCGGCCGCAAGCGGACGAAAAGCGCGCAGCAGAACACCGCCAGAAACTTGATCACCACCCCGAAGCACAAGAGGACAAGGGAAGCGGCCGCCCGCACCGCGCTGCGCTCGGAAAACACGAGCGCCGCGCCGCAGACCACCACCCATTCGGCGATATCGATATTGCCGCGCTCGAATCCGAGCACGACGGAAGGCGAAAGGATGAGCGCAAGCGCCATCAGGCCGGAACCGAGCGCGTGCCCGCGCAGCAACACGGCAAACAGGACCAGCGCCGGCAGCTCGAAGAGCATGGCCAAGAACGGGGTGAAGAACGGGGTGAAGAACGGCGTGCTGCCGCCGTCGATGCCGAGCCTGCCCAGCAGCAGCCACACGGGTGGATAGTTGTAGCCCTCACCCCAGGGATTGCAGGCGGCGTCAAGATAGGGATAGGCGGCAGTGCCGGCGCAGCGCGCGGCGTTGTCGGTCACGACGTGCAGGTCGTAGAACGGCGGCAGCGCCCCAGGGAAGCCGATGACCCGCCAGCTGCGCACCCAATCGAAGTGATGCGCAAATCCCGCCGCCACGAGGACGAGCGCAACCGCCACGATACCCGCGGCGACGATACTGCCGGCGCAGCGTTTGGCCAATACGGCCCGGACCTGGCTTCTGAGCTGGCCGGCGGTGGGGCCGCTTTGCCGAATGTGGTTCATCGCGCCATTTTCGGTTCAAACCCCGGTGAAGCAAGAGGATCGCATCGGGACCCGCGCAGCCTCGCGCTGGAAGATTGGCCGATTCCCGCGAAAGCGGCTATGTAGCCGGCGGCGCGAATTGAGGCCGGGTGCGGAGGGCTGATGTTGCCCAAGATTTTCGAGTTCGCCGGCACGAAGGTGTATGTCGCTGGTCACCGCGGCATGGTCGGTTCTGCGATCGTACGCCGCCTCGCCAGTGTGCGGTGCGAGGTCATCACCGCAGACCGCAGCCGGGTCGATCTCGAGCGCCAAGACCAGGCGGAAGGATTTCTGGCTGCGACCAAACCGGACGTGGTGATCGTGGCCGCCGCCCGGGTCGGCGGCATTCACGCCAACAACGCCTATCCGGCCGAGTTCATTTCCCAAAACCTCGCCATCGCCCGCAACACGATCCACGGCAGCCATCTGGCGGGTGTCAAGAAGCTGCTGTTTCTCGGCTCCTCATGCATCTATCCGACGCTGGCGCAGCAGCCCATGCGCGAGGAGGAGCTGCTGACGGGTCCGCTCGAGCCCACGAACCAATGGTACGCAGTGGCGAAGATCGCCGGGATCAAGCTGTGCCAGGCCTATCGGCGCCAATACGGTGCCGACTTCATCTCGGTCATGCCGACCAACCTCTACGGTCCCGGCGACAATTATCACCCGGAGAACAGCCACGTGGTGCCGGCATTGATCCGGCGCTTCCATCAGGCGAGGCAGGACGGGACCCAATCGGTGAAGGTGTGGGGGACGGGCCGGCCGCTACGGGAATTCCTGTACGTCGATGATCTCGCCGACGCGTGCCTGTTCGTGCTGGAACGCTACTCCGATGAACAGCACCTCAACGTCGGCAGCGGCGAGGAGGTGACGGTCGCCGAATTCGCCAAGCTCGTCGCCGAGGTCGTGGGCTATCGGGGTGAACTCGCGTTCGACCCGTCGCGGCCCGACGGCTCGCCGCGCAAGCTGCTCGACAGCTCCAAGCTCGCCGCCATGGGATGGCGCGCGGCGACCTCCCTGCGTCAAGGGCTCGCGCAGACCTATGCGGCCTTCGTCGCCGGCGACAATCGCAGCCACTGACGTACCGAAGGTCCATCCGCCCGCGCGGGCGTCGCATTTCGAGCGCTGCCGCAATTGGAGGACGTCACTGCGGCGCGCAGGCGACTTGCGCACAGGCGGCGGCCCCTTAAACTGACAGTCGCCGGACACGAAGTGAGGACTGTCATGATCGATCGTCGGCGTGTCGTCCGGGCTGGTCTTGCCACGCTCGGGTCGCTGTCCATGGCCGCGCCGTTTCGCGCGCTGGCGCAGAAGAAGCCGGCCGTGAAGGTGCGCTACAACGAAGTTGTACGCTCGATCATGTACACCCCGGCCTACGTGGCCATCGCCAAGGGCTATTTCGAGGAGGTCGGCATCGAGCAGACGCTCGCGACCGCGAATGGCGGCGACAAGTCGATGGCGGCGCTGCTCGCCAATGCCGCCGATATCGCGCTGATGGGCCCGGAAGCGCCGATCTACGTGATGACCAGCGACTCGCCGACGAAGCCGCGGATCTTCTGCGGCCTCACCTCGACCGACGGGTTCATGCTGGTGGGGCGCGAGAAGGTCGCGAAGTTCGACTGGAACATGCTTCGGGGCAAGGAGATCCTCGGCTTCCGCCCCGGCAGCACGCCAATCCTTTTCCTCGAAGCGGCGCTGCGCAAGAACGGCATCGACCCGCAGAAGGACGTCAAGCTCATGAACAACGTCGCCCCGGCGGCGCGCGTGGGCTCGTGGCTCGCCGGCCAGAACCAATACGGCATCTTCGTCGAGCCCGATGCCTCGCAGCTCGAAATCGACGGAAAGGCGCACTTTCTCGCCTCGGTCGGCGAGACCGTCGGCTTTGCCGACTACACGGCCTTCATGGCGACCGAGAAATACATCAAGGAAAATCCCGAAGTCATCCAGAACTGGACCAACGCGATCCACAAGGCGCAGGGCTGGACGGCGCAGGCCTCGTCCGCGGACATCGGCAAGCTCCTCGAGCCGTTCTTTCCCGGGGTCAATCCGCAGGCGCTCGTTGCCGCGGCCGAGCGCTACCAGCGCCTGAAGATATGGAAGACCACGCCGGTCATCGATCCCAAGGCGATCGAGAAATTCGAAGACATCCTGGTCGAAGGCCACGTGCTCGATCAGGACAAGCGCGTGAAGTACCAGGATCTGGTGCTCACCGAGTTCGCCGAAAAGGCGAAGTGATCCGTGCAGTCATCCGGCGGTTTTGTCTCGCCGAAGGTCGAGCTGCGCGGCGTCGATCTTCG
>Ga0137415_10008022_pt1 | contig 10462 bp, 6 predicted proteins | sample CZODoug3_1_1_16f_FD_183082 | JGI IMG/M metagenome (GOLD analysis project Ga0137415, IMG submission 183082) | Vadose zone soil fungal communities from Angelo Coast Range Reserve, California, USA - CZODoug3_1_1_16fungal (Hybrid Assembly) | ecosystem: Environmental > Terrestrial > Soil > Vadose... | reverse complement strand
CTCGGAATTGGGCGAAATACGGGAGCGGGACCGGGTTACGCCAGTGTCGACTTTCATCTCTCAAAGCGAATTACGATTCCTAGAAATGAAAGTAAAGACAGCGGAGCACGACCTGCTGGAAGACATGCGAGCGGCCGCCTCTCGAACCTAAGTGAAGGACGTCGCGAAGGCCACGGGCCATGGTTGGAAGTTGGTATTGATGCATTCAATGTCTTCAATCGTGTCAATTTCAAGAATTTCGTAGGCGTACAGACCTCACCCTTTTTCGGCCGTGCCAACGCCGCAAACTCGGCTCGCCAACTTCAATTCTCTATGAAATTCCATTTTTGATTTCCGATTTTTAATGCCGGTGCCATCCATACAGTGCTGGCGAGAATTGTTTTCTTGCTCGTAAGCCTAGATTTCTCGGAAATTCCTATTCCATTGGCTGCTTAGTGAAATTGTCGGCTTGCCATCCGTGGCGCGAAGTCTTACTTCGACTGCCGACGTTTCCCGGCTTATTGCTGCCTTTTGCTGCCTCGAGGTCTTTGCAAGTCCTGTGGAGTGAACGAGAAAGCTGGTAGGGGCGGTGGGGATCGAAAATTGAATTTACTTTCGCAAGTCCTGAAATTGTCAAAGGCGTAGCACCGCTGCCCTTTTTCCAATTGGTGTCAAATGGTGTCAAGTTTCAGGGCCTAGACGCACGCATGTCCGGGCGATCTGAGCCCGAAAGCCTGGGAGTTCGCGAGTGCGTTTTGTGCTTAGATGCTGAGGAGCTTGGCGGGAGCACCATCGGTCGCGATTAGCTTCTTAGCCTCCCCTCTTACGAAGATGCGGTCGATTTCGATTCTGCTCCAGCCGGCTGGGAGAGATGCGGGGTATTTTAGCCAATCGCCTTCAGAGACGCGGAGGCCCGTAAATCCGAGCATAACGGTTTGCAGCAGAGATCCGTAATTGGTCAGAAAACACCCATAGTCTTGCAAGGGCCCTTCCCGAATCATGCCAAAAGGATCGAGCCAGACACTTCTCCAAGACTGATGAAAAAGCTCGAGGGCTCGACGGGTCTCTCCCAAAAAGGCGGCGGTCGCCGAAATAGCCGCTTCTGCAAACCCAATCGGGATCCCGGCACCCGGTGACGAAGCCTGTCTTCCTCGGCGGATTGTTTCTTCGAACGCGTGGGTTCTTCTCAAAAGCTCGATATCGATGGGAGCGTCGTGAACCGTTAAGAAATCCATTTGGCCTGTGGAATAGGAGTTGCTCGACGGAGACGGTGGATTGTCGTAAGGCTGAACTATCTTCTTGGAATTGTCGATGGGCAAGGCCAGGGCATCGCGAATTTTGCTCCAAGAAGTCGGCGCGTGCGCCCCAACCATTTGCGCGCATCGAATGGAGGCGGTAATCACCATCTTGCAGACCAAATTCATGTACGCGGCGTTGCTAACGTTTGGCACGTCTTCGTCAGGACCCGTGACGTGTTGAATTTCGAATCCTCGGTCCGAGTATACTCCCCGACTTTCGATCCACTCAGCCACAGCTTTGAGAACTGGCCAAGTACCTTCCTGCAAAAAGCTTTGGTCATCCGTTGCAAGCTGATATTCCCAAAATCCCAGAGCAACGTCGGGTGTGACGTGTTGCTCGCCCCAGCCGGTGCCGGCGAATGTCGGGGTCGTTTCAAATCCCTCAATGGGGGCAGCCTCCCACGGAAACTGAGCACCGCGATAACCATAGAGAGCCGCCTGGCGCTTTGCGTAGTCCAGTCCGCGAACGCGGTATTCAAGTAGAGACCGCGCTGTTTGGGGTGCGGTCAGGATTACCGGTAACAACGACCAAGTTTCTGTATCCCAGAAACTGTGACCGTAATAGTAGGAAGATTGAGACAAGCCAAAAGGGGGCATGCCCGTGCGCGTGGAAGCATGCACACTCGACTGGACGTAAAAGAACGCTGCATCCAGCGCACGCTGAGCATCGGAGTCTCCGATCACTTTGACTCGCGATTTCCAAAGGTCGGCCCATGCTGCGCGGTTCTCGCTGCGAAGCGTCTCAAATCCAAGCTGCCTTCCCCAGTTCGCAAGCCGAATGGCTTCCAAGGGAGGTTCGGGATGATAGAGTTCCGAAATCAAAGCGGCGATCGTTTGGAAGCGCACCGGCTGTCCACTCTGCGCCTTCAGCCGATAGGCTCGCGTCGAGCCAGCCTCAGTCAGGGAAGCTTCCTGCCTTCGAACCGACTCCCCTGGTGTCAGGATCGACAGTGCGACGCCCAGCTTGCTAAGGTTGCCCTCACTCTCGAACCCGCTCACGAGGTCAATCTCGGTGCGCTCGGGTGTCTGCGTCAGGTAGGTGCTACCAGGTACGCCACTGCTGTCAATGCGCACAAGGAACTCGATTTCGGTGTCCGCCGAGGGCGTGAGACGAATTTCTTGACAGAGCAAGGATGGAATTGACCGACAAGCAAACTGCACCACTTCGATGGCAAGCCTTACGCCGCCTGGAGCAAAAACGAGCTCCGTAAGAAGTTCGCCACATTTCATATCGAGGGTTTGGCGCTGAGTTTTCACCAAGTCTGGATGCTTTAGCAGACTGATTTCGTTAACGCGGATGTCGGTTTCAAGCGGGTATGGCGCTGGCGAGAGGCTTTCCATTCGATACGGGATGTGAGCGAAAACAAACCCGCTGACGCATGTCTGTGCCCTCGCAAGAGGATTGGGTCCCGGGCGAATCCCAATCAAGCCATTACTCAGGTAAGCCGGGTCGAAAGTCTTGGAAAAATCCTCGACAACAAACTTAGGTGGACCGGAGGAATTTTGTTGTTGGGACGCGGGAGAGAATGCAGTCATTTCTAACGCGTCCCAAATTTCCGGTGGAACCGCGGAAACCGCAAGCATGGCCATACAGCGCTTGCCGAGCGACCTGCGGGAAACTTTCATCAATCGACTCCCTCTGCTAGAAACTTCTTACCATTGCTGGCTCCAAAAAGCCATCCGCACGTCAGAAGATTCGGAGAGGCTGATTCAGCCCCCCGCAAAAACGTTCTAATGATGGAGGGAGGGAAAGAAAGTCATGGAGCAGAAAAAGGGCTGCCCGCGTTCGAATGAAAGCGGGCAGCCCGCGGTCCGCAAGAAAGAAAGGGCCTCGACTCGAGACCTCAATTCGGTCAAGCGCAGCTACTACCAGGTGAAGCGCACTCCAATTTGCTGGTTGCGCATTGGCAGAGAAACGTCGGTAATCTGTCCCGGTAAGGACGTGCATGCAACACTCGCATTGCAATTTGTCACGTCGCCACCGGGGTTCGACAGATTGGCTCTATTCAGCGCGTTGAAAACCTCCCAGCGCAATTGGAGCTTCATGTTTTCCCTCATCTGGAAGTTCTTGTCCAACGCCCAGTCGGCAGTAAACAACCCTGGGCCGCGCAGCGAATTGCGGCTGGCATTCCCGAATGTGAAGGCAGCTGGCTTCGAATATGCCGTCGGGTTGAACCAACAATTTACAGTCTGGACGGGAATTGTGCCGCCACTTGGATTGGGGCAGGCTCCGCTAGAAGGGTTGCCGGTTTTGTTAGGTCGAAGCCCCATATCGAATGAGTTCAAAGAGCCGGCATCGATGCCCGGCGAAAATGCAAGACCGCTCTCCGCAGTGGTGATCCCGGTCCATTCCCATCCGCCGATGAAGGCATTCAGGACCGAGCCAACGTCCGACGCGAAACGTTGCCCGCGCCCGAATGGCAACAGCAGGGTATGGCCAAGCGTGAAGACGCTCGCGCGGTCGAAGACAGCCGGCCCATGATCCACCCTATAGTTATATTGGTTGGTCGGCGTACCGAACTCACCGAAGTCCAGCGATTTCGACCACGTGTAACTAGCCAGCAGTGAGTAGTTGCGGGAGAATCGCTTCGTTAACTTGACTTGCAAGGCGTTGTAATCGCTGCTCACGCAATCGCACTTGTTGAAAATGTCCTGGGTCAGGCCAAACGCGGCAAACAAAGGCTGCCGGGACGTATTCGAGCCCGGTCCGGGAACCGGAGGGTTGAGGTTCCAACCTCCGTTCAGGTGGCGACCAACATTTCCCACGTAGGCCAGACTAACGGTTGCGTCGGCGAAGACCACGCGCTCCACCGTCAGGTTGTAGGAATCGACGTACGGAATCTTCTGGTTTGTCGGAATACTTGAAGTCCCGATCCCGTCAGGCAGCGGCAGCAATCCGTTGCTCGGAATCGTCGGAAACACCGGCGCAGGAGGCGCCGTCCCTAGCGAAGGCGCTCCGGAAGTCTGTGCCGCGCTGAATTCAACGGGGAAGAAGGTGGACACCTGATTTTTTAGGCTCTGGTTCACGATTGAGGGGTAGACGTCGGCGTCTAGAGTGTTGAAGGTCCAGCCAAAGGTTCCCGCAAAGTAGCTGCGCCCCCACCCGGTTCGAATCACCGTCTTGGGATTGAGAGAGTAAGCGATGCCCAAACGCGGCGAGAAATTGCTATATTGGGTTTTCACGCCGCCCGACAAGGAAATGCCGCCGACACCAGGAATCCGGACAAGGTTATCGGTAACGAGATATCGTCCGCCTTGCCCCTTGTTCAGGGATTCATCCGCGAACCACGTGTCCCAACGCAAGCCATAAGTCACGGTCAGCTTGGGCGTCAGGCGCCAGGTGTCTTCGGCATAGTAGTACATGCTCCACTGCACGTCCTGCTGAGTCGTCGAGATTTGAGCAAACCGGTTGAAAGAGCTCGGATCGCCGAGAAGGAATGAAGCCAACCCCAAACCACCGGAAGGGCTGCCGCCGACAGCTAGGGAGGTTACATCGACGTTGAACGCATAGACTCCAGCGCGATGCTGGTCGCTCGGCAGGCGCTTGTTTCGACGTCGCCGAATGTCGGCGCCCCCCTTTAAGGTGTGGTTTCTAATGATTTTGGTCAAATTCGTCACACCCTGGTATTGAAGCTCCTGTTCGTTCAGCGGGCAGTTGCATTGATAGCCCATCTGAAATCCACCGGAACCGTTAATGTTCAGGTCGGGAAGGCCAAAGGTATCGGGTCGGCTCGGGTCGTTGATTCCCGGGATGCCCACTTGTGTCGCTAACTGTTTCGTCTCATCCGGGGCCGAGACGAATACTCGGTACTTGGTGACACCGAATCGAAAGTCTGCAAGTAAGGACGGGCTAAAAATGTAGTTCAATCCACCTACGCCATTCTGGACTCGCGCGTTCGAGGTTCCTTCGAAGCCCGTGAGCTGTGCACCGCCGGCAGTTCCCAGAGCGCCCGGACTATTCAGGTAGTAACCTCCATAACTGTAACGTCCGAAATAGCGGAGTTTTGAGCTCAGAAAGTGGTCTACCCGCAAGACTAACTGGTTGGTATTGAATTGCTGTGACCCGCTCGTTACGAAATTCGGCGACGTCGGATCTGTCGGGGTCAGGTTTGGCAACGCAACGAAGGTCGTGCTGAGAAGATTCGCTGCCTGCATAGAAATGCGGCTCGTTGGAATGACGTTGTTACACGTGGGTGCACCCGTGCAAAGAGAATTGAAGTTTGCACCCGCGGCAGAAGTAGCAGCGAATTGTGTTCGGCCGGTCCCGTCGGGATTGCCCGTCGTCGGATCGTAGATTGCGACCCCCAAGTCTCTAAGATCCCCCGCGCGCTCGGCTTGCGTCGGCACACGGATTGCTGCTGAACCAGAATTTTGCTGCCGCGATCCTTGATAATCGAAAAAGTAAAACAGCTTGTCCTTTTTGATCGGCCCCCCCAGGGAAGCGCCATATTGATTCCAATGGGTGCCTGGCACGCTGGTAGGTTGTGTGAAAGGATCACGCGCCTCGAAAATGTTGTTCCGGTAGAATTCGAATGCGGAGCCATGTATCTGGTTTGTTCCGGACTTTGTTTCCACCTGGATAACGACGCCGCCAGCCTGCGAAAACTCCGCATCGAAATTGCTTGTTGTGGCATTGAATCCTTGCACGGAATCGATGGCTGGGTTGACGACAATAATGCCCAAGACCGGATCGTTATTATCCATGCCATCGATCATGAAATTGGTGCCGCTGAAGAGCTGCCCGTTTGTATTGACTTGGATCCCCCCTTGCGGATTCTCAGTCTGGCCATGCTGCCAGGGCATTTTTGAGGCGCCGGGGAGCAAAAGTTCCAGTTCTGTGAAGTTTCGATCGAGGATGGGGAGAGACACGACCTGCTCTGATGTTAGGTCCGTACTGACAGAGGCGCGGTCGGTTTCGACAAGGGGCGGCGCGGAATCCACAATTACGGTCTCGCCCACTGCACCGACCTGCAACGTCACATTAGCAGTTGTAGATTGACCAACGATCACCGGGACATTCGCTTGCACAGCGCTTTTGAACCCTTTGGCCTCAATCGTGACTTTGTAATTCCCAGGAATCAGGTTGCTTAGAGTGTAGTTCCCCGAATCGTTGGTACTCGTCGTTTGGGAAACACCTTTCTCCGTGTCTGTAGCCATAACCTGAGCGTTTGGCACGCCAGCCCCACTGGGATCCGCAGCGGTGCCTATGATGGTGCCGAAAGCCGCTTGGCCGCTCGCTTTCGGTGCCAGGAACAAAACTAGCGCGACGCACAACCCACTTGCTGCCAAACCATACCTGAAGTGGCTCCGCATAATGCACACCTCCACTCATTAGTACCGGAATTCGATCCGGGTGCTCGCAGAATCAAACGATAACCACCGTTGGAAAAGCCAACCACACCCGAGTACTGGGACTTCCCCCTCGACGCTTGGAACAAAAATGTGAATGCTTGCCATTATAGAATCGGCGGCCCCTTGCGGTAGTCTCATTGGGTTTGATACGGTAACTGTGAACAAACCTCTGCAATCCAGTAGGTTCGGCGAGGCATCTCACGGATGTTAAATTGGGTGTTAAATTGTCTGTTACCTGGACGCCGTTGAACGACAGGGAAGCCTGTCTTAAACAAGTTGACAGGCTGGTGAACAGCCATGTGTTGCATGGTTCGGAATCCCTTTGCAAAATGCTCCAATATTTGGCCCACCATGCACTTGATCATCCGGGAGTTTCAGTAAAGGAGTATCAGATTGCGACAGAGGTCTTCGGACGGCACACTGACTTTGATCCCCATCTAGATGCCACCATTCGCGTGCAAGCTGGCCGCCTGCGAACGAAATTAACTGAATACTACAGCACGCTGGGCTCGGAAGATCCCATCGTCGTTGAGTTGCCCAAAGGAACTCATGCCCTGTCATTCCATCGTAGCCCGCCCCAGCCTTCCATCAAATCAGGACGCGAAGGCCCGGCGGGCATCATACAAGTTGACCACGCGAAACAACTGACGCTTCGAAATCTGCTCGTCGCCGTCGTGTGCCTCTCCGCTTCGCTGGTCGCCTCTATCGCGATAATCATTGGGCTGGCCGTAACTCGCGAAGCCGCGCAGCCCGCAACGCCAAAGGAGAGTGAAATCGCGCCTGCGGCACTTCAGCTATTCTGGGCGCCGTTCCTCAATGGACCGGAAGAGCCGTGGATAGTCTTCAGTAATGCTCAGTTCGTCGGTCGGTCAGAAACCGGAATGCGCTTCTATAATCCCGCTCAGGACTCTCCAGAGGACATTCTGCATCATTACACCGGGGTTGGTGAAGTCTTCGCGGTCCGCGACTTGGATCGCATCTTTGGGCTGCTGAAACGCAAAGTGCGCGTCAAACGAGGGAGCCTGTTCACCCTCGACGATGCCAAGAACAACGACTTGATCTTTCTAGGCTCGCCCGCAGAAAATCTTACCTTGCGGGAGATACCTAGCACTCACGATTTCGTTTTCCAGAGGCTCTCTTCCGGCCCCCGCAAAGGGGACATGGCCATCTTCAACGTGCATCCCCAACCCGGCGAGACGGCCACTTTTCTGCTTCCACCGGGTAGACCGCTTACGCAAGACTATTCCATAATCGCATTGGTACGTGGACTTAACCCCGCTCGATCGACCCTGATTCTGGCGGGTATCACTACCGTCGGTACCCAAGCAGCCACCGAGTTTGTCTGTCAGCCCGATTCTGTCCAGGAACTTCTTCGCCAGCTCGGCGCGTCAAATGCTTCGGAAATGAAGCCGTTCGAGGCCGTGCTTCGGGTCGAAGTGAAGCACGATGTCCCCGTTGAGATAGAAATAGTGGCTCTGCGCAAAGGAACCTCTTAGGAACTTTCGAAGATATTCGATCTAAGGCTGTGGCCAACGCCGAACGGCTCATTTATCTCAATCCGATGGAGAAGTACCCTCACCCGCTCCAGAGCCCACCGCGAGTTGACGTACATCGCGTTTCCGCTTACCTCTTCGTCTATCTCGTGGGGGACAAGGTTGCTCACACCCTCGAACTGTCGCCAAAGAGGGCGCGTATTTTTAAAACGTCGCGTTCTATTGTTCTGTGGGGGAAAGGAAAACAAGCGGCTGGTGGTTGCGGCGCGAGGATTTGAGCGTGCTCAATGACGCGGCGCCGAATCCGACAAACGTGCGTTTTGAGCCTGTAGAAGATTTGAAACCTTCGCGTTGGAATTGCTGAAGTTACTTCGAGTCCTCCCCTTTGCAAGAGGCCATCGGAAATCGAAACGTAATCACCGTTCTGGAGGCCGCGATCCCCGTATGGAAGGCAGAGACTATTTAGAATGGCCTGCCGTGATTTCATCCACGTCGCGGAGGAGCCGGAAGCCGTTCCGGGATGGATCTACGAATCATAGAGCACTCCTGTACTTTCGAGCGCTCCAGATCCGATACGAAATAGCAGCTGCGAGGCCAGGCGGTGTACGGCATTGGAAAAAGACAAATCGGACCTGTTCTAGGCAACTCTAATCCACGACGAGTCCTTCAGCTCGAAACTGCCCGATCACTACGTTGACGCGGTCTCCACGTTTCACCAATCTGCCTTTGTTCGAGAAAGCCATCCAGTAGGACCTTCCCGCCTGCGGCGTGCTGCTTTGGCGCAATTGGCCGACCTTTTCAAGCGAAGGGACCACCAGCTTGACCCCAGCCCTCGGGTCAATCAAGAAAGGCTCGGACTTCTTGTCATTGAGGGCCTTGGCTTTGTCCGCATCCAGGACGCGGTAAGTGAACCGAATGACTTCTCCCGACTCCACTGACTTCACGCCGAGAGTGTCCACTCCCCAAACGAACTCGTAATACTTCCCTGCCCGTCCCGCGAACCGATTCGGCTGATAGCGGCTCGCAGTCTTAGCCGCCGGTGCCTGCCCAGCCGGGGCAGCAGATTGGGATTGGGCCCCGAGCTGTGCGACCGGAAGGGCACTGGCGAAAACCCCTGCCAGCAGTATCGCCTTTGATTTAACGCCTGATTTCATATAGCAAAACCTCAGCTTAGCTTTTATTCGTCCCATACACGGCTTTCAAGCCAATCCATAGAATTTCACCAGGAACTAACCGGTCTTCGGGGACCGGCAGTGTGGCACTGCCAATGGACTAAATTTCGACTGGTCAGCCTTACTTCTTCGTTTCCAGAAGAGCGCTGCACGCCTCAATGGCACGGTCTTTTGGCATCTTACCGAGTTCAGCGCCACTCAACGTATAACCATCTTTGTATTCTGCCGTCTTGCGAGCCTCCGTCAGCTCTTTCTCTGGCACGTCTCGGACAAAAACCTTTCCTGTCTCCTGATACCTGGTGGCCGAGTCCGGATTGACCTTGGAGCAGAAACTAACCGCGCCTTCCAATTTCCCAAATGTATCATTCGTGAAAGGGAGTTTAGACATTGCAAGTTGTGGAATCGTGATCGCCGCGCACACAAACAAGACGCGATGGATTTTCATAATCGTATTTTACCTCCTATTCTACATGCGACGCGAGGTAATTTGTGGGCGCCGCCCTGCGGTCATCAACTGGTTTGGCCGCGAAAGCTCCGCAGGAGACGAAGCTGCTCGCGAGTAAACTCGCGAGCAGCTTCAAGTCGCGTGCATGAATCACTACCATTTCATTCACAAACTACTCACTACCGGGTGCCCGTCAACGTAACTAGCTGCGGTTGTACCGAATCGTTGTCGTTGACATTCAGCGTTGCGTGGAATGTCACGCCCGTCGGGAGCGGCGCAGTAAACAGAACGTTGATCGTGCAGGTGCTTGGAATGAATCCCACAATGACTGCTGGTCCAAGACTCGCACTGCAAGTGCCAGGCGATGTCGTCGAGCGCATGAAGTTCCCTGGATTCGCACCCGTGAAGGTTACGGGGTTCAACGTGATTGTCGCCGTCCCCCAATTCTGCACCGTCACCGTTTTCGTCCGGTTTGCAGTGGTGGTGTAGTTAAAGTTTGTAATGCTCGACGGTGTGGCCACGATTTGGTACGCCGTACCACTTAGCTGCACCGGTGCATTGACCACTGTGACTGGGTTTCCCGCGAAGTCTGTGCCGGTAATTGTCACCGTCCCGGTATACAAGCCCCTGGTCATGGTGGAGAAGAGCACTTGGATGGTGCAACTGGCGCCACTATTCAATGTCGTGCCGCAGTTGTTAGGCACAAGGAAACTATTCCGTGTA
>Ga0137415_10008021_pt1 | contig 10463 bp, 10 predicted proteins | sample CZODoug3_1_1_16f_FD_183082 | JGI IMG/M metagenome (GOLD analysis project Ga0137415, IMG submission 183082) | Vadose zone soil fungal communities from Angelo Coast Range Reserve, California, USA - CZODoug3_1_1_16fungal (Hybrid Assembly) | ecosystem: Environmental > Terrestrial > Soil > Vadose... | reverse complement strand
TCAGCCAGACCCTGTTCAACGGCTTCAAGACCGCCAATACGGTGCGCCAGTCGGAGGCGCAGGTCCGCTCCGGGCGCGAGGCGCTGCGCAATGTGGGCCAGGGCGTGCTGCTCGATGCGGTGACCGCCTATACCAACGTGCTCGCCAACCAGAGCCTACTGGACGCGCAACGTGTCAACGTGACCTTCCTGCGCGAGACGCTTGCGACCACGCGGAGGCGTCTCGAAAGCGGCGACGTGACGCCCACCGACGTGGCGCAGGCGGAGGCGCGGCTCAGTCGCGCGCTCGCAGATCAAAACACTGCGGAAGTCGGCCTCGCCATCGGCCAGGCGATCTACGCCCAGGTCACCGGTGCGGCGCCGGGCCGGCTGGCGCAGCCGGACTCGATCGACCGGTTGCTGCCCCGCACGCGCGAGGAGGCGAATGCCGTCAGCCGTACCGAGCATCCGGTCATCCTCGCCGCCACCTACGACACCGATGTCGCCCAGTTCGGCACCAAAATCGCTGAAAGCAGTTTGTGGCCGAATGTCTCGGTGCAGGGAAGCGTGTCGCGCAGCCGGGACGCTGACACCTCGCTCAGCACGAAGGCTCAGGATGTTGCCTCGATCATGGGGCAAGCGACCGTGCCGATCTACGATGGCGGGCTCGCGGCATCGCAGATCCGCCAGGCCAAGGAAATGGCGATGCAGAGCCGCATCGTGCTGCAACTGGTTCGTGATCAGACCCGGACTGCCGTGGTCGCCGCCTGGGTCACGCACGAAGGCGCCAAGATCGCGCTTTCGGCCGCCGAATCGGAGGTGCGGTCGGCCAACGTCGCGCTCGCCGGCGTGCAGCGTGAGGCGCAGGCCGGCCAGCGCACCACGCTCGACGTGCTCAACTCCCAGCAGGACCTCACAGCGGCGCGTGCCCGGCTGATCGGGGCGCAGCGGGACCGGGTGATCGCGGCCTATACGCTGCTCAGTGCCATCGACCGGCTCGACGTGAAGACGCTCGGGCTCAACACCCCTGACTATGCGCCCGATGTCCATTACCATCAGGTCCGCGATGCCTGGGGCGGCTTGCGAACGCCGTCGGGCCAATGATGACTTCGCCGCGCGGTGCAGCTGGTCGAGGGCGCGCCGGCATCGGAGACCGAGCCATCGAGGTCAGAGATCATGGCGTTCTATCGCAATTGGGTCGTGCCGTGTCTCACCCATCTCGCGATGTCGAACCACAGGCTTGTCGACTACCGGCGGCGGGTCGTGTCCCAGGCCCGCGGTCGCGTGCTGGAGGTTGGAATCGGGTCCGGCCTGAATCTGTCGTTCTATGGCGGCGAAGTCGCGAATGTCTACGGTATCGATCCGTCCGCCGGACTGCTTCGGCGAGCGATCAAGCAGCGTGCGCCTCAAGCGAACCTGGTGGAGGCCTCGGCCGAGAGCATTCCCTTTGATAGCGCCAGCTTCGATACGGTGGTGACGACGTGGACGCTGTGCACGATCCCTGAAGTCGTCGTGGCTCTGCGCGAAATGCAGCGTGTACTGCGGCCGACCGGTCGCCTTCTGTTCGTGGAGCACGGGCTGGCACCCGATCGCGGTGTCGCCCGATGGCAGCATCGCCTGACGCCATGCTGGAAATGTCTTGGTGGTGGATGCCATCTCAACCGCAAGATCGATGATCTCGTCACCGCGGCGGGATTCCGCATCGAGCGGCTCGACGCCGGATACATGCAGGGGCGCAACCCCTTCACCTTCATGTACGAGGGTGTTGCGCGGTTGCCTGGATCCCTTGTCTGATCTCCGCGGAAAATTGGGGCTGCCCGGATCCAAATTGGGTGCCAGCGCCAAATTTTGTGTTGAATTTGTAACGCGAATCCTCGACAAAGCTGCATCCTCGAAAAATTGTGCATCTAGCGACTGGCGACGAGCTGGTTAGGCCGTGTCTGCGGCATCCGCCCCTGCCTTCGTGCGCGCGGATCCTGACAGGACGGGCCGGCCGGAACCCTCCACCGCGAATGGACGTTAGCCGCTGAACACGTGCGGGAGTTCACTCGCAGTGATGACCGCAATCTGGCACGCGCTGGGCATGGCGTTCGCCATGGGATGGGAAATCCTGTGGCCATTGGTGTTGGGATTCGCCCTGTCCGCGGTGGTTCAAGCGGTCGTGTCGCATGAGCAAATGGTCAGGCTCCTGCCCGATGACCGCGCCCGGTCGATTGCGACCGCCGTGGCGCTGGGGGCGGCCTCGTCGTCCTGCTCTTATGCCGCCGTGGCGCTCGCCCGCTCGGTGTTTCGCAAGGGGGCCGACTTCACCGCTGCGATGACGTTCGAGCTCGCTTCCACCAACCTGGTGGTGGAGCTCAGCGTCATCATGCTGGTTCTGCTGGGCTGGCAGATCACGCTGGCCGAGTTCATCGGCGCGCCGATCATGGTGGTCATCCTGGTTTTCCTGTTTCGCGTGTTTCTGAAGCCGCGCCTCCTCCAGGAAGCCAAGGAGCAGGCCGAGAGAGGGGTCGCGGGCCGCATGGAAGGCCATGCCGAGATGGATATGTCGGTGACCGAAGGAGGCTCGCTCTGGCAGCGGATCACGTCCGCGCAAGGCTTGACCGCGATCAGCCACTACTTCGTGATGGATTGGGCTGCGATCTGGCCCGACATCGTCGGCGGGCTGCTGATTTCGGGCGCGCTGGCTGCGTGGGTTCCGTCCGAGTTCTGGCAGTCTTTCTTCCTCGTCGATCACCCGCTGCTGGCAAAGATCTGGGGTCCTCTGGTCGGGCCAGTGGTCGCCGTCATCTCGTTCGTCTGTTCGGTTGGAAACATTCCGTTGGCGGCCGTGCTGTGGAACGGAGGCATCAGCTTCGGCGGCGTCGTCGCGTTCATTTTCGCCGATCTTATCGTCCTGCCGGTGCTCAACATCTATCGCAAATATTACGGGCTCAGGATGATGGGCTTCCTCCTGGTCACGTTCTATGTCGCGATGGCCGCCGCTGCCTTGGTCGTGGAAGTCCTGTTCGGGCTATTCGGCCTGATCCCGCAAGAACGCCACGCCCGCGTCGTGGAGGCGTCGATCTCGTGGAACTACACGACGTGGCTCAACATCGTATTTTTGATCCTCGCGGCCGTTCTGGTCTGGCGTTTCTTCAGGACCGGAGGGCGTGAGATGCTGCGAATTATGAACGGGCCGCCATCTTCGCCGAGTGCAGCGTCCCACATGCACTGACTCTGGCATAAATAATAATGGGTGCTATCGGGCCAGCCCAGCGCGTTGGGCACGATTCCGGTTCGCCTCAACCGTCTCCTCGGACATCGAGTACGCCATCTCGAAGCGGCGAAAATCAGCTGGCCCTCGCCGGGACATAGAGCGGCATCGAATCCTCCCACAGGCTGTCGGTGAGGACGCGCTTGCCGGTGCCGTCGGCGTTCATGATGAAAATCGGGCCCAGGGCTGGAACGTGGCTCACCACCATCCGGGCCAACGACGGTCACGCCGTCTGGACTTCGGACGGCAGGATCATGTGGAACAGCGGCATTTACGGTTTCCGCGACGAGGCCGCCCTCTACGACAACACATGGCTCAGACCCGGAAAAAGGGCGTCATGCTCATGAACCGGATCGGGCCGTCGTTGAGCATTGGCCGCGGATGCCTGTTGGGCCAACAAAGGGGCTGCTGGGACGACGCCAAGGAACATTCGACGGTTCATGGCTTCCTCCGAAAACTTCGCTGTGCCCTGGGCTTCTTTGATACGGGTCAAACACCTCTCTGGAAAGGAATCATTAAATGCGCGTAAGATGGCGCAGGTCAGTGCGGCCGCGCCGAGCCTTCATCACGTCGTGGTCAGAGCCAAATAGATGATGCGCCCCGCCGCGCCGAGCAGCAGCAAGAAGGCGGCAGCCGCTTGAATGAAGAATCCGGGGAAGCGCTTTTCGGGACTGGCGATATAGCCGAGAAAATAGATCACCCGTCCGACGATCCAAACCAGCCCCAGGATCGCCGCCACCGTCGGGCTCCAATAGATGGAGAAGAGCCAGAGCGACGGCAGGAAGATCGGCATCCATTCCAACGTATTGGTATGCGCCCGAACAGTGCGTTCGAGGACAGGGTCGCCGGTCATGGTGGGAACAAGGATGCCTGTCTTTTGATGGGCGCGCGAAACGCACGTCGCCATCCAGAAGTAGACTGCGGCGGCGAGCAACGTGACGAGTGCGACGTAGAGGTGCGCGTGCATGGTTTCCCCTTTTCGGTAGTTGGTGGCCAACGATATAACACCGACCGACTACGCACGAGCGCCACGCCGGCCTTATCGAAGAGAGCGCCGCGTCACCGACCGTGACGCTCTCGGTGCCTTTGCGTTGGTTGGTGAAAGGCTTGGCGCTGCGATCGCCGCGTCTGGCGCCGTCCCTACAGTGGACCCACGCAAGCACATGTTAGCATTGAGACGGTTGCTTCGGTCGGTCACGATCAGGGTCATGAAAAATCAACACGACGATAACCGACAAAAAGGCGAGACCGGCCATCAGCCAAAACGCGTCCGCGAATGATCCATGCAGCTTGAGCACCGAGCCGGTGATGACCGGAGCCAGAAATCCCGAGATCGCAAAAGCGAGGTTCATGATGCCGAATGCGGTCGCCGCGTGCTTGGGAGCGACGTCGACATTGACCGCAAAATACACTGCATTGGCGCCCATGGACGCGGCGACCGCGATGGTAATGCATGCGATCGCAGTTCCAAGATTGTGCGTCAGAGCCACCGGGATCACGGCGAGGGCGGCTATGAATTGTGTGCCGGCAATGAGGTAGCTGCGGGCGATACGCAGCCGCCCTGTCGTGCGCAACAAGTGATCTGATGCGCGCCCGAGCGCCCACAAGACGAAGGCCGCCGCAAGCCACGGCAGCACCGTGAACAAGCCGACATCGACAAGCTTCAGGCCATAGACTTTTTCGAGATAGCTCGGCAGCCACGTCATGAAGAAGAACAGAAAGTACCCGTAGACGAAGTACGCCCAATAATTGGCAAGGAGCGTCCGGTTCGTGAGCAGGAAGCGGACGGCATCCCGGCCTTGGGTGGATTGGCCGTGGTAGTTCACCGGCTGCTGTGCGGCTTGCGTGTCGCGGATATGGGCAAGCTCGGCCTGGTTGACGAAGCGCGATCGGCTCGGATCGTCACGGTAAAAGAGCAGCCATAGCGGGACCCACAGGATGGAAAGCCCGAACAGAACGAAGAAGGTGCGGCGCCAATCGAACCAGGCAAGCAGTTGGGTGACGACGGGCCCGCCGATGGCAAGCGCGAGCGGCACGGCGACGAGCGCGTTTCCCAGCGCCGTTGCCCGCTCTTGCGGGGCGAGCCATCGGCTGACTGCGCCGGTCAGGGCCGGGAAATTCGGTCCCTCCGACACGCCGAGCAGTACGCGCGCTGCGTAGAGCACCGCAAACCCGCTCGCGAGCCCGGTCGCGCCAATCGACAGGCTCCACAAGACGGCGGCAACCGCCATCACGCTGCGGGACCCAAAACGATCGACGACGATACCGCCCAGCAGCGTCGTGATCGCATAGCCGAGCCCGAAGGCGCCGAGAATGCCGCCCGCATCGGCGGGCGACAAGCCGAGATCGCGCTCGATCTGAGGAATCGAATACGAGATCGCGGCCCGGTCTATGTAGTTGACGATGCTGATCGCAAACAGAAGGAAGATGACAAACCAGCGGAAGCGGCTCGGCTGCATTCGGCTTTCCCTCGGGCGACTGCCGGCTGAGAGCGGTCGCTAGAGCATGATCCCGAAAAGTGGACACCGGTTTTAGGAAAAGATCATGCTCCAACAAGAAGGTAGAGCGGGATGACGATTCAAAGAAAAGTCATCGCGCTCTAGTGAGCCCGGCGCGCTACGAACGCCCTCCCGGCCTGGCAGCCGGGGTGCCGAGCGGCGGGAGATCGGCGGGCGGCAATCCTCCGAGTTGCGTGAGGAAGCGCGCCATGTCGTAGTACCGCGACTCGCGCCTGATTTTTTCATTGTCCAGCACGAACACGCTTGCCGCTCTCAAACGGAATGGCTTGCCGGTTGCCTTGAGGTAGGGCAGGTCGCCGGTCTGGGTTCCGGTGATCGCGTATTCCGCCGCCGCCATGGTTTCGGTCGCGAAGCCGTCGAACAGCTCCACACGAAAGTCCGGAATGGCTTTCGCCGCCTCTGCCAGCAGGCCTCGGAACGGTTCGACGCCCCGCACGGTGTCTCCGACCGCTACGTCCTCATAGACGACGTCGGCGGCGACAAGCGCGAGGAGTTTCTGGGGGTCGCCGAGCGTGGACCATCCATCGGCCCAGCGGGCAAGGAACTTGGACTCGGCGCCGCCAGCCGCGCGTGTTTGCGACCCGGTGGCCGCGAGTGCAGCACCCATGGCGCCCACGCTGAGAACAGCCCGGCGCGAAACGCGTAGGAATGGAGAAATGGGCATGGTTACCCTCCTCGTTATCCTCCTTGTCCAGGAGTTCGCACGATGGCGCGCCATCGGCAGAAAATCTAGGGGACGGGCACCAACACTGTCAATCGATAGCGGCCTTTGTCCGACGCTGGCTCGCCGTGCTACTTCGCGCGTGATTAGCAATTCGATAACGCATGTGGCATCTGCGTGTGTGCCGCGGCAACGACAGCCTTGGGCGTTGCGGGGAACGATGCCTGCAAATTATTGCAACCGGGCCGCGGGCGTGGAGTGAATCAGGACCCGCGGTGGGCCAGCCCATCCAAGATGCGGCAGTCGCCGATCCGCTGCTGCCCGCACTCCGCCAGCATGCGCCTTATCTCGGAGCGCATCGCCACGAGGCTCGCGATCTTGCTGTCGATGTCCGAGACCTGCCGGCGCGCGATGGCATCGACGCGGTCGCAGGGCTGCTCGGGCCGGTCGGCGAGCTGCAAGAGCTGACGGATCGCGTCCACGTCGAAGCCCAGCTCGCGGGCATGGCGAACGAACCTGAGGCGCTTGGCGGCGTCGCGGTCATAGAGCCGGCGATTGGACCGGGTGCGGGGCGGGGGCGGCAGAAGGCCGATGCTCTCGTAGTAGCGGATGGTCGGCACCTTCACGCCGGTTTCCCGGGCCAAAAGGCCGATGCTGATGGCGTTGCTCATGCTCTTGATCCTCTAGTCGCTAGAGAATGTAGGCTGGCGACGAGCGATGGAAAAGTGGCCATGTCAACGTCATGTTCGAGGGACGCGCTGGCGAGCGAAGCGAGCGGCCAGCGCGTCGACTCTATAGCGCGCGCTGGCGAGCGAAGCGAGCGGCCAGCGCGTCGACTCTATAATGCGCGCGCATAGCGCGTCGGAAGACGCGCGTGAACGCGCTGATGACACTCGCCCTGAACCGGGCTCGTCGGCGCGCGATGCCTGCGGTTGTCACGGACAGCCGCGATTTGACGGGATGGATCCGCGCTACAAGCGGATCCTCTGGACCGTCATCGCCATCAACGCCGCGATGTTTCTGACCGAGATGCTCGCGGGCCACATGGCGGGGTCCAACGCGCTGCAGGCCGACGCTCTCGACTTTCTCGGCGATACCGTGACCTACGGTCTCAGCCTCGCGGTGATCGGCTCCTCCTTGCGTGCGCGGTCGGCGGCCGCGCTGCTCAAGGGCGCAAGCCTGAGCCTGATGGGCCTGTGGGTGCTGGGTTCGACCGCATACCACGTCCTCATTCTCGGCGTCCCGCGCGCAGATGTCATGGGCGCGATCGCATTCCTCGCGCTCGCCGCCAATCTTGCGAGCGTCCTCCTCCTGCTACGCTACAAGGACGGTGACGCGAACGTTCGCTCGGTGTGGGTCTGCTCGCGCAACGACATGATCGGCAACGTCGCGGTCATGATCGCGGCGCTGGGTGTTTGGGGCACCGCCGCGGCTTGGCCCGACCTGATCGTCGCGGCGGTCATGGCGGCGGTGTTCCTGACATCGTCGGTGCTGATCTTGCGGCAGGCCTGGGCAGAGTATCGCGCGGGCCCGGGAACGCCGCGCGTTGCATTTCGGTAGGCGCCATGGAACGTCCAGGTCGCGGGCGGCGCCGTGAATGGCGGCCCGCTCGACCTCACCAATTTCGAGCGCTACCAAGCCAAGCTCCGCTTCGGCTACAATTTCTGAATTCACGTCGCCGATCGCAGCAGCAGGCAGCCGCCCGTAATGAATCCAATGCCGGCGAGGCGCGAAACAAGGCGACCTCCGGGCAGCACCTTTTCCGCGAGCACGAGGATCGCAATCGCCGCGATCCAAAGGATGTTCATGACGCCGCCGACGAAAAGGAGTGCCATCAGCGTCCAGCAGCAGCCGACGCAGTAGGCGCCGTGACGCAGGCCGAGCAGCAAAGCGCTCCGCACGTCGTTGCGAAAGCCGCCGTGGCGCTGGATGAATATCAACGGCGCCTGGCATTGTCCGAGGCAGATATCCTTCAGCGGTGTCCACTGGTAGATGCCGGCGGCGACGAGGACGATAGCTCCGAACACGTTGCTCGCGCCGGTCATCATCGGATCGAGCAAGGCCGCCCGGTCCAGCGCCCACTGCGCGGCGGTGGCGACGAGCGAGAAACCCGCCCACACCGCCAAGTAGCCCGCCACGAACCACGCGGTGGCCGCGAACGGTTTGCCTTGCGCGATCGCCTGCCGTCCCACCCGTGCGTAGATCAGGATCATCGGCGTCGCCGAAGGCGTCATCATGCCGATCATCATCGTGAGCCACATGGCGAACATCAGCACGAACTCGAACCGGTGCCATGGGGCAGCGGCCGGCGCCATGATCCCGATGCCGGCCGGAATCATCCGAAAACCGGTCATGTCCATACCGGCCATGCCGTCCATGTCGGCTTTGAGCCACCAGACGTAGCCGCTGGCCAGTGCTGTGAGCACGGCAAGCGCGGCGGCGACGATGGCGCGGTCACGCCGCAGCACGGCGTCGAGCGCTGCGTCGGTCACGGTCGTCAGCGGACGACGCCGGTGCCGGTCATATGCAGATCGGCGAAATGGGCGTGGGAATCCGCGAGATTGAGCGTAATCGCGCCGGACGTATTCGCCCAGCCCCGGCCGACCTCGGCGACCGTGAATTCGAATCCATCGGGCATGTCGATCCGCGCCCGGTGCTCCTGCTGGGTGACCGGATTGACGATCGGCTCGCCGCGCGCGTCGACCACGCCGGGAACGATGAAACGTGCCTTGCGCGCGTCCACGTCGATCTCGAGATCGATCTTGGCGAAGATCGGGTCATGGACCTTTTCCAGCATTGCGCTGAAGACCTGGAAGATGGTCGCACCCGGCTCGGTGTCCTGGCCACTCATGATCCGCAAGATGGCGTCGCGTTGCGCCGGCGTCGCGCGTTCGTCGATGATGGGAACTACCTCGCCGTGACCCTCGTGGATCGGACCGGGAAAGCGGAACACGCCGCCGAAGCGCAGGCCGTCGAGCCTGGTCTCGCCGTGATAGCCTTCGTCGATGGCAAGTCCGGTCATCGCCTGGCAGTTGCCGTGGGTCGGCAAGGCGTTGAACTGACAGGGACAACCGTAGGCGCAGTTGCAGTGGGAGAAATTCCTGCCCTTGAGCATCCATGCGACGTCAGCCATTCCAGCCTCCTCATCGCTGCCAGCCAGGACGTGACGACGTCCGAGCTGCGATGATACGCATGTCTCGCAAGCAATTCCAGCCTTGCCCGGCAATCGCACCAAGCCGACCGCGGCGGCGACGGGGCGTGGGTGCTGCGGGCGTCAACCACTTGCGCGGCGCGCGATCAGATCGAACTCCGACAGCCGCTCGATGGCGGCGCGATAGCCCGCTTCCATGGCCTGCTCGTAGGCGCGCCAGTTCAGCAGGTGGATGTGCTGCACCTTCGGCACGAGCAGCACGTCGCATTTTCGCAGCTCCGAGCCGACTTTCGAGTCGCTGCCGATCGTACCGACGCGCCAGAGCAGCTCGAGCATGTTGGGCGCCTTGTCGCGCGCGATCAGCTCGTCGATCCCGACATTGACCGCGATGATCGAGCCGACCCCGAATTGCCGCATCGCATCGGTCGGCAGGTTGTCGAGCACGCCGCCGTCGACGTGCACCGTGCCTTCGTCGAGCACGGGCGGGAATACACCCGGAATTGCCGCCGACGCTTGGACCCACGTCGCCAGGCTGCCGGTATTATGAACGCTGAGCGTGCCGTTGCTGAGATTCGTGGAGACACAGAAGTATTTCACCGGTGTCTCCTCGATCGCGACGTCGCCGAACCATTCATCGAACAGGCGCCTGACCCTGCCTCCTGGAAACAGCGCCGAGCGGGGCAAGCCAAAATCGCTCAGCCGCGGCCGGCCAAGGAATCCGTCGATGCAATGCGCGACCATCGCGCTCAAGTCCCATTCCAACGCGAGCCCGGCGCCGATGATCGCGCCCATGCTGGTTCCCCCGATCGCGTCGAACTGCACGCCATGCTCCTGCAGCGCGCGCACCACGCCGACATGCGCCAGGCCGCGCGCGCCCCCGCCGGACAGCACCAGCCCG
>Ga0137415_10008020_pt1 | contig 10464 bp, 6 predicted proteins | sample CZODoug3_1_1_16f_FD_183082 | JGI IMG/M metagenome (GOLD analysis project Ga0137415, IMG submission 183082) | Vadose zone soil fungal communities from Angelo Coast Range Reserve, California, USA - CZODoug3_1_1_16fungal (Hybrid Assembly) | ecosystem: Environmental > Terrestrial > Soil > Vadose... | reverse complement strand
TCGACACAAAAAGCAGGTCCTTCACTACGTTCAGGATGACACCATTTTTGATAGGCATTTTAGAGACAGCACACTAGGGGCAGAGCCTGAGTACACTCCAAAAACAACCTTCGCCGAACTATTAGATCGATGCTTCCACCGGGTACATCGTTTAGTAGGCCATGGTGGCAAATTTTCCGGTTCACCGTTGAATTTCAGGGGGCAAACAGACCCTGCAGTGCGGAATGCAACAGAGAAGCTGGGCCCGCTTCCGCAATGCAGTAGATCTCATCCAGGGCGGTACACTCAGGCGAGCGACGTCATCCGGGATTTGACCTGGTCTATGAGGGCATGAAGTTCATCGATCAACGATGGAGAGCTTGGGTTCCGAGAAAGGCGATATTGAAGTTCGACCGTTCGGATCCCCTCGGAGATCAAAATATCGCATACTTTCTTTTTTTATCATTTTATTTCGATTCATTTTAAAATGATTTCTCAGTACGAAAAAATCGGCTGGCACAAAACAATGACGATCAAAATCTTTCCTTCCAAGGCTGTGCTGGCTCAGCAGGCAGCCGAACAAGCTGCAGCTTCCATCACCCGCGCTATCTGTGAGCGCGGCGTGGCGCGCATCATCGCTGCTACAGGCGCTTCACAATTCGAGTTTCTGGACGCTTTGACAATCTCCGGAGTTAACTGGAAGCAGGTGGAAATGTTCCACCTCGACGAATATGTAGGCATTTCGGATAAGGCTCCTGCAAGTTTCTGCAGATATCTGAGAGAGCGTCTGATTGATAAAGTCGGATTGGAAAAATACCATCTCCTGAATGGAATGCAGGATCCAGCAACTGTAATCGAGCAGGTGAGCACGGAGATTCGCAAAGCGCCCATTGATGTTGCGTTTGTGGGTGTCGGGGAGAACGGGCACCTGGCGTTCAATGATCCACCAGCGGACTTCGAAACCGAGAAGGCATACATCGTGGTTACTCTCGATGAAGAGTGCCGCAAGCAGCAGCTTGGAGAGGGATGGTTCCCCACGCTTGCAGATGTTCCACAGCAGGCAATTTCCATCTCCATCAGGCAGATTATGAAGGCCCGGCAAATTCTCTGCATCGCTCCAGATGCGCGCAAGGCGAAGGCAATCAAAGCGTGTTTCGACGGCGACGTCAGTCCTCTCGCACCGGCTTCGATTTTGCAACGCCATCCAGATGCGACCATTTACCTCGACAACGAGTCAGCAGCATTACTTTCACGAGTTGCCGTTGAGGCGCATAACAGTTGAGGTGATCCTGAACTCCAGATCATTGCCTTACATCTGAGACTGCCCAGTATTTGAAGTGAAGTCTATGAAGTCGATTTCTGCCTATATATTGGTGCTCGTGGGAGCCTTTGCTGCAGCTTGCGGAACTGCCACCGCCCAGGTAAAAGTGTGGCAGGGCAACATTACGCTGCCCACCTATGGAGAAGGAGAGCCCGATCCTAACCCTCCATTCGATGTTTACTCGACCACCCAGTTCAGCTATCCCTACACGTTGAGAAAAAATCTGACAGGGAAGAAGGCGGAACATGTTTGGCGCGCGGTGTTTCTCGAAAATGAATATCTGAAATGCACGGTGCTTCCCGACATCGGCGGCCATGTTTATTCGTGCACCGACAAGATCAATGGCCAGCCGATGTTCTATGCGAATCCGTCGATCAAGAAGGCGCAAATAGGGTATCGAGGGGCCTGGGCTGCATTTGGCATCGAGTTCAATTTCCCGGTTTCGCATAACTGGGTTTCCATGTCGCCGGTTGATTTCAAATTTGCGACGAATGCCGATGGCAGCGCGTCCGTGACGGTTGGCAATATTGACCGAGTGTATGGCATGCAATGGCGCGTGGAGATCATTCTGCGTCCGGGCTCAACGCTGTTGGAAGAGAAGGTCACGCTTTATAACCGTAGCGACGTCCGCCATCGTTACTACTGGTGGAACAATGCAGCCGTTGAGGTATGGGATGACTCGAAGATTGAATACCCCATGCGATATGTGGCATCCCATGGATTCACTGAAGTGCAGCACTGGCCCATTGCGCCCGATAGCAATGGCCTGAGCATTATCAGGAATCAACAGAACGGCCCGGTGTCGTTCTTCGTGCATGGAAGCCAGGAGCCATTCATGGGAATCTGGAACCCAAAGACGAACGCTGGCACAGTGCACTATGCCGAATACAGTGAATTGCCAGCAAAGAAAATCTGGTCATGGGGAGCAGATGCCGAAGGGATGGGATGGCGGAAGGCCCTGTCCGACAATGACAGCGCATATGTTGAAGTCCAAGCTGGCCTCTTTCGCAACCAGGAAACATATGCATTTCTCGATCCCGGCCAGACCATCCAATTTAGTGAATATTGGATGCCCGTGCGTGACACAGGTGGCATCTCGCGCGCCAACAAGGTTGGGGTGATTTCATTTCAGCAGCAGGGCTCGAATCTGTCTCCTGCTCTTAATGTGAATCAGAGCATATCCGGCGCTCAGATTCGGCTCATGGAGAAAGGCAATATCCTCTGGAGCGGAACCGCTGATCTTGTGCCGGAAAAAACGTGGTCACATGCAGTGTCCATGAAAGATCAGTCTGCCAAAGTTACGTTTGAACTCAGAGATCAGAACGGGAAAATACTGCTACAGCATACGGATGGCGAGTATGACTGGGATCCGGATTCGACAATCAACGTTGGCCCGCAAACGATCTATGGAACACCTGATGTAGATAAGCGAACTGAGGGCGACTGGCTGAAGCTGGGCACGGACCAGGAACTGAACGGAAAGATTGTGCTCGCGATGCAGACATACGAAACAGCGCTAGCCAGGTATCCTGACAGTTTCATTCTGCAACTCGCAGCGGGAAGACTGGCCGCATCATTGCAGCGATATGCGGAAGCAGAGAAGTTATTGCAGGCAGTTCAAAAACGCGATACGCCGAATGCCGAAGTTGCCTATTACCTTGGAATAGCGGAAGAAGGTCTGGGACACACACGGGAAGCGCAGGTCTCATATGAGATCGCGTATCGTCAGGTCGAGTTTCGTTCCAGAGCAGCAGCGCGGATTGCCGCGTTATGTGCGCGACAAGGAGATCTGAAGCAAGCGCAAGCCTTCCTGAAAGACGCGGTTGAAGCTGCTCCTCTGGACATTCGCACAAGAGAACAACTGGAAGCAGTTACGCGCGCAATTGGCGATACCACCAGGGCAGATCAGCTTACGCGTAGCGATATGGCTACAGATCCGACAAGCGACTTTCTGAAAGAAGAGACAGGCGCGCCTGACTTGCCCCACCTCGCAGCGGATCCATATCGCGTGCTGCGCGTGGCGAACGAATACATGAACCTAGGGTTGTATCAGCGAGCTCTCAATGTTTTAGAACGAACCTACCCCGCAGTGCCCGAAGATCAGACTGAACCTGGATCGACGCTGCCACAGAATAATCCGCTCGTTCTCTATTACGCGGCGTTCTGCAAGGGAAAACTTGGCAACGACGCATCACGGAGTTGGCAAGCAGCCGCTCAACTGTCGCCGAGCCTGGTATTTCCATCATCAGCAATGGACCATGTCGTGCTGGAGGCTGCCCTCGCTGCAAACAGCAGTGACGGAACAGCGCACTATTTGCTTGGGAATCTGCTCTTTTCAAAGGGCCTGTACGATACAGGGGTCGAGCACTGGACGGAGGCAAAGAAACTGGCTCCGCAGATGCCGGTGCTGGATGCCAGCTTGGGAAAAAGTTGGCTGCACGTGAAAGGTAATCCTGAGCACGCTCGCGAATCTTTTGAAGAAGGCTCGAAAAACGATCCCACGAACCCGGACATATACGTGGGTCTCGATGCAGCAATGAGCCTGACCGGTGCCTCGGCCAAAGAACGCGCAGCGGCACTCGAACGCTATCCATCTGCCGACGCTTCGGCAATGCCTGCGAATCTGGTATATCAACTGGCTCTGACCCGCGCTGAAGCAGGTCGATATGACCAGGCTTTGGCGCTCTTTAAGGATCGCTTTTTCCCGAGCGAGGAGGGAGGCGTCAGTGCGGCGCAGGTTCTTTTCGAAATCAATCTCATGCACGCTGAAGCTGAAGCCGCGGCTGGAAAATGCGTTGATGCCGAAACGTTTCTTGCTAACGAACATCCAGGTCTCGGGCTGAATGGGGCCGTCGCTCACGCGTATCTGAGAATGGCCACCATCGCAAAGCGCTGCAATCGTCCACAGGAGGCCGAACAGCTGCTGCAAAAGGCTGCAGCGAGCGAGAACATAGCCGATATGGTATGGGCAGCCAGAGCGAAACAGTTACTCGGCAACTACGATGCAGCACAGGAACAGCAAAAGCTCAAGGCATCGCTTAGTCATGCGATGCATGTGGCTGACACCAGCTCTTATACGGGCTGGTGGTGGTACAACATTGGAGCCATCGAGCTTGCGTTGAATCACAAAGATTCTGCTCAAGAGTCTTTCAACAACGCTCTGTTATTTCCAGACAGCATGATGTCGCATCATTTCAGCCGCGTCATTATGGCTGATTCCGGAGCGGGCTCTTTGATCCATTGATGGCCTTAGATAGCAGTGAGCCGCAGTCTGCTAGCAGCAGGCAATAAACTAGTGTCCGATTGAATGTGTGCGATGCCATGCTTGTTCGTGCGAACCCGCAGCGAGACCAAAGGAACACCCGGAGCAGGCTGATCACCACTCGCCAAATTGCTGCCGGTTAGTTCGAGATCATAAACATGATCCGCTTCCAGCCCTCCAAGCCAGAGAGCATGACAGGGAAAAGAGGGAAGTGTTACCTCAACAGAACCGAGCGGCGCATCCTGAGTTGAAAATAGAGCAACGACACCGGCCTCTCCCGATATGGTGCACCCAGCTCCTGCAGCTCCTGCGCCTTGAACCAATTGAACGCTGAATCGGCCAGTCTTCCCCTGATCGCCAATTTCAATCAGGTGAAGAAAGTGATCTTCAAGTTGCGGACGGGAAGGCGATACCTCAACCCTCCACGCTCCGGGAACAACATTGCGACGATTGGAAGATCGGATGTGCGTGAAATCGTCGCCCCAGAACTTCTGCCACATGGCGCGTTCGACAGGATCGGCAGGCAGAGGACCGCCATCAGCGGGCTCCAGAGGCCAATTGCGCCCACTGCCCCACGCCCCACCATTGGCATCTCCCGGAGTCCAGAATTCATACCCAGTTCCTCCACGCCGCGCTGTGACGTGAGTCTCGGGCAGGAGAGTATGGACAAGAATCTCGCCTTCGCCTTCCTGTAGTCGAAACTTTGCCGCATTTCCGAAGCTTTCTTCGCCACTGCCTGATGGAGTACCAGTTCCCTCTATCCACGGCGTATTCACGCCATGCAGTAACCAGGCTTTGCGAAACGATGGATCAGTGCTCACTACGCGATCGAAGACCAGCAGCACATCCATCTCCGGTAGATAAAGCAGTTGCCGAGTGAAAGTGCGAAGCTTGTGGGGCGAATAGGCACGAGTAGCATCGCCAAGAGCGTACTGGTAAGCGTCCCGCCCATTATTACCGTGGACGTTATCGACGATTTTCATCTCGCCCACTTCCCAGAGGTCGCGTGTCTTTTCCCAGTCATCCCGGCTGCGAACGGTGTTCCAGAAGCGCGATGAATCCATGCGCTGGCCGCCGTCATTCGCAGCTTCCATCAGATTTTCTGACCAGAAAAAGTGCTCCTGAGGGTCGAAGACCAGCATGGTGTTATGCGCAATTGTGCGCCGATAGTAGTTCAGGTAATGAGGGCTCTCGGAGTCGGTGTAATCTGCGCCGCTGTCGATGGCCAGATGTCCGCGATGGAAGATCGTGAAGTGATTGCGGTCCAGATGCTGATGCTTCGCGAGATAAGGCCCGCAGTCAAACTCAATGCGCGTGGCCTGCGGGCCCCATCCATTGCGGAAGACAACCTGATCGATACCGGGAAAATATCGGCACAATGGAAGCTCCTCTGGCGTGGTCAGAGCAGGATCGCGCGGCATAACGTCAGGATCGTTCCACAAGAATTCAAGAACGGGTGCGGTCCACTTCTGCACAGCGAAGCCACTGTCGCGGAGAAGCCACGCAGCGTAGGGGTTTTTGAAGCGATTGACCGCATAGCCGAGTGCAGCCGTGTCGCGGTCGTCCAGAATGGGATACTCGTTGTCTCCTTCGCGCGCAGGAGTGCCATCCGGCATTAGCTTGTACAGGTATGTATCAGCGATGTTGTAGTAAATCCCAAAGCGCAGCGCGGGATCGACTCCTGTCGTGGTCCGCTGCAACTCTGCAAGCATGACCATGGGAACATATGTGATCCGCATGTAATCCGTCGACTCGTGATAACTGCCCATCGGTGAGACGATGTCGGATACCCGCAAGATGTTCTGAAAAGCCCGAGCAGCTTTGTCCTTCAGCTCTTGAACCCTCACGTCGTTCGGGCGATGCTTGGCGACCGCGCACAATGTGAATGCTGTCAGCCCCAGAAATCGCGTCGTGTAGTTATGATATGAGGCTTGCTCCGGATGCTTGAGATCAGGCGTCGAAGCCATGACGATAGCGCCATCGAGTAGCTGCTTTGCTGCGCAGTCCTTCAAAGCTACATCGAAGGCGGCACATTCATACAGCCAATCGAAAGTCAGGGACCAGTTGGCATACGTCAGCCATGCATGCGACCCGGGCGCCGGTGGTGTCGAGCGCTGCATTTCGGCCAACGCCTTTTCCGCGAACGCATCCTGCCCTGTTATCAGCCATGAGAGCGCATTGCCTGCCATGTCGTCTGAAGGCCGGCGGCCAGCAGCATAGCGCATGCGAAGAATATCGAGGCCGCAGAACGGATCATGCGCGCCGAGAAGCATCGACGGGCCGTTCTTTGACTCTGAGTAGGCACTGCGCGTGAAGACGAATGCAGCCGTCGAAGCAAGCAGTTGAGTAAAGCGACGGCGCGAAAGGGGTCTTGCGGGTAGATGAGAATCGCAGTGAAAAGACTTCATGAATGCCTGACTTGTAGGTGACGCCGGCTGCTCCTGTAAATGTCCACGCGCTGAAGCCGGACATAAAAGCACTCAGGCCGGCGACCAGCCATGGAATGCGGCTGCCTTCGCGAAAATACTCAGACGCAGTGCGATTGAATCGAATCGCATAAAGCCAACGCCGATCATCAGAAGGATGTGACAGACGATTACGGCGTATTCGGTGGCATTAGCGGTTTGCATCGTCCATTAACTTTCGTTTAGTGGTCCATAGTGTGTCAAGAAATAGTTTTGGGAATAAAGCGAAAATAAAAGCTTATACTTTCGTGCTAAACTCAGCACGACCAAATGACGAAGTCAGCAATCACAGTACTAGCCGGAGAAAAACTCTTCGCATCGTTTTTTGACGAATGCCCAAAGAGACGTTTGAGCAGGTTCTCGCGATGGATTCTGTTTTCGAAAACAGAGTTCAAGGCAGCCGATCTCTCTGGCATCGCCGGGGCAGAGTGCGGAAATAGACCGCGTCAGCAAGGCGTATCCATACCTCTTGGGCGACGACTTCGTTCAGCCCCGCCTCGATGAGTGGCTACATTGATCCACAACATTGGGTATGGAAGCATCGAGGAGTAAAAGGGCGTGTTGCCACAAACTCTCAGCAAAACGGCAAAGACTCCAAAGCTGCGCTGGTGGATGTGTGCCATGCTCTTCGCCTCCACTACCATCAACTACATTGATCGGCAAACGCTCTCCCTGCTCGCGCCATTTTTGAAAAACACCTATCACTGGACGAACAGCGATTACGCCAACCTCGTCATTGCATTTCGCGTGGCTTACACAATTGGACAGACAGCAAGTGGTCGATGGTTGGACCGCGTTGGCACGCGCCTCGGCATCACCTTCACCGTCCTGTTCTATTCAGTTGTTTCGGTGCTCACTCCTTTGGCGAATGGGTTCCTGAGCTTTCTCGGTTTTCGTTTCTTGCTGGGAGTTGGCGAATCGGCGAACTGGCCTGCCGCAACCAAGGTAGTTTCGGAATGGTTCCCGGCGAAAGAACGAGCATTGGCAACAGCATTCTTCGATAGCGGCTCTTCGATTGGGGGCGCTCTTTCTCCATTCTTGGTACTGTGGATCTATTTCCACTGGGGCTGGCGGCCGGCATTTGTGGTGCCGGGCGTTCTGGGATTCATCTGGCTGCTCGTCTGGCGAAGATTTTATTTTCCGCCGGAACAGCATCCATCCATCTCGGCAGAAGAACTCGGGATCATACGCCAGGAGAAATCTCCGATTCAGTCTGCTGGCACAAAGACGAAAATACGCTGGCGCGATTTATTGCGGTTGCCACAAACATGGGGTGTGATGGCGGCGCGCGGATTCACCGATCCAGTGTGGTTTTTCGTCGCGGACTGGTTTCCGGTTTACCTGGTAGGGAAGGGAATTGATCTGAGAGGCGGCCTGGTCGCAATCTGGGTTCCGTTTCTAGCTGCCGATCTGGGAAACTTTGCTGGTGGCGCCGTATCAGGATACTTCGTACGTATAGGTTGGTCGCTCGGATGGTCTCGCAAGGTTGTGGTGATCGCTGGTGGCTGCGGAACAATGCTCCTCATTCCCACAGTCTTCACACAAAACCTGTGGTTCATCACCGCGCTCTTTGCAATCTCAACATTCTCGTACGCAGCCTTCAGTACGATCGCAAATGTGCTTCCATCTGATCTGTACCACAGCAATGCTGTCGCCACTGTAAGCGGTTTGAGCGGATCTTGCGCCGGAATTGGCACAATCATTGTGATGAAGGCCATCGGATATATTTCGGATGCCCGTGTCGCGCGTGGTGGTCACGCATTCGACCCTGTCATGATTGCAAGCGGAATCATTCCTGTCATAGGAATGTTGCTCGTTCTCCTCTTAGTCCGAAATACAAAGTCTACGGAAGAGAATCTCGTGCGGCCTATCTGAACACCTAGACAATGGCCGCTTCAATGCGGCATCCTGAATAACTTTCACTTCTTCCGGCGGAAGCTTGCTGTTTGTAATTACCTGGTCAACGGAAGCGGTTCCGACGATAAGTGACAAGCTCCTGCGATTGAACTTGCTTGAGTCGCAGACTGCTACCACCTTTTTCGCCGCTTTCACCATGGCGCGGTTCACGCGTGCTTCGCGCAGGAATAGTCGGGCCGGATAAGGCCCGCCCCCGTGGGTCCTCACCAGAGGATCTTTCGACTGAAGGTAATTGAGATCCTTTCGGATGGTGATTTGCGAGAGCCCAAGTGTCCTGTCTCCGAAGTTCGCAACATATTTACAATGAGGTGCAGCGGTGCCAATCGACACAAAAAGCAGGTCCTTCACTTCGTTCAGGATGACACCATTTTTGATACTTACTTCTGAGACACCACACTAGCCGTTCGTCACAATCAGATTTTTCAAGATCTGTACAAGCAGATGACTGCGCTCGCCAGGTCAATTCCAGATTCATGAAATAGGAGACATAGATGTCAGTGAATGTTCTTTATACGACGCAGGCTACTGCGATCGGAGGCCGTGACGGTCACGCCACGACCAAAGACGGCAGTCTCGATGTGAAACTAACGACTCCAAAAGAATTAGGTGGTCCCGGTGGCGCCGGGAACAATCCTGAACAATTGTTCGCAGCTGGATACGCTGCATGCTTCATTGGTGCAATGAAGTTTGTTTCCTCGCAAGGGGGACCGAAGGTTCCTCAGGATACTTCTGTGACGGCTTCAGTTGGCATTGGCCCGAGATCAGCAGGTGGTTTCGGCCGCCGGCAGCATTGATTTCGTCAGGAGCAGTTATGGCAAGTAAAGGAACAGTTATCGTAACGGGTGGATCACAAGGCATTGGAGCTGCTGTGGTTCAAGCATTCTTAGATCGCGGATATTCCGTGGTCGCAACTTCGCGAAAGATTACCCAGGCAGGGCTAAACCCATCTCCGAACCTCGCGTTAGTAGATGGAGATATCGGTCAGGCAGCGACCGCTGAGAAGGTGACGCAGACCGCAATTTCGAAGTTCGGATCTATCGACCACGTCGTGAACAATGCGGGTATCTTCATCGCGAAGCCCTTTGTCGATTTTACAGCTGACGATTTCCGCGCTCTCGTTTCAACAAACCTCGAAGGGTTTCTCTACGTCACGCAGCTTGCGGTGAAGCAGATGCTTCTGCAAGGCACCGGTGGCAGCGTGACCAGCATCACGACGTCCCTGATTGAGAATCCCAACGCATCGCTGCCTGCCTCGGTTGCCATGATCACGAAGGGCGGTCTGACGGCTATCACGCGTAGCCTCGCGAGCGAATACGCGAAGAGTCACATCCGCTTCAACGCAGTTGCTCCTGGGGTCGTCGATACACCGCTGCACAAGAACAATCCAAAGGACTTCCTGAAGACTCTTTCACCGATGGGAACGATCTCCGATTCCAAGGACATAGCGGACGGGGTTCTCTACCTCGCTGAAGCCCGCCATGTTACCGGGGAGGTGCTGCACGTGGACGGCGGTGCACACA
>Ga0137415_10008019_pt1 | contig 10464 bp, 8 predicted proteins | sample CZODoug3_1_1_16f_FD_183082 | JGI IMG/M metagenome (GOLD analysis project Ga0137415, IMG submission 183082) | Vadose zone soil fungal communities from Angelo Coast Range Reserve, California, USA - CZODoug3_1_1_16fungal (Hybrid Assembly) | ecosystem: Environmental > Terrestrial > Soil > Vadose... | reverse complement strand
GTAGTGCACCGCCGCCTTCGGCGAGGAGATCAGCACGCCGAGCTTGCGCTTCACCACGTCCAGCCCGGGGAGCTGGGAGCGGAACTCGGCGAACATCTGGTCGGCCAGCTCGGCGAACCTCGGGTCCCACTCGGTGATACCCACCAGGTTGATCCAGAGCGTGCCGTTGCGCACCGCGTCCAGCACCCGCGCGCCGGGCAGCTCGCCCCGCATCACCGACGGCCAGCCGGACGGGTCGTCACCGCCCTCGGTGTGGATCGCGATGTTCTTCGGCGGGGCCGTCTCGATCAGCTTGCCCAGGGTGTCGTCGGAGAACAGATCCAGCTCGGCCAGGTGGTGCCGGAGCTTGACCGTCTGACGACCCCAGAGCTCGCGCTGGGGTGGTTCGAGCGGCTCGATAATGGATTGCACGCAGCAGTCTCCCCTTGCGGTGGCCCGTCCGGGCCAGGTTTTTCCGCCGCAGGGACAGTACCGACGCATTTCTGGGGGCCCTCGATGCGGTCCACCCGCGGGCGGCGGGCCAGGGCCCCGGCCGCCGCCCGGCCGCCCGCCCAGCCGATCGACCCGGCTGGCTGGCCGGTCCGCGCGGTCCTTCCGGAAACCCCAACGCGATGCTAAGAACGGTTAGTAGTACGTCGCCGCCGTGCCGGTCCAGCCCAGGGGCGGACCGGTCGGTTACGCACCCGACACGGACAGTCGCTTGGAGGGTCAATGAAGACCAAGGCCGCGATTTTGCGCGAAGTGAACAAGGACTTCGAGATTGTCGAGCTCGAGCTGGACCCGCCGAAGAGTGGTGAGGTTCTGATCAAGTACGTGGCGGCCGGGCTGTGCCACTCGGACGAGCACCTGCGCCACGGTGACATCGTGCCGCGCTTCCCGATCGTCGGTGGCCACGAGGGCGCCGGGATCATCGAGGAGGTCGGCGCTGGCGTCACCCGGCTCAAGCCCGGTGACCATGTGATCTGCTCGTTCCTGCCGGTGTGCGGGCACTGCCGGTTCTGCGCCAGCGGGAAGTCCAACCTGTGCGACCTGGGCGCCACCATCCTGGAAGGCTGCATGCCGGACGGCACCTTCCGGTTCCACCTGGATGGTGAGGACCTCGGCGCCATGTGCATGATCGGCACGTTCTCCGAGCGCGCCACGATCTCGGAGACCTCGTGCATCAAGGTGGCTGACGACGTGCCGCTGGACAAGGCGGTGCTGATCGGCTGCGGGGTGCCCACCGGCTTCGGCTCCGCGGTGCACGCCGCCGAAACCGAGCCCGGCGACACCATCGCCATCTACGGCATCGGCGGCATCGGGATCAACGCGGTGCAGGGCGCCGCGCTGGCCGGCGCGGCCAACGTGGTGGCGATCGACCCGCTGGCGAACAAGCGGGAGATGGCCGAGAAGATGGGCGCCACACACAGTGTGGCCAGCGCCGAGGAGGCCCACGAGCTGGTCCAGCAGCTGACCAACGGGGTCGGCGCGGACAAGGCGATCATCACCGTCGGCATCGTGGACAGCGAGGTCACCACGAACGCGATCCACTGCATCCGCAAGGGCGGCACCGTGGTGATCACCGGGTTGGCCGACCCGACCAAGAACACCATCGAGTTCCCCGGCGCGCTGCTCACCCTGTTCGAGAAGCGCATCCAGGGCTCGCTGTTCGGCTCCGGCGACCCGTTCAAGGACATCCCCCGGCTGGTCAGCATGTACCAGGCCGGCCAGCTCAAGCTGGACGAGCTGATCACGAACACCTACTCGCTCGACCAGATCAACCAGGGTTACCAGGACCTGATTGACGGCAAGAACGTGCGCGGCGTGATTATCTACGACTGAACGGTCGGATTATCGAACATCGCGGCCGTGCCGGGAGCTCCCGGCACGGCCGCGCCGGTCCTGCCAGCACCGGTCTCGAGAGCACCGGTCTCGAGAGCGCCGGTCCTGACAATGCCGGTTTTGACAGCACGGAGGAGCACGTGAGTCCCGCACCCACGATCATCGGACTGCGCCGCGAGCGCGAGGTGCTGACCGTCGCGCTGGACACCGGGCGCCACGTGGTGATCGAGGGGCCGCCCGGCACCGGCAAGTCCACCCTGCTGCGCGCCATCGCCGGCGAGACCGGGCAGCAGGTCGTCTTCGTCGAGGGCAACGCCGAGCTCACCCCGGCCCGGCTGATCGGCGCCTTCGACCCCTCCCAGGTGCTCTCCGAGGGCTACCGGCCGGACACGTTCCTGGACGGGCCGCTGCTCACCGCGATGCGCGGCGGCGGGCTGCTCTACCTGGAGGAGCTCAACCGGGTCCCCGAGGAGACGCTGAACGTCCTGATCACGGTGCTCACCGAGGGCGAGATCGCGGTGCCGAGGCTGGGCACGGTGCACGCCGGCAAGCGGTTCCGGCTGATCGCCGCGATGAACCCGTTCGACGCGGTGGGCACCGCGCGGGTCAGCCAGTCCATCGCCGACCGGATGTGCCGCGTGGTGCTCGGTTACCAGGATGAGGCCGCCGAGCGCTCCATCACCACCGCGATGACCGGAACCAACGGCCGGGTGGTGGAGCTGTCGGTCGGGCTCGCCAGGGCCACCCGGGAGCACCGTGACGTGCGGATGGGCTCCTCGGTGCGCGGCGCGATCGACCTGGTGCACCTGCTCACCGGGCTTACCCGGCTGCGCGCCGAGGCCCGGATGGAACGCGAGACCGCCCGCGACGCCGCCTACGCGGCGCTGTCCGGCCGGATCCGGGTCTCCGACGGGGTGGACCGCACCGCCGAGTCGGTGATCGACGAGCTGCTGGAGGCGCTCTGGCCGGCCGACCAACCCGAGCCACCGGATCCGGACCGGGACCCCGACGCCGAGCAGCCCCCGGGCGGCCAGGGAAAAGCCAACGGCCTGCCGTCTGACAGCTCAGAGGCAGGCTTCCAGCGCCGCTCCCGCCCCCGCCGGGACCAGTCCGGGCGCACCCACGGCCGAGCCGAGCTGGCCAGCCGGCACGAGGCGTTCGCGAAGGTGTCGCCGAAGGCCGGCGAGCTCGACGAGGACGCCTTCGCCGCCGCGATGGCCGCCGACCCGGACGCCGCCGCCGCCCTGCTGGCCGACCTGGCCAGGGCCACCGACCGGGACCTGCGGGCGGCCGCCCGCAAGCTGGCCGGCCGGGTGTTCATCCAGCTCGGCCGGACCGGGCCGAGCAAGTCCCGGGGCACTCGCCGGCTGGGGCCCGGGCGCACCGGCGAGGGTGACCTCGACCTGGAGCGCACCATGGACCACTGGTCCGGCCGGTGGCCGCCGACCAACGAGGAGCTGGTCACCCGGTCCTGGACCGCGCACCGCAAGGCGGTCTGCCTGCTGGTCGACTGCAGCGGCTCGATGAGCGGGCTGGCCGTCGCGCTGGCCGCCGTGGCCGCCGCCGGCGTCGTGCTGGCCGGTGCCGACAGTGCCCGGCGGCTGGAGACCAGCGTGCTCGCGTTCGGCGAGGAGGTCCGGGTGCTCGGCCCGCAGGGGGTTCGCCGGCCCCCGGAGGAGCTGGTGTCCGACCTGGTCAGCCTGCGCGGGCACGGGCTGACCGACCTGGCCGCCGGGCTGCGCGAGGCCAGCCGGCAGCTGGCCGGGGCGGCCGCCGACGAGCGGATCGCGGTGCTGCTGTCGGACTGCCTGCACACCGCGGGCGCCGAGCCGGCCACCGCGCTGGCCGGCATCGACCGGCTGCACGTGCTCTGCCCGCTGCCGACCGAGAGAAGCGGCAGCGGAACGAGCATCAACGCCGAGGAGGCCATCGTGGCCGCTGGCGCACTGGCCGCCCGGGGTGGCGGCCAGTACCAGCCGGTGCGCAAGCTGACCGACATCGCACCCGCCCTGAGCCGAGTGCTGGCGATGAGCTGACCTCGAGCGCGGGGCTCGGGGTGGGTCGGCGCTCAGGCGCTCAGGCGCCGGTGACCTGGCTGGAGTCGCAGGCGAAGGTGCGCCGGTAGTCGGTCGGGGTGAGGCCGGCGGCGCGGTGGAAGTGGTGCCGCAACAGGGCCGCGCCGCCGAACCCGCACTTCCTCGCGATCTCGTCGATGCTCAGCTGGGTCTGCTCCAGCAGTCGGCGGGCGTGCAGCACGCGCTGTGCGGACAGCCAGCGGTGTGGCGTGGTACCCGTCTCGGCGAGGAACCGGCGCGCGAAGGTTCGTTCGGACAGCTGCGCGCGGCGCGCCAGCAACGCCACCGGGTGCTCGGTCGCGATGGTGTCCAGCATCCAGGTGAGCAGCGGCTGCAGGCTGTCCGCGTCCGGCGGGATCGGCTGCTCGATGAACTGGCGCTGGCCGCCCTCGCGCTGCGGCGGCACCACCATCCGGCGGGCGATGATGCTGGCGACCTGGGCGCCGAGCTCCCGGCGGACCAGGTGCAGGCACGCATCGATACCGGCCGCCGTGCCGGCGCTGGTGATGATCTGGCCGTCGTCCACGAACAGCACGTCCGGGTCGACGCGGGCGAGCGGGAAGCGCGCGGCGAAGTCGGCCGCGTGGTACCAGTGCACGGTGCAGTCCCGGCCGTCGAGCAGGCCGATCGCGCCGAGCAGGTAGGCGCCGCTGCACACCGAGAGCAGCGTGGCGCCCCGGTCGGCGGCGGCGCGCAGCGCCTCCAGCACCTTGACCGGGTACTCGTCCCTGACCCGGGCGGCCGGCACCGCGACGAGGTCGGCGTCCTCCAGTGCGTCCAGTCCGTGCTCGGGGATCAGCTGCACGCCCACGCTGGTGCTCAGTGGCTCGCCGGGCCGCTCGCCGCAGACCCGGAAGTCGAAGGCAGGCACGCCGTCCGCGGTCCGGTCGATGCCGAACACCTCGCAGACCACGCCGAACTCGAACGGGGCGACGTCGTCGATCAGGACGGCGGAGACGGTCCGCAACATGCCGCAAGCGTACCTGGCTGGATTTTGTTGAACAGGGGCAGATCTGCCACTGTTGGCACGATATTTACTACCGCAAACTTAGTGCCATGACCCAGTCAGTGCTCATGACCATCGTATTCGCGCTGTTGGTCTACGGCGTGGAGCGCAACCACCTTCGCCAGGTGCGCCGGCAGCCGCTCCGCCGCCGCGAGCTGATCGGCAGCACCGACGTAGAGGACCGCGACCGCGCCCGGCTGGCCGCCGAGCTCTGGGCCCTGCCGCCGGCGACCGAGCCGACGAGCGCGCGCCGCCCCGCCGAGGTGCCGCACCCGCGCAGCGCCCCCCGCTGCACGTCCTCCGCCCAGCACTGACCGCGACGGCTGTGCGGCGGTTGCGCCGCGCTTAGAGGGTGTCTACGCCGGGGGCGTGGCGCAGGCGGTTGCGGGTGTCGAGGACCTTGGTGGCGTGCTGCTCCAGCAGCGGCCAGTCGACGACCTCGTGGTCGGTGAGCACGATGACCAGGTCGGCGGCGGCCACCTCGGCCTCGGTGCAGTCGACGATCTCGATGCCGGCCGGCACGTGGTCGGCCGGGATCAGCGGGTCGACCGCGCGCAGTGCGGCGCCGAGGTCGGCCAGCCGGTGCGCGACCGCGATCGCCGGGGACTCGCGCGCGTCGCCGGAGTTGGGTTTGTAGGCCAGCCCGATCAGCAGGATGGTGCTGCCGTTGACGGCCTTGCGGTCGGCGTTCAGGTGCGCGGTGGCCCGGGTCACGACGTAGTCGGGCATGTGGTCGTTGACGTCGTTGGCGATCTCCACGAAGCGGAAGTTGCGGCCGAGTGTCCGGCGCACCTGCCAGGACAGATACGACGGGTCGATCGGCAGGCAGTGCCCACCGACGCCGGGCCCCGGGGTGAACTTCATGAAGCCGAACGGCTTGCTGGCCGCCGCGTCGATCACCGACCAGACGTCGATGCCCAGCTCGTGGCAGTACATCGCCAGCTCGTTGACCAGCGCGATGTTGACGTGCCGGAAGGTGTTCTCCAGCAGCTTGGCCAGCTCGGCCTCCCGGGTGCCGCTGACCGGGACCACCTTGTCCACCAGCTGGCCGAAGAACTCCGCCACCACAGCCAGCGACTTCTCGTCGACCCCTGAGACGATCTTCGGCGTGTTCTTCAGGCCGTACACCGGGTCTCCCGGGTTGATCCGCTCGGGGGAGAAGCCGACCTGGAAGTCGGCGCCGGCGCGCAGCCCGCTGATCGCCTCGAGGCGGGGGACCACGACCTCCTCGGTGGTACCGGGGTAGGTGGTGGACTCCAGGATCACGCAGCAGCCCTTGCGCACGTAGGGCGCGATGCTGTCGGACGCCTTCTCGATGTACGACAGGTCCGGCGCGCCGTCGCGCAGCGGGGTGGGCACCGAGATGACGGCCACGTCGAAGTCGGCCATGTCGGCCGGGTCGTAGGACGGGGTGAACCGGCCGGTGGCCAGCGCGGCGGCGATCTCGGCGTCGGTGATGTCGTCGATGTAGGTCTTGCCGCTGCGCAGCCGGTCGATCTTGTCCTTCGCCACGTCGAAGCCGACGACGTCGTAGCCGACCTCGACGGCCCGCATCGAGACCGGCAGCCCCACGTAGCCCTGACCGAGGATGACCACTCGACCCCGTGCGTCCTGCGTCATGCGTGTAACCCCTCTAGTTCAGCTCAGGTGTCAGCAGAAGTGCCGGTACAGCAGTGCGCCGGCCTGGGTGCTGATGTCGTCCGGAACGGTCGGTTCGGTGAACAGCCGGGTCAGCTCGCCCAGCATGGTGCCGACCTCGGTCTTGGGCGTCGGATCCGGCCCGCCACGCAGCGTGACGACCCGGTGCTCCACGCTGGCCCACTTGCGCTTGTAGGAGACCAGGCCCGGCTGGTCCAGGTCGGAGATCCCCCAGTCGACGCTGCGCAGCCCCCTGGACAGGGCCAGCTTCAGCGCGGCCCAGTACAGCGCGTCGTTCGGCCGCTTGGGCAGGTACTCCGACAGCGAGGCGCCGAACTTGTAGTAGAGCGTGTCGCCCCAGACCAGGTACATCGCGCCGGCGGCGACCTCGCCGTCCACCTCGGCCAGCAGGGTGATGACCGCGTCCGCGCCGGTGAACTGCTGCCAGATCCGCTCGAAGAACTCCACGGGTTGGGCCAGCAGCCGGTACTTGTTCTTGCGCAGCCCCACGTGCAGCCGGTGGAACGCGTGCACCCCGTCCAGCCCGCCGTGCGCGACCACGGTCACGTTGTTGCGGTCGGCCATCTTCAGGTTGCGCCGGGAGGTGGAGCTGATCCGGGCGTGCAGCTCCTCCTCGGTGCAGTCCAGCGGGGTGCCGTGCCAGGCGGCCTCGCCGACCGCGCGCAGCCGGGGGTCGGCGGTCGCCGGGTTGTCCGAGAAGCAGCGCAGGGTCAGCGGGGTGCCGGTGGCCAGCGCCTCGTCGGCCAGCCCGGCCCAGGCGCCCGGCGCGGTCAGCATCGGGTCGGCCCGGTCGCAGAACGGCAGCGCCGAGATCCGCTCGCCCCGCATGTCGGACACGGTCACCCAGGCGAAGCCGCCGACCGGGGTGCCGTCCGGCGCCACCGAGACCCTGGCCCCGGGGGTGAAGTCGTAGCTGTCGCAGACGGCCTGGATCCACGGCGGCGAGGTGAACAGGCCACCAGCGGGCCCCTCGGCCAGCTGCCGCCACCTCGGATCTGAGCGGGGATCGACCGGGTGAATCGCGTTGACGGTGTACTCCTCGGTACTCGACCGCGGCCGGCGGGATCTCCGCCAACCGCTGGACTGGCCAGCTCCGGCCGCTACGGACCGTGAGCATCTTCGCCCCACGATACCCGGCCGCGTTCGGCCGGCCGCGCGCTCCCACCCACCTGGGTTGCCGACCCACCGCGCTGACCGGCCACAAGTGCGGCCGTGAACGGTGGGGCGAATGGGGCGGGAGTGTTCGGTTCGTGAGTCTGTGGGGGGAGCCGGGGAATCTGGGTCGAGCCGGGGAACCGGTCGGGGAACCGGGTACTGCTGTGGTGCTGGGGTAGTGGAAGTTCAGCCGATGCCGCCGAGCCACTCCGCGACCTCGGGGGCGGTGCGCTGGGCCGGAACCACGGCGACGGAGCGGGCCGGCGCGAAGTCACCCAGGATCGGGTTCAGCGAGCCGAGCAGGCCGTGCACCGGCTCGGTGTGCACCGGGCGCCAGGCGTCCAGTCGCAGTGCCCGGATCGCGGAGAGTGGGCCGGGTGTGGTCGGTCTGCGTTCAGACATGCTCGTCCACCTTGCTTCGTCGTGCCGCGCGGTGACCTGTTGGGCCGCCGTCATCCCCTGTATCGCTCGCCGCCCCCCGGACCGTTTCACTTCTTGAGAAGGTGGCGCGCGACGAGCGGCCGTGCGCACACCGCGGGCGGGCCGCCGCGCCGCTGAGCGGCACTCTCAGGTCGGCCGGCGGCCGGCGTGGCCGGCTCACGGGGTGGCCGGCACACAGGTTGTCGTCGTGGCACACGGACTTCGGATGCTGCACCTGAGTTCTAACTCGTGTGCCATGTCTCGGGCCCGTGTGCCGGCGACAGAGCCCGTGTGTGGGCGACGGCGGCCGAGAAGGGTCAGCGGAGCCGGCCGGTGCGCAGCACGACCTTGGCCAGCTCGATCGCCCGCCGGCCGAACCGCCAGCGCCGGGACAGGTCGTAGCCGGCCCGCAGCACCGGGCTGGAGATCAGCTCGACCGCCTGGGGGCCGCGGTGCGGCTCGCCGCCGAAGCTCGCCTTGAACCGGTCGACGCCGCGCACCGAGTCCCGGGGCTGCCCGGCGAACAGTGCGTCCGCCGACTCCGCGCTGATGCCGCCGAAGTCGAACCAGCGCAGCCCGGCCCGCTTGGCCCAGCGGATGGCGTACCACTGCACGGCGGCTGGCACGTTGCTCCGGCTCACGGCGTCGTCCCGGTCCATCCCGGCGAAGCGCAGCTTGAGGCTCTCTGCGTACCGGGTGAACAGCGCGGCTGCCACCGGCCTGCCGTCCAGCTCGCCGATGAAGAACACCGCGTTCGGGCCCAGGTCGCGGACCAGCGCGGCGAGGTAGTCCGCGGAGACCGCGGCGAAGCCCTGGTGCTCTCCGGAGCGGGCCACCAGCGCGGCCAGCACGGGCACGTCGGCGCCGGTGCCCACCCGGACCGTGACGCCCCTGGACTCCCAGCGGTTGGTCCAGGTGCGCAGCCGCTTGCTCAGTCCGGCGCGCAGCTCGCCGAGGTCGTGGTGCAGGTACAGGCGCAGGGTCTGTGCGGGGGCGATGTTCGCGTCCGAACCGCGGAACCCGCGAGCCAGCAGCTCACGGCTGACCGCCTCGCCGCCCGACGGCGGCTGCACGAACAGCATCCGCGTGCCGGAGTGCGCAAGCCCGACGAGTGCGTCGCAGAGCGCGGCACGCACCGCTGACGGGTCGATGAGGTCCCTGGACACGACCGGTCCGTAAGGCACGTACCCCACCCGCCCGAGCAACGGCAGCGGCCGTTCAAGGACCTGGGCGCCGCCGAGCAGCGCTCCGCCGGGGCCGGCGTGGACCAGTACGTAGCGCGCCCCGAAGCCGACGGTCTCGCGCAGCCGGGCCCATTCGGGCAGCTGGGCGACGTCCGCACCGATGCTGGTGGAGACCAGCCGGCTCCAGTCGACCAGGTCCTTGGCGGCGGGCCGGTCGGTGACGGTGACGGTGATGGCCGGCGCGGCGATGGGGAACTCCAGCGCGGGCGCGGCGGCCTGGGCCGGGATGGCCGCCGTGAGTTGCGCCGGCAGCTGCGGGAGGGTCGCTGACGTGGTCATACTGCGACGCTATGACCGAATTCTGTGGCCGCGCTGTGGGACCGCTGTCCGGTGTTGTTGAGGGATTTATCAGGACCTTAAGTGCCAGTCGGCGGCGCTACCGGCGCACGATCAGCGGGGAGGGTCCAGCCGGAACGACGGCGGGCTGTCGGTGCGCTCGATGCTGGTGTCGAGGGTGGAGAGCAGGTCGTCCACGGTCAGCTCGGCCGGGTCGGCGATGGTGCTGGCCAGGCCGCGGCGGCTGAGCTCGGCGGCCAGGTCGGCCTGGTGGTCGTCGCCGGCTTCGCCGTAGCGCTCCAGCCGCAGCGCCATCAGGGGCTTGCGGCCGCCCTGCAGCACGGCCAGTGCGGACCCCGTACCGGCGTGCGCGATGACGATGTCGGCCTCGGCCAGCGCGGCGTCCAGCTCGGCGGCGGGCAGGAACGGCCGGGGCGTGATGTCCAGGCCGTCGACGGGGGTGCAGCCGGTCTGCCAGAGCACCTCGACGGGCCGTTCCACCGCCTTGCTCAGGGGGCCGTCCTCGGCGAGCAGCCTGGCCAGCGGCTCGATCAGCCGGCGGAACGGGAACTCGGCCGCGGTCCCGACGGTGAGGACCACCCGGACGGTGGCACCCAGCTCGCGCGGCCGCTCCGCCGGCAGGTAGACGTCGAAGCTGCTGCCGCCGTAGTGCCAGCCGGCGTCGGCCCAGTGCGGGTACTGGCAGTACGTGTGCACCCGTGGCACCCGGCGCAGCAACTTGCCGGTGCTGGACGGTCCGGACACCCGGGCCGCGCTCTCGGTGTAGTGGCACTCGACGCCCCGCGCG
>Ga0137415_10008018_pt1 | contig 10465 bp, 10 predicted proteins | sample CZODoug3_1_1_16f_FD_183082 | JGI IMG/M metagenome (GOLD analysis project Ga0137415, IMG submission 183082) | Vadose zone soil fungal communities from Angelo Coast Range Reserve, California, USA - CZODoug3_1_1_16fungal (Hybrid Assembly) | ecosystem: Environmental > Terrestrial > Soil > Vadose... | reverse complement strand
CGAGAGCGAGCGTCCCGACCTCACCCTGCCCGGCCGCCGCCCGGCGCGCGGCGTCGTGCACCCGCTCACGCGCGTGCGCGACGAGATCGTCACGATCTTCACCGGCCTCGGTTTCTCCGTGGCCGAGGGCCCCCAGATCGAGACCGACGCCTACAACTTCGAGGCGCTCAATATTCCGCGCGACCATCCCGCGCGCGATATGCAGGACACGTTCTACCTGTCGCCGGAGACCCTGCTCCGCACCCATACCTCGCCCGTCCAGATCCGCGCGATGCGCGCCCAGAAGCCGCCGGTGCGCATCATCTGTCCCGGCGTTGTCTACCGTCGCGACGCCGACATCACCCACTCGCCGATGTTCAACCAGGTCGAGGGGCTCGCGGTGGACCGCGACGTCACCATGGCCGATCTCAAGGGCACCCTCGACCTCTTCGCGCGCGAGATGTTCGGATCGCGCTCGAAGATCCGTTTTCGGCCTTCGTTCTTCCCGTTCACCGAGCCGTCGGCGGAGGTGGACGTGGTCTGCTTCCTCTGCGCCGGCGCCGGGTGCCGCGTGTGCAAGCAGTCGGGCTGGCTGGAGATCCTGGGCTCCGGCATGGTCCATCCTCAAGTTCTGAAGAACGTCGGCTACGACCCCGAGAAGGTCACCGGCTGGGCCTTCGGCATGGGCGTCGAGCGGATCGCGATGCTGAAGTACGGTATCGACGACATCCGGCTGTTCTTCGAGAACGACCTCCGCTTCTTGAGCCAGTTCGCGTGAAGATCCCGTACAGCTGGGTTCGCGAGTTCGTGGACGTGAAGCTCTCCGCCCAGGACGCCGCCGACCGTCTCGTGAACGCCGGCGTCGAGGTGGCGAGCGTCACGCCGCTGCTGCCCGAGGGCCTGCGGGGCGTGATCGTCGGCGAGGTCGAGGCCATCGAGCGGGAGCTCGGCGAGAGCCGCGGCCATCGGCTCTACCTGTGCCGTGTGCGTGGCCGCGGCGCGCAGCGGTTCAGCGTCGTGTGCGGCGCCCCCAACACGCGCGCCGGGGTCCGGGCGGCCTTCGCGCCCCCCGGCGCGACGCTGCCAGGCCTCGGTGCCGTGACGGCCAAGAAGGTCCACGGCCTCGAATCGCAGGGGATGCTCTGCTCCGAGCGCGAGCTCGGTCTCGGCGAGGAGCACGAGGCGGGCCTGTTACTCTTCGACGGCGACGCTGCCGTCGGCGCCGACGTCGTGAAACAGCTCGGCCTCGACGATCAGGTGCTCGACATCGAGATCACGCCGAACCGTCCCGACTGCCTCTCGGTGCTCGGCGTGGCGCGCGAGCTGGCCGCGCTGACGGGCGCGCCGCTGCGGCGGCCACCGATCTTGCTGCACGAGGGCCGGCAGCGCGCCGCCGACCTGGCGCGCGTCCGCGTGGAGGCGCCCGACCTCTGCCCGCGCTATACCGTGCGCATCATCGAGGGCGTGCGGGTGGCGCCGTCGCCCGCATGGATGCAGTCACGGCTTCGCGCCGCAGGGTTACGTCCGATCTCCAACGTGGTCGACGTGACGAACTACGTGCTGTGGGAGCTCGGGCATCCGCTGCACGCCTTCGACGCCGCGCGCGTGGCTGACGCGACGATCGTCGTCCGCCGCGCGCGCCCCGGCGAGCGCTTCATCACCCTCGACGGCCAGGCGCGCACCCTTGACGCCTCGATGTGCGTCATCGCCGACCCGGAGCGCGCGATCGGCCTGGCCGGCGTCATGGGGGGCCAGAACAGCGAGGTCGCCGACGCCACCACGCGCGTGCTCCTCGAGAGCGCGTACTTCGATCCGGGCACGACCCGACGCACATCCCGCGCGCTCGACCTCAGGACCGACGCCGCCTATCGCTTCGAGCGCGGGGCCGACATCGAGGGCCTGCTGGACGCCTCGGCCCGCACGGCGCAGCTCATCGCCGAGCTGGCGGGAGGCGTCGTCGCACGTGGGGTGATCGACGTCTATGCTCGCAAGCGCCGCCCCGTGCGCGTGCGCCTGCGTATGGCGCGTGTGAAGCGCGTGCTCGCCGTCGCCCCGCCGGCCGCGCAGGCGCGGCGGATCCTCGCCAGCCTCGGGCTCGGCGTGCGAGCGCGCGGCGCCGACCTCGACGTCACGGTGCCGAGCTTTCGCCGCGATCTCGCCATCGAGGACGATCTCGTGGAGGAAGTGATCCGGGTGTGGGGCTACGACAGGATCCCGACCACCTTCGGGCGCGGCACCGTAGCGCTCGCCCGGGACAGCGACAGCGGCCGCCAGGAGCGGATCGTGCGCGAGGCGCTCGTCGGCGCCGGGTTGACCGAGTGCGTGACGTACGCGTTCAGCGATCCCGCGCGGGCGGGCGCGCTGGGTACCTCGGGCGCGTTGAAGCTGCTCAACCCGCTGTCGCAGGACGCGTCTCAGTTGCGCGCACACCCGCTCGAAGGCCTCCTGGGCGTGATCGCGACGAACCTGCGCCGCCAACAGCCAGGCGTCCGCGTGTTCGAGATCTGCCGGACGTACGAGCGGGCGCTCGGCGGGGACACGGAGACGACAGAGCCGCGCTGGGTCGCGCTGGCGCTCGCCGGCGCGCGCGCGGAGGCCGCATGGCACACGCCGCCGGCCGCCGCCGACGTCTACGACGCCAAGGGCCTCGCCGAGCTGGTGGCGTCGGAATTCGGGCTCGCGCCCGAGACGCGGACGGGGGGGCGGCTCTCGGGCTTCGAGCCGGACTCGCACGCGACGCTGCTGGCCGGCGGCCAGCCGCTAGGCGAGTTCGGCGAGGTCGCGGCCACCACGCGGGAGGCGTTCGGCATCGATGTGCCGGTATTCGCGGCGGCGCTCACGCTCGACGAAGGGGTGCCGCCGGTGCGCCGCACGCCCGGCTACCGGCCACTGCCGCGGTTCCCGGCCGTCCAGCGCGACATGGCGTTCGCGATCGGCGACCGGCCCGCCAGCGCGGCGGCGATCGCCGACGCGATCCGCGGCGAGGCGGGACCGCTGCTCCGCGGGCTCGCCGTCTTCGACGTGTTCCCGCTGCCCGACGGCCGGCGCAGCATCGCCTTCCGGCTCACGTTCCAGGCCGACGACCGCACGCTCACGGACGACGAGGTGAACGCGATCCACGCGCGGGTCGCCCGCCGCGTCTGCGACGCGCTCGGCCTGACGCTGCGCGGGGCCGAATAACGTGTCCGACTCCATCGCCGACCGCCTCACGCAGCTGGAAGCCGCGGTGCGTCGCGCCACCGAGGCCGTGGCGCGCCTGCGCGAGGAGAACGACCGCCTGCGACGCGACAACCGCCGTCTGGAGGACGAGCGCAGGCAGGTGCTCGGCCAGATCGACGCCGTCCTGCGCGACATCGCCAGGCTCGACCTCGGAGCGCCGTCGTGACGACCAATGAGCCGGCGCGCATCGAGCTGACGCTGCTCGGCCAGACGCTGACCGTGCGCAGCGAGGCCGATCCCGCGTACCTCCGCTCGCTCGCCGCCTTCGTGGAGAAGCGGGTGACCGCGCTCCAGCAGGGCGGTGTCCGCGACCCGATGAAGGCGCTCGTGCTCGCCGCGCTCGAGATCGCCGACGACCTGCACCGCGCGCGCGAGGAAAAGACGCGCGACGCCGGCGAGGTCGAGGCGCGGCTCGGCGCGCTCGTCGAGCTGCTCGACCGGGTCGCGCCCGACCCACCCCGCCGCACCTGACTCGCACCCAGGGGGTACTTCGGTGGCACTGGCGTTGCTCGATTTTCATGCCGGGCGCAGTCCGCCCGGAAGGAGGCACGCCATGCTGAAGACGCTCACCGCCGCCGTGCTCGCGGCGCTGGTCCTGATGCCCGCCGGTCTTCCGCTCGCTGCCGATGACGTCAAGCCGCATCCCGGCGGCTGGATCCAGGCCGAGTGGCTCAAGGGCCGCCCGGTCGTCAACGCCACGGGCAAGGAGATGGGCAAGATCGAGGAGGTCTGGATCGATCCCAAGGACGGCCGCGTGAAGGAGGTCGTCGTCGGCGCCGGCGGGTTCCTCGGCATCGGCGAGAAGCAATCGGTGCTGCCGTGGAAGGACGTGCGCATCCTATGGAAGAACGAGCAGCTCGTCGTCGAGGTCAACGAGCAGAGGCTGCGGGCGGCCGAGACGCGGGACCGGTCGCGGCAGCCGTCGGCCAGCCCGCGCTAGGGGCTTGACCTTCGGCCCGCCCCCGGGTACACGTAGCGTGTCCCTGCGCTGTTCGTGATGCCGGAGGGAAGTTTCAACCTCGTTTACACTACGGGTGTCGAACGCGAGAGTGGTGTGCAAGCCCCTCTTCGAAGGGGAAGCCTGAAGCTCTCCAACAGAGACGCCCACCTGGTCATACCAGGTTCGAAACACCACGGCACACGGCAGAGGCGGGGACTTTTGTTGCGCATTTGACTCGCCGCGCGCCGCCCACCTATACTCATCAAATCTGACGCGTACTTCGATGACACTGAACGGCCTCGTACGAGAGGACGGATGATGGACTCTTTGGCGTGGTTCGATTCCCTGGTCGGACTGCTGTCCCTCCTGATCGGCGTTCTCCTCCACAAGTGGTTCACCGATCGCCGGCTCGGCGACGCCGGCGTCGCCGCCAAGAAGATCGTCGCCGAGGGCCAGCGCGAGGCCGACGCCCTGCGCAAGACCGGCGAGCTCGAGGCGCGGGAGGCCGCGCTCAAGGTGCGGGCCTCGCTGGAAGAGGACGCGCGGCGCAGCGAGCACGAGCTCAAGCGGGTGGAGCAGCGCATCATCGCCAAGGAGGAGGAGCTGGCGCGCAAGCTCGATCAGCTCGACCGCCGGCTGAGCGAGTCCGCCGACAAGGATCGCGCGCTCATCGGCCGTGAGAAGACGCTGGGCGAGCGCGAGCTGCGCATCGCGGCCGCCGCCGAGGAGCAGCGCCGCAAGCTGGAGACGATCGCCGGGCTCACCGCCGAGGAGGCCAAGCGCCAGCTCCTCGCCCAGATGGAGGACGAGGCACGCCGCGAGGCCGCGCTGCTCGGCATGCGCCTGGAGGAGGAGGCCCGCGAGGTCGCGCGCGACAAGGCGCGCGAGGTCCTGGCCACGACGATCCAGCGGCTCGCCCCGGACTACACGGTGGAGACGGCGGTGTCGGTGGTCGACCTGCCCTCCGACGACATGAAGGGCCGCATCATCGGCCGCGAGGGCCGCAACATCCGGGCGCTCGAGCAGCACACCGGCGTCGACCTCATCGTGGACGATACGCCCGAGGCCGTGCTGATCTCCGCCTACGATCCGTACCGCCGCGAGATCGCGCGGCTGGCGCTCCAGCGCCTCGTCGCCGACGGCCGTATCCACCCCGCGCGGATCGAGGAGGTCGTCAACAAGGTCAAGCAGGAGATGGACGTTCACCTGAAGGAAGAGGGCGACAAGGCGTGCTTCGAGGTCGGCGTGCACGGCCTGCATCCCGAGCTGGTCAAGCTCGTGGGCCGGCTGAAGTACCGGACCTCCTACGGCCAGAACTGCCTGCAGCACTCCAAGGAGGTCTCCTGGCTGGCCGGCATGATGGCGGCGGAGATCGGCGCCAACGTCAAGCTGGCCAAGCGCATGGGGCTGCTGCACGACATCGGCAAGGCGCTCACCCACGAGCAGGAGGGCAGCCATCCCGAGCTCTCGCTCCAGGTGCTCACGAAGTACAGCGAGAGCCCCCAGGTGATCAACGCCGCGCTCTGCGGCCACGAGGACGTGAAGGCGGAGACGGTGGAGGCGGTGCTCACCGAGGCCGCCGACGGCATCTCGGCGGCGCGGCCCGGCGCGCGGCGCGACGTGCTCGAGTCCTACATCAAGCGGCTGGCCCAGCTGGAGGAGATCGCGCTGTCCTACAAGGGCGTCGACATGTGCTACGCGATCCAGGCCGGCCGCGAGCTGCGCGTCATGACGCGCGCCGACGTCGTTTCCGACCTCGACGCGCACCAGCTCGCGAAGGACATCTCCAAGCGCATCGAAGCCGAGATGCAGTACCCCGGCCACATCAAGGTGGTGGTGATCCGCGAGACGCGCGCGGTCGAGGTGGCCAAGTAGCCGCCATGAACGTCTTGATGGTCGGCGACGTCTTCGGCGAGCCCGGGCGCGCCGCGCTGGCGAAGCACCTGCCGCGCCTGCGCGAGGAGCACGCGATCGACTTCTGCGTGGTGAACTGCGAGAACGCCGCCGGCGGCTTCGGCGTGACGGGGCCGATGGCCAAGCAGATGCTCGAGCAGGGCGCCGACGTGCTGACCTCGGGCAACCACATCTGGGACAAGAAGGAGATCGTGGAGTACATCACGAAGGAGAACCTGCTCCTGCGTCCGGCCAACTTCCCGGCCGGCACGCCGGGCGTCGGGCACGTGACCGTGAAGGCCGGTCCGCACCGTGTGGCCGTGCTCAACCTCATGGGCCGTGTCTTCATGACCCCGATCGACTGCCCGTTCCGCAAGGCCGACGAGATCCTGCCCGAGCTGCGGAAGGACACGCCGATCATCCTCGTGGACATGCACTGCGAGGCGACGAGCGAGTCGCAGGCCATGGGCTGGTACCTCGACGGCCGCGTGAGCGCCGTCGTCGGCACCCACCGTCACGTGCAGACCGCCGACGAGCGCGTCCTGCCGGGCGGCACCGCCTACATCACCGACCTGGGCATGACGGGCCCGACCGAGGGCGTCATCGGCGTGGACCGCGACATCATCCTGCAGCGCTTCCTCACGCAGATGCCGGTGCGCTTCGAGCCCGCGCGTGGCCCGGCGGCGCTGCACGGCGTCGTGATCGTGATCGAGCCGGAGACCGGCCGCGCCTCGGACATCCGCCGCCTGCGCGTGGCCGCGTGATCCTCTCCGGCAAGCCCGTCCAGGAGCGCGTGCTCGCGGAGGTCAAGGCCGGCGTCGAGCGACTGAAGCAGGCGCGGGGGGTCACGCCGACCCTCGGCGTCGTCCTCATCGGCGAGGATCCCGCCTCGCAGGTCTACGTCCGCGGCAAGAAGCGCGCGGCGGACTCCGTCGGCATCGCCACGCGCGACGCGCTCTACCCGCAGGGCATCGGCCAGCGCGAGCTGATGGACCTGCTGCGCGCGCTGAGCACCGATCGGTCCGTCCACGGTATTCTCCTGCAGCTGCCGCTGCCCAAGGGGCTCGACGAGACCGTCGCGCTCGCCGCCATCGATCCCGACAAGGACGTCGATGGCCTGCACCCGACCAATCTCGGCCGGCTGCTCGCCGGGGAGCCGGGCACGGTGCCGTGCACGCCGGCCGGCGTGCTCGAGATCCTCGATCACTACGGCGCCAAGCTCGAGGGCGCCGAGGCCGTCGTCGTCGGCCGCTCACGGTTGGTCGGCAAGCCGCTGGCCCAGCTGCTGCTCGCCCGCCACGCGACCGTCACCATGTGCCACACGCGGACGCGCGACCTCGGCGCGCACACGCGCCGGGCGGACGTCCTCTGCGTCGCCGCCGGCCGCCCGCGCATGATCACGGGCGACATGGTCAAGGAAGGCGCGTGGGTGATCGACGTCGGGGTCAATCGCCTGGACACCGGCAAGCTCGCCGGGGACGTCGACTTCGACTCCGTCGTCACGCGCGCCGGCGGCGTCACGCCGGTGCCGGGCGGCGTCGGTCTGCTGACGGTGGCGATGCTGCTCAGGAACACGCTGGCCGCGGCGGAACGCCAGGCCGCGCGCTGACCGCCGCGTGAGCACGACCTCCGGGAGTACAAGCGAGCGCGCCGTCTGGAGTGTCTCCGAGCTGTCGCGGCGGCTCTCCGCGACGCTCGAGGAGCGGTTCCCCACCGTGTGGGTCGAGGGCGAGATCAGCAACTTCAAGGTCTACGGCTCGGGCCACGCCTACTTCACGCTCAAGGACGAGGGGGCGCAGCTGCGCGCCGTGCTGTTTCGCAACCGGGTCCGCCGCGTCCGCTTCGAGCCGGCCGACGGCCTGCACGTGCTCGCCTTCGGCGCCGTCGAGATCTACGCCCAGCGCGGCGAATACCAGCTCGTGGTCGAATTGCTCGAGCCGCGCGGGCTCGGCGCGCTGCAGCTCGCCTTCGAGCAGCTCAAGGAGCGCCTGGGACGTGAAGGGTTATTCGATCCGGCGCGCAAGCGCGGGCTGCCGCGCTTTCCGCGCAAGATCGGCATCGTGACCTCGCCCAGCGGCGCCGCCCTGCACGACATGCTGCGCGTCATCGGCCGGCGCTTCGGCGAGATCCACGTCGTGGTGGCGCCGGCGAAGGTGCAGGGCGAGGGGGCCGCGGCCGAGGTGGCGCAGGGCATCCGCGAGCTGAACGCGCTGGGCGGCGTGGACGTCATCATCGTCGGCCGCGGCGGCGGTTCGCTCGAGGACCTCTGGGCGTTCAACGACGAGATGCTCGCGCGCACGATCGCCGCCAGCAAGATCCCCGTGATCTCGGCCGTCGGCCACGAGGTCGACTACACGATCGCCGATTTCGTCGCCGACGTGCGCGCGGCCACGCCATCGCAGGCGGCGGAGCTGGTCGTGCGCGAGAAGCAGGCGGTGGCCGAGTCGGTCGGCGAGCTGCGCCGGCGCCTCGTCCGCGCGATGAGCCGGCGGCTGCAGGCGCAGCGTGACCGGCTGGAGGCCGTGCGCGAGCGCCGCGTGCTGACCGATCCGCGGCGGCCGCTGCGCGAGCTGACCCGGCGGCTCGACGAGGCGGCGGCGCGGCTCGTGCGCGCGGCGAAATCGTCGCTGCGTCACGCCGCCCACCGGGTGGAGCTGGCCACGCGCGATCTGCGCTCGCAGAATCCGGTCGCGCGCACGCGGCAGGACCGCCGCCGCCTGGACGATCTCGCGGGGCAGCTGGACCGCGCGCTCGCGCGCGGCCTCGACCGCCGGCGCCACCGGGTCGCCGGCGTGGTCGGACGGCTGAACTCGCTCTCGCCGCTCGCCGTGCTGAGCCGCGGCTACAGCCTCACCCTCACCGCGTCCGGCGAGATCGTACGCAGCGCGCGACAGGTCGCCGTGGGCGACGAGGTGGGCGTGATGCTCCACGAGGGGAGCCTCGCGGCCCGCGTCACGGCCAGGAAGGAGCACGATGACCGACCTCAAGTTTGAGGACTGCCTGGCGCGGCTCGAGCAGATCGTGGCCGCGCTGGAGACGGGGAACCTGCCGCTCGAAGAATCGCTGAAGGTCTTCGAGGAGGGTGTGTCGCTGGCGCGTCACTGCGCGAAGTACCTCGACGACGCCGAGCGCCGCATCGAGCTGCTCGCCAAGGACGAGAGCGGCGCGACGACGACCAAGCCGCTGGCCTGGGAAGAGGACGAGCGGTGAGCTTCGACCTCAAGGCCTATCTCGAGACGCGCCGCGCGATGGTGGATGCCGCGCTGGACCGCGTCCTGCCGTCCGAGGACGCCGTGCCCGTCAACCTGCACCGGGCCATGCGCTACAGCGTGCTCGCGCCGGGCAAGCGGCTGCGCCCCACGCTGGTCATCGCCGGCGCCGAGGCCGTCGGCGGCACCGCCAAGACGGTGCTCGACGCGGCGTGTGCGCTCGAGCTGATCCACGCCTACTCGCTCATCCACGACGACCTGCCCGCGATGGACGACGACGACTACCGGCGCGGCCGCCTCACCAACCACAAGGTCTTCGGCGAGGCCATCGCCATCCTCGCCGGCGACGCGCTGCTGACGCTCGCCTTCCGCCTCGTCGCCGACAACGCCGCGCGCATGAGCGACCCGCGCATGATCGCGCGGGTGGTGGCCGACGTCGCCGACGCCGCGGGGACCGACGGCATGGTGGGCGGCCAGGTGATCGACATCGAGTCCGAGGGCAAGGACGTCGGCCCCGACACGCTGGAGTACATCCACCGCCACAAGACGGCGGCGCTCATCCGCGTGTCGCTCACGGCGGGCGCCACGCTGGCCGGCGGCCGCGCGGAGCAGGTGGACACCATCCGGGAGGCCGGCGAGTCGCTCGGGCTCGCCTTCCAGATCGTGGATGATATCCTCGACGTGGAAGGCAGCCTCGCGGAGCTCGGAAAAACGGCCGGCAGCGACGAGAGAAAGAAGAAAGCCACGTATCCCGCGTACCACGGCCTGGAGGCCTCCAGGCACAAGGCCAGGATGCTGATCGACGAGACGAAGCGTCGTCTGGAGCCGCTCGGGCCGCCGGCCGAGCCGATCCACGCGCTCGCCGACTTCGTGTTCGAACGGAGGTCCTGACGATGTCCGCGATCACCGGCGTCTACGGCCGCGAGATTCTCGACTCGCGCGGCAATCCCACCGTCGAGGTGGAAGTGCAGCTGGAATCCGGCGCGTGGGGCCGCGCCGCCGTCCCCTCCGGCGCGTCCACGGGCAAGCGCGAGGCCGTGGAGCTGCGCGACGGCGACAGCCAGCGTTACGGCGGTAAAGGCGTGAGTCGGGCCGTGAGCAACGTCGAGGAGACGATCGCGCCCGAGATCGACGGCATGGAGGCCAGCGAGCAGGCGGCGGTGGACCAGGCCCTGCTCGAGCTCGACGGCACGCCGAACAAGTCGGCGCTCGGCGCCAACGCCAT
>Ga0137415_10008017_pt1 | contig 10465 bp, 7 predicted proteins | sample CZODoug3_1_1_16f_FD_183082 | JGI IMG/M metagenome (GOLD analysis project Ga0137415, IMG submission 183082) | Vadose zone soil fungal communities from Angelo Coast Range Reserve, California, USA - CZODoug3_1_1_16fungal (Hybrid Assembly) | ecosystem: Environmental > Terrestrial > Soil > Vadose... | reverse complement strand
TTTCAGTGCCACTACTCTGTGTCCACTTCGCGGGTCCCCATGCCCTTCGCAGGAGAAAAGTGCGGCGGCCCCGAATTTTCGGAAAGGGCTTGTCCCGTAGCAGATGAACTCTTCGAGCGCAGCATTGCAGCATTATTATGGCAATCCCGTCCTGTCTGACAGAGAAGGACGAAGAAGAAATACTTAGGGCGTTCGACAAGGTAATGTTGGCTATCCCGTGAGCCCGCACCGCCGACAATTACGCCACATCGAGCACGCGGGTGGGGTTTGCGCAGAGGTAGATTCGTTGGTTCGACTCTGTGGTGCAGCCAACGCGTGGCACATGTTCCCGAGGGCTGTTCGATGACATTCGGAAATTTCCTGGCCAGGTGTAACCTCAGAGCTGCAACTAGGGTGTGCGTTCTTTTGTCCTGTGCCCTCTCAGTGGAGCCGTTGCCCGGTGCCGACGGGCCAAAGATTCCAGATTACATCCCGCCGAAAAGATCCGGGCAAGTTGTCGACGGCTTTGGTGTCAACGTTCCCTTGCCGCGCGATCCATATCTGCCGTGGAGCCAGCACTGGTGGACACGCATCTTCGACTCTGGGTTCAAGTTCGTGCGAATCGGGCAATACGAGAATTGCACCGACTACACAAGCTGGGACTGGGTGGAGCGACAAAGGGGAACTTACGCGATCCCCAAAGAGGTCGATGACTACGTTGATTCGTTAGTGGACAACGGTGTAACGATCGATCTGCAGCTCCTGTACGGAAACGGCATGTACACTTCGCCAATAGGACGGTTGCCAGATTCAGCTCTGCCTCGTCCGGGAATCTGTCATCCGCCCGATCGAGGCGTTACCTCGGTCTTTTGGGCACCAACCACTCCAGAACAGATCCGAGCCTTCGCGAATTATGCGCGTTGGACGGTAAACCACTTTCGCGGTCGCGTGAAGTACTATGAGATATGGAACGAGCCGAGCGAGTATTTCTGGAATCCTGGGCCTACGCCGAAATCGTACGCCTCACTGGCCCGAGAAGTAATTGCTACTGTTCATCAAGCTGACCCTACGGCCAAAGTGATATTTGGCGCTTTCGGGCTGACAGAACGAGAATTCCCGCTCCAGGCCATCGAGGCTTGTAACTGCGCCCATGGTATTGATGTATTCTCATATCACGCATATGGCGATTTCGGCCACAACCTGAATCCCGAGGCGCAGGACGAGCCCTCACGCGCTAGCGAATCCCCTGCCTTGCTACGGGACATGGTGCGACAGCGCGCCGGTATTCGTGGTGACATTGCATTCTGGAATGATGAGTTCAATGCTCCACCGTCCTGGGAATCGGATGAGTGGATTCAGGCAAAGTATATCGTTCGTGAAATGATCAGCGATCGTGCCTCAGGTGTTCAGACCTTCGTCTGGGAACTTATCCCTGGGGTGGATGGGGACCAGGGCGATGATTTCGGCTTGATTCATGGCATGATGATGCGGTCGGAGGATTTTGCTCCACGGCCAGCGTTGCTAGCTGTCCAAAATACAAATGCTGTCTTTTCCGATACGATACTTGACGCTTCCATCTCCGTTAGCACGCCTCACCTTCCAGCCGCAAGCCCAGCGGCTTCCGTACGTTCCTATGCATTTCGCTCTAGTACCCGCAAGGCCATTATCGCTTTCTGGTTGCCTGTGCGTAGCACTCCAGGCAGCACCACTCGTTTCGTTATCGGCGATTTGAAGATCAAGAATTCAGGAATCCAAAAGCCAGTCTTGATCGATTTAGTATCGGGCCGCGTGTCCCCCATCTCGTGGAAGGTGGGGACGGACGATACGTTGGAGTCCCTCCACTTTCAGGATAGCGTTATGGCGATTGCCGACGAAAGCTACTTTGACTGGGCCGTACTCCCGGATGCTCCGGCCTCTCTGCGCGTCGCCGTCTCAAATGGAAAGACGACACTCACCTGGATTCTTTCGGGATTGGGCACAAATGGAGTTGTTATTGAAGAACGGAGGGGAGCAGAAGGAAAATGGCAGCGTAGCGCGACCTTAAAGGGACCCATAACTAAATACACGTTAACATCCCTGAAACGTATACCCAATGTCTATTATCGCGTTCGCGCCGTCAACAAAGGCGGTGAGTCGGCGTACTCCAATATCGTTCAAGTGAAGACTGGTAAATAAGGGCACATACCACCTTCGAAACTCAAAGCCGAGGACGAAAAGGTTAGTCGAAAAGTTCTTTTCAAAAAGCCCCGTTGGTCACCGCAGACAGCCTTGCCTTGAACAGCACAGTGTTGATTTGCGGCTGGATTGCAGGTGCCAACGAGCGAGTTTTTTTGAGCAGATTGGAATAGGTGTTCGAACCGCGGAGCACCGGAGGGGTTTTGTTGGCGCTAAAGGACGTCAACGTCAATGCAGTAATGATTTTCGCCCCCCGAACATTCGCAGTCTCCGTTGCCCAAGATGGCGGCCGAGGCTGGCAAGGATGCGTACTGCGAAAAACCCATGCGCAACGTCCTCGACGAAGTCAAAGCGGCATGGGATGCGGTGCTCACCCGGAATCTGATTGTGCAGATCGGCACGCAGCACCGCAGTGAGCCGCACCAGTTGGCTGTACGCGAACTGTACACGAGGTAGACAGAGATTCGGTTTTCTCGACCGTCCTCATGCGTGCTATTGACTGAACAGCGTCCATGAAAAACTCTGACATCGGAACGGGCAGAAGGTTCTCGACTACCAACCGCAGAGTCACTCGACGGGAGATGGTGCGGCGGGTATTGCGCGGCTTGGGTGCGAGTTTCGCTTTTTCGGTAGCGGCGCCAGCTCATGCTGTCGTCCGGCATCTGGAAAACACCTGCGCTATGGACCATGCCGATGCCGTGGCGGCGGCCGAAAATTGGGCGCCCGAGTTTTTCGAGCCCCATCAAAATGCGACTTTCATGGCACTTGCTGAGGGCATTGTTCCGGGCTCGGCGAAGGTGTATGTAAACCGGGTGGTTGACCTGCTCTTGTCGGTCGATACTAAGACAATTCAACAAGAGTTCAGTGCTTCTCTGGCAGCGATTGACGGAGAATCTCTCCATCGCTTTGGACAGCGCTACAGCGCGCTGAGGGGGGTGCAGCGGGAGGAGGTTCTCGCGCTCATTTCGACCGGGAAGGCGAGTGATTTTGGGAGCGAATCGGATGGGGACCCCGACGTACAAGAGCATCACGCGGACGTAACTCTGCGCGACCATTTTGAGAATTTGAAAGGCTGGATTGTGGGAGTGTACTACTCATCAGAGGCGGGTATGCGCGAACTTGGATGGACGGAAAATGTGTTTTTCTCCAATTTCCCCGGATGTCAGCACAAAGAACAACATTGATCGTAGTGCGGAAACGCAGGCAGAAAGGAGCTGATGGCAGAAGGCAAACAACCCTACGACGTACTCGTGGTTGGATCGGGCGCATCCGGAGGCTGGGCTTGCAAGCGGCTAGCGGAAGCGGGACTGAAGGTGGGCCTGTTGGAAGCCGGTCGTCCGCAATCGGCCAGCAACTTCACCGAGCACAAGCCAGCCTATGAATTGAAATACTGGAATCTGGCTCCGGAGATCGTTCGCAAGACGCGGCCGGTTCAGTCAGAATTCGCCTGCGATGAATACAATTATGAATGGTTTTGTAATGACTTGGAAGAGCCCTACACAACCCCCGTGGCCAAACCATTCCATTGGCTCGGGCGGTTGCGGATAACGGGAGGGCGCACCAACGTTTGGGGGCGGATCTGTCTTCGATTCAGTGATTTTGATCTAAAGTCTGCTTCGCACGACGGCTTCGGGGAGAACTGGCCTCTTGAATACAAGGATATCGAGCCTTACTACGACCTGGTAGAACGCTACGTTGGGATCAGTGGACTGGCCGAAGGTCTGGAACAGCTTCCGGATAGTCGGTTCCTGCCAACCATGGGCATCACGTGCCAGGAAGTCCTGCTGCGCAATCGAACCAAGCAGAAGCTGGGCTGGTCGGTGATCCCGCCCAGGGTTGCCAATCTGACTCGGCCGCTGAACGGACGTGCAGCGTGCCACTACTGCGGTCCGTGTGAGCGCGGGTGCATAACACGTTCTTACTTCAACTCGGCTTTTACGACCGTCGCGGACGCGCTAGGAACTGGAAATTGTACGCTTATTTCCCATGCCATGGCCTACAAAGTGCTCATGGACAGGGACCGAAATCGGGCCAAGGGAGTGCTTTACGTCGACCGTAACACCTTGGAGATGCGCGAGGCATGCGCCCGCATTGTCATTCTTTGCGCTCAGACACAAGAGTCAACCAGGATTCTTCTGAATTCCGCGAATCCTCAGTATCCGAATGGCCTCGCTAACAGCAGCGCGGTGCTCGGTCATTATTTCACTGCGCACGTAAGGAGCGGAGGGGGAAGTGGCGAATTGCCAACTTACGGGGCTCATCCCACATTGGATGGCCCCAATCGACCTGCGGGTTTCTACGTGGCACGTTTTCGCAATCTGAAGAACATGCCTCAGTCCAAGGATTTTCTGCGAGGGTACGGATTCGTTGGCGACTCGGATTTGACCTTTAGCTGGTCTGCGCCCGGATATGGGAGCGCTTTCAAGAAAGCTCTGCTCGAACCGCGGGCGGTTGTAGGCGTTCGCGGATTCGGCGAGGTGTTGCCCCGCTGGGAAAATTTTCTGGAGATCGACCCCCAGGTGGTCGATCACTATCGCATCCCGGTGCTTCGGATTCACATGGCTAACAGTACAAATGAAATCGCGATGATCAAGGACATGGCCGAGTCTGCGGGGGAACTCCTACAGGCAGCCGGTGCGACCAACATTCGCACGTTTGCGGACACCGCAAGCCCTCGTTGGGCAGTCCATGAAGGTGGTACGGCGCGTATGGGAACTGACTCGAAAACATCTGTGCTCAACCAGTTTCAGCAGAGCCACGACATCAAGAACCTGTTCGTCATGGATGCCTCCGGCTTCCCATCAAATCCCTGCCAAAATCCTACGCTTACGATCATGGCCTTGTGCGTGCGCTCCTGCGACTACTTAATCGCTGAGCTGAAACGTGGCGATCTCTGATCGAGTCATGAGGGAACGCTCCAGGTTCGCCTTGGTCACGTTCCCCCGAATGGAAGCAGATTGGGGACGAACCTCTCATGGTTGTAGGGGTCGTGGTTTTTCTTTTTCGGGTCCGCCAGCGTTTGGCAGAACAAGGCACCTTTAGCTGAATGCCTAGAATGCTTCGACATGTCGGGGTTGGACGTGATGGCTTGTCGAAAGGTATATAACGACAGGCATCAAGGTGGGGTGAGCATTACTCATCCATGGATCTCCAGATGTGTGAAGGGGCCCTGCGTGCCCAAGCAAGACAGGCAGGTTGTCGACAAGTAAGCCTCAGCGCACGTTTGCGGCCCGACCGGTACAACCAACGGAGTGACGAATTGGATCGCTGAGGACGAGCTGGAAATCATGGTTGGCAAGGGCGTACAGGCGCAGTGCCAGTTGCAGCTTTCTGTGGGCCGAATCAGGGCGTCCGGGATCTGGGGATGGTGCGACCGCAGCTGTTATGGGCGGGGACATTCTTGGGGAAAGATGAACAGAATGAAACGTCAAATCATAGTGTGGATTCTGCTCTTGCTTGGGAATGGGTCGCGTCTTGCGTTTGGGGAATTGCGCGCCGGCGCCGCCCGTGTGGAAATCACACCAGCGGCGAGTGCTCACTTGCCGATCTGGGGCTACGATGATCCTCCCCCACGCTCCGAAGGCGTCCACGATCCGCTTCACGTAAGGGCCCTTGTCTTCGATGACGGAAAACAGCGGGCCGCCATAGTGTCGTGTGAGGTGCTTCTGATACCGAATCTGCTCTGGCAGGACGCGGCACGACGTATCAGCACGGAAGCCGGGATCCCTGGTGATCATCTGATGCTGGTGGCTGTGCACAACCACGCAGGGCCGGTTTTGGAAACAAAGAGTGACGACAAGACGGTGATGACGCCGTATGCCCAGACGGTAGTGAATGGGATCGTGGAGGCAGTTCTGAGGGCTTCTGAGAAACTCAAGCCGGCGCGCGTCGGGTTTGGTGCGGGCAAGGCAGATCTAAACGTGAATCGTAGGGCCCGGATGGCTGGGGGCGGTTACTGGATTGGTGTCAATCCTGAGGGGCCGTCGGACAAGACCGTGGGCGTGGTCAAGGTGGAGGATCTCAGCGGACACGCCATTGCGGTGGTTATCAACTATGCTGTCCACTGTGTGATGTTGGGATACATGAATCGGGAGATTTCTGCTGATCTTGCGGGCGCTACGTCGAATTTCGTTGAGCACCAACTAGGCGATCCTGTGGTCGCACTCTGGACGTCCGGTGCGGCAGGTGACCAAAACCCGACTCAACTGAATTTGGTTTCGTCGGACTTTGATGCCGTGGCTGCTTACGGAATGTACCTTGGTGAGGAGGTGGTTAGGATTGCACAGAATGTTCGTTCGAGGGAGCCAAGGCATGTCCAAGGCATGCAACGGGCTGTGAGCTGCCCAGGTCAGCAGGTCGCTCCAGGCAATCTTCCTCGTGACAAATATGAGTTTCGGGACGCCGATCCTGTGCCGGTACGGCTTTCCCTATTGATGATCGGCAATACGGTTCTTGCCGGAGTCTCTGGCGAGCCTTTCACAAGAGTTTGGCAGCAGCTGAAAACACAGGCCCCATTTAGTCACCTGCTCATGCTTACACACTGTAACGGAACGAGCGGATACCTGCCCGACGCGGCGGCTTATGAGCAAGTTAGCTATGAAATCGCCACCAGTCATGTGAAAAGGGGTTGTGCAGAAACTAGTGTCGTAGACGGACTTCTAGCCATGATGGATGAATATTAGTCGCAGCAATTCGAGGCATAGAATCCTGGCTCAGAAGTGTTGGCTTCTGTTATGGAAGACCACATGAGGGCACATTGGCATTTAAGGCTTGTCCTTTGTTGCGCTGTCACAATCAGTTTCGCAGATCATTGGCAACTCAATGCCGATGTTATTGAGGGAATGGAAACTGGGGCACGCCGTTATGAAGATACATTTGGGGATACCTGGATTTCGACGTGGGGAGACGACGACGAAGTATATGTGGTCTCGGATGACACTCGTGGATTTGGACAAGCCCAGAATGCTACGCGAAACTGGATGATCCATCGACTCTCTGGCACGAATCCCCTCGAGTTGGTCGGGACAACGATCAACACGATGGACGAATATGGCCTCCGAAATCAGCCAGCCAGCGAATTAGGCTACGGTGCGAATGCTGCGCAGGATGGCAGAGCCTGGAAGGCAAATGGGATAACCTGCATTGACGGTGTCATCTACGTCGCAATAAGTAAACACGATTACCCTTGGCGTAATAAGCACCTAATCGATATGAGACAAACCGCAGCAGATGCAAGCATTATCAAGTCTGTCGATCACGGCTTGCACTGGACGCGGTCAGCCGCCGACAACTATGCACGTCCGATGTTTCCAGGCAGCCGTTTCGGCGCACCATTTTTTATCACGTACGGGAAGAATGGCGCCACAAAGGTAGACCACGCAGATGTGTACGTTTATGCGGTGTCGAACAACGGCTTTTGGAACAATGGGGATGATCTCGTCCTCGGCAGGGTTCGTCGCTCAACAATAGCTAACCTGTCCGGTGATGATTGGGAGTTCTACAAAGGGAACGGGCGCGATGGTCGCTTACCCGAAAACTGGTCGAAGGATATTCGTCGGGTGACTCCGATTCTTGAGGATCCAGGGCGGGTAGGAATGTCCGCTATCCAGTATATCGAGCCTTTGAAATTGTACTTATTGTGCCAATGGTATTACCCGCAAAACAAATTTGACGGGGGGCCGACCATATGGTCGTTTCGGACGTCCCCAGCGCCCTGGGGACCATGGAACCTTCTGTTCACCCAGACGTTCCAAGAGGGATACTACAATCCCGCGATCGCCGCAAAATTCGGCAGCGCAGACGGGCTCCATCAAACGATCTTCGTCGGCGGTGATTTTCGAAGGAAGGAGTGGTTTTATAAGTTGCATGCGATGCCAATCTCGCTGCTACCGAAAGCCGTAGAGAGGGAGTGATTTCCCCATCAGCAGAAGCGTACCAAAACAAGAAAGATGGCTAGTGTTCTGTCCCGGAAATACGTTCACATCGTCGCTGGACTTTGGCAAAGATCGAATCTGCGGTAGCGGTCCAGACAAACGGACGTGGGTGACGGTTTGAGTTCTGTACGTATTGATCAATTTTCTCGACCAGTTCCTTCACACTGCGAAACGTTCCCCGGCGAATGGCTTGCTGGGTGATCCGGTTAAACCAGATCTCTACTTGGTTCAGCCAGGAAGCATAAGTCGGAGTGAAGTGTACGTGGAATCGCGGCCGTGCAGCGAGCCAGCGCTTGACTCGCGGATGCTTGTGGGTCGCGTAGTTGTCTACCACCACATGGACGTCCAGCTGGGAGGGCACATTCTTGTCAATCTCCCGCAGGAAATCCGGATACTCCTGATGCCGATGGCGCTTTCGGCATTGCGTAATTACCGTCCCCCTCGCTGTGTCCAGCGCCGCGAACAATGTGGTCGTCCCGTGTCGCCGGTAGTCGTGCGTTACCCCTTCGACGTAGCCCAGCCCGATGGGCAGCATCGGCTGGGTGCGCTCGAGCGCTTGAATCTGGCTCTTCTCATCCACACACAACACCACCGCATTTTCCGGGGGATTTAAGTACAGACCTACAATATCCCGTACTTTCTCTACGAAAAATGGATCCGTCGAGAGCTTGAAATGCCGCTGCCGGTGCGGTTCCAGCCCGAAGATCTGCCAGATGCGGTGCACCGTCGATTTCGAGATCCGTGTCTGCTCTGCCATCTGTCGGATACTCCAGTGCGTGCCGTCTTTCGGTTTGGTTTCTAAAGTCTTGCGCACCAACCGCGCCACCCGTTCATCGCTGATCGGACGCGGCCGCCCGGGGCGTAGCTCGTCGTGCAGTCCCGCCACCCCCTGCTCCACGAATCGTCGCCGCCATTTGCCCACGGTCGCGTTGGTCAGTCCCAATTGTTGAGCAATTTCTTGGTTCATCTTTCCCGCCGCGCTCAGCAAAACGATCCGCACCCGAGTCACCAGCCCCGCCGGAAGCGAGCGTGAACTGGCCATGCTTTCCAGTTGTGCCCGCTGCTCCGCACTCAATACCAGCACCGCTTTCGGTCGTCCCCTCGCCATAGGCACCTCCATTGTGCATCAGAGACGCCTATTTTCCTTGCAATATTAATGACATTTACTTATGGGACATAACACTAGTACGGGGCATGAATAGATGCGTGAAAGGGTTAGCCCAGAGTGAAAAAAGGAAAGAGAGTCGGCTGATGCGACATCGTCTGGTCAAACAATGTGGGGGCGATGCTTCCGCTAGGACCTTACGGTACAAATTCATAGGCACCGATGTCCCAGGCCGGCCCTTGCGGTCGCGGAGTATTGGCGATGTCGACGCTGAAGGCTGTTGACCCGGCTGCCAAATTGCCCAAGGCGGCCAAATCGAGACCCTTATCTCTAGAAGGGCTGGTGGAGATCAAGTGAAAATCTCCACCTGCTGCGTTGACGACGATGCCATTGTTACCAGTCCGCACGATCGAATGGCTCCCCTCCCGCAAACTCGACCCGCCAGGTGCCAGAAGATTGTAGTCGCTGTCAACGCTTGGGAAGCTACCGTCACCGTCGATCCTGTCACTTGTGTTGAACACGATATTGTTTCGCAGGACCGGAGTGTCTAGGAAGTTGTTTAGTGCGATGCCACCGAGCGTGCCTTTATAGATTGTGTTGTTGTAGATTCGAATACGCTTGTTGAAAGGTGTGATGTTTGACCTCGTCCAGGCTACAATCCCAATCCCAGGGAAAGTGGTGATGACGTTATTCCGTACAACGACTCCGGAAAGCGCTCCCAGAGCAATTCCGTTGCTTGAATCGCTGGAACCGGGTATCCTACATCCACCATTACTGACAGTGTTCTTCTCAACTAGGTAATTTGAGTCGTGGGTGCTCAGCGGCATCCGCCCTAGAGTGGTGATTCCGTCGCCACCCTGACAGTTCGGCGATGCGCCCGCGTGTGTTTTGGAGATGGAATTCCCACGCACCGTCACATTGTAAATTCCCGCCTTAATGTCGATTCCATCTCCCTGGTCCCCGTTAAGGCCGGGGTCTGTGATGGTGTTGCCCTCTAGGAGAACATCGTAGTGATTGTCGCCCCCATTGGGACCGGTTTGGCATCCTCCGTCCGAGCGGTCGTTGTAATTCCCCGCCACATAAATCCCTTCGCCGATGCCTTTCTGAATCAGATTGTTGCGTACTGTCACATCATGGTCGATCCCTAGATCGAGGCAGGTGCCGTCTGTCACGGCTTGGTTGAATTGCACCGTGGCGCCGGTGACCTTTACATCATGCACCCACATGCGCTCCAAGTAAGAATAGTTCCCCCCCCAACGAATGCGCGCTCCCG